>Ga0302320_10010060_pt1 | contig 20248 bp, 22 predicted proteins | sample Bog_T0_3_FD_202130 | JGI IMG/M metagenome (GOLD analysis project Ga0302320, IMG submission 202130) | Peat permafrost microbial communities from Stordalen Mire near Abisko, Sweden - Bog_T0_3 | ecosystem: Environmental > Terrestrial > Soil > Wetlands > Peat | place: Sweden: Abisko, Stordalen Mire...
TGATGCCGCGCTCGCGCTCTTCCGGAGCGTTATCGATCGAATCGAACGAACGGAAGACGTTCTTCGGGTTGTGCTTCTGCAGAACCTTGGTGATGGCCGCCGTCAACGTCGTCTTGCCGTGATCAATGTGACCAATCGTTCCCACGTTCACGTGCGGCTTGGTGCGATCAAACTTTTCCTTGCCCATAAAAGTCTCAACTCCCTTTCATAGCTTTTACTGCCCGTTTCAACTAGGGGCGCCGGCCATCCGGCTCCAGCCCCAAAACTTAGCTTGCCCTTCTTACTTGCCCTGCGATCTGCCGATAATTTCGTCGGCAATGATGCGCGGAGCCTCTTCATAGCGCGCAAACTGCATTGAATACGATGCGCGGCCCTGAGTGGACGAGCGAATGTCGTTCACGTAGCCGAACATCTCCTTGAGCGGCACAATCGCCTTGATGACCTGCGATCCGGCGGCATGTTCCATACCCTCGATGCGCCCGCGGCGCGAGTTGATGTCGCCGATGATCGTTCCCATGAACTCCTCGGGAACGGTGACCTCGACGGCCATCACCGGTTCCAACAGCACCGGCGAAGCTTTGCGCGCAGCTTCCTTGAAAGCGATGGATCCGGCAAACTTGAAGGCCATTTCGTTGGAATCCACTTCGTGATAGCTGCCGTCGTAGAGCGTCACCTTCACGTCCACGATGGGGTAGCCGGCCAGAATTCCCAGCTCCAGCGCGCCCCGCACTCCCTGATCGATGGGCTTGATGAACTCCTTGGGAATCGAACCGCTCTTGATGGCGTTGATAAATTCGTAGCCCGCGCCCGGCACGTTGGGCTCGACGCGCAGCTTGCAATGACCGTAGTTGCCCGAGCCGCCGGTCTGCCGGATGTACTTGCCCTCAGCCTCAGCCTTTTTGCGGATGGTCTCGCGGAAGGCTACCTTGGGCTCGCCCACATTGGCCTCAACCTTGTATTCGCGCCTCATGCGATCGACTAGAATCTCCAGGTGCAACTCGCCCATGCCGCTGATGATCGTCTGCCCGGAATCTTCATCCGTGCGCACCTTGAAGGTGGGGTCCTCGTCGGCGAGGCGCGCCAAAGCAACGCCCATCTTCTCCTGGTCGGCTTTGGTCTTGGGCTCGATAGCGACTGAAATTACTGTCTCCGGGAAGGTGATGGCACCCAGGGCGATGGCATGATGCGGATCGCAAAGGGTATCGCCGGTCTTCAGCTCCTTCATGCCCACGCAGGCGCAGATGTCGCCAGCCATGATCTCGCTGACGTCCTCGCGCTTGTCGGCGTGCATCTTGACCAGACGGCCAATGCGCTCCGTCTTGCCGGTGCGGGGATTGAGAACCGTGTCGCCGGTCTTGAGCGAGCCCGAATACACCCGGACAAAACCCAGCTTGCCAAAAGGATCGTTGATGATCTTGAAGGCCAATGCGGCAAGCGGCTCTTTGTCGTCCGGCTTGCGCGACTCTACATGGCCGGTATGGCGGGGATCAATGCCCTCGACCGGAGGCTTGTCCAGAGGGCTGGGCAGGTAATCTACGACTGCGTCCAGCAGCGTCTGAATGCCTTTGTTCTTGAAAGCGCTTCCGCACAGCACCGGGAAGACCTTCAAATCAATGGTGGCCTGACGGATGCCCGCCTTCAGCTCGTCGATGGTCGGCGTCTCGCCCTCGAGAAACTTCCCCAATAGCACATCGTTAGTCTCGGCGATCATCTCGATCAACTTCAGACGGAAGGCCTCGGCCTTCTTTTGCAGATTGGCGGGAATCGGCTCGATGGAAAACTCCGCGCCCAGGGTCTCGTCGTGCCAGAGGACGGCGTTCATCTCGATCAGGTCAACGACGCCCTTGAAGTTGGCTTCCGCGCCGATGGGAATCTGCAGCGCGAGAGGTCGTGCGCCCAGGCGCTTGCGGATGGTGTCCAGAACGTGCTCGAAATCAGCGCCGTTCTTGTCCATCTTGTTCACAAAGCAGATGCGCGGCACTTTGTACTTGTCGCCCTGACGCCACACGGTTTCCGACTGCGGCTGCACGCCGCTGACGGAATCAAACAGAGCCACCGCGCTATCCAAAACTCGGAGGCTGCGCTCCACCTCGGCCGTAAAGTCCACGTGGCCCGGGGTGTCGATGATGTTGATGAGGTAGTCTTTCCAGGTGCAGGTGGTGGCCGCCGACGTAATCGTAATGCCGCGCTCCTGCTCCTGCTCCATGTAGTCCATGGTCGCCGTGCCTTCATGCACTTCGCCGATGCGGTGCGTGATGCCCGTGTAAAACAGGATGCGCTCCGTGGCTGTCGTCTTCCCGGCGTCGATGTGCGCCATGATTCCGATGTTCCGGCAGCGATTTAGAGGTACGGTGCGAGCCACGGCAATTTCTTCCTTGCGGAAATTCGTTTTCCGCTGTTAAAACCTAGCTGCTAGCTTTTAGTTTCTAGCCTCTAGCTTGTCCTTGCGAGACCGCACGTTGCAGCCCCAAATCTTGACATCTTCAACAACCACCAGCTAGTACCTAAAAGCTAGAAGCTAAATTCTTACCAGCGGTAGTGGGCAAAAGCCTTGTTGGCCTCGGCCATGCGGTGCACGTCTTCCTTCTTCTTCATCGCCGCGCCGCGCCCGTTTGCCGCATCCAGCAACTCGTTGCCCAGCTTGTCGGTCATGCCCTTCTCGCCGCGGCTGCGCCCGTAAGTAATCAGCCAGCGAATAGCCAGCGAGGTGCGCCGGTCGGGATTGACCTCGATCGGCACCTGGTAGTTGGCGCCGCCCACGCGGCGGGTCTTCACCTCGAGCAGCGGCTTGCAGTTCTCCACCGCCTTCTTGAAGAGCTTGAGGGCATCGTCGCCTCCGCCCTTCTCTTCGAGGTTCTTCATCGCCGCATAGAAGATGTTCTGGGCCGTCGACTTCTTGCCGCCCCACATCATCGAGTTGACAAACTTGGTGACCAGCGTAGACCCATAAACCGGGTCCGCCGCCACTTCCCGCTTCGCAATGTGCCCTTTTCTCGGCATAATCCCTCAAATACAGTGGTCAGTGATCAGTGGTCAGTTTTCAGTTGTCCGGTCCGTGCTGATCACTGACAACTGACCACTGACAACTGCTTTACTACTTCTTCGCCGCGCCGCCCTTGGCGCGCTTGGCTCCGTACTTCGACCGGCTCTGCTTGCGCTCGGCCACGCCCACCGAATCCAGCGTTCCACGCACCACGTGATAGCGCACGCCGGGCAGATCCTTCACGCGGCCGCCGCGAATCAGCACAATCGAGTGCTCCTGAAGGTTGTGGCCGATGCCGGGAATATAGGTGGTGACCTCAATCCCGTTTGTCAGCCTCACGCGGGCTACCTTGCGCAGGGCCGAGTTCGGCTTCTTGGGCGTCTGCGTATACACGCGGGTGCAAACTCCGCGCCGCTGCGGCGAGGACTGCAAGGCAGGGGACGCCGTCTTGTACCGCGGGGCCGTGCGCCCCTTGCGAACCAACTGATTGAATGTAGGCAAACCAAACACTCCTTAACGCAAAAACCTTGACCCATCCTGCTCGACCAGCCGCGCGCAGACCAATGAGGCCCTCCATGGCGGAGCGCACGACTTGAAAGCTGTCGCGCACGCGCACGGAAGCCCTGCTGTGCTGCTTCGCGTCTGCCTTCGTTCCAATCTCAGACGAGAACCGGGACGGTGGCCGGGCGTTTCCCCGCACCTTGCGGGCAAAGCCAACTCCGTTTCGCCGGTTCCGGCCCGCATAGCCCTCCAAGGTGGAGAACGCGCGGGCGCCGTAGCGATTTGTCTCTTCCACCCCAGCGACGAAGACCTGTCGCCGGGGACCCCGGCTGCCCTTGCAAGAAAAGAGCGAATACGGGAGCCTGTCCGGCCAGCCAACTGCTCCTGGCCTTGGGAATCAGTGCCGCCAGCTTCAGCCGGACCGGCCTGCCCCTACGCCTCCGCCGTCAAGACACACGGATAAAGGCGTTCTTGCGCAACCTTTTAACAATAGCAAGAAATCGGGATGGGGTCAAATAAGTCTTCCCCGCCCGCAAGGAATCCGATTGCTTTACAGCCGCTGGAAGCTTCAGCGAGAGATTCCAGCAGATGAGTCCCGGGACGAACGCAGGAAATCGGGGTGGGAGCAGCGCATTCTGCCCCACCCCTCAGAATGATTCTCTTTATTCAACCGAGCGGAGAGCCCAAGCCCCGTTTTCGAAGGCAAAGTCGGCATGGCGCTTGGTGACCAGCTTGTTGATGGCATTGTGCGCAATTTTCACCAGCGGGGCCGGTAAACTTTCCAGGTTCACAACCTCGCTAAAATCAGCTCCTTTGGCCGTCGCCGCGCCGGGAAGCACTTCATCCTGCGCGTCCTGTACATCCTGCGCCTTGAAATGACTGGTGGCCACCGAGGTCACCACCACCGCATAGTTTGGATCGGGGTCGTGATCCGGGCGCCACTGGAGAGTATTTCCCCCACTGGACAGCTTGAGCACTTTTATACCTTCAGGGGTCAGCGAGAAGTCGCCCCAGATCCTGTTGGGATAAACCGTGGCCTTTTTCCAATAATTGGCGGTCACGCCGTCCTTCAGCCCCTGCACATCTACAGCGATGGCCACGCCCGCCGCTGGAGTCTGGTCATACTTGGCTTGGATCAAGGCCAGCGCGTTGGCCTTGGTCAATTCCGGCGCCGACTTGCAGCCGCTCAGCAACAATCCCGCGCTCAAAAAACCTAACATTCCAATAACAAGCATCTTCCCTGCGTTTTTCACTTTTCCTCCATAGCTGCATAAAACGGCTCATACTACCCTGCTTCGCCATTTTTCTCTTACTGTCTGCCGCTGTCAATGGGGTCGGCGGTGACCCCGCTCACAATCGGCGGTTTTGTGCCCTTAAAACGCAAAATACCTTCGTCTGAAATGAAAAAAGAGTTGAAATTGAACCCGCTTTCCCTGTCCGATCAGCGAAACCAGCGAACGATATTCCCCACGAGTCGGTTGAATCCGCACTTAATTCGGCTGCAACACCGCCTGGCTACCTTCGCTGGCAGCTTCTATCCTGTTCGCGCGCAACTCAGTGACTGGCGGCATAGAAGCTCAGTGCCGCATCGCCCTGTTCGAGCAGCCTCGTGCGCTCGAGCGAGCCATAGCGGTCTGCCAGGCGTTCTTTGCGCCGGTGCTCGGCGATGACCACGGCATCAACGCCGAGCAGAACGGCAGCCGCACCGCCCAGCAGGCCAAGCGTGGCCGCGTACTCCTCCGCGTCATCCCAAGGCGGGTCCAGAAAGAGTACTTCGTACTGTTCTCGAACTGCTTCGTAGCGTTCTGGTTTTTCGTGGCTTTCTGGCTTTGAAACTGTGGCGCGGCGCAGAAATGCTCCCGCAGCACAGGCGTGAACGCGGAATCCCGCCGCGATCCCCAGCCTCTCCAAATTGCCGCGCAAAACCTTCAGCGCCGCCGGAGCACGCTCGACGAACTCTACCTGCACGGCCCCGCGGCTCAGCGCCTCCATGCCCACCGCGCCCGAACCGGCATACAAATCCAGAAAGGCCGCGCCCTCAATCCTTGGCGCCAGAACATTGAACAGAGTTTCGCGCAGCCGGTCGCTGGTGGGCCTGGTAGCAACCCCCGGAGGGGCCTCCAGCGTGCGGGAACGGAGCGATCCGGCAATGATGCGCATCAGAAACCAGCATACTGGAATCGGGGTCTGACCCTCTACAATCATCTTGTATGCGTGGCTGGTCAATTCCGCTGGGCCGATGGATGGGCGTCGAGATGCGCGTCCACGTCTTTTTCCCGTTGCTGGCCGCCGTTTGCCTGGCGCTGAGCGGCTCCTCCGGCATTCTGTGCGGCCTGGGATTGTTCATGGTGTTGGTGGCTGCCGTAGCCGTGCGCGAAACCGCGCGGCTGCTGGTGGCTGCTTGGCTGGGATTGCGGTTGCGCGCCATTCTGCTGTTGCCCATCGGCGGAATGTTTGCTTATGCCGACCCGGAAAGCCAGGAAGGCTCCAACCAGGGTGGCGGACAGTTTAGCCTGGCTCTGGCCGGTCCTCTGGCAAATCTGGCCACGGCGCTGGTGCTGGCCGCAACATTTCTGGGCGCTGGCGGTGACATCAAACTTTTTGCCCAGCCGTGGATTTCAGCTGCGGCGCTGGTGCGCAGCATGGTTTGGATGCAGGCCGGTCTAGGCGTTCTTCACCTGCTCCCGGCCTATCCACTGGACGGCGGACGGCTGCTCCGGGGCAACTTTGCCCGCAAGCACGGTTTCACTCCCGCAGGCCGCATGGCTGCAGGATTGGGCCAGATTCTGGCGCTCGTCGCCATGGTAGCCGGCATGTTGTTGCACAGTCCCTGGATCATCATTGCCGGCTTCTTCATCATGATCGGCGCGCAAATCGAGGACCAAGGCGTCTTCTTCCAGTCTGTGGTAGACACCGTGCATATGCGCGAGGTCATGCTCACCGACTTCGCCTCGCTCTCGGCCTCCGACACCCTGGCCGGTGCGCTGTCACGCTGCGTTCACTCGTTGCAAGAGGATTTTCCCGTCGTGCGCGGCCCGCAATTGGTGGGCATTATCAGCCGCCAGCGCATCGTGGACGCGCTGCGCACCGACGGCAACGGCTACGTGCAGGCGGCCATGTCCAAGGCCTTCCAGGTTGCGCGGCCCGACGACACGCTGGGAACCACCATTCGCCGCATCCAGACCGGCCGCGGACTCTCCCTGATTCCCATCGCCGATAGCGGGCGCATCGTCGGCATAGTCAGCGTACAGAACCTGATGAGCGCCATGTCGCTGCTGGCCGAGCAGCGCCGCCTGGAACGCGAAGACGCCCGCGAGAAAGCTTTCTGAGAAGCCGGAGACTGACCGTGCCCGTGTCCGCTGACCCCGAAGCACCCCTCGCCCCCGGCCTCTACCTCGTAGCCACCCCCATCGGCAACCTGGGCGACATCACCCTGCGCGCCCTCGACGTGCTTCGCCGCGTGGACCGCATCGCCTGCGAAGATACACGCCAGACGCAGAAGCTGCTCAACCATTTTCAGATTGCAACTCCGACCGTAAGCTGCCATCAGCATAACGAGCATCAACGCGCCGCTGAAATGATAGCCGCGCTGAAAGCCGGCAGCCGCATCGCCGTGGTCTCCGACGCCGGAATGCCGGGCATCAGCGACCCCGGAGGCCGTCTCGCCGCTGAAGCCATTGCCGCCGGCGTCGCGGTCATCCCCATCCCCGGAGCCAACGCGGCACTCAGCGCGCTGGTGGCGTCCGGATTGCCCGCCGACGAGTTTCACTTCATCGGCTTTTTGCCGGAAAAAGCCGGGGCACGGCGAACCATGCTCGAATCTCTGGCCGCAGAGATTCAGCACAACAATGCCGCGCGCACTCTGGTTTTCTACGAAGCGCCGCACCGCATTCTGGAAACCTTTGCGGATCTCGAATCCGTCTTTGGCCCCGCCCTGCGCGTAGTACTGGCCCGCGAACTGACCAAGATCCATGAGGAGTTTCTGCGCGGGACGGTAGCCGAGGTGCGCGGAGAGCTAGCCGGCCGTGACCGTGTGCGCGGCGAGATGACTCTGCTAGTCCACGCGCAACCGTTACAGCCCGGCGCAGCATCCTCATCAGCTACCCATGAAAAGATTGCCGACCGCGTAGCCCGCCTCCAGACCGAAGCCGGCATAGACGAAAAGGAAGCCCTCAAGCGCATTGCGCGCGAGCTGGGCCAATCCAAGAGCGAAGTGTATCGCGAACTGCAACGGGAGCGGGCAAGACGGCAGTAAGGTATGGCCTATTCTCTATTCTCTATTCCCTGTTCTCTCGCTTCCCGAATATCTCCAATCAACTCCTCCACCTGCTCCCGCTTGCGGCTGCTCATGTCCAGGAAGCGAACGCCGATTGTGTGCCGGTCGTGAATGGCCTGGACGACGCCGGCGAGCCGTAAGGACAGCCCTTTAACGCTAAACTCAGTCTCCACCCGCGTATAGATACCCACCGGAAAACGTTCGTCGGCGCGGATGCGGCAGCCGCCCAGGCTCAGGTCGAGAATGCGCCCTTGCAGCCGCGAGCCAATATTGATGAGATAAATCACCACCGTAGTATCGACCTCTTCCCGCAACGCTTCCCGCCGGTCGCGCGGGTTGGGCTTTGCCTGCGATACAGGCAAAGCCCCCGGCAGCGGATGGGCTCGCGCCACAATTGCCAGCGCCGGAATCTCAACTGGAGTTTGCCGCTGCGCCTTTTCTTCGGCCCGTTGTGCAAGTAAAACTGCGGAGGCCACCTGCGCGGCAGCATATTCCTCCGTTGCCCACTTCTCGGCAGCCTGCCGCGCAGCCTTGGCGGCATTCTCGGCCTCGACTTCAAAAAGCGCCTCGACCAAATCCTCCCTGCGCCGCAAGGGCACATCCACAAACCGGACACCGACCAGTTGCTTGCTGTCGGTCCATTGAGTCATGCCGCTGAAGCGGAAGGACAGCCCTCGAGCCCGGAAGGTGACCTCGACTCGCATCATCGATCCGGCTGTAAACCGATCCTTGGTGCGCAGACAACAACCGCTCAAGCTGAGATCGACAACACGGCAGGAGACAGTGGAACCTTGTTTGACGAGCAGCAGGCTGGCCTCCTCGTCCAAGCCATGGCGGGGCGCAGTCCTGCGGTTTTGTCCTTCGCTCGCCTGCTCTGCCGTCTTTTCTTCCAGCTCCATGGCTATCTCCACCTGCATCCTGGAACGATTTGTACCCATAAATCCAGCAAATAGGTGTGGTTGCGACCACACTGTCCCTACTTCTTACGCGCGTTGCTGCACAGCTTCACGGCCCTTCAAGCGGTCATAGAGATAGAGGTCGCTGGTAGTCCCCAGCGACTCGTTGTACAAGTCGATGTCGCCGGTTAATTGCTTCAATTCTTCGCTGAACCGGTGTATCGCATGCAACTGACTGGCTGTGGCAGGAAGCTCAAATTGGTTTGTTTTAATGAACTTCTGATGGCCGCGGTCCAGCAGACGGGCCACCCGGCCCCCAACCAGCACTCCCGGATGCAGGGCATAGGCCACCGGAGCAGCCTTGTCCGCGGTAGCCAACAGAACCGCCCCGGTCCCGTACTTCGTCACCAGCACACCGCCTTCTACTTCGGGCCAGGGCGCCACATCGAAAAAGTGCGCGCGCAACCTCTCCAAAATCTGATCAAAGTTTGAATTGCGGGTCTTTCGGCTCAAGGCAGCCTTCCAGTCTGCGAGGATATAAAGTTGTTATCGGCAGAATCTTCTAGAATCTGCAATCTCGCATACCTAATCTCGCATACCCGGAGCGCTGGCTGCAATTCCCATCAAGAGCGAGGATTCGCCGGTAAGAATATGCCGCATCTTAGAATTGGATTATGAGGACCACGACCAGCCCCAGCCCACTGCCCGGTCTGTGGCTCGAATGCCACCGTAACCCAGCTCATCGACTACCAGCATTTCTGCGGTATTGTGCCTGAAACCCCGGAGGAGGAAGCGGTGAAGAACGGAATCCCCCAGCTCACCGTGAAGGAGCTGAAGCGCCGCATCGATGCTGGCGAAGACGTTTACATCCTCGACGTGCGCGAGCCTTACGAGTACCGGATCGCGCAGATCGGCGGAAAGCTGATTCCGCAGACCGATGTCCCCAATCGCCTCGCCGAGATCGACCGCAACCGTGAGATCATCGTGCAGTGCCACAGCGGCGTCCGCTCGCAGCGCGTTGCGGAGTACCTCAAGCAGCAAGGCTACCCCCGCGTCGTCAACCTGGCGGGCGGAATTTTAGCCTGGGCCGACGAAATCGACCCTAAGATGCAGAAGTACTGAGGGACGGCGGAATGATGATTCTACTTGACAATCCATCCTAGAAGTGGGATAAATAATGACACGAGAGCCTGTACCGGGTGAAAAGCCGCTCTACTGGATTGGGTCATCCCTCAAGGACATCGCTCGATTTCCGTCTGAGGTCCAGCGAACGGTCGGCTTTGCCCTCAGCGCGGCTCAATACGGCGGCAAACATCTTTCCGCCAAGCCGTGGAAAGGCGAAGGACCGGGGATTCTGGAAGTCGTCAAAGACCACGTTGGGGACACTTTCAGGGCGATTTACACAGTTCGTTTTTCGAATGCCGTCTATGTGCTGCACGCATTTCAAAAGAAGTCGCCGCATGGAGTTGCTACCCGGCAATCCGACATCGCGTTGGTTAGGACGCGCTTGAAACTCGCACAGCGGGATTACGAGGAGAAAACATGGCTAAAGCCACAACCGATCAGGTGATTCGCAGCAGCGGTAACGTATTCGCCGATCTGGGCCTCCCAGATGCTGTGGAACTCGACACCAAGGCCCGGCTTTGTGCCGCTCTCAACCGTATTGTCGAGCGAAAGCGGCTCACTCAAGCGGAGGTCGCCGTCGCGCTCGGCATCAACCAGCCGAAGGTTTCGGCGCTCCTTCGTTACAAGCTGGAGGGTTTCTCCGTCGAGCGGCTGTTGCACTTCCTCGTGGCGCTCGGTCACGACGTGGAGATTCTCGTCAAAGCCAAGCCCGGCTCCCGTTCCGCCTGCATCACCGTCAAAGCTGCCTGAATCGGCAAATGGTCAGTGCGTCTCTCCTGGCTTCCCTGGCTCGCCGCCCTTGCCGTTCTCGTCCATCTTGCCGAAGATCATCTTGCCGCTGGCGGTTTGCAGCACACTGGTTACGGTAATCTCAATCGATTTGCCAATCAGCTTGCGCGCATGATCCACCACCACCATGGTGCCGTCGTCCAGGTAGCCCACACCTTGGTTGAACTCCTTGCCTTCCTTGAGAATGAGCACGGTCATCCTCTCGCCGGGCAGCACCACCGGCCGGAGCGCGTTGGCCAGGTCGTTGATGTTCAGCACCTCGACGTGGTGCAGATGGGCCACCTTGTTCAGGTTGAAGTCGTTGGTGACCACCTTGGCCTGCCACTTCTTGGCCAACTCCAGCAGCTTCAGATCCACCTCGCGGATGGCGGGAAAGTCGTCGGAGACGATCTGCACCTGGATGGCGGTATTGGACTGCATGCGCTGCAGCATATCCAGACCGCGACGGCCACGTTGCCGCTTTGACCCATCGGTGGAGTCGGCCACCGTCTGCAGTTCGCGCAGCACAAACTCCGGCACCACCATCATGCCGTCGATGAAGCCCGCCTCGGCGATGTCGGCAATGCGGCCGTCGATGATCACGCTGGTATCCAGCACCTTGGCTGTGCGCCGCGTGGGCCTGTCTCCCGTGAAGACCGTGCCCAGCGCCGCCGGGTTTAGCAGGTCGCCCTTGCTGGCGCCCACCAGCAGCCCCACATAGGTCATCAGCAGCAGGTCGAAGATCTGGATTACGGACGATATGGGCCCGGGCATCAGGGCGCCGCGCAGCACCATGCAAAACAGCGCCGCCCCCAGGATGCCCAATATGCTGCCAACCACGGCGCCGATCAGCCGTTTCAGGCTCAGCGCCCGCACACGAAGCTCGAAAACAATGAACGCCCCGGCCGCACCGGCGCCCATTGCCGCACTCACCCATCCTGTCATGCCGAATGGTTGAAGGAAAAAACAGACCCCGGCAAGAAGGGCCACAAAAAGAAGACGAATCACAATCAGATCCATAAAAGGCCAATCCCCGCTGGCAGGGAGAGATAATTACCAGACTGGGTACCGTTGGGGAGTATCCCACCAGCCCACGCTGTCGTCAAGGGGGATGACAGTGGTCAGTGGTCAGTGGTCAGTGAACAGTGGACAGGCAGACGTGTAAGCTGGCCATAGTCAACTCACCCTAGAGGGGTTCTGTAACACTGACCACTGTCCACTGTTATGACGCTACCGCCAGTTCCACCTCTGGAACCAGCCGTTGCGAGCCCTTGCGGGGGCCGCGCTTGCGGGCGCTCATCACCTTGATGCGCTCCAGCAGTTCCTGGGATGAGCAGTGCTTCTTGGCCAGCAGGGCATCGGCGGCGTGCATCTCACCCGCCATCTTCTGCGGGTCGCCCAGCAGAATCATTGGCACATGTGCCGCGATCTGCTTCAGCCGCTCCACCAGTTGGCAGCCGTTCATCTGCGGCATGGAATAGTCGGCCAGCACCAGGTCCACAGAGGTTTCTGAAAAGATGCCGATGGCTTCCCGGCCGTTGGTGGCTGAAACCACCCGGTAGCCGTTGGTTGCCAGCATGAACTTGAGCACGGAAAGCTCTTGTTCGTTGTCGTCGACGCAGAGGATTACTTTCTTGGGTCGCATGATTTGGGGATAAACTCCTTGGAGCAATTTTTGGTTCCGTTTGGCAACACTTTGCCTATGCCCACTCTGACGGCAGGCTGGCGCAATGCGCTCAGGACCCGGATACCGGGGGCCAACTGGCCATTTCCTGGTTGATCTTGCGGTTCGGATTGCCTTGCATGCCGCACGCTCTGCCCTGGCGGGCACGGCGCGCCTGCATTGCGGCAACCTGCCATTCGATGCACAGGCGGCTGTATTCGCTCACGGTCAATTTGTAAATGAAGCCATGGGGCAAAGCCGGCAACGGCGCCGGTAAAAATCCTTCAATGAAGGCCAAGAGTACGTGGAATAGATACTGATGGGAAGAGGGAAGACGAGGCGAAACTCCAACTCAAAATCCGAACGTAACCGGTGGAAAAAAGCTAGATTTATGACACACTTCCACTTGCGATAACAAAAGCCTGTTGAAAGCGTGTGCATACCGGCAGGAAAAGCCGTCCTGTTGCCCCACGAACGGTGCTGCCCTCAACGTTCCTATACATGACCCGCACAGATTCCAACGCAAAAAACATAAAACAGGGATCAGGGACTGGTCTCTGTATTTATAGCGCGATCAGCGGCCGGGGCAGACGGGTCTTGGCGCGATCCAGGAACAGCCTCATGCGCAATGCTTCGCCCCGCTGCAAGGCCACCAGCCGCATGTGCCTGCGGATGTGGTCTCCATCCACCAGCAGGGAGACCTGCGCCTCGTCGAACTCCGCATCCTTTTCCAGCCGCGTAATCCGCTCTTCGACGGAGCGGCGAAACCGGGGACTGATCTCATAACCTTCGCTGGTAGCGCAATTAATCGTCATGGCAGGCTCCTGGGAAAAAACCTCTCGCCCCAGAAAAAATAATTTTCCGGATAGACTAAAGTTTTTTCAACATGTGCCGATATTAATGAGGAATAATATGTTGCGCCAGATTACCGCAGGGCTGAACAAAGGTAATTAACTGCTCGAAAATAGGACAGATTAATCGATTCCCAAGCCCTTTTTGCACAACTCAAGTACTTTTTCACCCCTATAATCTGCCTGGAACTGGTCTAGTCTTGCGGTCCCGTGGCGAAATAACCCTTGCGAACCTGCACTTTCATGCCATCGCCTCGGCACTCGACGGAGAGCTTGCGAAAGGCGCCGTCCATTTTGGTGTTGCTCGGCGTGTAGGAAGCTACATACTGGGTGCGCAACTCGTCTTCGATTTGCTGGAAGGCGGCCTCCAGTTTCTTGCCGTTGTTGCCCACGTCGATCAGCCGTCCGCCGGTTTCTTCGGTCATCCTCTTCATGGCCGAGAAGCCGCTGTAGCCGAGTTCCCGATAAAAGCCACGGTCGGCGATCAGAATCACGTAAACCATGATGTTGTAGCGGTTGGCGGCGGCGATGGCCTCGCTGATCTTGGCGCGGCTGCCCTCATCCTCGCCGTCGGTGAGCAAAATCATCGCCTTGCGGCCCGTTTCCTGGTTCATCTTCTGCGTAGTGGCCAGGTAGACCGCGTCGTAGAGCAGGGTTCCCCTGGGCTTACCGATAGTGGGAACGGTCCCTCCGCCGGCTCCGGGAGTGCCCGCAGAGCCGTTGCCTCCGGCGGTGTTGATCTCGGCCCTACTCATGGACCGCGCCAGCAGGCGGGGGCTGTTGGTGTAATCCTGCAGCAGATTCACGTCAACGTCGAAGGAGAGCAAAAATGCCTCGTCTTTGGGCTTGAGCACCCGTTCCAGAAACTGACTGCCCGCGTCTTGCTCCATGGGCAGCACGCGGGCCTGGCTGCCGGAGGTGTCCAGCAGAATGCCCAGTGTCAGCGGCTGGTGGGTTTCAGCCACAAAGTTCTTGAGCACCTTCGGCACCTTGTCTTCCGAAATCGTGCAGTCGTCTCTGGTCAGGTGGGGAACCAGGTTGCCGGCCTGGTTCTTGACGGTGAAGATCACATCCACCTGGTTGACGTTCAGCTTGAGAGTGGTCACCGGCTGGTCCTCGGGCGCCGGACCGGGGGCGGTGCTGACCGGGGGCGCGTCCGGCGAAGGGGCAAGCTGAGCCCAGGCCGGAACCAGTGCCGGCAGGCCAAGCAGCAAAGTGGCAACTCCCCATCGAGGTAACATTCTGGCCCTTTCGACGAAATCGAGACTCTCAAGAAAGCATAACGGAAGAGTTTCCGGTCAGTAGCAACCAGCGCGGCTCTGGCGCGTCTGATACTCTGACGATTGCAGCACTGTTGTCACTGGAGAGTACTTGTGAAGCTAGGTTTAACGGCAATCGCACTGGCCGCGCTCCTGAGTTCGAGCCTGAATATGGCGGCCCAACAACCCACTGTGCCCGACGCCCCGACGCCTCAGGCTCCGAAGCCACTGTCGTCAGACGTGAACGGCCCGATTATTCCCGGCAAGGGAGCCGGTGACACCCCGACCGGTCCTACGTCGTCCTCTAACACTCCGGCCCAGCAGCCGGCAGCCAGCAGCCAGACGCCATCCAGTCAGGCCGTCACTAGCCAGGTTAAGGATCAGGTACAGACCACGCCTCCCGAGTTGCCCGCCGCTGGCGAAGGCGTTGACAAGGTGACCCACCTTGGAACCATCAACGTGAACTTCGTGGAAGTTCCGGTCACCGTGAAGGACTCGAAGGGAAAGCTGGTAGCCGGCCTCACCTATCGCGACTTCAAGATCTACGAGAACGACACCCGTGAGCCCATCTCCTTTTTCACTACGGATTCGTTCCCGCTGTCGATCGCTTTCGTGATCGACCAGAGCCTGACCTCCGACACTATGGCCAAGGTGAACAACTCCCTGGGCGCCATCCAGGGCGCGCTCACGCCCTATGACGAAGTGGCCATCTTCTCCTACAACAACGGCGCGCAGGACCGCTCCGGGGGCTTCACCGGGGCGCAGAGCGCACGGGTTCCCTTCGTGCTCTCCATGACCAAGGTCGCCGGCGAGGAGATGCTGGCGCCGGTTACCGACGGCCCGCTGGCCGGCTGCAATATCCGCCAGAACGGCAACTGCGTCGATCCCAACATTCAGCCTGGACGCTCGGCCGGCGGCAGCACCTTCATGTCCATCCCCAAGGAGATTCACACCCTTAACGACGCCATCCTGGCCGCCGCCAAGGAGCTGTCTACCCGCCCCAAGGGCCGCCGCCGCATCATCTACGTCATCAGCGACGGCAAGGAGAGTGGCAGCAAGGCCAAATACTCCGAGGTGCTGAAGTACCTGGAAACCAACAAGACCGCCGTCTATGGCACGCTGGTGGGCGACTCGGCCCGCTGGGGCGAGGGCTACATGAGCCGCTTCCACGTGCCCGGCATGATGACGGACAACATCCTGATCAAGTACGCCCACGCAACAGGCGGCGTGCTGGACTCGGAGCGCGGAGTGGACGGCATCGAGAAGAGCTACGCCAAGATCGCCGAGGAGGCGCGCACCCAGTACACGCTGGGCTACTACAGCCACCAGCCGGTCATCGACACCAGGTTCCGCAAGATCGAGGTACGCCTCGAACGGACCGGCATGGAGATTATTGCCAAGACCGGCTACTACACCTCGGGGCAGGATGCCCACTAGGAACAGCTGACTCGTTCAAACTCTATCAACACAAAAAGGCCTGTGCTCGCGCACAGGCCTTTTTGTTTAAACTCATCATCCAGCAGCAAGAGCACAGTATGACCGACCGCGAGAGATCCCCGCCACAGCCTCAGGCTCTTGCGGAACCCAAGCAGCTTTACATGCGCTTGATTTGGGGATCAACCTGCGGCGCGACAGGCGGCGCTACGGGAGCCGCATTCTGCTGCGCGGACGGCGCTGGAGGCGTAGGATCGGACGCGCCCTTGAGGCCTTCCCTGAATCCTCTCAATCCCTCACCCAATCCCTTGCCCAGTTCCGGCAGCTTTTTGCCGCCAAACAGCACAAGTAAAACAATCGCAATCACCAGTAAATGCGTCGGCTGCAACAGATCGCCCATGATTTCATCCTCCGCGCGCCGCGTTCTGGCTGCCGCGCACTCTCATTAGATATTGTCGCACAAAGGCGGATACCTGCGCTGCGGTCAGTTTACCTGCGCCGGCTTGCCCAGCCGTTCTGTCACCATGGCGTAGAAGGCGCGCAGGTCCTCCTCATCGCCCACGGTCAGCCGGCGATAGACCTTCATCAGCGGAAAGAGCCTTGAGGAGCGCACTTCGATGGCCGGAACCGCCACCACGCCGCCGGGATACTGGGTCATCTCCCAGGCGCCGGCATAGCGGCGGCGCAGCACCTCGCCCAGGTAGCTGCCCCACAGCCGCACCTCGAAGTCCAGGTCCAACTCCGGGCTTTCGCCCACCACGACCAGAATCTCGTCCAGCGCGTCGATAGATTCCGAAGTGAAGTCCAACTCCTGGTGAAACTCACTCGAAGCCAGTTGCGCCGCCGCCCGCGCATAGCCCTCCATCATCGTCCCCAGGTCGGGGAATTGCGACGACTCCAGCCTTCTGCGCAGATCGGTCGAGTTTCTCATCCAGTCAGAAAAGTATAAGCCCCCACGCCAGAGCGGGAGCAAGCACAATTGAGCCGTGTCATCAAAAGGCCGCTGCGGCCCTGTTATGTGACTCGCGGCGCGGGATTATGGCAAACTGAAGGCAGTTGTGGAGGGTTCCTGATGAAAACCATCAAGTTCATTGTTCTTGCCACTCTGCTTGCCGTCAGCGTCAGCAGTGCCAGCTCTGCCAATCGCGACATCTATCCCGAGCCGTCGCAGGCTCCCGCCGACCTGGCTGCGGCACTGAAGACTGCTGCCACAACCCACAAGCGCATCCTGCTGGACTTTGGCGGCAATTGGTGCCCCGACTGCCAGGTGCTGGACATCTACTTCCACGACCCGGCCAACCGGCCCATCCTGGAAGCGAAATTCGTTCTGGTTCACGTGAACATCGGACACATGGACGCCAACCTGAACATTGCGCGGCAGTATGAGGTTCCATTGCATAAGGGCGTACCCGCGCTTGCCGTTCTCGACGATCACGGCAAGCTGCTCTACAGCCAGAAGGGCGGGGAGTTCGAGGCCATGCGCCGCATGGAATCCGTGGAAGTCACTAAATTTCTGAAGCAGTGGGAGCCCGGACAGCCCTGCTCGGCGGTAATGGTGAACTGCTAGATCAGGTCGTCCGAGGCAGCCACCGGAGGCAGCCCCTCAACTCGGCAGCTTCATCTGCTTGGTGTTCTGGTAGGTGTAAACGATGCGGTGGGCGACTGTAATGGTGGAGAGGACGGCCAGCACCCACAGCACTGGAGCCATTGCGCCGCACCAGTTGAACACGGCGCCGATGATGATGAGCACAATGCGCTCCGGGCGCTCCATGAAGCCTACCTTGCACTGGGGGATGAGGTTCTCGGCGCGGGCGCGCGTGTAGCTGACCATGAGCGAAGTCACCATGACGAAAGCTACCAGCACCACGTAACGGAAGCGGTTGATGCGGCCGTAGTAGACCAGCAAGCCGAAGAACAGCACCACGTCTGAGTAGCGGTCGATGACCGAGTCGAAAAACGAGCCGAAGACAGTGACTTTATTGATGCGCCGCGCTACGCGGCCGTCCACCATGTCGAAGAGGCCGGCGCAGAAGATCACCACGCCCGCATAGAAGAACATCCAATCGGCATTGGCGGCGTTGGCGTGGCCAAACAGGAACGCGGCCACGATGTTGATGACCAGGCCGATGAAGGTGAGCACGTTGGGCGAGATGCGGGTAAGCGACAGGCCGTGCACGATCTTGTTCAGCAGCCAGCCGCAGGCGCGGCCAAAAGCGCTGGTCCAGGTCATTTCACTTTTCCTTGCTGCCGTTCTTGGCGGCGGCGTCCGGGCTTTCTCTCTGAGCGGCTTCATCATGAATGGTGGTCAGTTTCAATATTTCCAGCTCGCGCTTGCCGTTGGGCGTGACGATGGTGGCCACGTCGCCCACCTGCTTGCCCACCAGGCCGCGGCCAATGGGCGAAGTGGTTGAGATCAGTCCCTTGGAAACATCCGACTCCTCGCTGGTTACCAGGCGATAGACGATCTCCTCGTTTTTGGTGGAGTCGAAGACCACCACCGTGGAACCGAAGCCAACCCTATCCCTGGGAATGTTGGAGAGATTGACCAGGGAGAGTTCGGCCATGCGCCGGTTCAATTGGGCAAGGCGCGCATCGACAAAATGCTGACGCTGCTTGGCCATGTGATACTCGGCGTTTTCCGAGAGATCTCCCATAGCCACGGCTTTCTTGATCTCAGCGGGAAGCTCGTGGTTGAGTTCGTGCTCCAGAAGCGCAATCTCTGCAAGAATCTGCTTTTTTATGTGTTCGGGCATCAGGGTCCGTGGCGGCGAGCGGGGTTTGCGCCTTCCGCAAGAGATAGAAGAACTTAACTTTTAATTATACGCGGGGACTAGATGCCGCTTCCAGCCTTGGCGTCCATAAACGATTGCAGGATGAGCGTGGCGGCTACCTGGTCCACTACGCGGCGATGCTGCTGGCGGGCGTGGCCGGCTTCATAGAGAATCTGGTGGGCTTCGCGAGTGGTCAGCCGCTCGTCCAAGAGGTGAATGGGCAGGCCGGACAGAGCGCCTAGTTCGGCGGCAAAGGCTTGAATCTTGGCGGCTTGGGGACTGACGTCGCCGGAAAGATGCACAGGGTTGCCGACCACGATGCCCACGACGCCAAAGCGGCGGCAGAGACGGGCCAGCGAGCGCAGGTCTTCGCGGCGATTGTGCTTCCGCTCCAGCGTCAGGACAGGCTGCGCCGTCAGACCTAACTCGTCCGAGACGGCTACGCCGATGCGGCGGTTGCCGATGTCGAGGCCGAGATAACGAACAGCTTCCAGCTTTTTGCTCCTGCTTCCAGCTTATCGTCTGGATTGAGCGGTTTTCAAAAAGCGCGAAAAAGAGGCCAAACAGGGGCAAAAAAGGGCCATTTTAGGGCAAAAAAGGGGCAAAATACGGGGTTTGCAGTTACTGATTCGTCAACATGGTAAAAATGCAAGTTGATGATATCGTGTAAGTTACAAGGAATAAAGTGATCAAAAAAAGATTTCCACAGGCAGGGGGGGTGGGGGGTCAGCCCATTTGCCTCCCAAAATTCCGGTCGGATGGAACCTGGCTTGAGTTCACAGTAGCAGAATGCGGGAAATAATCTGCAAGGGACTTGCCGTCCAGGCGGACGGCGCTTGCGCGCCATTTGGTTCGTGGACTCCCAGGTCTCAAAGGCGAGACCTGGGCATCCAATTATTTATGGATGGTCAGATGTGGGCCGCCAAGCCTTCATTTCTAATTCCCTAGAATTCGCGAGAATTGAATATGTGGTTGTTGATTTGTTCCCATTACTCGCAGATTACGGCCTAATTACCTAACAGTAGAAATGCCCGGTTACGCGCCATCTTCCCGGTACAATGGATAGTAGGGGGTCCCGATGGGGATTTCCGCGTTTTTTGGTTGAGAAGGGTTGACAGCAAGAGATGGCGCGCCGCAGACAGACGAGTAGACGAAAAAAGGGTTCTGGCGCGGGCTGCATGCTGACGGTATTGCTGGTTTTGATTCTGGCGGCGGGAGCTGGGGCGGCGTGGATGGTTTATACGCCCTTCGGGCCGGAGACGGAGACCTTTACTGAGATTGCGCCGGGAGCGACCACGGCGAAGATCGGACGGCAACTGGAGGCGGCGGGGATTGTGCGCAGCCGGTATGCCTTCGACCTGATGCGCTGGTGGAAGCTGGGTTCGCCCAAGGCCGGCGAGTACCGCTTCGATCATCCGGCGGCGGTCAGCGAAGTTTATAAGCGCATGGCGCGCGGCGATGTTTTTACCAAAGCTGTAACCATTCCGGAAGGCGCGAACCTCTTTGAGATTGCAGCGCGGCTGGAGCAGGCGGGGTTTGGTTCGCAGAAGAAGTTTCTGGACACGGCGGCCAGGCAGGTGAGCCTGGTGACCGACCTGGACCCCGGAGCAAAGAGCCTGGAGGGCTACCTGTTTCCGGATACATATCATTTTCAGCGCAAGGTGACCGCGGCGCAGATTTGCGCGGCGATGGTGAAACGCTTTCGCGCGGTGGCGGGACAA
>Ga0302320_10010061_pt1 | contig 20248 bp, 15 predicted proteins | sample Bog_T0_3_FD_202130 | JGI IMG/M metagenome (GOLD analysis project Ga0302320, IMG submission 202130) | Peat permafrost microbial communities from Stordalen Mire near Abisko, Sweden - Bog_T0_3 | ecosystem: Environmental > Terrestrial > Soil > Wetlands > Peat | place: Sweden: Abisko, Stordalen Mire...
GTTCCCGGGAATCTCTGCTTGTCTGGGTTTGGACAAGTTAATTCTTGTTCTGCCAACGGTTAAAACCATGGAGGCTATTACCTTTAAGAAAGCCAGCGCTGCGATCAGCGAACGAGGAATTGATCATGATAGAAGCGGAATCCAAGAACGAACGCGCGCGCGCCGTTCTCAGTCTCATCGGCCATACGCCGCTGGTCGCCTTGCGGTTTGAACGCGAAGACAGCATCGTGACGTTGTTATGTGATCGCGCTGAACGTTATTTCAGCACTCCGCTGTTTGAAATGGTTGATAGCACGACGGTTTGATCCCGATTATTTTCATGTGACCCGGCCTGGCCGACTGATGTGGTACGGGCGGCGGGAGAGAAATCTTCCGCCGTCTGCCCAGTGCCTCCTCAGGGTGGAAGAGCTGTAAGGCACTGGTAAAAAGCATTTTGCGTGTTGGGTTGGAATGCAATGGAACTTCCGGAAATTCCTCAAGAAACCTTTGCCGAAAAGCTTGTTCAACTTTCTTCACTGAAGAGAATCGAAAGATCATCTGGGGATTATTCACTAAGGTTTGTTCAAATCACCGAATCCCCGATCAAGAATACAGCAAACCAATATTGTGCCCGAGCTGGTTGGACGGTTGATGCACAATGAAAATTGAGCGACAGCTCAAAACTAAAAAACCATATGAAAAGAATCATCCTGAGCGTTACAGTTCTCGGCCTGCTCGCGACGGTGGCCACCGCGCAAAATGCAAACATCACATGGCAGACGCCGGCATTTATTTCGGGCGCTTCCGATGTGAGCACCTTGGGAACGTACTTGGGCTCCTGGGCGCCTCAAGACGGTGGTGCCAATACTTTGCCCGTTAATGGTGTGACATTCCAAGGATTCTCTGACCTGTCCGGCCTGACACCCGGCGCCACCTTTGACAACGGCTACAGCGGCTTTGCTTCGCCGGGCACCGCGGATGCCAACTACAACGCCTTGCTGCAATATGCGCGCTTTTCCAATGAAACCGGCCCGGCGACCATCACTTGGGGAGGCATGACGGCGGGGGATACCTATCTGGTCCAGTTTTGGGTGAACGACGCGCGGAATAGCACGGTTAACGGCCGGACAGAGACGATTACGGGCGGAGCTGATACGTCGGCCGCATTAGCCTATGGGGCCGGCGACACAGGTGCTGGCCAATATATTATCGGCACGTTTATTGCGGATAGTTCCGGAACGGAGGCTCTTACCTTAACTCCTACGGGAACAATCAATATCAACCCGTCCGCCCAGGTTAATCTTTTACAGGTCCGTGAGATCGCATCGGTACCCGAACCCGCGAGCTTGGCGTTGCTGGCGGGTGGTGCGGGGGCCATGGCCTTCGGCCTGCGCCGGAAACTACAGGGAAAATGAAGGCTGTTTGGTGGTGAATCGACCATGGCTGCAACCCAACGGCAGGCGAATATAGAAAGGTGCCGGTCTTTTGAAGACCGGCACTTTTCGTTTTGCATGTGCCGCCCGGCGAATTCCCGGCTCGCGCATGCGGAATTGCGGCCATCATTCTCATCGATGTATCCGTGTTTTTATCAATTAACGGATCAAGGCCAGAGGTCCTAGAGTGGTGGCATGAATAGTCCATCACTCGTTAATCGCAGGCCGCTTAAGACCCGCCAGTCAACATGGGCGGGCGCGCTGGCCAAGATGTTGACCCGGGCGGGGGTGAGCCCCAACACCATTTCGGTTACCAGTTGTTTCTTCGCGGGCATTGCCGGACTCAGCCTTTGGTATCTCGGACGGGTTCCAGCCGACTGGCATGCTCGCTGCCTATTGGTCCTTGCCGCGGGGGCGGTGCAAATGCGTTTATTGTGTAACCTGATCGACGGCATGGTAGCGATTGAGGGAGGACGCCGGACCAAGAGCGGCGAGCTATTTAACGAATTGCCGGATCGTATTTCGGATGCATTGATCTTCATGGGAGCAGCGTACGCTGTCCCCTCGTGCCGATGGACATTGGAGCTAGGCTGGACAGTCGCCGAGTTATCGGTGATCACGGCGTACGTCCGGGCCTTAGGGGTGACGATGGGCGCCGCGCAGCAGTTTCAGGGGCCGATGGCCAAACCGCACCGGATGGCAGCCATCACGGCCACCTGCCTGGTGGCCGCGGTTTTGCCGACTTACGTGCCGAAAATCTTTCCGGTCTCGCTGGCGGTGATTGCGTTGGGCTGTGGGGTGACGATCTATCGGCGTTGCGACCAAATCCTGGCGGAGGTCCAAGCCAAATGATCAAGGAACTCGTTATCATGGCGGCCAAGCTGGTCAGCGGCTCAAATATTCGCTGGCAAGGTTGCGAACCCGTGGTTCGCCAGCGGATTTACTTTGCCAATCATACCAGCAATCTCGATGCGCTGGTCATCTGGGCGGCGCTCCCTCCGCAGCTGCGAGATGCGGCGAGGCCGGTGGCGGCGCGGGATTATTGGATCAAAAACCGGGTGAAGCGCTATCTAGCCAACAAGGTGTTCAACGCGGTCTTGATCGAGCGGCTCAAGCCCACGACGCGAGACAACCCGTTGACTGACATGCTCGCCGCCATGGAGCAGAGTCATTCGCTGATCATTTTTCCGGAAGGCGGCCGGCAATCCAGCGGGGAAATGGGGCCGTTTAAGGGTGGTCTTTATCATCTGGCGATGGAGCGGCCCGATGTCGAATTCGTACCAGTATTGGTTGAGAATTTAAATCGTATTCTGCCCAAGGGGGAATTCCTGCCGGTTCCGGTTCTCGGCAGCGTTACTTTCGGAACTCCCATCAAATTGGAATTGGGCGAATCCAAAGCCGCGTTCCTGGAGCGGGCACAAGCCGCCATCAAAGCTCTTCATCATTTATGACACCGCAACTTGATAGACAAACCTGCGTGCTCGTTGGAGGCGTGGTGGCCCTGCTAGGCATTGGCTCCGTGGTGGGTGGAATACTGTCCCGCTTGGCCACCAACGAAACGGCGCACGCAACGATTCATAACTTAAACGCCCGCCTAAAAGCGTGGTGGATCATGGTGGGAATTTTTGCCCTGGCGATGGCGACCGGCGGTATCGGCTCAGTGGTTTTGTTTGGGCTGACCTCATTCCTCGCCTTGCGCGAGTTTATTACCCTGACCCCGACGGGCCGGGGGGATCATCGGACGTTGTTTTGGGTCTTCTTCGTGATCTTACCCTTGCAATATTATCTCATCGCGATCCACTGGTATGGCTTCTTTGCCATTATGATACCGGTATACGCCTTTCTTTTTATTCCCTTGCGAAGCGCCGTGGCGGGTGATTGTGAACGCTTTTTGGAGCGGACGGCAAAAATCCAGTGGAGTCTGATGGCGTGTGTCTATTGTGTGAGTTACGTTCCGGCCCTGCTAAGCCTGGAGATTCCGGGCTATGCTCATCAAAACGGAAAGCTGATGTTTTACTTTGTGCTGGTCGCCCAGCTCAGCGACGTGTTGCAGTACGCCTGGGGAAAAACGTTGGGGAACCGAAAAATCCTTCCGAGCGTCAGTCCGAACAAGACGTGGGCGGGATTCTGGGGAGGCGTATTGTGCGCCACGCTCGTCGGGGCGGCCCTTTGGTGGGTCACTCCGTTCAATCCCTGGCAGGCAGCCGGTATGTCTCTGGCCATCACCTTGATGGGCTTTAGCGGCGGGTTGGTCATGTCCGCCATCAAGCGTGATCGCGGAGTGAAAGATTATGGCCACCTGATCGAGGGGCACGGAGGAGTGTTGGATCGAATCGATTCCCTATGTTTCGCGGCGCCGGTGTTCTTCCATTTAACCCGCTATTTCTTTACCTGATGCGGCGCACGGATGTTGGGAGCGGTTCCAGTAACTAAAAATAGAAAGTGCCGGTCCGCAAAGACCGGCACTTTCCGTTTTCAAATTTGGCGGGAAAATCAAATCGTCCGCATCTGGATGGCGTCGACGATTTCGGTGCCGACGGAGATGGCGCCGATGATCACCACCGTGTCGCCGGTTTTCAAACGGCCTTGCTCGGTAAAGTTCTTTAATGCCGTTTCGATGGTGTTTTGCGGGTTGATAAAATCGAAATCCATGACGAACGGGGTGACGCCCCAGGAAAGGGTCAGTTCATTGGCGGCCTGACCATTGTCGCACATGGCGAATATCGGCGAATAGCGGGGGCGCATCCAGCCGGTGTATTGCGCCATGTGTCCGTGACGGGTGAAGACCATGATGGCGGCGGCCTTCAATTCATTAGCCATGACGACGGCGCTCTTGACCAGCTTTTGGCGCGAATTGGTGAGTTCGGCGGCGTCGTGATATTGCGCGCTGCCGCTGCGTTCAATCCGCGTCGCAATCCGGTCGAACACCTCGATACATTTCAGCGGATATTTGCCCACCGTGGTTTCGCCGCTCAGCATGATGGCATCCGTTTGTTCAAAAATCGCGTTGGCCACGTCCGTTACCTCGGCGCGGGTAGGCATCGGCGATTCGATCATACTTTCCAACATATGAGTCGCCACGATGACCGGCTTGCCAATGCGCAGGCAGGTTTTGACAATCCGGCGCTGCACGATGGGGAGTTCGTCGTAGGGGATTTCGATGCCGAGATCGCCGCGGGCCACCATGATGCCGTCCGCTTCCTGAACGATGGACTCCAGATTGGCGATGGCCTGCTGATCTTCGATTTTGGCAATCACAAAGGGCGCCGGTTTTCCTTCCTCAAACATTTCGCGCAATTGCAGGAGGTCGCGCGCTTCCCGGACGAAGGATAGGGCGATGAAATCCGCACCGAGTTCCAAACCGAGTTTGACGTCTTTGATGTCCTTGGAGGTGAGGGCGGGGAGGCTGACTTTGACGCCGGGCAGATTGATGTGCCGCCGGCTGCCGAGTTTACCTTCGGTGAGGACTTCGCATTCCACCTTATTGCCGTTTTTGGCCAGCACCTTCATCTGGATGGTGCCATTGTCGATCAGAACCACGTCGCCGACGCTGATGTCGTTGACAAAATTCTCATAATTCACATCGACGGAATGCTCTTCCTCGCTCTTTTCGCCGCGGACAGTGAGGGTGAATTTTTGGCCGGGCTGGAGATCCAACGGCACGCCAATGTCGCCCGTGCGAATGGCGGGGCCCTGGGTATCCATCAAAATGCCCGTATGGCGGTCCCGCTTGGCGGATTCTGTGCGGATATCCTTGAATACCCGGCGCACCCAATCGTGGGGCGCGTGGGACATGTTCAGGCGGAAAACATTCACGCCGGCATCGATCAGCTTGCCAATCATTTCGGCGGAATCGGTGGCGGGACCCAACGTTGAAACTATTTTTGTCCGGCGCAATGTTCCTTGTCGCATGGCCAAAAAATAATGGGGTTCACGTCAATTACAAAGCTTTTATTCTCAGGATCGGGAAATTAGGCCGGGCGGCGAATGGACCGCGAGACGATGGTGTCGAGGTATTATGGGAGCTTCCGCCCCGGGATTTGGGGTTACCTCGGCGAATTTGCCAATTTGAACGAATTCCCGTTCCGGTTCGCTGGAAATCCGGCTTGCCATCGATAGGCGACTTGCCATAATTGCGGTTCAATTTATTTAAATTTTATGGCCGATCTTGCTAACAAGTATTCTGAAAACGTCGCGGGCAAATATTACGTCGACAACCAATGCATCGACTGCGATTTGTGCCGTGAAACCGCGCCGGACAATTTCAAGCGCAATGACGACGGCGGCTATTCCTTCGTTTACAAGCAGCCGTCCTCGCCGGATGAGGAAGCCCGTTGCAAAGAAGCCAAAGAAGGCTGCCCGGTGGAAGCGATCGGCGACAATGGCGCCTAGTCGTTCTCCCGTTTTTTAGAGCCAAAACCCCGGCGGCTTTTCGGCCGACGGGGTTTTGCCATTCAAAGCGAGGGTATGGGGATCAGATGATGTTGGATCGCAGGGTTTCGATAGGCAGGGAAACGCGGATCACTCCCGATTGGCCGGATTGGGGCGGCACGATTTCCAGACGGCCATGATGGGTTTCGATGATTTTGCGGCTGACGGTCAGTCCCAAGCCCAAACCCACATTGCGGGTGGTAAAGAAGGGGGAGGGAACCTTTTGGGCGGCTTCGGCGGTAAAGCCGGCGCCATTATCATGAACTTCGATTTGTAAATCCTGGCCGCTTTTCCCATTGGACTCGGCGCGCAAGCGGACACCCACCGCCGGAGCTTTGGGATTGGCCTGCAGAGCGTTAAGCATGATTTCTGTGAGCGCATGCTTGAGAGCGGGACGATCGCCCCGGATGACGATGGGTTTGCCCCCATTATCGCATTTCAACTGGGCACCGTCCGCCGGTTGATGTTTGCGCGCTTCTTGGTAAGCCTCTTCCACCAGTTTTTCCACAGCGAAGGCTTCTTGTTCGATGTAGGCATCGCGGGCGAGGAATCGCATCTGGCTGATCAAACGCGACACGCGGCGGACGCCCTCGGCCATGGCTTGATCCAGGGATAAACGAAACTCCTTGTCGTTGAATTTCTCACTCAGGAGCTGCTGATGGGTGGAAAGGGGAACCATGGCGTTCCCAATTTCGTGGGCCAGGCGGTCGGCCATGGACTTGATCAACCGCAAATTAGCGGTTTCCACCTCCAACTTGCGCAATTGTTCGCTTTGAGTGAGATCATCCGCGGTCAACAGCGCGGAAACCGGGACGGTTGAGTTTCCCCGTTGAAAGGGAACCACACTGACATTATAGACCGTGCCGGCGGAATTTTCGGGTTCAAAACGGAACGGCTCGAGGGCGGCGCCGGTCTTGAGCACCTGATAAATCTTTGCCCCGAGCAACTGCGGTAAGTCGCTGAATTCCAGCTCACCGGTCCGCTGGTTTTTACGGCCGAAATGGCGGCGCGCCGCCTTGTTGGCGTGCAGAACTTTCAGGTCGCGTCCCACCACGATGCATGCGCTGCTCAATTCGCGCAGCACATCGGTCATCATTTCGTGGTTGCCGGCCAATTGGTCATGCAGCCAAATGTTACGCAGGGCCAAGCCGACCTGTTCCAACAGGTGAAAGATCAGTTCCAGCTCGACGTTGATCAAGGGTTCACCGGTGACCCGGCCGTCAAAGACCGCCACACCGACGATGGTATCCCGGTTTGGTATCGGCACCGCCACCTGGGCGCCCAGCAGTTCGAATTCCTTTTGGGCTTCATTGTCATTGCGCGATTCGTCACTGTCGCGCCGCAAAATCCGGCCCAATTTATAAAGCTGGCCGCCGATACCGGAGTCCAGGGAAAGTTCGAAATGCTCCAGCAACCCGGAAGAAATGCCGATGGCGGCGGCGGCGCGAAGCCGCCGGCTATCCTCGGGCGACAGGATTTCGGTCAGCGGCGCGCACGGGCGGTTCAGGAAAATAGCGGCGCGGTTGACGCTCAACACTTCCCGCAGAAACAGCAAAAACTGTTTGAGCATGGCTTCGGCATTGAGGGAATGCGTCAGAATGGAGGAAAAATCGCGAAGGACATCGATGGTCTGGGAGGCGCTGGCGAAGCGGCTTTGGGCAGCGGATTCCATCACGGACCGGGTATTGGCGAATTGCGAAGGGTTGGACGGCGGAATGGTCATCCGGTTGACCGTCAAGACATTTGCGGGGGCGGTCAGGCGTTCCAGCAACGAATTGAGGAGCCGTTCGCGGACGGGCTTCGTGAGGATGTGCGTCACGCCCAGCAAAAACGCTTCTTCCTCCCATTCGGCCTGGGTGGTGGAGGTATAGGCGATAATGGGCGATTTGGCATCCCGGCGGCGCAAGCGTTCAATGACCCACACCGCTTCCACACCCATCATGTCGACATCGACAATGCATACGCCGGCCAAGCCGTGCATCAGCAGGGGTTCCGCTTCGTCGACATTCATGCGATGGACGACCCGGTATAATTCCGCGCTCAAACTCGACCGAATGGATTCTGCAAAATCGGGATGTGGAGATAAAACCAAAATGGTCTTCATCAGCGTGCGACTAAAAATTGTTACCCATTAATGCCATTATTTATTTCACATTTCCGATGCCAAGGTCAACGCAATTAAGACTGGATCAGCCGCTGGCGAGCAACTTGTCCCAAAGTTTCTCATTTAACAACGCTTTCCGCAGGAATTCCGTTTCCGAAACGGTCGCGGGGGGGCGCTCCGGGTTTAAAGGCAGGGAAATCGTGAAAATATTTCCGCGGACGGGCTGGCTGCGGGCCTCGATCTTGCCGCCGTGATGGTGAACGATAAAAAAGCAGGCCAGCAGATTGATGCCGTATTCCGACGGAACGCTGTTACTAACCACAAAGGGGTCAAAGACGACCCGTAACGCATCCTGCGGCAGCTCCGGGCCGTCGTCAGTAAGATAAATCACGACATGCGGCTTATGATCGAGCACCTTGTTTTCGGCGGAGATAGTGACATGACAACCGCTGGGGAGCATGGCCAGCTCATCTTTCAGTAATAATTCCAGCAATCGTTTGAACTTGGGTGCGTCCACCGAAAGAACCGGCAAGTTATCCGGGATAGCGTGGATGATTTGAACCTGGCGGGCATCAAACTCCGCCTGAAATGATTGAACCAGGGCGGCGATCGTGTCGTGCAACCGGATTCGATCCGCGAAGGGAGTGCCGGGGCGGCTGTCCGAGGCGGTCCAGAGGTCCTTGAGAAGGCTGTTGATTTTTTCGACCTGGGATTGCACGTTCTGATGGTAATCCTTCCAAAAATCCGGATTGCGCAAGCCATCGATGGTTCCCTTTTCCTCGACCATTTTAACCGGTGCGAGATCCAGAAAGGTTTTTACTGCCACGAGGGAATTGCGAATTTGGTGGCTCAAGCCCGCGGCCACGAGTCCCAGACTGACAATCCGGTCGGCAATCATCATGTTGCGGAGCACGGACATTTTTTCCATCAGCAGTTGATCCCGTTCGGCCTGAACCAGGAAGAATTCGAGTCCCTGGCGCAGGGTTAGGTCCAATTGCGGGGGATCCCACGGTTTGGTCACATATTTGTAGATGGCGCCGCTGTTGACGGCGGCGATGGCCGCATCCATGTCCGCATAGGCGGTCACTAATATCCGCAGGACGCGCGGGCGCAGTTGGCGGGCCTTTTCCAGGAGCCAGACACCCTTTTCCCCGGGCATGCGCTGGTCGGTCATCAGCAGGCCGATGCCGTCGGCATTTTGTTCGAGGAGCGTCAGCCCGTCCTGGGCATTGGTGGCGGTGAGGATGCGAAACTGATCGCCAAAGGCGCGGGTGAAATTGATGAGGGACTTTTCCTCATCATCCACATAGAGAACAGCGTATTTGCTATAATCGTAGGAGTTATCCATGCTTCATCTCGCTTTGCTGGGCCGGCTGATATTCCAACGGGAAATCCAGGGTAAACATGCAATGGCTGCCCCGCTCGCTTTGCACGGATATGTTACCGCCATAACCATGGACAATACGATAGCATATACTTAAGCCCAAACCCATCCCTTTGCCAATTTCCTTGGTGGTAAAAAACGGATCAAAGATTTTATCCACCACCTTCGCGTCAATTCCCGGGCCGTTATCACGGATGACGAGGTAACTGCGCGTGCCTTTGATGTGGCCGCTGATGGTGACGGTGGGCGTTTCGCCGGGCGCAAATTTCTTCTCCTGCAGCGCATCGATGGAGTTTTGCAGCAGGTTGATCAGCACGTGAATCAATTTGTTCCGGTTGGACCAGACGACATGGGCCGGCGGAAAGTGTTGTTCAATGTTGACCCGGTCTTTCCATTCTCCGGCCAGAAAACGCAGGGCGGCGGCGGTGGATTCTGCGGTGTCCACCAGCTCGCCGGGTCCGCCGCCGGGATGGGTGAAAGTCCGGAGGTCGGAGACGATGTTGCGCACGCGCTTGAGGCCGTCTTCAATGTCATTGAGAATATCCTCGTACTCGGGCCGCATCTCCTGGGGGAAATATTTTGCCTTGTTCCGCAAGGTGAACAGGGCGGTCATGGTAAAATTCAACGGATTGTTGATTTCATGGATGATCCCGGCGCTCATGCGGCCCAAGGAGGACAATTTCTCCGATTGGACCAGTTGCATTTCCGTTTCCTTGATTTGTTCGATGGCGGCCGTGAGGTCTTTGTTTTGTTTGGTGATCCGGCGCTGATAATGATTTCGTTCCACCAGGTTTTTGACCCGGGCCTGCAGTTCAATGGAGGAAAAAGGCTTGGCGAGAAAATCATTGGCACCCATCTGGAGAGCGTCGAATTTAGCCTCCTCGTCGGCGCGCGCGGTGAGGAGGATGATGGGGATGCCGGCGGTGGCGGGGATTTCCCGGAGTTCCTTGCAGACTTGTAAACCGTCCTTATGCGGCATCATCAAATCCAAAAGAATAATGTCCGGCAAGAACTGTCCGGCCCTTTCGGTGGCCATCAATCCATCCACGGCCTCCATCACCTCGTATTCGTCTTCCAGCTGAGAACGCAGAAAACGCCGCATGTCCGGCTCGTCGTCGGCAACAAGAACCATGGGGCGGAATGCCCGACTGGCGTTCGCCGGGATGGCGTCCGCCTGGTCCGGGCCGGGGGCAACCGAGAATAATTCCGCCCGCCGGTATAAATTGGCCAGCCATTCCTCGGATTCCACCGGCTTTTCCACCGGCGGCGGCAGGACCGCGCTGGTTTTCGCGGGCAAATTGGTGGCCGGGAGTTCCGATGGCACATACGGCAGGCAAACGGTAAAAGTGGCCCCTTTGCCTTCCTCACTCTGGACGGCTACGGTTCCGCCTTGGATATCGACGAGTTCTTTCACCAAGGCCAATCCGATGCCCACGCCTTGGAATTTGCGATTCGAGGAACCATCGGCCTGCCAAAAACGGTCGAACACGAAGGGGAGGTTTTTCTCGGCAATACCGACGCCGGTATCGCTGACAATCAGGGCGAGTTTATCCGCCTGTTTTTCCACCCGGAACCACACTTTGCCATTTTCGGGCGTGAACTTGAGGGAGTTAAAGAGAAGATTAAGAATGATTTTTTCCAACTTGTCGCGGTCGACCAGGACGATTCCCATTTCCGGGGCGACCGTTGTTTCCAGAAAGATACGTTTATTGGCGGCCACGGTCCGGACAGCACTGGCGAGCCCCTCAATGAATTCCCGCATGGCGACCGGCTCCGGGCTGACTTCCAGGCGGCCGGATTCCAAACGGATCAGATCCAGGAGGTCATTGATCAATTTCAGGAGCCGCAGGCCGTTGCTGTGCATGGTGTGAAGCATCTCGCGCGCGTTGGCGTCCAAGGACTTGGCATGCCTATGCAACAGTGTTTCCAATGGGGCAATGAGCAAGGTCAGCGGCGTCCGCAATTCGTGGCTGACATTGGCGAAAAAGCGGCTCTTCAGGCGGTCCAGTTCCACCAGCTTGCGGTTGGTTTCCTCCAAGGACTTTCGGTTTTTATCGAGCTCGTACCGGAGTGAGAATTCGCGGAACCGCTGGCGGGAACTAGCCACGCTACCACAGACCACCAGCACCGCGGTCAGCATGATGAACGTTGAGTTGTTCATGATGGAGCTGATCGACTGCGCATTATGGGGCAAAAACGAGATGACCAGATACATGACGAGCACGAAAATGCTGGCCAGAAGATTTTGTACATACGCCCAAGGCGAAAGCAGGCCCATCCCGAGCAGGATGATGTTAAGGCCCGCATAGTAAGGGGTATAGGGGTCGTCGGTCTGATAGACCATGAACAGAATCATGATCAACGGGCTCATGAACCAGGCGATTTCGTAGCGGGGATGGGCCCGTCCGAAGGACGTCTTGAACCAGAGCCAGGCGAAGGCTGTGACCAATACACTGACGAGCCGGGCTTTGAGAAAAAGGTCTGCCTTCCCGGGATACATGTAATGATCCATGAAGCAGCAGTAGAGATTCAGGGGAATGGACACAAAGGTGCCCAACGTGGCGCTGGCGATGTAATCGCGCCGGTTCTGCTCGGCAAAGGCGGCTTGAAAACCGGGTTCGTTCATCTTGGCTTTCGAATTTCCAGGAAGAAATTGGCCCCGCTGGGCTCGGACCGCACGACGCAATCGTCGGGGGCCGCCTGCTCGGGCGCGAGACCGGCAAGTTGCCGGTCATCCCGGTAAATCAAAAACCATTCCATCAGGTGTTCCATCAGGTTTTGTCCGGGAGTGGAAGTGGCGAAGTTGCCGACCACCATCATTCCGCCGGGCGCGAGCAAATCATACAGGTGCGAATTCAGGGCGCGGCAAACACTGTCGCTCAAATAATCGTACAGGCCCGAACAATAGATCAGGTCATAGCCGCCATTGGTCACCGGGGTGCGTCCGCGGGCGCGGAGCAGATTCTGGACGGAATTCTTGATCAGCTTCACCTGGGTCTTGCGATGGTGTTGCTGACGCACTTCATCCATTTTACGGCCGGTATAACGAAGCGTTTCTTCGTTAAAATCAAGCAGGTTAAAGCAGGCATTGTCGGCGAGCGGATGATTGGCAATGAATTCCACGGCTTCCCAGGCGGGTCCGCAGGCGATGCAAAAGATATTAGCGGCACGGCCTTCGCGAGTCACACGATTCACTTCATCGCCGATCTTCACGGTGAGGAATTTGGCGCGATTCCGGACGGCGCGGCAAGGGCCATGATCCAAAAGGTACGAATTGACCAATTTGGCAAAAATCGATTCACCTTCCGCCTGGTTCCGGATGATCATGCTCATCATTTCATAGTCGCCGGCGAATCCCAGCGGCTTGGTGAAGGTGCGGTGAAAAAAAGGCGCGCACAAAAAATACGGATGTAGTTGCCGGCGGCCAAAGGCGCGGTGCGCCGGGCGCAAAGCAGGGGGAACTTTAAAGGAAACTTCCTCGAAATTTTCAAACAGGCTTTTCAGGGAAACCAGCACTGGTTCGCGGAGGGAGCTGATGATTTCGGATTCCCACTGTCGGCGCCTTGCCTCCGGTGCGTTGCGAATCTCCAGTTCGACCTGTTGCAACCAGATTTGCAGATCCGCCAGAAAGGTTTGCAGGTTGGACACCGCCACCTTGTAATCCCTGCCAACCAGGTGGAATTTCTGCCATTCTTTGACAAACTGATGGAAGTCAGCGGCCATCTTTGCCGGGCTAAAGTCCTGAACGTCCAAGGTCACATCAGTCCAACCTTGTTCGTTCAGCGTCACTTCGCAGATGGTCTTCAGTCCGGTGACCAGAACATTTGCCACGACGGCGTGGCCGGCATAGAGGGGGCGTTTGCGGAGAACGATCTTGAAATTCGAGAGGGATTCCGACGACTGCGGGGTGACGGTGGGACTGTAGAGTTCAAAAACGGCCGCATATCGGGTAATATTCAGGGGGAGGCCGCCGACAACCATGCCATCCGGGGTCTCGTATTCGATCTGCGTTTCGGCGGCGCCTTCGGCGGGCGCATCATGTTGGGCCTGCGCCGCGGTTTGCTTGGCTTGCGCGGACGGACTGAGTGCTCCATTTCCGCTGCCGTTGCCGTTTTTGGCCGACTTCATAGTACTAAACATGGAACAAATTTGGTTTCGGGACAAACTTTTACAGAATTCCTTGTTATTAGTGACGGCTGGGCGATCGGCGCAGGAGTGGCAGCTTTATCATGATTCTGTTTTTGCCGCCGCGTTCGACCGGTTGATGGTACCGTGACGGCCTCAAAAATGCCAGCCCAGTGAAACGGCCACCGCATGGCTGATGTAACCATAAGTTCCATCGGCGGACTGACCGCCGGCAGAAACTGCGCTGCCACTGACGGTCCGGTCCGGGCCATAACCAAACTGGTAAGCGACGTCGAAGGTGAAATGGTCCCCTTTGTAGCCGACACCGGCGCTAAAGAAATGCTTGTCGCCATCTGCCACGACCGGCAGGTAATGGGAATTGGGCACGGCATTCTGGTTGAACAGGTAGCCGGCGCTGACGTTCCACCCTGATTTAAAATACCGGGTGGCACCGAGTTCATAATAAAAGCAGTCGTCCCAATTGAACACCAAAGGCAGGCTTTGCGGAATCACACCGGGGACGGGTGAAGAAGATTGGTTCACGTTCACTATGCCCAAATCGCTCCAATGTGTATAATCGACGTCAAATTCAATGTTCCACTTGGGCGTCGGCCGGTAGGAGATTCCGCCTTCCACGTTGAACGGGATGGTAAAATCCGCAGTAGCGCTCCGATAAGTGCTGGGCACTGCGTTGTTGATGTAGGTCAGCGTCTGGCCGTCCAGGTGCGGCGTGGTTTCACCATGTGCTGCCACGCCGAAGGACAGTTGGGTAAGCGGCTGCCATAGCAAACCGACGTTGTATCCCACATCGTAACCGGAGCCCTTGAATCGGAATTCATCGTTGTTGGGATAGGAAGACAAACCTTCTTGGAGATCCAAATCCACCCGGTCGAGGTTCAAACCGGCGCCAATCGAGAGCGACGGCAACAGTTGGACCGCGATGGCGGGATTGATGGTGATTTTTGAAAGGGACGCTTCATAACCCACACTGCGAAAACCGGTATCCTGCGGCCACTTTACACTTAATCCGTCGGGAGCATAGACACCCAATCCAAAGCTGACGGGAAAATCCGCGGGCGTATAGGTGTAGTAAAATTGCGGGATCGCGCTCAGCGGCTTCTCATTGTGAAACGTGGTTCCTCCGCCCGGAGCCTGATAACTGGGCACCAAATCGATGCCGTACCCACCGACCCGGAGGTTATTGCCCTTCAATTGGGTCATTCCCGCCGGGTTGTAAAAGATGGCGGAGGGATTGTCGGCGGTGGCCACGACCGCCAAGCCGCGGGCGACGGCAAAGGCATCCTGGTCCGGCAAATCAAAACCTCCCGCAGTGGCGGCACCAGCAGCGGATGATAAAATAGCCACTGTGCATCCAAATTTGAGGCAATTTCGGGCGTTGGTCATAATGGTTTATGCAATTTCTGGCGGTTTCAACCGGTTCTGGAACGGACCGGCTTCGCAGCAGACTCTGAGCCAAGCCTATGCAATTACGACACTTTTGGCTGGTATAACCTTGCCTAACTCATGATAGCCCCAACGAAGCATCCGCTCCGTGGTCTCCCAGCCGATGCACGAATCGGTGACGGAGACCCCATAACGCAAATCATTGAGATTCTTTGGAATCGGTTGACTGCCTTCGTGGATGTGGCTCTCGATCATTGCGCCGATTAGGGATTTTGTTCCCTCCACCCGCTGCTGGATCACACTACGCCAGACATCTTCCTGTTTAGCGAACTGTTTAAAGGAATTGGCATGGCTGCAATCCACCATGAGGATGGGCGGTAATTTTTCCGAAATCAGCTTTTCTTCCGCTGTGCGAATGCTGGCGGCATCGTAATTGGTCAGAGCCCGGCCGCCGCGGAGGACGACATGGGCATCGGGGTTGCCATTAGTGCGAACAATGGCGGTCACGCCATCTTCGCTAATTCCAAGAAAACTGTGGGAATGGCGCGTGGCGCCCATGGCATCGATAGCGACTTGCAGGCTGCCGTCGGTGCTGTTTTTAAGGCCCACGGGCATGGATAGGCCGCTCGCCATCTCGCGGTGGGTCTGCGACTCGGTGGTGCGCGCGCCGATAGCTGCCCAGGTGATCAAATCCGCAATGTATTGAGGGACGATGGGGTCCAGAAATTCCGTGGCGGTCGGCATGCCCAAATTGACGATTTGCAGGAGGAGGCGCCGGGCGATCATCAGACCGTTCTCAATATCCTGCGAGCCATCCAAGTGCGGATCGTTGATCAATCCCTTCCAGCCTATGGTGGTGCGGGGCTTCTCAAAATAGACGCGCATGACAATTTCCATGCGGTCGGCAAATTCCTCGCGCAAACGATTGATGCGATCCGCGTAATCCAGCGCGCTCTTTTCATCGTGAATCGAGCAGGGTCCGATCACGACCAGCAGGCGGGGATCTTCCTGCCGCAAGATGCGGATCACCCGCTCCCGGCTGCGCGCCACGGTGGCGGCCGTCAGCGGTTGCGAAGGCGCGAGGGCCTTAAGCGAGCGCGGCGAGAGCAGCGGTACAATTTCTTTGACATGTAAATCCTGCGTCCGGTACATGCCTTAGATTATATCACCAGATCGCCGCGCGAAAAGCGGAAACACAACGACCTTGGCAGCGGGAAATGTTCGTGTATTGTCCCTATGCGAAGGCGATTATGATCACTGAAAAACTAAGCACCGCGCAAAAGGCGCTCCAGATCAACTTGGACGCCAAGAAATACGGCACTTTTGCTGAAATCGGCGCGGGCCAGGAAGTTGCCCGCTGGTTTTTCCACGTGGGCAAAGCTTCCGGCACGGTGGCCAAGACCATTTCCGCCTATGATATGGCGGTCAGTGACGCTATTTATGGAACAGCAGACCGCTATGTCAGCCGGAAACGGCTGCAGGCGATGCTTGATCTCGAGTTTGATTTATTGCTGGAGCGTCTCGACAAGACCCGCGGCGACAAATGCACTTTCTTTGTGTTTGCCGATACGGTGGCCACCCGGCGGGATGAAGGCCAGGGCTGGCTTGGGGTGAAATTTCAGACCCAGATCCGGGAGGATCCGTCCAACATCATTATTCATGTGCGGACGCTCGACAATGAAAGTGTCCGGCAACAGGAAGCCTTGGGCATGATCGGCGTGAATTTGATTCACGGCGCCTTTTACGAGCATGAAGACCCGGAGGCGCTGATCGCTTCGTTGCTGGACGGGCTGACCAACCAGAGGGTGGAGGTGGACATGATCAAGTTTTCCGGTCCCGCCTTCAAAGGGGTGGATAACCGTTTGATGGCTTTGCAGCTGGTTCAGCAGTGGCTTACGGAAGCCGCATTGTTCACGGCCACGGGCGAATCCGTCATTCCGGGCGAATTACTCTGGCACAAACCGGTTCTTCTCGAACGCGGCAGTTTCCGTCCTTTGACGAACCCGATGTGGGACATGCTGAACCGGGGGCTGGCGCAATTCGTACAACAACCCGCTCTCCAGGGGGAAACGCCAGTGGTCATGTTTGAAATGACCTTGCGGCAGCTGCAGATTGGCGATGCGATTGACCATCGGGATTTTTTGGATCGGGTGGATACGCTGGGCGCGTTGGGCAAGCCGGTGTTAATCTCCAATTTTCTGCGGTATCACCGGCTGGTGACCTATTTGTCCCGTCACACGCAAAAGCCGGTCGGACTTCCGATTGGGCTGGTCCGTTTGCGGGACGTGTTTGACGAAAAGTTTTATACTGACCTGGCCGGGGGCCTGATGGAATCGCTTGGCCAATTATTCAAAAATGGGGCGAAACTCTATGTTTACCCATCGCTGGATCGCAAGACGGGCCAGTTGGTTACGGCGGAGAACATGGAAGTGGCTCCGGCTTTGCGGCATCTATACGCGCATTTGGTGGAAAACCGCTTCATTGAGAATATCACGAACTACAACCGGGATTATCTGTCGATTTATTCCGGGGAAGTGCTGGAGAAAATTCAGCAGGGCGATGAGTCTTTGGCCAGCCTGATTCCCGCGCCGATCTTCGAATTGATCCGGGCCAAGAAATTGTTCGGCTGGGAACAAAAGAAAATCCCGATCGTCACATAAAAAAACGCCCGCAGTTTAAGCTGCGGGCGCGGTGGTAATTCAATTGGTTAATTCGGCGGGGGCACCGGATGCTGGGCGGTGTCTTCCGCCAGCGGAACTTTTTCCAGTGGAACGGCTGTTTCGGCGGATTCCATCTTGGGTTCCACCGATTCCGGCGCGGTTTCCGCAGGAATCTCCGCCGGGGGAGCTTCCGTCACGGCAGCTTCCGCGGCCGGAGCCGTTTCGTCGGCGGGGGAGGATTCGGGCGTTCCGGACGCGTCCGGCGTGCCGGAGCCATCGGTCTTGATTTCGGTGGAAACTTCCGCCGATTTCTTTTCCGGCTTGGGCTCGATCTTTTTTTCCACCTTGATCGGACGGGGCGCTGGTTTCTTGGCGGTTTCCAAACGGCCATCCGCAAATTCCAAAACATGTCCCTGATGAATCAGCCAATGCAAATCACCAATGATGGCGGTTTGTTCAGCGGTCGGTCCGGGAACGGCCGGTTCGGCTGGAATTGAAGGCGTCGCGGGAGCGGTACCGGGTTCGGTCGTAGCAGCTTCGACAGGCGCGGGGGCGGGGGTGGCAGGCTTGATCGCGATGATTTTAGGCGACGGGGCCAGGGTTTCCACGAGGAAACGGCGGGTGCACTTCGGCGCGCCATTAATCAGGGCGATGATTTTCTTGACGTTATCGGAGACCGGAGTGGTGTCCAAATCGAGGTAAAGGGGGCGGGCCACACTCACGTGGGTGACCGTCTTGTTGACCTTGAAGAATTGCAGGCCGTGGCTGGCGAATTGCTGGCTCAGTTTGGTGGCCAGTTGCAGCGGGAAATGTTTCTGGTGTTCCCATTGGTCCCGGATCAACTGTTGCAAGGCCGGCGACCGCATGGTGCGGCTCGGAACCCCGGCAACGGTATAAATCTCGACGGACTTGATGATGTTGTCCTTGTGGGTGGTGCGGAAATGTTTTTCCACGTCCTCCATCGAAGCCAGCTTCAGGGGTTCGGGCACGTTGAGGCAGACGTATTCCGTCCGGAAACTCTGGTCTTCCACCCATTTTTTGACGACGGCCTCATCCTTGACGATTTTCACGCGCGCCTTGAAGGCTTCGAACGGCATCCGGGCAAATCGCTCGGTATGCAGCTTGCGCAATTGGTTCTGGTAATCGTGATAATTGGGCGGTCCGAGGATCACGCCGCTCATGCCGCACTGGGCGACAAAAGTATAGACACCCTTGGGGGGTTCGGTGGGCGAACGTTCTGCCTGGTAGAAGGTGCCAAAATGATTCTTGAGCACATGCGCCACAGCTTCGTCTTCAGAGAGCCAGGCGGAGTCATCGAGCGCACAGACGAACAACGCCTGGGCCACGGCGCCATCGGCTTTTTTCTTGAGCGTCAGTTGGACGGCGTAACGTTCCGGCTTTTGCAGAATCAACTGGGCGATCTGAAAGAGCGGATAGGCGCGGCCGCTTACCCGCACCTGGCGGGCCAGCGATTCCACGCCCTTGTCGTCGGGCACAAAAGTCACGTTCAGCTCCGGCAGAGGCTGGGGCTGCGGCGCTTCGCGGCGCTCGCGGTCGTCGCGGGGTCCGGAACGGCGGTCATCGCGACGGCCAAAGCCGCCTTTGCGATCGCCCGGCTTCGGGGCGCCACCGAATCCGGCGCCAGCAGGGCGCGGACGGTCGCTGCGGGGGCGGTCACCGCCGCCGCCACCAGCGCCACCGCCGAAGCCGCCTTCCCGGCGAGGGCCGCGGGGCCGATCGCCGAATTTGCGCTCCGGCTTGACGCCTTCGTTGCCGGTAAAATTGTCAAAGCGTCCGGCTTCTGTTTTTCCTTGCGCCCACGCGGGGAGGAACAGCTTTTCCAGATCCAGGTCGATTTCAGGAATGTTACTCATGTCAAAATGCTCCGACTAGCGGAGTTGAAAATGGACAGTAATGATGGATTGCCAGAAAAGATAAAGCAAGTCCTGCTTCAACGATTCGGTTCCCCACCCCACGGTCCGGTTGTCTGGACGATCTACTTTTCAGTTTTAGCCTCGGCTTTCGCGTCGGCTTTTGTGTCTGCTTTACCGTCAACTTTGGGCGTTTCCGGCGGATTGCGTTTGAGCATGATGGCTTCGATGATCTTTTTGGCCAATTCGGGCTTTTCGGCCAGCGTTTTCTGCGCGGCTTCCTTGCCTTGGCCGATCAGTTCCCCGGCAAATTGCAGCCACGCGCCTTTTTTATCGACCGCGCCGCAATCGATGCCGACGTCCAAAATGCTGCCTTCTTTATTAATCCCATGATTATAGATAATATCAAATTCCGCCTCGGCGAAGGGGGGGGCCACCTTGTTTTTGACAATCTTGACTTTTACATGGTTGCCGGTCGCGACGCCGGCGGCATCTTTCAAGGTGTCTTTGCGGCGGATGTCGATGCGTACGCTGGCATAAAACTTCAAGGCTTTGCCGCCGGGGGTGGTTTCGGGATTGCCGAACATGACGCCGACTTTTTCGCGCAGTTGGTTTGTGAAAATGCAGGTGGTCTTGGATTTGGCCAGGACGGCGGTGAGCTTGCGCAGGGCCTGGCTCATCAGCCGCGCCTGCATGCCCATGGTCGCCATCCCCATCTCCCCTTCCAATTCCGCCTTGGGCACCAGCGCGGCCACGGAGTCAATCACGATGACGTCCAGCGCGTTGGAGCGGGCCAGCGTTTCGCAGATGCTCAGGGCCTCTTCGCCGCTGTCAGGCTGGGACACCAGCAAATCATC
>Ga0302320_10010065_pt1 | contig 20244 bp, 18 predicted proteins | sample Bog_T0_3_FD_202130 | JGI IMG/M metagenome (GOLD analysis project Ga0302320, IMG submission 202130) | Peat permafrost microbial communities from Stordalen Mire near Abisko, Sweden - Bog_T0_3 | ecosystem: Environmental > Terrestrial > Soil > Wetlands > Peat | place: Sweden: Abisko, Stordalen Mire...
GGACACGAGCCGTACACCTTCCGAGATGGGCAGAACAAGGTAGTTGGTTGGTGCCGGGGAGGCTTGAAGGAGGAGCATACGATTTACGATTTACGATTGCCGATTTACGATTGCCGATTGGAAGGTGATGGTGCTTCCAATCACTGTTTATCTTTCTTATCTCTGGTTTCGGGCTGTATGGTTCATTGCCAGCGGGGTTTGGGGGACGCGGCGGCGGGGCGCTGGTTCCATTGGCCGAATTTGAGGGAAATGGTTTTTAACAGCGTATCCTTTTCATCGCTGGGCAGGGTTTCATCGGCGCGAATGTCGGCGATGAGCGCGTGGAGGTCGCCGGCGCGGGTTGCGCGGGCGATGTCGAATTCATAGTGGGTGGTCATACCATTTAGGATTTGCGATTGACGATTGGCGATTTAAGACCTGTGGGCTGGAATTCATGCTTTGGCTTCAAAGTCCCGGCGGATTTGGAGGGGCAGGAAGGACATAAGGGGCCCAGGCACACGTTTAAGTTCCATCGGATTCGCGGTTTCATTTCCGGCTGGCGGTGAGTTGTTGAATCAGGTTCTGCTGGTGGTCCTCGCACTGGCGCAGGAGGGCAACAGTGTGGCGGGCCAGGTCTCTCTCGGCGGGGTCCGCCAAAAGAAGGGCGATACCTTCCAGAAGGTCGGCGCGGTCGCGGGCCGGGAGGGCGGCGAGTTGCCGGGCCGCCGCCCGGGCAACGAGTTGACGCAAATTTTTGCGGGGTAGTTTCATCGGCCGCCCTCCATGCTGCCAGGGAACAATACAATCTTAGTAATAGTTGAATTCAGCCAAAGGCTGAATATACTGCGCCGAGAAAAGATGGGGAGAGCGAAAGCGCGGGAGGCCTGCAATCGGCGGTGGTGCGCCTTTTTCGTGATAACCCCGCTTTTTTGTTGTAAGGATAGTCGCATTATGTTAGACAAGTGTTGAACATTTAGTGAAACTTTATAACAAATAACGTATGAGTCAACAAAAAAAGTTAGAAAAGTTAGAAAAGTTAGAAAAAATCGAATTACCCAAGAGAATCCGCGAGTTCCGGAAGCGCGCGAAATGGTCGCAGAGCGAGCTGGGTGACCGCTTGGGCGTTAGCGGAAATTATATTTCCATGATTGAGCTGGCGAAAAAGCAGCCGGGGCCATCGCTTCGTAAATTGTTCGAAGCCTTGGAACATTCGCCGCTGTACACGGGACCCCGCACGGGTGATCCGGGGTTGCCGCCCAATGGAGTGTATTCCTTGCTGAGCGCGGAAACGCTGGAGCGAAACTTTGGCGAGGTGGCCGAAAAGCTGGCATCCGCGGGCCCGACGGAGAAAAAGCGGGTGCTGGGCAACCTCCGGGAAATGCTGGATGAGATTGAGGAGCGGCTGCTGGCTAGTTCAGGCGTGCTTTCCGAAGCCCAACAAATCGCAGTGAAGGCGGCGAAGTCGTCGGGTGGGAGTCGTGGAACAAAATAAAGCCGCTGACTCTTAACTGGCGGGCCCAGCGGCGGAATTTGCGGGCCATTTCGAAGCGCTTGGCGGCGGGCCACAGGGCGGCGATTTCTTCGAGCTCGGGCTCAAGGGCCACGCGTGGGCGCTTGGGCAGGAGCTGGGGATTGGGTGCGGCGGGGGCGGGCCCGGGTTTGGGCGCGGATTTGTCTGGTTGGGAATGGGATTTAAGGACCACTTTCACATCAATGGCCGCGGCTTTGGCGGCCGGTCCGGCCGCGCCCTGTTTATTTTTGTTTTTTATCATGCCATCACTTTGACAGCGGCAGTTGGACATTGGCTGTCCATGTGGATAATGTGAATAACTTTTTGGGGCGGTCTGGCGGCGGTTGGTGGGAGCGGCGGGCGGGGAGCTTCCCTGCGCAGCGAAAACTCTTTCTCAGCGAAGCCGTTTTCACCAGGTTTCGCCTCCCGGAAAGCATTTATCCGCCGGGATTTTTGTTGACGATAAGTGACATTTTTGGAAGAGTTTTGCCGGAGTGACCGACGGAAAATCATTACCAAGGAAGCCGGCAAAATTTACAGATATCCAGACTTGTCGGATCAAATACGAGCCGGCTGGCGACCGCTATGTGTGTCTAAGCATGTGGGTTTCTTTCTGTCCCCATAGTGTGGCCGCTGATTCGCGCAAGCTCTGCGGTCACCGAAAGCGCAAAGCTATTCTTGATGGAACCTATGGCGAATAGGGTTCGATGAATAGATTTGGCGGCGACTTTTTTTCATTTTCCTCGCATCTGAAAACTATGCAAATTAAGGTGTGCCAACCTGAACCCAGTGGATTGTTTGCTCCTTCTCCCGAGGGGAATCGTGCCAGGTCGAGGTTCGGTTAGGCCGGTGTTCGGATACCACCGGCACGCAGCTTTGCGGCTGACGAGAACCATTTTTCGGCCTGGCCGGGCGATCATTCAACCAAACACCGGATGTTGCCGCATCGTAAAAAGAGCCGGACTCGCGTCCGGCTCCCTGATGACAAGGTTTCGACGCCTTCACCAAGGCGTTCAGAAGTGCAGCGCGCCCACTGGGGGGTCGCTCTCCGGGCTATGCTGCGGGCAAAACCTCTATGCCAACCCTGAATGGAAAGCGAAATTCAGGCACCCGACTCTGGTCTGCGCCCGGAGAAACCACAACAGACCATAAGTGACATGGTGCCCGAACAAAGACACGCAAGCTGGTTGCCAACCGCCTACTCGACCAGCGTCGGCCCGGGCTTCAGATTTTTCTTGAATTTCGGAATGCGGATTTCAGGCCTGCCGGGGTACACCAAGATTGCAGGCAACGAAGACCAACTCAGAACAAAACGAGTGCCGTGCCTTTGCTCAATAATTTTCCACCCACCAGCGAGCCGGGGCAATCCCAAACGTCAGCTAGATGCGACTGCGCACCAGCGCCAAAACGGTGAGGACAACAATGAAGGCTGCGGCACATTCGCCAAGTGCAAGGATGCTCATAATTTTGCCTATGGTTTTTACGGCAATTCATTTGCCGCAAGTGAACAGTGTATAATCTACAAAAATTTATTAGATTAGCAAGACAAATGGTGCTGGTGTTTGCAGCGGTACGCTCTGTTTTTAAGTTTCAATCCTCCTCGCGCTCGAGTTCGTGCAGCATGGTTTCCATTTGTACCTGGTGTTGGTCCAGCGCCACGCCCACTTTGCCGGCGATCAACATCTGGCCGGCCAGCAGCCGGTTGATGCGCCGATGGAGCTTCTCGGTGCGCTTCTCGAGGAGATTCTCGATAACGGTCACCCGTTCCTTGAGATCATCCACCTCCCGCCGGGTGGCGAAATAACCGGCCACCGACATCAGCGCGCCAACCAGGCCAATCACTACCGCGGCGCAAACCACGAAGAGGCCGATCTCATTGTTGGTCGGGCCGCCGGGCAGGCTTTCAGCAAGCAAGATCATGAGGATGAAGGAGGGCGGGTGGTCGGGGACGCGGTCCTGGTGGTTGACGTTTTCACAAATTCGTAATCCTGTCCTGGTAAGCCGCGATGAAATGGTCGCGAATCAACACATCCTGGCGGCGGCAGCAAGCGCCATAAAGGCCCAGCGCATCGCGGAACAATTTGTGTGCGGATGACGGATTCACGTTCCAGCCGGCGGCGGGCAGGGGTTCGAGAAAAATTTCCTGTCCGCAATGCCGGTAGCCCAACAGCCAGCCCGGGGTGCGCGGCACGATGTCATTTTGATTGACGACGCGGAAGGTGATCTCTTTTAAAACTTTTTTTACAGGAGGTAACGTAGAAGAAACCACGGGTTCCGATATTTTGGCTCCGGGTTTTATTTCGCTCTCCGTTCCCTCTGTATGCTCCTGTGCAATTTGCGCCGCGTCATACGCCGCCGCAAATGCCCCGTTGCCGACGCGCGGGCCGCCAAAGGTAATTACCCCCGCAATGGGAATATTTTGCAAAGTAAATTCCAGCGCGGCCAGTTCGGCCAGCGCGCCGCCGAGGGAGTGGCCGGTTAGAAAAATTCGCGGAGCGCCGGTTCCCGGTGCCGGGCCGGTCCGGGAGGCCGGCGCTCCAATCGCCGCCGCAACTTGTTCGATCACCGGCGGCAAGATGGACGATGCATCAAACAGGAAGCCGTGATGCACCTTGATGCCGTGGCCCTGCGGCCAGTTCGTGCGGTTCCAGTTAAGGTCGCTCAGCCAACATGACGCGTCCGCCAGAAAATCGCGCGGCGTGGAGCTGCCTTTGAAGGCCACCACGATGTCAATGGCCGCCTCCCGCGAGAATGCGGCTGAAACGTCAGCCGTGTTCTCACGAGGTGCGGCCACGATCAACGCAGAGGCCCGGGTGGCGGAATCGGTCACGCTTGGTTCCGTATAAGCGCGGGCTGAATATGCTGCCAGCGTGCGGGCCAACTGCCAGAAAGCGGCGGGCGACTTGACTGGGTCAAGGGATGATTGAGGGGGTGGGTTCATGGCATTTACGATTTACGATTGCTGATTGCCGATTGCGGATTTCAAAGGAACGCGGATATTCCGGTCCGCTTGGCAGAAGATGGAAGAGGAAGGAGACCCGGGGACGGGGCCGTCGGCGCCCCTATGTGTCGGCCACCTTCCATCCTCCACCTTCCACCCTCGTTTGTTTCCAGCTTCATCCGTGGTGATGATTTTAGAATTAGAAGGTGAAACCAGCGCCGATGCGGAACTGGCCGCTGGCATTGAACGCGCCTTTACTAAACCACGGCATGGAGAACCCCGCCGTCGCGTAGGTATTGGCCGTGATCAATTTGGTGACCTTGATTTCCGGCTCCACTTCGGCGGCCTTCAGGCCGCGGTCGTAGCCCGCGAGGAGGCTGGCCTCGATCTTGAAGTCGTATTTTTCGAACAACGCGTAACCGGCCTCGAATTCGCCGGCGGTGAACTGGCTGCCCACGCCGAGGAATTCGCCTTCCACGCCCACGTTGAATTTCCCCAGGTCATATTGCAGTCGCAGATAATCTGAAGCACCGCTGCCGGTGGCCTGCTTGTAGCCGTCCTCGATCTGCACGGTGACCGGGGACCAATTATAATTGGTGTTGTAAGACGTGCCCCAGGTTGTGAGCTGTTGAATGAAGTTCGGCAGCGTTTGTGCGAGGGAGTTGGTCGCAGTTTGGGCATGGGAACTCGGCGCCGAGGCGCAGAGCAGCGCAAAACCCCCGCAGAGGATGGAAGAGAGAGGATGGAGGATGGATCGTGTGGCACGACGTGAGGAACGCGGGCTCGGGACCGGCTTGACTGAGGATCGGGCTGCCACCTCGTTGGTTGTGGGATTGCCGTGGTTTTTATTTTTCATTGGTTGTTGGTTTTGTTTGTTAGTTGTTGACTGTGGAAGAAATTGAGTTGTGGTGAACCGCAGCAACTCCCAAGGCTGAAGGCTGGGGAAATAAATTCCGGAAGGCTTTGAAATTTGTCGCTGCTCGGGACCACAGACCGACGTCCCGAAATGGCCAGTCGGCAATCGTAAATCGCAAATCCCCAAGAGGCAGCCGGGCTGCAACGAACTTGCGAGCGACTCCAAGGTGGAGGATCGGCGCCCGGCTGCCGGGGGGGAAGCGCCGCGCGGCGCGGTCGCGTGCGGAGAACAGCGCACTGGCGACCGCCGGCCGGCGGGTGATGTGGCAAGATGTCGCTCGAATCACGCGAACGACTTTGACAGAGAAACGCAAACCGTCACTTGCCCCGGGCAGGTAATCGCGCAATCAGGCGCGCGATCCCAGCCTTGTCATTTAAGGCTGGACGCTGTTGTTCAACGGACCTACGGTTTGTTTAAAAGTAATGCAGCGAAAAACAGCCGCGCATTGGCTGTCCAACCGATTCCCATGAAAGCATCTCCGACATACGCAAGCATTGCGGCCATCTTGGCTCTGGTTGGGGCGCTGGCATTGGTGGCAGTTTATTATCCGATGCTCAATCCGGAACAGTTCAGTCTGGATTCGGGCCAGGACAGTGCGCCACTGGGCCGTTATCTTTTCGGCACGCCGGCTTCTCTATTTATTTTGGCCGCAGCGTGGCATTTCAATTGCCAGGCGATGCGCAAGAAGCAGCAGGAAAAGGAAGAAAAGCTCGTAAATAAACCATTGGACTGAAATATCAACCGGGCTGCCCGGGCACGTTAAGCCACATCCCCTATGAAATTATGGAAGGCGATTTTGCTGACGCTGGGTCTGGAAGTCCTTTGCGTGACAATATTCGTGGTAACCCATCATAACGTCCACTGGTACATGATGCTGGCTACCACGCTGTGGGCGGCGATTGATTCCTCCAAGCTGCAACTCAAGCGCTACCGGTCTGGCGTCGGTCCGGTGGCATTCTTTTTTCTGTGCATGTTATTTTGGCTGGCCGGTTTCCCCTGGTACCTCTGGATGCGCCAGAAGATATTGGCCGGCACCGCGGAATTAAAATCCGACGATCCTCGCTGTGTGCGTTGTGAAGAGCGAATCGATCCCACTCTAGATGATTGCCCCAAATGCGGCTGGCGGCAGCCAAAATGACCCAGCGAAGCCGCCGTCGCAATGACAGGAAGGCGGCCTTGTGGCATTTGAGCGATTCATTTATCACGGGTGCTGAATGTTGCATTAACAGAAAGAGATGGCATATTCCCGGCGAAATGGAGACTGGCGGTTACACTGACGGGAAGCAACTGCGCACTATGCTAAAGGTGAGAATCTATTATTTGATTGGCCTTTGGCTGATTCTGTTTTCTTTTGGCTGCCACAAGAAAACACCGCCGGCGGCTCCGCCAGAGGTGCAGTTTATTACCGTGACGGCAACGAATGTTCCCATTTTTGAGGAGTGGATTGGCACATTGGATGGCTTCGTGAATGCTCAAATCCGGGCTCAGGTGACGGGGTATCTTGAAACCCAAAATTATGCCGAGGGCGGCGAGGTAAAGAAGGGCGACCTGTTGTTTCAGATTGATCCCCGGCCGTTTCAGGCTGCTTTGGAGTCGGCCCAGGCCCGGCTGGCCCAGGACAAGGCCCAAAAGGTGCGGACGGGGCAAGATGTGAAGCGTTATGGCCCGCTCGCCAAGGAACAGGCCGTCAGCCAGCAGGAATTGGATAATGCTGTAGCGGCCGATCTGGCCGCGGCCGCCCAGGTGCAGTCCGATGAAGCGGCGGTGACGAATGCGGAATTGAACCTGGGTTTCACGAAAATCAAGTCGCCGGTGGATGGGATCGCTGGAACCGCCCTGGCCCAAATTGGGGATTTAGTGGGCCAATCGGGCAGCGTCTTGACGACGGTCTCAACCTTGAATCCGATCCGGGTGTATTTCCAAGTGAGCGAGCAATCGTACCTGTCTTTCTGGCGCCGGTTTGTGGGCAGCAGCGATACCAACGACTTTCCCATGCAGTTGATTCTCAGTGACGGTTCGGTTTATCCGGAAAAGGGGAGGTTTTTCTATGCGGACCGCCAGGTCAATCCCAGCACGGGCACGCTGCAAATTTTCGGGTTGTTTTCCAATGCAGATTTTGTGCTGCGCCCGGGCCAGTCCGGCCGGGTGCGGGTGCAGACGCAGGTCATCACCAATGCCCTGGTGGTACCGCAGCGGGCGGTGACCGAGTTGCAGGGCACCTACCAGGTGTCGGTGATTGGCGAGACGAACCAGATTCGGGTCGAATCGGTGAAGGTGGGCGATCAGGTGGGCAGCGGTTGGGTAATTCAGAATGGCCTTAAGGACGGCGACCGCGTGGTGGTGGAGGGTACGCAGAAGGCCAAGGAAGGCACGGTCGTAACGCCCAAACCATACACAGAGTCCGATAATAATTCTAACAGCCTGCCGGCGGCGGGCAGCGCGCCAGCCACGGGCCAATCGAATTCAAAATGATTTTTGGAAGGCGTCGCCCAGTCACCCATGTATAAATTTTTCATCAACCGCCCGATCGTCGCGATGGTGATTGCAATTTTGACGGTCATTATTGGCGCGGTTTCGATGGTCAGCCTGCCGGTTGCGCAGTTCCCAAATATCGTGCCGCCGGAAATCCGCATCCAGACGACATTCCTGGGCGGCGATGCGCAATCGCTGGCGCAGGCGGTGGCGACGCCCATTGAGGAGCAAATGAGCGGCGTGGACAACATGAATTACATGTACTCCGTCAGCGCCAACAACGGCGTGATGCGCATGGGGGTGAACTTCAACGTAAAGACGGACCCGAACATTGATCAGGTGCTGGCGCAGTTGCGCGAAAACCAAGCGGTGTCCCAGCTGCCGCAATCCGTGCAGCAATATGGCGTGACGATTTTGAAATCTCCCACCAGCCCGTTGATGCTGGTGGCGCTGAATTCACCCAACGGCACGCATGACGCAACGTTTCTGGCCAATTATGCGTACATTAATTTGGTGGACCAGATCACGCAGTTAAAGGGCATTTCGAACGTAAATGTTTTCGGGGCGGGCCAGTATGCCATGCGCTTTTGGGTGAAGCCCGACCAGCTCGCGTCGCTGAACATCACGGTCAATGACGTCATCAACGCCATCAATACGCAGAATACAGTAAACCCGGCCGGTCTGGTGGGTGGTCCCCCCACGCCGCACGGGCAGGAATTCACCTACGCCATCACCGCCCAAGGCCGGCTGGTTTCGGCAAAAGAATTTGGGGAGATCGTCATTCGCGAAAATCCGGACGGCTCGGTGGTGCGGTTGAAGGATGTGGCGCGGGTGGAGCTGGGCGCGCAGCTTTACAACATCGTCGGCAAATTGAACGGCCAGCCGTCGGCGATTCTGGCCATCTATCAACTGCCCGATTCCAACGCGCTGGATGATGAAAAGGAAGTGGTCAAGCTCATGGCGAAAGTGAAGCAGAGCTTTCCCGCTGACCTGGATTATGTGGTGTCGCTCGATACCACGCTGGCCATCTCAGAAGGGATGCATGACATCATGCGCACACTGGTCATGGCGCTGGTGCTGGTGATCATTGTGGTGTTTATCTTTCTACAGGGCTGGCGCGCCTCGCTCATTCCGTTGCTCGCGGTGCCGGTGGCGCTCATCGGCACGTTTGCCTTCTTCCCGATCTTCGGATTTACGCTGAACACGCTGTCGCTGCTGGGTTTGGTGCTGGCCATTGGGCTGGTGGTGGACGATGCGATCGTGGTGGTAGAAGCCACGGAACGGCATATTGAGGAGGGGATGACACCCAAAGAGGCCGCGCTCAAGGCCATGCAGGAGGTCGCCGGGCCTGTGGTTTCACTGGCACTGATTCTCGCAGCGGTTTTTATTCCGACGGTTTTCATCGCGGGCATCACGGGGCGGCTGTATCAGCAATTTGCGCTGACGATTGTCATCTCGGTGATACTGTCCGCCTTCAACGCGCTGTCCTTGAGCCCGGCACTGGCGGCGATGCTGCTGAAACCCAAAGACAAAAACAAGGCCCCCGGCCCGGTGAAACGATTTTACGCGTGGTTCAACCGCATGTTTGACCGGACGCGGGATGGTTACCTGGGGATAGCGGGCCGGCTCATCCGCAAAAGCGTTTTCACATTGATATTGCTGGTGGCGATCCTGGGCGTGGCGCTGCTGCTGGGCGCGCGCCTGCCCACGGCGTTTTTGCCGGAGGAAGACCAGGGGTATGTTTTTGCCGTGGCACAACTGCCGTATGCCGCGTCGCTGGAGCGCACGGACGCCGTGTGCAAAAAGATCGAGAACATCATTAAAAATACGCCGGGTGTGCAATACTGCACGACCGTGGAGGGTTTCAGCCTGCTGAGCCAGGTGCAGGCCACCTATAACGCGTTTTTCTTTGTGACGCTCAAGCCCTGGAGTGCGCGGAAAAAATCGGAGGAGCAGATCACCGCCATCCGCGCGCATCTGAACAGCGAATTTGCCAAGGTGCCCGAGGCCACGGCCGCGGCCTTTCCGCCGCCCAGCATTCCCGGCGTGGGAACGTCCGGCGGTTTTACGCTCATGCTGGAAGACCGCTCGGGCAAGCAGGACAATTCCTACCTCACGCAAAACGTGGACAAGTTCATGGAAGCCGTGCGGAAACGGCCGGAGATCGCCGGGGTGCTGACGACGTATTTGCCGAGCGTGCCGCAGATATTCGTGAAGGTGGACCGGGACAAGGTGCTGAAGCTGGGCGTTCCGCTGAACGACGTTTACACGACGCTGCAGACGTTCATGGGGGGTTATTTTGTGAATTATTTCAACCGTTTTGGGCGGGTGTGGCAGGTGTATGTGGAAGCGGAGGACAAGTACCGCACGAAGGCCGAAAATCTGATGCAATTTTACGTGCGGAACAACCAGGGCCAGGCGGTGCCGCTCTCGGCCTTCACGGAAGTGCAATATCGCACCGGGCCGGAATTCGTGATGCACTACAACGAATATCCGTGTGCGCAGATCAACGGCAACGCGGCGAAAGGGTACAGTTCGGGGCAGGCCACGAAGGCGCTGGAAGAAGTGTTTGCCCAAACTATGCCGCCCGGCATGGGCCATGATTATTTCGGGATGTCTTTTCAAGAACAACAGGCGGCGGCGGGCGTGTCGCCGGTGCTGATATTCTCGCTTTCCGTGCTGTGTGTTTTCCTGATTCTGGCGGCGCAATTTGAAAGCTGGTCGCTGCCCTTGAGCGTATTGCTGGGCACGCCCACCGCCATCCTCGGGGCCTTCCTGGCGCTGACGCTGCGGGAATTCCAAAACAACGTTTATGTGCAGATCGGGCTGATTATGTTGATCGGTTTGGCGGCGAAAAATGCCATTCTTATCATCGCCTTTGCCAAGGCAGAATACGAGAAGGGCAAGGAAATTACGGAAGCCGCCCTGACCGGCGCGCGCATCCGGCTGCGGCCGATTTTGATGACCTCGTTTGCGTTCATCCTGGGCTGCATGCCGCTGTGGCTGGCGTCGGGGTCCGGCTCCGCGGCACGCCAAACGCTCGGCACGGTGGTCATCGGCGGCATGTTGGGCGCGACGCTCGTAGATATATTTATCGTGCCGGTGACGTTCACGATCGTGGAAAAAGGCATTGCCCGGTTCAGCAAGAAACGCAAGGAGGACAGCGAGCCTAAACCGCCGGAGCCCAATGGATGAAAAAGCTGTTTTCAAGATCAGGCCGTTTGAAGAAATCCTGGCTGGCGTGTTTTCAAATTAAAAGGGGAGCGCGCCCGTCCCGGGCGCAGCAACCTCCCAAACTCCGGCCCGCAGGAAACCGCCGAACCTCGCCTGTTATAAGTCCGTTGCTGCGGCCGCGGACAGTCGCGCTCCCCCTCGCAGGGAACTCGCGAAGTTGCAGTGGGTCACCGGCCCCCGCTCGCGTGTCTGGTCTTTGGCTGTTGGCCATCGGACTGTGCGCCATTTTCTCAGCGGGTTGCGTGGTGGGTCCGCTCTACAAACGGCCGGCCACTCACACGCCGCAAGCTTTTCGCGGCGAAACGGGCGGGACCACCAACTCCCTTGCCGATCTGCCGTGGTGGCAGATTTTTCATGATGAGCAGTTGCAGGCGCTGATTCGCGAGGCGATTACAAACAACTACGATTTGCGGATGGCGGTGGCGCGCGTCGAAGAGGCGCGGGCGCAGGCCGCGGTGGTACGCTCGCAGCTTTTTCCCCAAATAGATTATGGCGCGCTGGCCGGGGGCGGCAAAAATGCCGGCGCCAACAACCAGCCCTCGCCCACGGGCACAGAGGGCACGGTGTTTGCGGGCGATGTGCAGGCGGCGTGGGAGATTGATTTGTTTGGCCGCCTCCGCCGGCAGACGGAGGCCGCCCGGGACCAATATTTTGCCAGCCAGGAAGCGCGGCGGGATGTCCTGACCTCGCTGATCGCGCAAGTAGCGCAGGATTATTTTCAACTGCTGGCGCTGGACCGGCAGTTGGACATCGCGCGTGACAGCACCAATTCCTTTGGCCAAAGCCTCAAGATATTCAATCAGCGGCTCCAGGGCGGGATTGCGTCCAAATTGGAAACTTCCTCGGCGGAGGCGTTGCTGGATGCAGCCGCGGCGATGGTGCCGGATTTGGAACAACAAATTGCGGCGCAGGAAAACCAGCTCAATCTGCTGCTGGGCCGCAATCCGGGCACTGTGGACCGGAGCCATGTTTCGCTGGATGATGAAGAACCGCCGGAGGTGCCGGGAGGCCTGCCCTCGGCGCTGCTGGAGCGGCGGCCGGACATCCGGGAGGCGGAGCAACAATTGCGCGCCGCCAACGCCGAGGTCGGTGTAGCCGAGGCGAATTTTTATCCGCGGCTGGACCTGACCGGGATGTTCGGGCGGGTGAGCCCGGAACTCGCCACCATCACCTCCGGGCAGGCACTTGCGTGGTCGGCGGCGGCGAGCCTGACCGGACCGATTTTTCATGGCGGCCAGTTACGGGCGCAATATGCGCAGGCGCGGGCCGCGCGGGATGCGGCGGCGTTGCAATTTCAGTCCACGGTGCTCAATGCGTTTCAGGAAATTTCCAGCGAACTGGTGGCGCGGCAGAAACTGGCGGTGGCAAGCGAAGACCGGCGGCAGGCAGTCGCGGCGTTTCAAGAGGCGTTTAAGATTGCCATGGAACGCTACCGCCTGGGCACTTCCAGTTATTACGAGGTGCTGCAACAGCAACAGCAGCTTTTTCCGGCGGAGGACAGCCTCGTGCAAACCCAGCTCAACCAGCTTCTGGCAGTGGTGCAATTGTACCGCGCCCTGGGCGGCGGGTGGACGAACGCGGATGGAAGATAAGAACTTTATTTTTGCCGAGAAGATACCGTGGCTGAGGCACAAATTCTGCCAAGGGTGATTGTCGAGACACCCGGCGAATTGCTGTTGCAGATGTTGAAAGCAGGCAATGTGTCCACAAATGTTTATTTGCGCCGCTTGCACAACTTCTCCGTGGACACTGGCTGCCATGGCCGCTCATCCCGAAACGCCAATGGCCCGCCGTGAAGTTCAAGGAGAAACGGGCAATCACACTGGAAGAACATCAACGCATCATCGCCACCGAGGTGAACCCGGAACGCAAAGCCCTTTATCAACTGTGCTGGCACTTGGGAGCCAGCCAAGGAGACATTGCGGGCCTGAAAGGGGAGGACGTTGACTGGACGGCTGGCACGGTGAGCTTTACGCGCAAGAAAACGGGCGTGCCGGTCATTGTCCACCTGGGCAAGGATGCCTTGAATATCCTCAAAGACCTGCCGGGCACGGGGACATTGTTCCCTTATCTGTCCACCGTCCGGGCCGGAGACCGGGCGACAGAGTTTAGGTCACGTTGCCGCCAGATTGGCATTAACGGCGTGACTTTGCACAGCGTGGGCGGAACGGGCCAAAATTGCGGGCTACCCGGAAAGATTCGCGCAGGAGGCTTTGGGCCACAACAGCAAGGCAGTGCATCGTGCCTACGCAAAACGGGCGTTGATGAAGATTCCCTCTTTACAGGATTACGAGGAGCAAACCTCGACAACAACAACCGCGCCGAGGTTTTAAGAGCACCAAATAAAAACCCTTTGCGGCCTATCATTGTTTTAAGCGCGGTCACTTCATCAAATGTTTGAAATGGTGAGTAAGAAGAAGTGCGCCGTATAACTTTTTGTCTGGCCCAAAATATAGCCACACTTCTGCTGCGTCCTTATCATCAAGTATATCCCACTCGACATATGGTATTCCAGAGCCACGGTGCCCGTCCGGCGGGCCCCAACGAGCCGATACTTCGTCAAGAGTCAGGTTCTTGGTGTAGTGAAAGTCGTTGACCCTTCGCTCCCGTAGTACACGAATCGCGGGCGTCATGGGAGGCTGCGTAATATCTGCGCAACCGGCAGTTCCAATGACAAGCGCGCATAACAGCCAACCGAATTTTATAAACACAGACATAGCGTCTATTGTTTTGGCCTATAATTTTTCATCAAAAACGAGATTGCATGCAGCCTAAGGTGCTGTACAGAAGATTTTTTCGCGTATAGAATCGTTCGATTTAATATCAAGAAAGGCTGCAAACCCACTGATTCGAAGAAAAGCCTCTCTAAAAGGGGTTTTTGCAATCGTCAAACATATCCTTTTGCATGTCGTCCGCCATCATCGGCCCCACATCAATGTTGTCAGCTTCACCCGGTTGCGCCTCACGCCAGCGCATTTCGGCGGATTCGTCTAAAGCCAAATCCGTGAATTTTTGCAGCAACGCCGCATTCCACAGCCACCAATTGTTTCTTGCCCGCTTCGTCCAAATACGCATAGGGATTTTCGGCGTATTCATTCAAAAATTTTATCGCCACGCTATTTTCAAAATCACCTTTTCCGAATTTGAACGGAACCGGAATGCCGGCAATGATGTCGCCGATGTAATAGTGCCATCGCGGGCCAAAATAATCGGCGTAATCGCAGTAATCTGTAAAATTCAACATCCGTGCGGCCATTTTCAGGCGTGTCCGGTGAATCAAATTGCCGAGGTTCCAGACCGAGCAAACCAGGGTGAACTGTTTGCTGATATTGCGCGAAAACCGCACCAGCCGACTTTTACGGCTCGCTTTCAATCCTTTCCATGTCTTGGTTAAGTAGCTGGCCAGATAACGCGCCACCGCCTCGCCGCTGGTTCGGATCGGCACCAGTTCCACCCGGCCAAAGCGGTACTTGCAACACGTTTCGCGTAGTGTCTGCCATTCCTCGCCCAAGGCCGCATTTCGATATTGTTTCCGGCGGCGTATTCCCCACGGCAACTTGTAATTAGTAAGCGTGGCAACATCTGTCCCCGCGCGATTATCAAACTTTGTCACGACCACCACATGAAAATGCCAGACGCCGTCCTCTTGCGTCTCCAAGGCGCAGGCCCACGCCGGATAGCGTTTGGCGATGACATGCGTGTTCAGTGAATGCCAACGCTTTTGGACGAAATCCAGTTCCTTGGCTTGCTGGCGCAGTTCCCACGTTTCCCGTGAACCCCGACCGGTGCCAGGGACACCGAAAGTCAGTGTCAACAATCCGACGAAGTTTAAACCGTATTGTCTGACCATCCATTCCACCACTTGAATCAACCGATGACGTGATTTTCGATGATACGGTGAAAGGTACTCAGTTAATTTTTTCCTATTTCCAGTGCAATTAACTTCTCTTTGATAAAGAAGGGCAGCGGGGGACTGCCCGGCTCCGCCGGGCAATCCCTCCGCCGCCCGTTCTGCCTCTCCGCCTGTTTGGTTTGTGGTGAACGATGCTCGATTTTCAATGGAATCCATCCGGCCATTTTCCCGGATTCCACGGCAGCACCGTTAGCGAGTAGTGGGCGGGTAGTTGAACGAATTCTGACGAAATGTGGGCGTATAGTCCTCAGCGACGCATTTTAAGCAGGCTTTTTAGGACGGGAGCTGATGCTCTAGTTTGTGCTCCGCTTCTCACGAGGCGCTGGCGCGCAAATCCAGCCGTTTGAGGCAGGGGGAACTTACGGCGAAGTAGCGGACACCAACGCGGAACAAAGAATTATTAGGCCTTCGGACCATTCTCATTGAAAATGTCATCGGTCGGGTGACCGGCAAGCCGTGCGGCCGCAATAACGTGATGCGGCACGTGAATCAGAAATGCCTCTACACCGTCTCGAATCTCGTCTGGCGTGAATCGTTCAGGAAACAAATGCAGTGCGACCAAAAATGCTGCCTCCGCGTTCCAGTCCGTGAGATTAAACGCGATCTTGTCGGCATGGAGAATTTCATCGGCGTCACCAGATTCACCAGCAAGGGCGACTGTAATGGTTGAAGTAATTGCTGCTGGAAACTTCGCGGCGTCCAGCATAGCCGCGCGTTCACCAGCCAACTCGCGAAAGATGGCCTCAACCTTTTTGCGAAATGATTGTGTGGAATCTGCCATGGAATTAATGTGGCCTAACAGATGCCCCCGGCACAGGTGAATTTGTCACACCGGAGCATAACCCCGCGTGGCGCGAATGACAATTGATAACCCGGACACCAAAACGGACACCAAACAAGTAGTGAAAGGGTAGTGAACGAGTAGTGACCGAATTTTGGCAAATAGCTTGATTCTATTGGGTCATTTGTCTATTATTTACGACGTAATTGCGGTTGGTTTAAGCCGATTCCGACCCCGGACCGATCGTGGTGCCGCGTCAACAAGGTTGACTTTCATTTCATCATCACGGTTTCAGTATCGGCATAGGCCATCGTGGTCATCAATGCGTTTTCTGCCTGCCGTGAATCCAGCCGCGTGTGTTGGACAACCACGGGCACGGTTGATTCGATCACGCTGGCATAATCCGTATCGCGCGGGATGGGTTCCGGATCGTTCAAGTCATTAAACCGGACGTGCTTGGTCCGCCGGGCCGGGACTGTGACCTTGTAGGGCCCAACCGCTTCACGGTCAGGATAAAAAACGGTGATTTCCAACTGCGCGTCCTCGTCCGAGGCGTTCAATACACACGCCGTTTCGTGGCTCAACATTTCCGGCTCGGGACCCACACTGGAGCCAGGAATGTAACCTTCGGCAATTATCCAGCGTTTGTGGCCCAGGGGTGGGAATGATTTTTTGCTGGCAGTGGGATTTTTTTCCATACTCTGATGGTAGGTGCGAATATTTGTGTCCTTGATCCTCGTTAAAGCGCGCTGGTCCGGCGACGAACGCCTCCGGCAATCTCCTCGATCATTTTTGCGTTAAAAGCCGGAAGGTCGTCGGGTGAGCGGCTGGTAACCAGACCTTGGTCCACCACCACTTCCTGGTCCACCCATTCGGCGCCCGCGTTTTTCAAATCGGTCTTTATGCTCGCAAAGGAGGTGAGCTTGTGGCCGCGCACGACATCGGCTTCAATCAACATTTGGGGGCCGTGACAGATGGCGGCGATGGGCTTGCCCGATTCAAAAAATGTTTTTACGAATTTCACGGCGGCCGGTTCACGGCGCAAATGGTCAGGGTTGATCACCCCTCCGGGAAGCACGAGGGCGTCAAAATTTTCAGGCCGGGCCTTGTTCAACGGCAGATCCACAGGGATGGTTTTGCCCCAGTCCGTATGGTTCCATCCCTTGATTTTATCTGCGGTGGGTGAAATCACCTTCACGTCCGCATGCGCCTCTTTTAAGGCCTTCAGCGGAGAGAATAATTCATCTTGTTCAAATCCATCGGTGGCAAGGATGGCGACTTTTTTCCCGGTCAGGTTATGTTCGTTGCTATTCATGGCATGGTTTGGTTTTAGATTGTTAATGGGGCAGAAAATTTTCCACGGTTTGTTTGAAAGATTGCCGGACTATCCCGCCGGATTCCGGGTCACCCTTCAATGTGGAACTCATAAAGTTGCGGGCTTGTTTGAAGGTGATATGCGGTGGCAAAGGCGGAACATTGGGATCGGTGTGAGCGTCAATGATCACTGGTCGGTCCGCGCCCAGGGCCGCCTCCCAGACCTCCGTGACCTTGCCGGGATGATCGAGCAAAATGCCGCGCAAACCCAGCGACTCGGCGTAATTCGCGTAGGAGAAGTCCGGTAATTCCTGGGAGGCGGCGAATTTGGGATCCCCGTTTAACACGCGTTGCTCCCAGGTTACCATGTTTAAATCCCGGTTGTTTAGCACGAGAATAATGAGGCGCGGGTCGGTCCAGCGTTTCCAATATTTTTGAATGGTGATCAGTTCTGCCATGCCATTCATCTGCATTGCTCCATCGCCGACGAAGCCAATCACCACCCGCTCGGGGAAGGCAAATTTCGCAGCAATCGCATAAGGCACACAAGGCCCCATGGTGGCCAGGTTTCCTGAGAGCGTCGCCATCATGCCCGGGCGAACCTTCAAATCGCGGGCAAACCAATTGGCCGTTGAACCGGAATCCGCGGTCAAAATGCACCGGTCAGGCAGGCGGGGTGAAAGATCCCAGAAAACGCGTTGCGGATTTAACGGGCTGGCATCCGTCATGGCCCGCGCTTCGAGAGTTTTCCACCATTCGGCGACATTTTCCTCGATTTTGCTGCGCCAGGAACGGTCGTCTTTTCGCGTCAAGAACGGCAGCAGTGCGCGGAGAGTTTCGGCGCTGTCGCCGGCGAGGCAGACATCGGCCGGATAACGCAAACTCAGCATGCGCTGGTCAATGTCAATTTGAACGCAGCGGGCCTGGCCTTCCTTGGGCAAAAATTCCGAGTAAGGAAAGCTGGTGCCTATCATGAACAGCGTGTCGCATTCCATCATGAGGTCCCAGCTTGGTTTGGTCCCGAGCAAGCCGATTGACCCGGTCACATAGGGCAATTCATCAGACAGTACGGCCTTGCCCAGCAGGGCCTTGGCCACTCCGGCCCCGAGGGCATCGGCCACCTCCATGACTTCCCTTTCGGCATGCCGGGCTCCGGCACCGATCAAAATCGCCACCCGTTTTCCTTCGTTAAGAATTTTGACGGCGCGATGCAAATCTCTTTCTGCGGGAATGACGCGGGGCGTCACGTGGCCGAGCCCGGAATGAATTGTCCCATGAGCGTGTTCGGGCATGGGGATCGCCTTGGCCTCCTGCAGGTCGGCCGGTACGATGATGCAAGTCACGGTGCGCTCCGCCTTGGCAATCCTCATGGCGCGGTCAATCAGGTGGCGCAGTTGAGCCGGATGCGATGCTTGGTGGACAAATTGCGAGGCCACATCCTTGAACAGGGTTGCAAGATCCACTTCCTGCTGGTAACTGCCGCCGATGGCCTGGCGTGACGATTGGCCCACAATCGCCACCACGGGTGCATGATCCATTTTCGCGTCGTAAAGGCCATTTAACAAGTGGATTGCCCCAGGGCCGGAAGTGGCCAGGCAAACGCCGACTTCCCCTGTCAATTTGGCGTGGCTGCACGCCATGAACGCCGCCATCTCCTCGTGGCGGACCTGTATGAAATCTATCCCGTGGGAGTTTCTTTCAGCCCGGCCAAGCGCTCCCATAATGCCGTTGATTCCGTCACCAGGATAACCGTAAATGCGGCGGACCCCCCAATCATGGAGGCGTTCCACCAAAAAATCGCTGCACGTCCCGCTCACGCGCGGAATTTTAGCTTGATGCCTGCCAAGTGGTTGCCGGAGTTAAGGGGCAGATATTTACAGCTTGGATCCCGCCCTCAATTGCAGGCTGCAACGAATTGATATTCCTGCGATTGCAAACTGCGGGATGAATTTGATCGCAAAATCTCTTTGGCCGACCTTGTTTCTGCATCTCGGAATTATTTTCCGGTTGATCAAACATCAGGCCTACTGCGAGGTTTGCCATTGTGTCTGGAGCCCGGCGAAAGCTGGTCCCCCCGTTGGGGAGAAACCTGCTGCCCGACCGGGGGATTAACCCGGGCCGTTCGCCCGAGCCAGACCTCAGGGGCGGTTCTGGTGTGCCGCCAAATTCAGAAAGCGTGTTTTGCATTTTGCCGATTCGAACGTGCCCGTTTGGCCTCGAAGCGCTGGCATGTTTTGATCTAAAAACCCCAGTCCGCTTATGGCTTGTTACCTCCCATCCCGCCTTTTAACCGGATCAAACTTGGCAGAGTTTAAGCTGATTGAAATTCGAAAGGAGAGGCGTTTCCAAGAAAGACGAAAACCAAGGAGAAAAGAAAAGCCGTAAACAAAAGTCACCTCGATGTTGCTGGCGGAAACAGTACTGGCGAAAACAGAGTAATCTAATGATACGAAAACTTAAATCTGCCGGGTACAGGCTATACTCACGCAAGCGCAATCCGGAAACCGGTGTGCGTCGCAATCTAGGGACGTTTCATACGTTGGAAGCCGCCAAGCGTCATGAACGTGAAGTCCAGTTTTTTAAGCGTCATTAGTCTGCCAAAGTCATGAAATTGAAACCAAAAAATCTTTACTGGTCAGCTGTCATTCAGCCGTCGAGTGATGCAGCCTTCCGCAAAAGGCACAGTGTTTTTCGACTAACCGAGCCGATCTGGATTCCGCAGCGGACCGATCTTCCTCGGGGGTTCGGTCGCCAGCGCAAATTAACGCCTTGTCCTCCTGCAATATCTATTTGGAGTTATTACAAAAATCGGAGTGGGTTCCAAGGGTTGGGAACGCAGGCTTCCACATCCGCCGAGACTTAGGCTGGAGGATTTCCATATTGCATTTTGCAACGCGGTCTGTCTCCCTTTTTTTCAACATCATCCTCGCAGAAAGCGAAGATAGCTTTGGTACTCGTTGTATTTCCATAATACGAGCTTAAAACGTGCAATTGGCATGGGTTGAGCTTGGACGGGGAATATGGCATTGGAAACAAGTGAGGTTGAATTCCATCGTAACAATCAGTTAATACAAACATACACACCAGATGCATGAATCGAATGGTATTAACGGCTGCTGTCTGACGCTGGGCTTGACGTGTTTTCTGCCTGTATTCCCCTGTTTCGCCCAAGTGGACCCGGAGC
>Ga0302320_10010067_pt1 | contig 20241 bp, 16 predicted proteins | sample Bog_T0_3_FD_202130 | JGI IMG/M metagenome (GOLD analysis project Ga0302320, IMG submission 202130) | Peat permafrost microbial communities from Stordalen Mire near Abisko, Sweden - Bog_T0_3 | ecosystem: Environmental > Terrestrial > Soil > Wetlands > Peat | place: Sweden: Abisko, Stordalen Mire...
CGGAAGCTGTCAATCAATACCTGTAGCGCAGGCCGGTCGGTAAGCACTGCGCCGCCTTCGCCCATGGTGATGTGGTGCGCCGGATAGAAGCTGACGGTGGCTATGTCGCCGAAGGTGCCGACCATCTGGCCCTTGTAGGTGGAACCGAGCGCATCGCAGCAGTCCTCGATGAGCCAGAGGTTGTGCTTGCGGCAGAAGGCGGTGACGGCGCCGAGGTCAAAGACGTTTCCGAGGGTGTGGGCGACCATCACGGCGCGGCTGCGGGGGGTGCGCGCGGCTTCCAGCTGGGTAACGTCGATCTCATAGGTGGGCAGCGTGACGTCGACAAAGACCGGGACGAGCCTGTTCTGGAAGATGGGGTTGACGGTGGTGGGAAATCCAGCGGCGACGGTGATGACCTCGTCGCCGGGCCGAAGGGCGCGCGCGCCGAGTTTGGGACTGGTGAGCGCGGAGAGAGCGACCAGGTTGGCCGACGAGCCGGAGTTGACCAGCGAGGCGGAGCGGACGCCGACGAATCGGGCCAGTTTGCGTTCGAACTCCTTGGCCCAGCGGCCGGTGGTGAACCAGCCATCGAGGGCGGAGTCGACCACGGCGCTCATGTCGGCGGCGTCGATGACCTTGCCAGAGACGGGGACGGCAGAGTCGCCGGGGACGAAGTCGCGGCGAGGGAAGGCCTCAGCATGGAACTCAGCGGTAAGTTGAAGGATTTGCTGACGAAGCTGGTCGGAGCGCTCACTCATAACTGAGCTAAGGATAGCAAAGGCTTATAGGGTCTTCGCTGTATCATGAAGCGCATGCGCGGGTTCGACGTATAAGAGCAAAGGCAGAAGCAAGAACAAAAGCTTTAACGCAGAGGACGCGAAGGAAAGACGCAAAGGGCGCCGAGTAAGGCAAGCGGTGCGCGAAGGAAAGTGGAGACGATGAAGGCAATCATTCTGGCGGGCGGGCTGGGGACGAGGATATCCGAGGAGACCGCGCTGCGCCCTAAGCCAATGGTCGAGATCGGCGGGCGGCCCATCCTGTGGCACATCCTGAAGATCTACTCGCAGCACGGCATCCACGACTTCATCATCTGCTGCGGGTACAAGGGCTACGTCATCAAGGAGTTCTTCGCGAACTACTTTCTGCATACCTCCGATGTGACCTTCGATATGAAGGAGAACAAGATGGTGGTGCACAACTCCGAGGCCGAGCCGTGGCGCGTGACGCTGGTGGATACCGGCGAAAACACCGGCACCGGCGGGCGGCTGCGGCGCGTGGCCAAATATGTGGAGGGCGAAGAGGCCTTCTGCCTGACCTACGGCGACGGCGTGGCGGATGTGGACATCACGAAGTCGATCGCGTTCCACCGGCAGCACGGCAAGCTGGTGACGCTGACCAGCGTGCAGCCGCCGGCGCGGTTCGGTGCACTGGGGCTGAAGGACACGCAGATCTATTCATTCCAGGAGAAGCCGCATGACGAGGGCGGATGGATCAACGGCGGCTTCTTTGTGCTGAGTCCCAAAGCCATTGAAGCGGTGACCGACGACGCGCAGATGTTCGAGCGCGAGCCGATTGAGAAGCTGGTGGCGGCGGGCGAGGTCCATGCCTTCTTCCACCATGGGTTCTGGCAGGCCATGGATACGCTGCGCGACAAACAGCACCTGGACGCGCTGTGGAGCGAACGAAAGGCGCCGTGGAAGACGTGGTAGCGCGGCGCGGGGAGCCTAAAGTTGCGCTCAGTTCTGGATGGGTTGGGTAGCGGAGTCGACGACCAGGGCGCTGACGATGCCGTGAGTGGCGGTGAGCTTGAGGCCGAGCTGCTCCTGCAAAGCGGTGAAGAGCGGCGGCACAGGGGCGTCGTCGGGAGCGCGGGAGACCTCGCCGCCGTACTGGGTCTCATCGGGCGCCCAGTCGAGGGTGAAGTCGTACTTGCCTTTGAGGCCGGTCTTGTTGACGGTGGGACGGTCCAGCGTGGCGCGCTGCAGCATGGCCACGAAGTCATCCAGAGTGACGCTCTTTGCGGGGACTTCGATCTTGCCGGGATAGACGACACCGACCAATTCCGGCGGCGCGTCCGGCTGGGCGGCAGGCTTGAGCCTGGGCCCGCCCTTAGCCACGGTGAGTTCATAGATGGCGAACTCCTTGTCCTGGCGGTGGAATTGGAGTGCAAAGCGCTCCACGAGCAGGGCGCGCAACATCTGCATTTGTTCGAGGCGGCTGGGACGAAGATCGCCGGGAGTGATGGCCTCAATGTTGAAGTGCTGCGACTCCATCCAGCCGGGGCCGCCGGAGATGGTGCGAGGGCTGAGGTCGTAGGCCAGCGCGATGAGGTTCTTTAGCGTGTAATCGGTAGCGAGCCAGCGGTGCGGGCCGTCCATGCGGAAGAGGCGGCCGCTGTGGACATCGGCTGCGACGGGCTTGATGGTGGCGACCTCAAAGGCGTCGAACTTCGGGCGCGAGACGCCCGTCTGGGCGAACGCTGGGGAGAAGGCTGCGGTGCAGACGGCCAGGATTCCGGCGATTGCGATGCAACGGCTGCGCGACAGGCTCATGTTCCATTCTCCCACGCTGCGGAACAACGTATTCTTAAAAGCATGAACGAAGCGTCGGCAGTCTCGTGGAAGGGCAAGCGCGTCTTCATGACCGGGCATACCGGATTCAAAGGCGGATGGCTGGCACTGTGGCTGGCGCAAAAAGGCGCGGTGGTGCGGGGATATGCGCTGGATCCGTGGACCGAGCCGAACCTGTTTGCCCAGGCCAGGGTGGGCAGCGTGATCGAAGATCTGCGCGGCGACATCCGCGACGCGGCCAAACTGGATGCCGCGATGCAGGGGTTTGCTCCGGAGGTGGTCTTCCATATGGCCGCGCAGCCGCTGGTGCGGTACAGCTACGAAGACCCGATTGGGACCTATGAGACCAACGTGATCGGCACAGCTCGGGTGCTGGAGGCGGTGCGGCGGACTGCCAGTGTGCGCGCGGTGGTGAGCGTGACTAGCGACAAGTGTTACGAGAACATGGAGACCACCCGGGCGTATCGCGAGAGCGACCCGCTGGGCGGCTACGACCCGTACTCCAGCTCGAAGGCGTGCGCGGAGACAGTGTCGGCGGCCTACCGGCAGAGCTTTCTAGCTGAGGCTGGCGTGTCGGTGGCCACCGCGCGCGCGGGCAACGTCATCGGCGGCGGCGACTGGTCGACGGACCGGCTGATTCCCGACCTGGTGCGCGGATTCCTGGCGGGCGAGACGGTGAAGATCCGCCGGCCGCAGGCGATCCGTCCCTGGCAGCATGTGCTGGAACCGCTGCATGGGTACATCCTGCTGGCGGAGAAGTTACTTACTGGCGACGCAAAATATGCGACGGCGTTCAACTTCGGGCCGGGAGAGGATGATGCGCAGCCAGTGGAGTGGATCGTGGAGCGCATGACGGAGTTGTGGGGCGGCGGCGCGCGGTGGGTGCTGGATGGCGATCCTGGCGTGCATGAGGCCGGTTATCTTAAGCTCGATGCCAGCCGCGCGCAGGCAGAGCTGGCATGGCATCCGCGACTGGACCTGGAGACCGCACTGCATTGGCTCGTCGACTGGTACAAGGCGTGGCAGGGCGGAGCGGAGATGCAAAGCTTTACGCTGGAGCAGATTGCGAAGTATGAGAAGCAGTTGTAAGTGATTATGGTTTTTACTTAGGACTTACCAACCTGCATCACAGCGTGCGTGCGAGTCTCTTTCGGATGGACGGTTTGCCGGTCTCCGTGGGACCGTCCGAGTAGATGCGGATGGAGCGGCCGCCGAGGATGACCTTGCCGCTGATCTCCGTTTCGCCGAAGGGGTCGTCAATGTTCTCCGTGTTGATGACCTGCCGCCAGGGCAGCTTATTGGGTGAATCCGGGATGACATACTCCACGCCCTGATCGGAGGCGTTGACCAGAAAGAGAAAGCTGTCGTCTTCCACGTGCTGGCCCTCCTCATCCATGACGCCGAGGGTCTTGCCGTTGAGCAGCAGGCTGATGGACTTGTTCCACTGCTCCTCCCAGGCCTGGTCGGAGAGCTCCTTGCCATCTGTTCCGTACCATGCGATATCGCGGACGACCGAGCCACGGATCTTGCGGTCCTGGAAGAAGCGGCGGCGGTGCAGGTTGGGGTGGTCGCGGCGCAGTTGGATGAGGCGCGCGGTGAAGTCGAGCAGCCGTTGGCGGAATGCGTCGAGCTTCCAGTCATACCATGTGATCTCATTGTCCTGGCAGTAGCAGTTGTTGTTGCCGTGCTGGGAGCGGGAGAACTCGTCGCCGCCGGCGAGCATAGGAACGCCCTGCGAGAGCATCAGCGTGGTGAGGAAGTTGCGCATCTGGCGCTCACGCAGAGCGTTGATGGCGGGGTCATCGGTGGGACCTTCGGCGCCCATGTTCCAACTGTCGTTGTTGTCGGCGCCGTCGTGGTTGTCGTCGCCGTTGGCCTCGTTGTGCTTATGGTCGTAGCTGACCAGGTCGCAGAGGGTGAAGCCGTCGTGCGCGGTGATGAAGTTGATGGAGGCAGCGGGGGTACGGCCGTCGGACTGATAGAGGTCGCTGGATCCGGTGAGGCGGTAGGCGAAGTCAGAGAGCTGGCCGCTGTCGCCCTTCCAGAAGCGGCGCACGGTGTCGCGGTACCTGCCGTTCCACTCCGCCCAGAGGACGGGGAAGTTGCCGACCTGGTAGCCGCCGTCCCCGACATCCCAGGGCTCGGCGATGAGCTTGACGTCGGCGAGCGTGGGGTCCTGGTGGATGGTGTCAAAGAAGGCACCGAGCTTGTTCACGTCGTGCAGCTCCCGCGCGAGTGTGCTGGCGAGATCGAAGCGGAAGCCGTCGACATGCATCTCCGTGACCCAGTAGCGCAGCGAGTCCATGAGGAGTTTGAGTACCTGCGGGTTATAGATGTTCAAGGTGTTGCCCGTTCCGGTGTAGTCCATGTAGAAGCGCGGGTTGCCCGCAACGGTGCGGTAGTATGTGGTGTTGTCCACACCCTTCATGGATAGGGTTGGTCCCTTCTCATTACCCTCGCAGGTATGGTTGTAGACCACGTCGAGGATGACCTCGATGCCCTCCTTGTGCAGACGCTTGACCATCTGCTTGAACTCGACGACCTGCTGGCCGTCGTCGCCGGAGGAGCTGTAGCGCGCCATAGGCGCAAAGTAGCCGAGCGTGTTGTAGCCCCAGTAGTCGCGCAGGCCGCGGTCCAGCAGATGGCCCTCATCAATGAAGTGGTGCACGGGCAACAGCTCGACCGCGGTGATGCCGAGTTTTTTCAGATAGGCGATGCTGGAGTCGTGAGCGAGGCCTGCATAGGTGCCGCGCAGCTTCTCCGGGACGGAGGGATTGCACATGGAGAAGCCACGGACGTGCAGCTCATAAATGATGGAGTCTGAGATGGGCGTCTCAGGTGGGGCATCGCCACCCCAGTCGAACTTCTCGTCGATGACGACGCTGCGCGGGACAAAGGCAGCATCGTCTGTGTCGCACTTCTTCGTATCGTCCCCGGAGGACGCCTCATAGGCGTAGATGGGACCTTTGGGGTCGGGCTCACCGCAGATGGCCTTGGCGTAGGGATCGACGAGCAGCTTGGCGGGATTGAAACGCAGCCCCTGCTCCGGTTCCCATGGTCCTTCGACACGATAGCCATAGCGCTGCCCCGGCTGGATGCCTCGCACCAATCCATGCCAGACAAAGGCGGTCGTCTCCTTGAGGGCGATGGAGTCGGTCTGTTTGCCATCCGCGTCGAAGAGGCAGAGGTTTACGGCGCTGGCGTGCTCGGAGTAGAGCGCGAAGTTGGTGCCGTGGGCCAGTGGTGTGGCACCAAGCGGATAAGGCTTGCCAGGCAGCAGAGTGCGTTCCATGCGACCGTTGGATGCAAAAATCTCACTGGACGTTCAAGGTGATTGTGGTGGAATGAACAACCAGCGCTCCGGCGAGGTTGGTGGAGGTGCCGGTGACCGTGAGCATGTAGGATTGCGCGCTCTGGGTCTGCTCGGGAACGCTCCGCGAGCCGCAACCCAGCATGAGGCTAAACAGGCAAAGCGCAGCGCACGCCGGTATGGTGCGGCGGCGGCCCACCAGAAAAAACAGCGGTAGTGCCGTTGCACAGAGCGCCATACGCGCGGATATCGAATGCATTTGGACAACCGGCGCAACGGTCTGGACGCTGAGCACCGTGCCGGTGGACGCGCTGCCGGGAACCAATTGGGGCGGAGCGAAGCTGGCCGTAGCCCCCGCAGGCAGGCCGCTGACGCTCATGGATACAGCACCGGTAAACGGGGCAGGCTGGGCGGATATCACAAGGGTATACGTTGCGATAGCGCCGGGCTGCACGGTCTGCGTCGCGCTGCCGCTGGTGGCCAGTATGAAGTCTGGCATGGGGAGAACAAGAGCGGTGATGGCAGACGAGACGCTGGGAGTGAAGTTCGAGTCTCCGCTATAGGACGCGACCAGCGAGTGCGTGCCCGCGGCGGGCGAGAGGTACACCGCGGACGCCGTGCCATTGCTGAGCGATGCCGAAGCGATGACGCTGGAGCCTTCAACGAAGTTCACCGAGCCGGTGGGAACGCCGCTGGTGCCGGAGACGACGCCAGCACCGAGCAGCAGCGGCAGTCCGACGTAAGAGTTCTGTGCAGGCTGCTGCTCGGTAGTGGCCGTCGGGGCGGGTACGATGTGCAGCGATCCGGACGCGGTGCTCAGAGTGACGCTGTAGTTGGCGCTCGCCGTGCCGCTGAGCGAGGCCGCGATGGGATAGACGCCGGCGGGGGAGAGCCTCTGCGCGGTGGTGGTGAAGACGGCAGCGACGTTGCCGGCGTCCTGAGGAAGCACGCCGCTGAGCGAGCCGGTGAGCGCGGGGATGGCGGAGCCGTAAAGAATAGTTTCCGGGTTGGCGGTCGCAAGGAGTGCGGCAGGGGTAATCGCGAGGATGGAGGGACTACCGCTGGACGCGGGATTGAGGCCGTCGCCGCTGTAGACCGCATGGAGCGTGTGGGTTCCGGCGGAGAGGGTTGCGAGCGAAAGTGAAGCGACGCTGTTGGTGAGCGGGGCCTGCGCGGCCAGGGTGTTGCCGTCAAAGATCTGCACCAAGCCCTGGGGAGTTGGAACGCTGCCGGAGACGGCGACGCCGGCGGCTGCCTGTCCATAGAGTGCGCTCGGGGGCAGCGTAAGGGCGACGCTAGACGAACGCGCTGAGGCAAGCGCGGCAGGAAGATAGAGGTTGCCGTTCCCTGCAAGGATGCGGATGGTGCGGTTGGAGGTGTCGGCGAAAGTGGGGTTACCGAAGGTGGAGATGGCCACGCCTACGGGCGTGTCCAGTGCAGCGTTGAGGGCGATGCTGCCGTCGGGCGCACTTCCCTGCACGCCACTGCCGGCGAGAGTGGAGATGTTGCCGGAGGCATCGATGTTGCGGAGTCGCTGATTGTTGGTGTCGGCGAAGACGAGCGCACCGCTCGAGGTAGCGGCAAGGCCCAGCGGGAGCGAGAGCTGCGCGGCATCTGTGGTGATGACGCCGTTGGTGGCGATGACACGGATGCGGTTGTTATGGGCGTCAGAGAGGAAGATGCGGCCATCGGCGGAGACCGTGACGCCGGAGGGTGTGTCGAGTTCGGCAGAGGTGGCGAGGCCGCCGTCGCCGGCGAAGCCCTGAACGCCGTTGCCGGCCAGTGTATAGATGGTTCCACTGCTGATGCGCCGCAGGCGGTGGTTGGCGCTGTCGCAGACCAACAGGGCACCGCTGCTGTCGAGGGCAAGAGCATTCGGTTGATCGAGCGAGGCGAGCATGGCTGGGCCATTGTCGCCGGAGAATCCCGCGCTGCCGTTTCCGGCGATGGTGGCGATAACACCATTGCTGACAGCTCGGATGCGCTGGTTGGCGGTGTCAGCTATGTAGAGCGTGCCGTCGGCACCTACCGCGACCGCCTGCGGCGCGTTCAATTCGGCGTTGACGGCGGTGCCACCGTCGCCCGCGAACCCTTGAACGCCGCTGCCGGCAATGACCAGCCACACGCCGCCGAGCGTGGCCTCGAAGACCTGGTGGCGGGCGGAGTCAGCAATGTAAAGATTGCCCGCGGAGTCATAGGCGATGCCGGTGGGTTCTAACAGCGGCGAGGGGTTTTGGGCGAGCTGTTGGGAGGGAAAGAGCGCGCAGAGCAACGCGAGAGTGAGGCAGGCGGTGCTACGGCGCGGGCTCTGCGGAAGCGCTGGCAAGAATTCCCCTCAACATTGCTCGAAGTGGAAAGAATGCGAATTCGCTGCCATGATAACGTGGCTGCGGACAGGTAGAACAACAGGCAAGCGCAAAAGCGAACACGGAGGGCGCGATGGTTGCGCAAAGAGCGCAGAGGAAGGCGACAGTGAGTTCGGGTACTCTGGAAGGCAACAGAAACCACAGTCTCCGAAAGGCGCCATGCAACTGACCGGCATCGACTGGATCGTCATCGTGTTGTACTTCGCTCTGAACCTGGCGATCGGGTTCTATTACATGCGGCGCGCGTCGGGCAACGTGAGTGAATTCTTCCTCTCCGGGCGCAGCGTAAGCTGGTGGCTGGCCGGAACCTCGATGGTGGCAACGACCTTTGGCGCGGACACGCCGCTGGTGGTGACCGGGCTGATCTACAAACAAGGAATCATGGGCAACTGGTTGTGGTGGAGCTTTGCCCTCTCCGGGATGCTGACGGTGTTCTTCTTCGCTCCGCTGTGGCGGAGGTCGCAGGTGTTGACCGACATCGAGTTCGCCGAGCTGCGCTATGCGGGACGTCCGTCGGCGTTCCTGCGGGGCTTCCGCGCGCTGTACCTCGCGCTGCCGGTGAACACCATCATCATGGGCTGGGTGAACCTGGCTATGGTGAAGGTGTTGACCCTGACGCTAGGGCTGACCAGCACGCGCTCCAAGCTGACGGCGGTGTTTGCGTGCCTGACGCTGACGCTGGCCTACAACGCGATCTCCGGGCTTTGGGCGGTGTTATGGACGGACCTGGTGCAGTTCGTCCTAAAGATGTCGATGGTGGTGCTGCTGGCGTTCTTTGCGGTGCGCGCCATGGGCGGCATGCACGGACTGACCGCGAAGGTAAACGACTACGACTTTCTTCATCACACCAATACGCTGGGGTTTGTGCCAGCGACGACCTCCAGCTTCTTCCTGACGTTCCTTGTGCTGCTGAGCCTGAACTGGTGGGCGAGCTGGTATCCCGGCGCAGAGCCAGGTGGCGGCGGCTACATTGCGCAGCGGATATTTTCCGCGAAGGACGAGAAGAACGGCATCGGCGCGACGCTGTGGTTCAACATCGCGCACTACGCGTTGCGACCGTGGCCGTGGATTGCGACCGCGCTGGTGGCGCTGGTGCTGCTGCCCGCCCCAAGCGCCGCGCAAGGTGGAGCAGAGGGCGCGTACGTCTGGGTGATGGTGCACTATCTTCCTCCCAGCCTGCGCGGGCTGATGCTGGCGGGCTTTGCGGCGGCGTACATGTCGACCATCGGCACACACCTGAACCTGGGCGCCAGCTACCTGGTAAATGATCTGTATGGGCGGTTCCTGGTGCCCGGCAAGAACGAGAGGCACTACGTCGCGGCGTCGCGACTGGCCACGATCTTTGTGGCACTGATGTCCGCGGGAGCGACCTACTACATGCAGACGCACGGAGCGTCGATTGCCGCGGCGTGGAAGTTTCTGCTGGCGCTGGGCGCTGGCGCGGGACTGGTGTTCATCCTGCGCTGGTACTGGTGGCGGATCAATGCATGGAGCGAGATCTCCGCGATGACGGCGGCGGCGACGATTTCACTGACGCTGCAGTCGCGGCTGGGGCTGCCGGTGGTGCGGGCGCTGCATGGGATCGATTCCCTACTGGTGGTGCAGCCGCTGGACTCCGACGACCCGCACGGTTTTGCGTGGCTGATGCTGGTGACCACCGCGCTGACGACGCTAGTGTGGCTGACGGTGACGCTGCTGACGCGGCCAGAGCCACGCGTCACGCTGCAGAACTTCTACGACCGTGTGCGGCCGGCCGCGCTGGGCTGGCAGAGCTTTGCGCCGGAGAGCACGCGCGGAGAGACGACGTTGCGCTGGAACTTCTTCCACTGGATTACGGCGTCGGCGATGGTGTACCTAATGCTGTTTGGGTTCGGGAAGGTGCTGTTTGGGCATCCGGCGCTGGGGGTTGCGATGGTTGCTGTGGGGGTGGGGCTGCTGTGCACCTTGTTCTGGAGCCTCAACCGGCAGGGATGGAGCTCGTTCAAGTAGATGCAGAGGCAAAGGCTTTAACGCGGAGGGCGCGGAGGTTGTCGCGGAGGGCGCGGAGGAAGACTAAGCTGATCACATGAAGTTTGTGACCAAGTTTCTGCTCTCCGCGACCAGCCCGGACCATTTTCCTGACGTGAGCAAGACGTATGACGCGCCGGAGGTGGCCTTTCTGGGGCGGTCGAACGTGGGCAAGTCGTCGCTGATCAACAAGCTGCTGGGCGAGAAGGCGGCGAAGGTCTCGTCTACACCGGGACGGACGCGGGCGATTAACTTCTTCGCGCTGCATGAGGGCACCGAACAGAATCCGGCGGCACGGCCTGCGCTGATCTTCGCGGACCTGCCGGGGTACGGCTACGCGAAGATATCCAAGTCGATCTCGGCCGAGTGGCCGAAGTTCATCGAGCCGTACCTGGCCGAGCGCGAGACGCTGGCGTTGTGCGTGTGCCTGGTGGACACCAACATTCCTCCGCAGGAGAGCGACACGATGCTGATTACCTCGCTGCGGCAGATGCAGCGGCCGCACATCGTGGTGGGCACCAAGAGCGACCGGCTGGGCGGCAATCAACTGGCGAAGTCGCTGGCGGCGCTCAAGAAGGCGCACGGCGAGGAGCGGATTCTGGCGGTGTCGTCCAAGACCGAGAACGGCGTGAAGGCGCTGTGGCCGGAGATTCTGGGCGTTCTACCGGGCTGACCCCTCCCCCCACCCTTTTTGGCCTAAGAACCGCAGCCCATTGGAGTTAGCGGTGTGTCACCCTTTGGGGGTTACTTTTGTCGAATAGCGGAATACTGGCGGCGCTGGGCCTTGGGTGAGAAGAGCCAGGTCTTGGACCGCGCATCTTCATTCTCATCTTTAAATTGTAATGGCCGTGTCAAGAGGCGATTGCGCTTTGCTCCGATGGGGTGAGCCAGATGGCTCGGCCGCTATTGGATGCGGGGCGCTGGTAGTGGGGGATTCGTTGCAACCAGTGGCGGCGGGCGGTGTCTTCCGCAGGAAGGAGCGACATCAGCTCTTGGTCCAGGGCGCGGAGGTTGGTGGTGGGCTGGACGAGGGTTTCCGTCAGGGAGTGGGCGGCGAGCCAGCGGGTGAGGGTTTCGGTGGGTGCGGCGATCTCCTCTGCGCTGGTGAGGTGGAGTTGGGGGACTCCGGGGAGTTGAGGTGGGGGTGAGGGTGGGACCAGCAGTGGATTGGCGGGCGGGTCCAACCTGAGTTGCAGGTCGGGTTGGATTCCGCGTTCGCGCATCTCGGCGAGGACGGCAGCGGGCTCGGCGGTGAGGGCGACGCTGAGCGGGGTGTGTTTGCGTACTTCGTTCTTCAGGACGCGGATGGCCTCGTCGAGAGTATTGACGACGAAGTCAAGACCACCGCTGCGGAATACGGCTTTCACCATTGCAGCGTCGGAATCGGCTGCCAGAGTGGTGCCGCCGGCGATGCTGACCGCTGCGGGCAGGCCGGTGGCGGAGCAGGTCTCGCCGCACGTGAAGACGAGTTGGCCGCCGTAGTTGGGGCGACGGGCGATGAGCTCGCCGTAGAGGCGAAGGACCTGGATTTGGAGGTCGGCGGGGTTGAGCATAGTCGGGTCAGTTCGCGCTTCGCGACCGTATGGTTATCATCCCACACGCATCCTACCAACCCACCCTTGACCAAGTGCATGCCACGAATAATGCACCCGACAGGTATACTACGTGCAAATTTTCCGTCAAGGGCTACGCTTAAATTGATAGGACAAATGCCACCGACTCCTCCAGAACAGATAGCAGCTGGATCCGCACCACAACTCGAGCAATCACCTGTAGGGGTTTACCGCCAAGCAGCTCGGTTGAATCGCGATCCATTCTCGAAGGCCAGCAGAAGCAAGCAGACGATGCTATTGATTTCTGCGGTAGCAACTTTGTTGGTAAGGCTTTCGCTACTACAGATAGAAAGCCTTGGCACAGAGACGGTAAAAGTGAAACTTGCGGCTAATTCTGTAGATCAAGTTGCGCTCGTTCTTGGCTGCGTAACGGCCTATTACCTGGCTGCGTTCGGATTCGGGGCGGCTCGTGATTTCGCAAGCGATCGATACCGTCAAAGGGTAGCTTCGCCTGAACTGTATGCTCCCATCATTAGATCGCTGGACACGACCGCGTTCCTAGAAAAACATGCGAGTGTGACAGATGAAAGCGACAGATTGATGAAACTGGCGTTTGCGGAATCGTCGGCTAGAGATGAGCGCTTCGATCAGTTCATTAGGGGCAAGCAGGGCTTGGACCAGGAACTTGAGAGTCTGGAAGACCAAGCGAACGACATCCTTAAGAATGCAGCGATACGCGACGAGCCTCTGGACCCGTCTGTTTTTTTTCTACGGTATAGCCAACTCAAGGCTCACAATCCTCCCTTGAATTCAAGCGAACAAGAAGCTTTGGAAGCGACAGAGGCAGCGATGGGAGACGTCAAGAACCGGATCGCAGCGCTCGAAAAGAAGCACAAGGACGCTTTTGAAGCTTCCCAACAGAGGGAGACCGATCTCCGCTCGCGTTCCATTGAAGTTATATTTGCGTGGGGTCGAAAGACGGAGGAGGAGCAAGGTGAGCTCTCCGAAATGATCAAGACCGTAAATGAACTGCGAAAGTTTCGTACAACCACGAAATGGATCGAGGCCATATTCCCTTGTCTTCTGGGGCTCTGCGCTGTGCTGTTGGAAACGAAGTATTTGCTTAACGCCGCTTGGCACTCTTTAACCCAACTACCCATTCGCTGAGTCCGGTCTGCGCTCCGGACACGATAAGCCCCCCCATTTATTACGAGGTAGAACGAGCATTCAGACACAAACACCCGTGGCCCAATCGTAGGGGGTTTGTGTCTGGGCAGGTTGAGGGCTACTCGCCGTAGTAATCGAGGCCGAGGTGGGTGATGAGGTCCTCGCCCATGATGTGGCGAAGCGTGTTCTTGAGCTTCATGGACTGGATGAAGAGGTCGTGCTCCGGGTAGACGCCGGGGGCGGAGTCGGGGTCCTTAAAGTAGAAGCTGAGCCACTCCTGGATGCCGAGGCCGCGCAGGCTGGGCGTGCGCGCCGCGAGGTCCATGAACAGACAGAGGTCGAGCGCGAGCGGAGCTGCCAGGATGGAGTCGCGGCAGAGGAAGTCCACCTTGATCTGCATCGGGTAGCCGAGCCAGCCGAAGATGTCGATGTTGTCCCAGCCCTCTTTGTTGTCGCCGCGCGGCGGGTAGTAGTTGATGCGGACCTTGTGGAAGATGTCGCCGTAGAGGTCAGGGTTCTTCTCGGGCTGGAAGATGTGCTCCAGCACGCCGAGCTTCGAGACCTCCTTGGTCTTGAAGTTGTCCGGGTCGTCGAGCACCTCACCGTCGCGGTTGCCGAGGATGTTGGTGGAGTACCATCCGCTGACGCCGAGCTGGCGGACCTTGAAGGCCGGCGCGAGGACGGTCTTGATGAAGGTCTGGCCGGTCTTGAAGTCCTTGCCGCAGATGGGCGCGTTCATGGCGCGGGAGAGCTCGTTGAGCGCGGGGATGTCCACGGTGAGGTTGGGCGCGCCGTTGGCGAAGGGGATGCCCTCCTTGAGGCACGCCCAGGCGTAGAGCATGGAGGGCGCGATGTCGGGGTCATCGTCGACGAGGCCCTTCTCGAAGGCGGCGAGCGTCTGATGCACGGCCTTGGGCTCGTGGTAGATCTCGGTCGAGCCGCACCAGATCATCACCTGGCGGTCGGTTTTGGTCTTGAACTCCGCGATGTCATTGCGAATCTGGTTGGCGAGGTCGCACTTGTTCTTGCCGACCTTCTTGTTCTTCGCGGTGAGGCGCTTGACGTAGCGCTCCTCAAAGGCCGCAGGCATCGGCTGAATGGACTCGAGGAACGGCCGCATGCTCTCCAGCTGGTCGCGGTCGAGCACGGAGGCGGTCTTGGCGGCGTCGTAGAGGTTGCCGCCGAAGATGTCCCAGCCGGTGAAGACCAGGTCGTCGAGCGGCGCGATGGGCGCCCAATCCTTGATGAGCGGCGTGCGGTCGTCGGTGCGCTTGCCCAGGCGGATGGTGCCCATCTGGGTCATGGAGCCGATGGGCTTGGCGAAGCCGCGGCGGACCGCTTCAACGCCGGCGATGAGGGTGGTGGCGACGGCTCCCATTCCGGGGATCATGATGCCGAGCTTGCCTGTGTGCGGGGTGATACTCGCTGCGTCTGGATGCGCGGCGGTGGGTGTTGACATTGCTGGAGGAACCCTTCTACGTACGATATTCCGTGTTGCGGACACTCCAGTATCGCTCAGTGCCCGGAGCGGGTGCAAACCGCCTTGGTATTACGCGGCTTCCGCGCCAGTGCGGTTCTTCCAGTGGGTCCAGATGTACCAGACGGCAGCGGCGAGGATCGCAGCCTCCACAGCGAGGTGAAAGCGGTGAAAGACTTGTTGGAGGCGCGGGTCGGACTGGAAGCGGTCGCCGAGCTTCATCCCGATCCAGGCCAGCGCGTAACACCACGGCCAGGAGCCGAGGAAGGTGTAGAGGTGGAACTTCCACTGATTCATCCTGGCAATGCCCGCGGGCAGAGCGATGAAGGTGCGCACGATGGGCAACATGCGTCCGACCAGCACGGCAATAGAGCCGAAGCGGGCGAAGAAGTGGTCTGCCATATCGAGATCGTGGTGCCTGAGCAGGATGTAGCGCCCGTAGCGCTCCACCAGCGGACGCCCGCCGCGAGCGCCGATCCAGTAGGCGGGAATGGAGCCGAGATTGGAGGCCAACGAGGCCAGCGTCGCCAGCAGAATGAGCTGCAGCTGCGAGTGCGCCAGAGCGAAACCGGCGAAGGGCATAATGACCTCCGACGGAATGGGAATGCAGGCCGATTGAACGGCCATGAGGCTGAGAACGACGAAGTACCGCGCGCCAATGCTCAGGCTGAGAAGAAACGCAAGAAGTTTTGACATTCCCCTTCAGTATATCGGGACGGTGCAAGGGGGGCGGATTTGCTAGCATCGGAAGAAGCAGAGCGATATCCAGGAGCGTACCCGATGGCAGAGACGGCAACAGCAGTAGCACCCGCACCGGCAGCGCATGGAGCACCGGCGGTGAAGCGGCAGGTGGTGTGCTTCAGCTTCTACAAGCTGATGCCGGAGTGGCGCAGGCTTCCGGACGGCGACAAACTGGCGCACAAGCAGGCGTTCGCGGAGGTGCTGGAGCGCTGGAACAAGCCCGGCGAGTTCCTCTCGCTGACCTACTCGACAATCGGCACGCGCGGCGACGTGGATATGTGCGTGTGGTCGATTGGATACGCTGTCGACGAGCTGAACCAGATGCGCAGTGAGCTGCTGGCGACTCCGCTGGGCGGGTACTTGAGCACACCGCATAGCTTTCTGGCGATGACCAAGCGCTCGCAGTACCAGATCGGCCGCGAGGACGAGAGCGAGGGCGAAGGCCGCGGCGCCATCCGTCCCGGCGGACAGAAGTACATCTTCATCTACCCGTTCTGGAAGACGCGGCCGTGGTATCTGCTGTCGCTCGCCGAGCGCAAGCGGCTGATGGATGAACACATCCGCGTGGGGCTGCTGTATCCGCGCGTGAAGCTGAACACGACCTACTCGTTCGGTCTCGACGACCAGGAGTTCGTGGTGGCGTTTGAAACCAACTTCCCCGAGGACTTTCTCGACCTGGTGCAGCAGCTGCGCGAGACCGAGATCAGCCTGTACACGCTGAAGGACTTTCCTATCTTCAGCTGCGTTCGGCTGCAGCCGATGGAGATGCTGAACAGGTTGGGATAGATTTGTTGCGCTCAAACCAAGAAGCAGATCCTTCCCCTTCGCGAGGCTGAGGGTCAGGATGACAACAAAAAAGACAAAAGCAACGACTTCATCCAAGAAGGTCCCACATAAGCGGACCGCGAAGCCTCTGGCTCCGGAGCGCGTAAAGGCCATTCTGGCAGCGCTGCGCAAGGCGTATCCGAATGTGGTCTGTGCGCTGCACCACCGCAATGCGTTTGAACTGACGATTGCGACGATTCTCTCCGCGCAGACAACCGACGTGGGCGTGAACAAGGCGACGCCGGCACTGTTCAAAGCGTTTCCCACGCCACAGGCGCTGGCGAGTGCATCGCTCACCGAGATTGAGCCGCTGATTCGGACAACGGGGTTTTATCGCGCCAAGGCGAAGAACATCCAGGGCGCGGCGCGCGTATTGGTGGAGAAGTTCCACGGCAAGGTTCCGCAGACCATCGAGGAACTGACCGAGCTGCCAGGCGTGGCGCGCAAGACCGCGAACGTGGTGCTGGGAAGCTGGTTCGGCATCGCCGCGGGCGTGGTGGTGGACACGCATGTACTGCGGCTGTCGCGGCGGCTTGAGTTGACCAAGGCGACCGACCCCAAGAAGGTGGAGCAAGACCTGATGAAGATCATCCCACAGGACCGCTGGATCCAGTTCAGCCATGAGCTGATCCACCACGGGAGGCAGGTCTGCCTCGCGCGGAGGCCGCGCTGTGTGGATTGCACGCTGGAAACCCTGTGCAACTCCGCGGATAAGACGTGGAGTTCGCGCTAAGAAGCTGTGGATTGGATGAGGATCTCCGCGAGCGCAGGCACCGTGGTCTCGGCGGCTTCGGCGTGGGGCGGGTAGCCGAGTTCGCGCAGCGTCTGCGAGGTGATGGGGCCAATGGAGATGCGGCGGATTTCGCTGGGCAAAGTGAGGCCGGCGGATTCGAGTAGGGCCAGCAGATTGGTGACTGTGGAACTGCTGGTGAAGGCGATGGCATCGGGCCATGTGGCGGGGCTATGGAAGAGCGTGCGGATTTGTTGCGCGGAAGCTGTGGGAATCACTGTGCGGTACGCGGGGGCGATGGTGACCCCGGCGCCGGCGGCGGTGAGGGCGTCGGGGAGGACGTCGCGAGCCTGCTCGGCGCGGACGAGGAGGAAACGGGTGCCGGACCGTGCGTGCGGGAGCAGCGCCCCAGCGAGGGATTCGGCGACGGCCGTTGGAGGGATGAGAGTGGGAGTGAGGCCGATGGCCCCGAGCGCACGGGCGGTTGCGGGGCCGATGGCGGCGAGGCAGAGGGTAGAGGGTAGAGGATAGAGGATAGAGAGAGACTGAAGGCGGTCGTGGAAGGCCTCGACGGCGTTGGCGCTGGTGAAGATCAGCCAATGGTATGTGTCGAGGCTGGCGAGGGCGGCGTCCAGCGCGGCGAAGGTGGTTGGTGGCGCGATCTCAATGGTGGGGATGAGGACGGGTTCGAGGCCGGCAGCACGCAGAGCGTCCGCGAGGGGCGAGGCCTGGTGCGGGGCGCGGGTGATGAGGATGCGGGGCACTATGGCTTCCAGCTTACCCGCAGCAGAGGCCTCGCGGGTATGGCCCCTTGGGCGCGATCAGTGCCCCTCCGGCGCCTTGGCGCCAACCTTGAAGTTCCTGGTCAAAAGAACCAGCGGCGCAGCCAGCAGCGTGACCACACCCATGATGTGAAAGCAGTCCATGAAGGCCAGCAGGTGGGTCTGCGCGCCGAGCTGGTTGTAGTAGCGGAGCGTGGCTGCCTGCAGCGCGTCCGCCGCAGAGTAACCGTGCTGCTGCAGATAGACCGCCGTCTGGTGGATCACCCCTTGCAACCGCAACGAAGATGCAGTGAGGTTTCCCCCGGTGCGCGACTGGTGGAAGTCCTGGCGGCGCTCCGCCATGGTGGTGATGAAGGCGATGCCGAAGCTGCCGCCCCAGTTGCGGAAGAAGTTGGTAAGCGAGCTGGCCTTGTTGTTCTGGTCTGGCCTGAGTTGCGAATACGCCAGCACGGAGAGCGGCACGAAGAAGAATGCGTAACCCAGGCCCTGCAACGCACGCGCCCAGGCATAGTGCGCGTAGTCAGTCTGCAGATTGAAATGGCTATAGTGCAGGAAAGATAAGCCGACGACCATCACGGCACCAAAGAGCAGCAGGCGCGGATTGATGATCTTGCGCTGCACCAACTGGGCTCCTACAGGAGCCAGCAGTGTGATGACGAACGCCCCGGGTCCCAGTACCAGACCAGCATCGATGGCGCGATAGCCATAGAGCTGCTGCAGCATCTGCGGGATCATCGTCGTGCTGGCGAAGAGGCCGAAGCCGAAGACGAAGTAGAAGACATTGGCGATGGCGAAGTTGCGCACCTTCAACATGCGGAAGTCAATGACCGGGTCAGGGTAGTGCAACTCCCAAAGGACAGCGGCAGCGAGACAGCCGACTCCAATGACCGCGCAACCACAGATGAAGTTAGAACCGAGCCAGTCGTCAATCTGGCCGCGGTCAAGCAGAATCTCGAGCGCACCGGAGCCGACTGCGATGAGCGCGATGCCGAGACTATCGACGTTGAGCCTGCCGCGAGCATCGCGGACGCTCTTGCGCTGCTCGGCGAAAGCCGGCGGATCATGCACAAACTTGTTGGTGAGGTAGAGCGAGACCGCACCGATTGGGATGTTGATGAGGAAGACCCAACGCCAGTTGTAGTTGTCCGTGATCCAGCCGCCCAGCACCGGACCGATGGCAGGCGCGGTGACGATAGCGACCGTGTAGAGCGCAAAGGCCGAGGCGCGTTTGGCGGCCGGAAACGTATCCACCAGAATGGCCTGCTCCACCGGAGCGAGGCCACCACCGCCAATGCCCTGCATGACGCGTGCCAGCAACATGATGCCGAGCGTGGGGGCGATGCCGCACAAGAAGGATGTGACCGTGAACAGCGCCACGCAGGCCATGTAGTAGTTCTTGCGGCCGAAGACGCGCGAGAGCCATGCCGACATGGGCAGCACGACTGCGTTAGCGACGAGGTAGGTGGTGAGGATCCAGGTGACCTCGTCATAAGATCGGCCGAGACCGCCAGCGATGTAGGGCAGGCTCACATTGGCGATGGAGGTGTCCAGCAGCTCCATGAAAGTGGCGAGGGTGACGGTGAGGGCGACAACCCATGGATTGATGTTCTTGACGGCGGCAAGAGCGCGCGAGACGACGGGTTGGGAGAGCGGGGCGACGGCGGCGGACATGCTTAATCCTCACGGTGGGGACAAAGAAACCAAACGGTCTCTTTTATCATCAGATTCTTCCGGGAAGCGACCGATGCGTCTTTTTTCGCTATGCTGTGGAACAAGAGGAAGGCAATGACCAAAGGCGAGGCAACACGGCAGAGGATCATCGCGGAGGCGGCGCCGATCTTCAATCAGCGCGGGTTTGCAGGCTGCTCTATGCATGACCTGATGGAGGCCACGGGCTTGGAAAAAGGAGGCCTCTACCGGCACTTTGCGAACAAGGAAGAGCTGGCCACGGAGGCCTTCCGTTATGCGCTGGCGCAAAGCGTGAAGGTACGGACCGGGCACCTGGAGGACATCCCCGGCGCGGTTGCCAAGCTGCGCCGGGTGGTAGAGCTGTTTGTGGAGGAGCCCTCTGCGGTGGCCGGCGGATGCCCTCTGATGAACACGGCGATCGACGCGGACGATGGCAACCCGGCGCTGCGAGGACTGGCGCTGAAAGGGATCCAGGCCTGGCGCGCGCGATTGTGCCGGATCGTGGATGCGGGCATCCAGGCCGGCGAGATTCGCAGGGGCACCGAGGCGCGGCGGGTAGCGAACACCATCATCGCGACACTGGAGGGCGCGCTGATGATCAGCCGTTTGGAACGATCCAAGGACGCGTTGCGAGATGCGCAGGCGTTGCTGGAGAGCGTGCTGGATGAGATCAGCAGGGCTTAAGCAAAGGCAACAGCTTTAACGCAGAGGACGCGAAGGTCACGCAAAGCGCGCGGAGGAGAACTCATCACTTCTGCGGGTAGACGACTTCGACGGTACGGATCTCCCAGGGCTTGATGGACAGTGTGATGGTGTCGTTTGCCAGCGGAAGATGAGGAGCGTTGGGCAGCGGCGCCTCCATCAGGTTCGTCTCGATGGCGTACTCAGCGCCGGGTGGGATGTGGAGGTGGGCGTCGGTTCCCTTTCCGATGGCCTCGTAGAAGCGGAAGATGAGCGCGTTGGCGTCTTCGGCTTTTTTGACGGCGGAGAGGATGACGTTCGGTTCGTCGACGGAAGCGAAGCTGTGCGTGGGCGGCAGCGT
>Ga0302320_10010068_pt1 | contig 20240 bp, 20 predicted proteins | sample Bog_T0_3_FD_202130 | JGI IMG/M metagenome (GOLD analysis project Ga0302320, IMG submission 202130) | Peat permafrost microbial communities from Stordalen Mire near Abisko, Sweden - Bog_T0_3 | ecosystem: Environmental > Terrestrial > Soil > Wetlands > Peat | place: Sweden: Abisko, Stordalen Mire...
GATGTTGCTCAAGATGCGGTGATCATTCCGGTAGCCGCGATCCAGCAAGGGCCTCAAGGTAATTTTGTTTTTGTGGTCAAAGAAGATAACACCGTGACGGTGCGCCCGGTCACACTGGGCGCCGCTCAGGGAGATAACGTCGCTATTAAGGATGGTTTGTCAGAAGGTGAGATAGTGGTGGTTGAAGGGGCTGATAAATTAAAAGAAGGCAGCAAGGTTACGGTAGCATCGACGAACAATCATAAAAAAGCGCCTTCGATACCCGCATCCGGCGCAGAGGCATCATGAATCCCTCCCGCATATTTATTATGCGGCCGGTGGCAACTGTCCTTTTGATGGTGGCCATTCTTCTGGCCGGTACTGTCGCTTATTTTCAACTTCCTATTTCTGCTTTACCGCAGGTTGATTATCCCGTCATTCAGGTTGTGACTTTTTATCCCGGAGCTTCTCCGGATGTCATGTCCACCGCGATCACCGCTCCTTTGGAGAGACAATTCGGGCAAATGTCCGGACTTAAGCAGATGCGATCGACGAGTTCCGGCGGCAGTTCTGTGATCACGCTTCAATTCAGTCTGGACTTGAGCATTGATATTGCCGAACAGGAAGTCCAGGCGGCATTAAATGCCGGAGGTAATTTATTGCCGGCTGATCTGCCGAGTCCTCCGGTGTACAGTAAGGTCAATCCGGCTGATGCCCCGATCCTGACCTTGGCATTGACCTCCAAAACACTGCCGCTGCCTCAGGTTGAGGACCTGGCGGACACCCGTCTGGCGCAGAAAATTTCTCAGTTATCAGGAGTAGGTCTGGTCAGTATCAGCGGGGGACAAAGACCGGCGGTACGTATTCAAGCCAATCCGACGGCCTTGGCCGCGTATAATTTAACGGTGGAAGATCTGCGTACGGCTATTGCTTCTGCCAATGTCAATCAGGCTAAGGGAAGTTTTGACGGGGCCAGGCAATCTTCCATCATTAACGCCAATGATCAGCTTAAGTCAAGCCAGGATTATCGAACTCTGGTTGTGGCGTATCAAAAAGGGGCCCCAGTGTTATTGTCGGATGTGGCCCGTGTTGTTGATGATGCCGAGAATATCAAGCAGGCGGCCTGGATGAGCACTCAACCGGCGGTGATCATTAATATCCAGCGTCAGCCGGGGTTCAATGTCATTCAGGTCGTTGACGGTATCAAGAAGATGCTTCCGCAGCTGGAAAGCTCCCTGCCGGCATCCGTGCAGGTTTCCATATTGACCGACAGGACTACCACTATCCGCTCCTCCGTCAAGGATGTTCAGTTCGAACTGATGTTGTCCGTGGCCCTGGTGGTCATGGTCATGTTCCTGTTCTTACGCACCCTGGCGGCGACCATCATTCCCAGCATTGCGGTCCCGGTATCGCTGGTCGGAACCTTTGGGGCGATGTATTTGCTGGGATTCAGCCTTAATAATTTATCCTTGATGGCCCTGACGATCGCGACGGGTTTCGTGGTGGATGACGCGATCGTGATGATCGAAAATATCTCCAGGTATATTGAGCAGGGGGAAGATCCCCTGCAAGCCGCGCTTAAAGGTTCGGGGCAGGTGGCTTTCACTATCATGTCGTTGAGCATTTCGCTTATTGCTGTCCTTATTCCGCTGCTGTTCATGGGCGATGTGGTGGGACGCCTTTTTCGTGAATTCGCCGTAACCCTGGGGGTGACCATTGTCATTTCAGCGATCGTCTCACTGACGTTAACGCCGATGATGTGTGCCAAACTGCTCAAACATACTCCGCCCCAGAAACAGGGCAAGTTTTATCACGCCTCTGAAGCCATGTTCAACAAGGTGATCGATCACTACGGCCGGTCTTTGCAATGGGTATTGAAGCGTCAAAGATTGACTTTAGGTGTCGCCTTGGCAACACTGGTTTTGACGGTAGGGCTTTACATTTTCGCGCCCAAAGGGTTTTTCCCGATCCAGGACACCGGTATCATTCAGGGTATTTCCGAAGCTTCCCAATCTATTTCATTCCCGGCGATGGCCAAGCGTCAACAGCAGTTGGCCGCAATCATTCTCCAGGATCCGGCGGTGGAAAATCTTTCGACTTTCATAGGGGTGGATGGGACAAACACGACCCTTAACAGCGGCAGGATCCTGATCAATCTTAAACCTATTGAAGAAAGAAGAATATCGGCCAGTGATATTATCCGCCGTTTGCAGAAGAAGTTAGCGGATGTCAAAGGGGTGACGCTCTATATGCAGCCGGTGCAGGATCTGACCGTTGATGATACGGTGAGCCGAACTCAGTATCAGTATACCTTGGAGGATCCGGATGCCGATGAGCTCAATAGGTGGGCGCCTAAGGTGGTAGCGGCGCTAAGCGTTTTGCCGCAGTTACGTGATGTCGGCAGCGATCAGCAGGACAAGGGGCTGCAGGCGTCGATTGTCATCGACCGCGCGACAGCTTCCCGGATGGGGGTGACCCCGGCCGCGATCGATAATACGCTTTATAGTGCGTATGGCCAGCGGATCGTGTCGACAATATTTACGCAGTTGAATCAATACCGGGTCATCCTTGAAGTAAAACCGGATTTTAAGACCAGCCCGGACAATTTGCACAATCTTTATGTGCGAGGCTCTGGCAGTGCCCAAGTTCCGCTTGATGTGATCACTAAATTTAAGGAAACCACCGGACCGCTTATTGTCAGCCACCTGGGGCAGTTTCCGGCGGTGACATTATCATTTAATTTGGCCCCCGGGGCATCTTTGGGAGACGCGGTGGCGGCGATCCAGTTAACCACGCGAAAAATGGGCCTGCCCGGAAGTATCAACGGCGAATTTCAGGGAACGGCGCAGGCTTTCCAATCGTCTTTGAGCAATGAGCCGATCTTGATCCTGGCGGCCCTCATCACGGTGTATATTGTCTTGGGCGTCTTATATGAAAGTTATGTTCATCCGATCACTATTCTTTCGACCTTGCCTTCGGCAGGGGTAGGAGCCATTCTGTCGCTGTTGATCTTCCGTTCGGATCTGAGCGTCATTGCGCTCATCGGTATTATCTTGCTGATCGGTATCGTCAAGAAAAACGGCATCATGATGGTGGATTTTGCTTTGGATGCCGAGCGTCATGAAAAGAAGGCTCCTGTGGATGCCATCTATCAGGCCTGTCTTTTACGGTTCCGCCCGATCATGATGACGACCATGTCGGCGATCCTCGGCGCTGTACCGCTGGCTTTTGGGGGAGGCATGGGAGCTGAACTCAGGCAACCGCTGGGGATCACCATTATCGGCGGACTTATTTTCAGTCAGGTCCTTACGTTGTATACCACTCCGGTGATCTATTTATGGTTTGACCGGATGGGCAAACGCCTTGGTTTAGGCACTTCATCATGAGCATTTCAACGCCATTTATCCAGAGACCTGTGGCCACCACTTTGTTGACGGCAGGTATTGTTCTCGCTGGGCTGGTCGCGGTTGGGTTTTTGCCGGTAGCTCCCTTGCCGCAGGTGGACTCACCGACTATCAGCGTATCCGCCGGTCTGCCCGGAGCAAGCCCAGAGACCATGGCGTCTTCAGTCGCAGCCCCGCTTGAGCGTCAGTTGGCGCATATTGCCGGTGTGACGGAAATGACCTCCAGCAGCGGTTTAGGATCGACGAACGTGACCTTGCAGTTTGATCTAAACCGGGATATTAACGGAGCGGCGCGCGATGTCCAGGCGGCGATCAATGCCGCCCAGAGTTTTCTACCGGCGGACCTTCCCATCCATCCGACCTACCGCAAGCTTAATTCGTCAGAGGCGCCGATCCTTATTTTATCGCTGAGTTCTGACACCATGACCAGGGCCGCCATTTACGATGTGGCCGACACCATTCTGGCTCAGAAAATATCCCAGGTCGACGGCATCGGCCAGGTCAGTATAGGGGGAGGCGCGTCCAGGGCTGTGAGGGTGGAACTTAACCCTACGGTTTTAAATAAATACGGCATTAGTCTTGATGCGGTACGTACGGCCATCAGCAGTACTAACGCGGACCGTCCCAAGGGTCAGTTGAGCAACGGCAGCAAGACCTGGGAAATAAAGACTAATGATCAGCTTTTTACGGCCAAAGATTATCGTCCTCTCATCGTAGCCTACTCCAACGGCCGCCCGGTACGCTTATGCGATGTGGCCGACGTACAGGATTCGGTGGCGGATGTACGTAACGCGGCTTTGGTTAACGGGAAGCCGTCTATTTCCATGTTCGTCTCCCGACAGCCGGGGGCTAATATTATCACAACAGTGGATGCTGTCCGCTCCTTGCTCGAGCGCCTGAAGGCAAGCATTTCTCCGGCGATCAATATTTCCATTGTTAACGATAGATCTCCCGGCATCCGTGCGTCCATGAAAGAGGCTCAACGCACGGTGGTGATAGCGGGGATATTGGTGATCTTGGTGGTATTCCTTTTTTTACGGGATGTTCGATCGACCGTTATTCCCGGTATTGTGGTCCCGGTGTCTATCGTCAGCACTTTTGGGGTCATGTACCTTTTGCATTTTAGTCTGGATAATCTTTCGTTGATGGCACTGACGGTGGCGACAGGCTTTGTCGTTGACGATGCGATCGTGGTGGTGGAAAACGTGATGCGCTATATTGAAAAAGGACTGACCCCTCATGAGGCCGCCATCAAGGGGGCGGCCGAGATAGGCTTTACTATTCTTACCATGAGCGTTTCGTTGGTCGCGGTATTTATTCCCATCCTTTTGATGGGAGGGATCTTGGGGCGTTTGTTCCGGGAATTTGCCGTGACTTTATCCGCTGCTATTTTGATCTCCATGGTGGTCTCTTTGACCACCACACCCATGATGTGCGCGATCTTGCTAAAACCTAAAAAAGAACAGGCTCATGGCCGGTTATTTAATATCTCCGAAGGCGTGTTTAATTGGATGCATCGGGGTTATGAGAAGAGCTTGTCGGCGGCATTGCGCCATCAGGGGATCATGTTGTCTTTGACGCTGATCTCTCTTGCTACCAGCATTGTTTTACTGATGAATAGCCACGGAGGGCTTTTCCCTCAGCAGGATACCGGACGTTTGACAGGCAGTATTCAGGCCTCTCAAGATATATCATTTCAATCAATGGAGAAGAAACTAAAGGCAGTGGTCAAGATCCTCATGAAAGATCCTGCCGTAGATACAGTGGCGGCTTTCACCGGAGGCGGTTCGACCAGAAATACGGCGAGGATGTTTATCGCGCTTAAATCCTTGGAAGTCCGCAAAGTCTCAACGGATCAGGTGATCGCCCGTTTGCGTAAAAAGCTCAGCAGCGTTCCCGGAGCTCCGGCCTTTCTTCAAAGTGTGCAGGATCTGAATATCGGGGGCAGAATGGGCGGGGCGCAATATCAATATACGCTTCAAGGGGATCACTTGGCTGAGCTGATGACGTGGGCGCCAAAGGTGGAAGCTCAGTTGCGCAAGCTGCCTCAAATAGCCGACTTAAATAGCGACAAGCAAGATAAGGGGCAGGAAACTGACCTGATCATCGATCGCAAGACTGCGGCACGTCTGGGAGTGACGACCCAGGCCATCGACAGCACTCTCTATGATGCTTTTGGTCAGCGGGAAGTATCCACGACCTATATACAGTTAAATCAATATTATGTCGTGATGGAACTTGCCCCTAAATTTTGGCAGCGCCCTGAAACATTAAGGGAAATTTATGTGGCGTCCACGCTTGGCACTTTGATCCCTTTAAGCGCATTTGCCAGGTATGGATCATCGATCACATCTTTAGCTGTTGCCCATCAAGGGCAGTTCCCGGCGGTTACATTTTCGTTCAATTTGCCGTTAGGGGTGCCTTTAGGGGATGCGGTCAAAGCCGTCAATGCTGCCATGAATAAGATCATGCTGCCAGCGACCATCCATGGCCGTTTTCAAGGCACGGCCCAGGCTTTCCAATCTTCTTTGAGCAATGAAGGCCTCTTGGTCCTGACGGCGCTCGTTGCCGTTTATATTGTGTTGGGGATGTTGTATGAAAGCTATATTCATCCTGTCACCATTCTCTCGACCTTGCCCTCTGCCGGTGTGGGGGCATTGTTGGCGCTTTCTTTTTTTCATATAGAACTAAGTATCATTGCCATGATCGGTCTTATTCTTTTGATCGGCCTGGTCAAGAAAAACGGGATCTTGATGGTGGATTTTGCCCTTGATGCCGAGCGGCTGGAGGGGAAAAATTCGAGGGATTCCATTTATGAGGCTTGTTTGTTGAGATTCCGTCCGATCATGATGACAACCATGTCGGCGATATTCGGAGCGCTGCCTCTGGCTTTTGGTTGGGGCATGGGGTCAGAACTGCGTCGGCCATTGGGGGTTGCTATTATCGGAGGACTGGTATTTAGTCAAATGCTGACTCTTTATACCACACCGGTTATCTATCTTTATATGGAACGGGTTAAAATTTGGTGTGAATCCCTGAAAAAAAGAAATCAACGAAAGGCTATCCCATGTTCGGCATGAGAATATTTATTTTTGGTCTGCTGGTGCTTATCACGGGCTGTGCGCTCGGCCCTAAGTATGTCAAGCCGACAACAGCGATGCCGGCGGCTTACAAAGAGACGAAGGATTGGAAGATCGCGCATCCTCAAGACGGCATTGTCCGGGGAGCCTGGTGGAAGATCTTTAATGATCCCCGGCTTGATGCGCTGGAGGATCAGGTGAATATTTCTAATCAAAATATAGCGGCAGCCCAGGCGCAGTATGTTCAGGCGCGTGCGGCCGTGCAGGCGGTCAGGGCAGGATTATTTCCGACGCTGGGAGCCTCCGGTTCTTATACGCGCTCGAAAGTTTCCGGGGGAGTGGGGTCTTCTTCAAATTCATCGAAGGTTATTTCTGATAATTTATTGTCCGCTGATGTGTCCTGGGAAATCGACTTGTGGGGTAAGATCCGCCGGACTCTTGAAGCCAGCCGTGCCAATGCGCAGGCCAGTGCCGCTGACCTAGAGAATATCCGGTTAAGCGCCCAGGCGCAACTAGCCCAGGATTATTTTCAGCTCTGCTCTCTGGATGCGCAAAAAAAGCTCATTGACGATACGGATACTATTTATCAGAAATTCCTTAATTTGACCAGAAATCGCTATGCCGGCGGAGTTGCGGGAGAAACCGATATTATTCAAGCCAAAACCCAGCTTGAAATGATCGAAGCCCAGTCTATCGATATCGGGGTTCAGCGGTCCCAATTAGAGCATGCGATAGCGGTTTTGATCGGCAAGCCGGCCTCGGGCTTTTCTCTTGGGACTTTGGGTCTGGCCGGACGGGTCCCTTTTGTGCCCGCAGGGCTACCGTCAGAGATCCTGGAGCGCAGGCCTGATGTAGCTGCGGCGGAACGGGTGGTTGCGGCAGCCAATGCCCAAATTGGCGTTGCCGAGTCCGCATATTTTCCGACATTGACACTAGGCGCTTCAGCCAGTTATTCTAATGCGGATCTAGCCCGTATTTTTTCATCACCTAATCCGTTGTGGTCATTAGGGCCGGCTTTAGCCGGGACCATTTTTGATGCCGGGCTAAGAAGGGCGCAGACCGCCCAGGCAAGGGCTGTTTATGCCTCAGATGTGGCGGCCTACCGCCAAATCGTGTTGACAGCGATTGGCCAAGTGGAGGATAATCTAGCAGCGTTGCGCATTTTGGAGCAAGAGGCCGGGGTGCAGGATGAAGCCGTGAAGGATGCGCAGAAAGCTGTCGTGCTCGAAACCAATCAGTATAAAGCAGGGACAGTAAGTGCCCTGGATGTCATTAATACTACAGCAACCGCATTAGCCAATGAAAAGACAGCGGTTAGTATTCAAGGTCAGCGGTTGAATGCCTGCGTGCTCCTAATTGAATATTTAGGCGGGGGTTGGAAAAAATAGGGAGATGTTCCTATTTTTTATGGAACTTTTTGGCAGGGAGTATTGTCTAAATAGGTGAAAGGCTAAAAAGCCTAGTGTCGCGTTAAATATAATTTGACCCCTTGATCTAATAAGACTAAAATTAATTAGTAACAAAACAGCAATAAACTCCGTCAGGCTGTTGGCCAAAACGGTCAACGCATTCTGCGGGGCAAGCGGGGTTCCAAAAGGAGATGGTTTATGCGAAGTTTATTAAAGGTGTTTGGTGTTTTTTTATTTTTTAGTTTATTAGTTATGGGGCCAACCCCATCCTTTGCTTGGCATGGGCATGATCGTGGGTATATAGGTGTTAATTTAGGCGTGTGGCCAGGGTACTACGATCCCTATTACGGCCCTTATTATGCTGATCCTTATTATGTCTCACCAAGATACGTGGTTGCTTCACCTTCCATCAGCTATCAACCGGTGGTGGTAAACGGGGTCACGTATTATGTTAACAATGGGGTATATTATATTTATACCGCATACGGTTACCAAGCGGTAACACCTCCTGCCGCAGTTGCCCAGCAGATCGCGGTGTCCCAACCGCCAACAGCTGTGGTGGAAGCAGAAGAGAGTGTTACCGTGAATGTTCCCAATGAAAAGGGTGGTTATACGGCGGTGGTCCTCAAACAATCCGGGAAGGGATTTGTTGGGCCACAGGGAGAATTTTATGCGGAATTCCCCAAGGTCTCTCAGCTAAAACTTATGTATGGAAAATAATATTGAGACCACGGGTAAAATAAATAGGGGTTATTTATGAAAATGAGAATGTTGTTGTTGGGGCTGATAGTGCTGGGTGTGGCGGGGTGTGCGACCAGCAGCCGGTATGATAACTATACTGACCAGAGATTTCCGCCGAAAGATCCTTATTATAATGTGAATGTTTATCCTGAGACACAGGCCATTCCTGCAACTAATCCGTATTACGTGATCGGAAAAGTTTCCATTGAAGGATTTGCCAGCAGTGGGGTCAGTCCCCAACTGTTAGCCAGTCAAGCCCAGAAGATCGCCCGCAAAAGAGGGGCTGATGCGATCATCAATTCCAGGACCGAGATCATCCGGTATTGGCGTGATGAGTTGCTAAGATTCAGAGGGGAATTGATCGTGTACGCCCCAGCACCGGCAAAGTAGAATGTTTAAAGGTGACGGACACTTGTTTCTTGGGAAAATTACCCGATACATCAAGGTGTCCGTTACCTTTATTTTATGCTTTAATAGCGCATTGGTTTGTGCACAGACCGCGAAGGGATATTATAATCGCGGCGGCTCCTATAATAATTCCAGCCCCACCATGGAGGACCTGGATAAGGCCGTTGCGATGAGCCCCGGTCTTTCCGACGCCTATTTTGACCGGGCCCTGGCCTTGGCTCAATTAGGCAAGTTTGCCGAGGCGATAGCTGATTTTTCCGAAGCCATTAGGTTAAATCCTCAGGATGCAGAGGCTTTTCAAGGGCGCGGTAATGCGTACGCGGCCAAAGGTAATTTTATCGGTGCTATTGCGGATTTCAGCAAGGCCATTGACCTTGATCCTGCGGATGCAGGGGCTTATTATAATCGGGGGTTGACCAGGGCTAATCAAGGGGATCTATCCCGAGCGATCACGGATTTTACTAAAGCCATTACTATCAATCCTCAATTTGCAGATGCGTATCATAACCGTGGCCTGACTTGGGGGCGACAGGGTAATCCAACGCAGGCTATGGCCGATCTAAGTCATGCCATTGCTATCGACCCGACCCTTGCGGATGCTTATTATAACCGCGGCATTGGCTATGATAAGCAGGGGGATCATCTTCGAGCTACTGCTGACTTTTCCAAAGCGATCGGCATTAATCCTAAGTTTGCAGAGGCGTACACCAATCGCGGCAGCGTTGAAATTGAAGAGGGTAATTTTAGTGACGCCAGGGCAGATCTGACCATTGCCATTGAAATGGATCCCGGCTTGGCACAGGCCTATAATGATCGCGCCATTGTTTATTATCAGTTAAAAGAGTACAATAAAGCATGGGGCGATCTGAACAAGGCAAAAGACCTTGGACTCGCTATAAATAGCGAATTTAGGAATATTCTTAAGAAAATATTGAATAAGTGATATGATTAATGCCAGGTTAGGCATAAGGCCAACGACAAAATAAGGAGAAGAGAGTATGGGTTTTCAAGGTGGTGGCAGGGGTGGTTACGATAGAGGTCCGCGGGAAATGCACAAAGCTGTTTGTGCCGACTGTAAAAAAGAATGTGAAGTTCCATTTAAGCCTAGAGAAGACCGTCCGGTTTATTGCAAGGATTGTTTTTCAAAGCATAAAGACAGCCGCTGATCCAAAGCGTTGCAGCTCTTTAAAAAACCCGTCAGAATATTTCTGGCGGGTTTTTTATTATCAAAACTGTTTGATGTGATAGAATATTTCTGATCTGAAAAAGGGGGAATGATGTTCAAACAATGGCTGGAAAAGTTGGGCTTATCAAAGAAGAAAGAGACCTCTTTAATTAAAGTATTAATTATTGAAGATAGCGTGGTTGATGCCAAGATGATCAAAAAAGCCGTGGATCTTTGCGGGTTTATTTCTGTAGTGGCGTATGACGGCAGAACAGGGATCGATATGGCCCGGGCCCATAAACCGGATCTGATCATTCTAGATTATCATTTGCCTGACACCAACGGGGGACAGGTGCTGGAAGAATTGCGTTCGACCAAGGAAACTTCTTTAGGAACAGTGATGGTTTTGACGGTCTTAAATCAGCCCGGGGTTATTCTTGATTCGTTTGCGCACGGGGCAGATCAATATTTTACGAAACCTATCAGCGTATCCTTATTAGCCAAGCAAATGCAAGTCATGCTTCGTCATCCGCATACAGGCGAAGTTAAGTAGGGGCCGAGCATGCTCGCCCCGTACATATTAAAAAAGGAGAAAGGGAAATGGCAGAAGTTCAGGAAAAATGGTTCAAATGGGTGGCTCTCACAACAACTATTCTTGCGGTTTGTGCCGCCATTGGCTCGCTGAAGGGCGGCGGATATTCCACTCAAGTACAGCTGACCACGACACAGGAAAATGACAAGTGGGGCTATTATCAGGCCAAGAGCATTAAACAGCATCTCACCGAGATGGAAGTAGATCTTTTTAAATTAGAATTATTGAAGAATGATGCCCCTGACGTCAAAGATCAAGTCCAGGCAAAGATGAAGGCTTTGACAGAGAATATTGCCCGGTATGATAAAGAGAAAGTAGCGATCAAGTCTGAAGTCGACGTCATTTCCAGGGAGCAGGCGGTTTTCAAACGCCACGGCGGAAATTTTGGATTAGCGGTGATGTTCTTTCAGATCGCCATCATGCTTTCCGCCATTGGGTCGCTTTTAAAGCAAAAGTCTGCCTGGGTCTTCGGTCTTCTCATCGGTGTCATGGGGCTCGCTTATTTTATCAACGGATTCTTTTTAGTGTTTTGACCCCATGCTCAAGCATATTTTAGTGATATCAGGGAGTCCTAAAAAAGACGGCAACACGAGCCTTTTGATAGAGTGGTTGGCCCAAGGGGCCCGGTCTGCCGGATCGACCGTCGATATTGTTCGCGCGGCGGACCTCAAGCATGAGGTGGTTGGTTGTTTGTCCTGCCGTGTTTGTCAAAAGAACGCGGAGTACCGGTGTGTCATCAAGGATGAGGTCAGTGACTGTGTGGCCCGTTTTGCCCTGGCGGATGTGATCGTGATGGCCTCCCCGCTTTATTTTTACGGTGCCAGTAGTCAGTTGAAATCAGTGATGGACCGGATGTTCTCTCTTTATAAATGGAATAATGAAGCTAATACCATGACGACCCCGCTTGCGGGAAAGACTTTTGTTTTTTTGGGAAGCGGCTATGAAGATGTGGGATTTGATGTTTTTGAAAAACCGTTCCAATTGACCGCAGCGTATACCGGCATGACCTATTTCTCGCTGCTTGTGAAAAATGCCGGGATCTCCGGGCAGATCATTAAGCAGGCGGGCGTTCGCCAGCAGGCTATTGAACTAGGAAAAGAGATCGCATAGAAAGGATCCGCTATGAAAGTTGTTGCCATCAACGGGAGTGCCCGCAAGAATGGGAATACGTCTATCTTAATTGAAAAAGTTTTTGAACCTTTACGGGAAAACGGTTTTGTCTGTGAGCAGATCCAAATGGCCGGACATAACATCCAAGGATGCCGGGCCTGCTATAAATGTTCCAGCAAGAAAAACAATCATTGTTCTTTTGAAGAAGACATGGTCAATGAATGCCTCGATAAAATGAGACAAGCGGATGCCATCATCCTGGGGTCCCCTGTTTATGTATCGGATGTTTCCTCAGAGATGAAAGCGCTCATTGACCGGGCCTGTTTAGTCTCCAGGGCCAATGGCGGATTTCTTAGACGTAAAGTCGGTGCCGGGGTCATGGCGGTACGCCGGGGCGGGGCGATCCATGCCTTTGATACCATGAATCATTTCTTTACGATCACGGAAATGGTCGTGGTGGGTTCCAGTTATTGGAATTTTGCTTTCGGCCGTGAGATCGGAGATGTGCTCAAAGATGATGAAGGGTTAAAGACCATGAAAGATCTGGGTGAGAATATGGCCTGGCTGTTAAAAAAGATCAATGGTTAGATCGATCAAATCCGGTGGTCTAAAAATTTTCTCTACCCATAAAATATAAATTATGCTAATATTGAACCTTCTTTGGGGCCTATAGCTCAGTCGGTTAGAGCAGGGGACTCATAATCCCTTGGTCCCAGGTTCGAGTCCTGGTGGGCCCATTTAGATCTTTACGGACTCATGGCTCAGCTGGTTAGAGCGTCGCCCTCACATGGCGAAGGTCGAAGGTTCAAGTCCTTCTGAGTCCACCATATATAGTTAAATGTAAGCATCGGGAATAACAGGGCGAATACAAAGGAATAGGGGACATTGACGGTGGGCGATCAAAATTTGAAAGACCAGATCAGGAAGCTCGTCGATCTTCAGGTCATGGACGAGGAAATTTTTCGTTTTAAACGTGAACTGCGTGAAAAACCTGCTGAAGTGGAAAGCCTAAAAGAACAATTTGAATCCAAAAAGATCAATCTGAAAGCGCTGGAAGAGAAATTAAAAGTGATCCTGGTCAAGCAGAAAGAAATGGAACTTGACCTGAAGGTCAAAGAGGAGAACATCGCCAAAACCGATTCCTCGCTAAGCTTGCTTAAGACCAACAAGGAATACCAGGCCAGGCTTTTAGAGATCGAGAATTTAAAAGCGGATAAGTCTATCGTTGAGGAAAAGATCCTCTTGGGTTTTGATGAAGTGGAAGACGCGCGTCGCGCCCTGGAAGCGGAAAGAGCGCTCGTGGCTCAACACGAAAAAGAATTCAATGTTTTAAAAAATAAGATCGACGATGATCTGGCCGTTATCAGTGATCAGCTGAAGGTCAAGGAATCCCAGCGTGAGCGTATAGCCCCACAAGTCAGGCCCGATTATTTAAGCCGTTATGAGCGCATCTTGAAGAATAAAGACGGCATGGGTATTGTTAAAGTGGTCGATCATTCCTGCGGCGGCTGTTTCATGCATTTGACCGAGCAGGTCCTCAATGAGTTAAAAAAGTATGAGCAGATCATTGCCTGTGATATGTGCGCGCGGATCCTATATTTGCCGGATGACCTTTAAGACATGAAACTGGAAATATTCACCGACGGCGGCTGTTCAGGTAATCCGGGTCCGGCGGCTGTCGGGGTAGTCATTAAAGACGGATCAAAGACTGTGAAGACCATCAGTCGGGCCATCGGGCAGGGCACGAATAATATTGCGGAATATACTGCGTTGATCGTGGCCTTACAGGAAGCGTTGATCCTGAAAGCCGATGAAGTTTCGGTCAAGACTGACAGCGAATTGATGGAAAAGCAGGTCAATGGCGCGTATGCGGTCAAGCACGAGAATATCAAGCCGCTTTTTGCCCAGGTCAAACATTTAGTAACAGGATTCAAGAAATTTCAAATTGCGCATGTGCCCCGCGAGCAGAATCGCGAAGCGGATGCTCTGGTTCGTCAGGTTTTAAAAAAAGCAGGTCAGGATGGCCGCTCGGGTGTCTATGACGCCGGAGAGGAAAGTCCGAGCTCCAAAGGATAATGCATCCCGATAACGCGGGACATGGCCTCGCAAGGGGACAGAGGATTAGAGCTCTCTGCATGGAGCAATGCCAAATAGGGGAAGATTTTCGTCTTTGACGAAAAGCGGGCTTGATCCGGTCCGCCCTATTCCCGGGTAGGCTGCCAGATATCCGCCAAAGGCGGATGTTAGTCAAATGGCCATCGTCCTTGAAAAGGGATCACAAAACTCGGCTTATTGACTGCTTTTAAATAGGAAACAACAAAAATAGGGGACAGCGCCCTATTTTGTTCAACAAATTCATAAGAAAAAATAGGGCGCTGTCCCCTATTTTTGTTGTCCCCTATTAAAAATCCGGAGGTCATTTCAATGTCAGGTCATTCAAAATGGGCAAAAATTAAACATAAAAAAGGTGCGGAAGACGCCAAGCGCGGCGCCTTGTTTACAAAATTAAGTAAGGAAGTTACGGCAGCAGCAAAGGAAGGCGGACGTAATATCGAAACCAATTTCCGTTTACGGGCGGCGATCGCGCGCACCCGTGAATACAACATGCCGCAAAGCAATGTTGAGAACGCCATTAAAAAGGGTACCGGCGAAATTCCGGGGGTCATTTTTGAGAATGTTATTTTTGACGCGTACGGCCCGGGTGGTGTTGCGCTTTTGATCGAAGGCCTGACCGATAACAAGAACCGTACCACCGCAGAGATCCGTAACTTATTGAATAAAAGAGGGGGCTCATTGGCCGGTGCCGGTTCAACCGCTTTTATGTTCTCTAAAAAAGGTTATCTGGAGATTGAGAAAAGCAAATCTTCTGAAGATGCGGTCATGGAAATTGCTCTTGATGCCGGGGCTGAAGATATTAAGACTGAAGGCGAAACATTTGAAATTTTCACTGATCCGATAAAATTCGAAGCTGTCAGGACTGCATTTGCGGCAAAGAACATCGATACGGTTACGGCCGAGATCACCATGATCCCGACATCTACGGTCAAGGTTGAAGGCAGCGATGCCAAGAATCTGTTAAACTTAGTTGAGCTCATCGAGGAGAATGAAGATATTCAGCACGTGCATGCCAACTTTGATATTTCTGACGAAGAATTGGCCCGTCTTGCTGAAGCCGAAGAATAATTTATGCGTATCCTAGGCCTTGATCCCGGTTTGATCGTGACGGGGTATGGCGTCGTTGATGTTCAGTCCGGCGGCGTCAAGATCCTGGAGGCGGGCACCATTGAGCCCAGCACGCATGATCGCTTCGAACAAAGGCTTTTTAAGATCCACCAGCATCTGACCACCATCCTTAAAGCACATAATCCTGATGTAGCTGTACTGGAGAAGATATTTTCGCATTCCAAACACCCTGCCACGTCCAATATATTAGGTCATGTGCGCGGGGTGATCTGTTTGGCCGTGGCCGAAGCGAATGTCGAATTAGTCGAACAGAGCGTGAAACGTGTCCGCAAGGCACTGATCGGTAACGGGAACGCCACCAAGGCCCAGATCCAGGAATTTGTAAAAAGACTGTTGAATATTAAAACCGCAGGGTTTAAATTAGATGCCAGTGATGCGCTGTGTCTGGCATTGGGGCATGCGCACATGATGCGCTATAAGCTGATATGATAACGGCCATCAAAGGCAAGATCGTCCGGCAAAGTGAAGCGGCTTTAACCATCGAGACCGGAGGATTGAGTTATGAGATATTGACCCCGATCTCTGTGCTACAGAGGGTCAAAGAAAATCAAGATAGCGATGGCGTTATACGCCTGATCACGTATCATTATTATCAGATGACCCCATCCAGCGGGGTGCCGGTCCTGATCGGGTTCTTGAATGAAGTTGAGCGGGATTTTTTCCTGGAATTCATCAAGGTTTCCGGCATAGGGCCTAGGGCCGCGGTCAAAGCGCTGAACAAAGCGATCGGCGAGATCGCCCAGGCCATTGATCGCGGGGACACCAAATATTTAAAGACCCTTCCAGGGATAGGCGAGCAAAAGGCCAGGGAAGTGGTGGCGAAGCTGCAGGGGAAAATGGGTAAATTTACCCTGATGCGCGATTCGGTGACGGTATCCCCGGTGTTAGAGGGGGAGTCTGGGATCCAGGAAGAGGCCTTGCATATTTTATTGCAGTTGCAGTATAAAAAGGCAGAAGCCGAAGATATGATCAAGAAGGCCTTAGAGCGTAACAATAAGGTAGTGACATCCGAAGAATTACTTAACGAAATTTATAGAGAAAGAAAGAGCCGCTAAGATGGATGAATTTATTCAGAATTATAAAGGGGCTATTGAGGCATTATTATTTGTCAGCGAGAAACCGGTGGTCTTGGACCAGTTAAAAGAAGTGTTCCCTGAGCTAAAGCCTTCTCAAATTTATGATCTGATCAAGAACATTCAAGAGGAATATGTCAACCGTGAAGCGGGCATGGTAGTGGTGGAAATTGCCGGAGGCTGGCAAATGCTTTCGAATAGCCACGCGGCAACGTATATCCGCGCGTTTTATAAAACTAAATCAAAAGAAAAATTGTCCCGTCCGGCTTTGGAAAGTCTGGCGATCATTGCGTATAAACAGCCGGTGGGCCGTGCCGAGGTGGAGGTCATCCGCGGGGTCAATTCCGACGGGACTATTGCTCATTTGCTCAATAAGGGCCTGATCGCGATCACCGGTCGCAAAGAAGTGCCCGGACGGCCTTTTCTTTACGGAACGACTAAAGAGTTTTTGGCCTATTTTGGCCTCAAATCATTGGAAGATCTGCCTAAAATTGCAGAATTTAATCAATTAGGTGTTGATGTGCCGCAGGTTGGGACACCGCAAGAACAGCTTGTCGAAGTCTTGACGGAACCGGCTGTCGGATCACAGGAGGATCAGGTTGTGGAGGTTGTCCAGGAAGGTCCTTTGCCTGCGGAAATACCACCGGATATTCCCATGCTGCAAGAAAACAGCGGTCAGTCGCGTATTCCCAGAGAATTATCCCTGCCGGAAGCGTCCGACCCCGAAGAGGTTGCCTAACTTATGGATATCAGCCAATTACGCAATAAGATCGATGTTTTGGATGCCAAAATTGTCGGGCTTTTAAATGACCGTGCCCGGATCGCTTTGGCGATAGGGCATGACAAGATCAGGAATAAAAAACCGATCTACGCGCCTGACCGGGAGAAGGATGTATTGGGACGCGTCAAGGAGCTTAATGGCGGGCCTATTAAAAATGATGCGGTGGAAGCTATTTATCGTGAGATCATGTCAGCGACGCTGAATTTGGAAAAACCTTTGCGTATTGCTTATATGGGGCCGGAGGCGACCTTTTCACATTTGGCTTCTTTGAAGAAATTCGGATCTTCGGTCGAGCATGTGGCCTGCGATAATGTGGCTGAGGTGTTCAGTAAGGTGGAAAGTCACGATTGTGACTACGGAGTGGTCCCCATCGAGAATTCGATCGAGGGCGTGGTCACACATACCATCGATCTGTTGGTGGAGTCAGACCTTAAAATTTGTTCTCAGGTGTTGCTGGATGTAACGCATAATTTGATGGGCCGGCCGTTGGGGGGCCAAGCTCAAGGGGATCTGAACGCCATTAAAGAGGTGTATTCTCATCCTCAGATCCTGGGCCAGTGCCGTCAGTGGCTTCTAAAGAATATCCCTAAGGCCCATTTGATCCCTGCGGTCTCCTCGACCAAAGCCGCTCAGATCGTGGCCGGAAAAAAGAATGCGGCTTGCATCGCTTCCCGGATCGCGGCCCCTTTATATGGGTTGACGATCTTAAAAAAGAACATCCAGGACAGTGCGCATAATATCACGCGTTTTTTGGTGATCTCGGATGCGGATGTGCCGCCAACCGGAGATGATCGCACCTCGCTGGTATTTTCTATCAAGGATAGCGTCGGTGCTTTGCATGCGATGCTGACCCCGTTCTCCAGGAACAAGATCAATCTCACCAAAATAGAATCCCGGCCTTCCAAAAAGAAAGCCTGGGATTATTATTTCTTTGTCGACTGTGAAGGGCATCAAAGCGATCCGCGGGTTGCCCGGGCCTTGACACAGCTAGAGGAAATGTGCAAGTTCCTGAAAATCCTGGGCTCCTATCCCAGCGTTTAAAAGGCACCCCATGCATTACGATCTACAACCCCTATTCCTGACCTTTAAATTAGCTTTGGTGGTCACCGCTATTCTTTTTGTGCTGGGCGTTCCTCTGGCCTGCTGGATCGCTTTCTCAAATAACAGATCCAAGTATATCGTTGAAGCGCTTGTCAGTATGCCGCTGGTACTCCCTCCGACGGTTATAGGGTTTTATATGTTAGTGGCGTTCAGCCCTCAATATTTTTTGGGGCATTTTTTAGAATCCTTTTTTGGCCTCAGGGTTGTTTTTAGCTTTACGGGGCTGGTGATCGGATCGGTGTTGTTCAGTCTTCCCTTCATGGTCAATCCGATCAAGGCAGGCTTGGAGAATTTTCCGCGGGGCTTAATGGAGGCGTCTTTTTGTCTGGGTAAATCCAGGCGGGAAACCCTATGGCGAGTTATTTTACCGAATATCAAGCCGGCTCTTTTAACGGGCGTGGTCATGGCCTTTGCTCATACCATCGGCGAGTTCGGGGTGGTCCTCATGATCGGCGGCAATATCCCGCAGGAGACCCGATTAGCCTCGATCGCGATCTACAATGAAGTGGAGGCCTTAAACTACGACACCGCCGGTCTCTATGCCCTTATCCTCGTGGGCATATCCTTCCTGATGCTGCTGATCTTTTATTATTTGAACCGAAAACCGGGAACATTATTCTCGTAGGGGTTCGATCGATCGAACCCGTATGTCATGATACCTGCGATGTCTTGGCCACAAATGCTTCGCTGATCTTTTTTCTTCTTAATTTTTTCACGGTGATTTGAATGCCATTAGCGCTGATCACTTCTCCGCCGTTGAAGGGTTTTGCTGATTGACGCTGGGACCAGTCGGCCAGTTTTAGATCGCCTTCAGACGGCCATTCGAGGCCCAAGGTGCGGGCGACCATGGACATGGGGACCGCGCCGCCCATGAGCCATTGATTGCCGTAGGGATGGATGTGATTGGGCAGACGGTCAAACTCATCCTCGATCTCACCGACCATTTCTTCGATAATATCTTCCTGGGTGATCATGCCGATCGTCTGTCCCTGGACATTTTCAATCAACCCGATATGCAGTTTCTCCTGGATCATCCTTTCCAACACTTTTGAGATCGGAGTGGTATCCGTGAACTTCATGATGGGACGCAGGGTCCCTTTGATCGATGGGTCCTCCGGATTGATCTTCATGGCCGCGATAATGTCTTTGAAATTAATATATCCCTGGATCGTCTGGGGATCGTTGGCGAGCGCACAGACCGGAAAGCGGGTATGCATATCCAGATGCGCCTGGATCAGCGCCTCGGACAGCGAGCTGTTTTGCGGGATCATACAGATATCGCTGACAGGGATCATAATGTCCTTGATCGGTCTTAAGGAAAGCTGGGCGGCCGACATAACGATCTTTTCCTGTTGGGCACCGATCAGGCGCGATGCCCTGGCCAATGAAAGGGCAGCGGTCAGTTCATGGAGACTGCTCTGGGTGTTCGGGCCAGTGCTTTTCTGGGGCATGATCCTGGCAATGAATTGGATAGCCGCTTTAACTATATTTTCTAAGGCGTAAATGACAGGATAAGCGACCATGGTAAATATTTTCATCATTTTGGACAATTTCAGGATGACCCGGTCAGAGTTTTTGAGCGCATAAGTTTTAGGGATCAGTTCGGCAAAGATGATGGTAAAGGCGCTTAAGGGAACGATCAGGGTGACCAAACTTAAGAATCCGGCCATTTCTTTTGAAAATCCGAGACTTTGTTGGAAATAAGGGTTAAGCATCTCAGTGACCCCGGCGCCCCCGATGGCTGCCGCGATCGATCCGACCAAAGTGACGCCTAATTGTACCGCGGCCAGACTGGCCTCCATGCGGTCTTTCATGAACAAAGCTTCAAGGGCACCCTTTTCTTTGATCTGGACTAAATAGGTGATCCTGGAGCGTGAGATCGAGGCCAGGGCCATTTCATAGGCGGCAAAAACAGCATTGATAATGATCATGGCCAGAATGATCAGCATTTCGTTCACAAAATCCATGGGGCATCCTTTAAAAGTTATTTTGATTGAATATGTTTTAAGAGCTCAGTATAATTCTATTAATATATCATATCGGAGGGTTTTTGATGAAGAGAGTTTTTATTGTATTCATGTGCATGATCGCACAGGGGTGTGTCAGTACGCTCGTGACCAAGGAAGTTCAAGTCAAGAAAGATGCGAACGGTAA
>Ga0302320_10010072_pt1 | contig 20235 bp, 18 predicted proteins | sample Bog_T0_3_FD_202130 | JGI IMG/M metagenome (GOLD analysis project Ga0302320, IMG submission 202130) | Peat permafrost microbial communities from Stordalen Mire near Abisko, Sweden - Bog_T0_3 | ecosystem: Environmental > Terrestrial > Soil > Wetlands > Peat | place: Sweden: Abisko, Stordalen Mire...
TGGCGCGGAAGACGGGACTTGAACCCGCGGCCTCCGGCGTGACAGGCCGGCGCTCTAACCACTGAGCTACTCCCGCGTGCGAGAAGGCAGTATGACACTGAACCACCCTCCCATTCAAGGGCATACGGGAATGCTTGGAGAACTTTGGGGACTTTGGGATCCCTAGGCAGCGTCTTCAAGCGACTCGATATCCGCAAAGAATCGGGTCGTGCGCTCTTCGCCGTCTTTCGGCTCAGCCTGCTTGCGAGGTGAGCGCTTCAGAGCGGGGAGGCTCTCGACCTTCTCTTTGACGGACAACGCGTTGACCAAACCAAAAGCTAACATTGCGTCGAACATCGCAGATTTCATCGGCTGGACGCCAGGTTCGCATAGGGCATCGGCGCCTGAACCACGCATGGCTACCTGGATAATCTAGTAATTGCACGACTAGTATCTGTAGCAGCCGATCACAGACCGGAAAGTTGGTGAAGCTCGGCCTCGGCCCAGGTCATGATTTCCTCTCGGTCGGCTTGCCTCGTGAAAGTTCGGGGTTCACCCCAGAGGGTTCTCACCAGCCGGAAAGCGGGCCGGAGCACCCATTTCCCGTCGGGGAGCATTTTGTCGGTGTCTCGAAGTCCGAGCCCGATGACGGTGGGCAATGCCATCTTCACAATGAGAGCCAAGCCGGGCTTGAGAGCAGCCAACTTGCCGGTCGAATTGGTCCCGCCTTCGGGAAAGATGCAAACCGCGTAGCCGGCCCGCAATAGGGCGATCGCCCGGTCGAGCGCTTCTCGATCGGGGGTCATCGGCTCGATAGGAATCGCCTTTGCGATGCGGAATACCTTTCCGATGACCTTCTTCTCGAAGACATCGGCCTTGGCAAGGAAGTAAATCGGGCGCGGACAGACGATCTGAACGACGACGGCGTCGACGTACGAGAGGTGGTTTGCGAAGATGAGCAGTCCGCCCTCGCGGGGCACGTTGCGCCGCCCCTTGATGACAAGCGGGCCCAGAAAGAAGAACAGAGTCCGAAAGACCACGCGGGCCACCGGCAGACCAAAGCGCAGGTAGGCCTTTGAGTGCAAGTCTGGGAGTGGCGCCATGCGGCTATTTTGGCCCTAATCGGTTACACGTTTACGGGACTTGCCTTCCCGAGGCTGGCCAAAATCGCGAGCTCCCGAGGTAGGTGGCAGTCTGCGGGACGGACATGGGCGTTTCGCTACTTTAGCGAGACCCGCATCTGCTCGACGAAGTCGGCGAAGTAGGGGCGGGAGTCCCAGGGGCCGGGGGCGGCTTCGGGGTGGTATTGGATGCTGGAGGCGCGATAGTCGGGAACTCGGATGCCCTCAACGGTGCCGTCGTTCAGATTCAATTGAGAAACGACCCCGGCGGTGCCCTTCAGGGTCTCCGGGTCTACGGCGTAGCCGTGGTTCTGGCTGGTGATGGTCACGGTTCCGCTCGCCAGGTCCTTGACCGGGTGGTTGCTGCCCCGGTGGCCGAACTTGAGCTTGAAGGTGTTCCCTCCCACCGCAAGGCACATCAGCTGATTACCCAAGCAGATGCCAAACATCGGCTTTTTCCCGAAGAGGCTTCGTACGGTTTCCACCACCGGCGCCAAACGGGCGGGATCACCGGGCCCAGGCGAAAGCAAGATGCCGTGGGGCTCCCAGCCAAGTACCTCCTCGGCCGGAGTGGTGGCAGGCAACACGATCGGTCGGCAGCCGGCGGCCCAGAAGCGGCGCAGGATGTTGAACTTCAAGCCGCAGTCCAGAACGACGAGTCGAGGGCGCGAAGGGTCATCGGGCGATTCCACCGATTCCTTGCCGCTCGGGCCCCATTTGTAGGGGTTCTTGGTCGTAACTTTGTACACAAAGTCGAGATCATCGTAACTCGCGCTGCTGGCGAGCGCGGCTCGACCAGCGTCTGGATCGGCGCAGATCATCCCCATGGTCACCCCGGCGCTACGGATGTGCTTGGTGATAGAGCGGGTATCCAACCCCTGAATTCCGACCAAATTTCGCTCCACCATCAGGCGGTGCAGGGTCTTGGTTGAGCGCCAGTTCGAGGGGGTTTCGCACGCTTCGCGAACGATGAGACCGGCCGGCTGGAGACGGTCCGACTCGAAGTCGTCCTCGTTGATGCCGTAGTTGCCAATGAGGGGATAGGTCAGAAGGACGATCTGGCCCGAGTAGGAAGGATCGGTGAGAATCTCCTGGTAGCCGGTCATCCCGGTATTGAAAACAACTTCCCCAACCGTAGAGCTGTCCGCGCCAAGGGCGCGTCCCTCATATATCTTGCCGTCGCTTAGGAGCAGGTAGCGTTTCAAGGGCCGACAAAGAATACCAGAGCGAAGTAGAATCAGGTTTCGTGAAACGTGCATTAGTGACGGGCTCCTCTCGGGGAGTGGGCAAGTCCATTGCCTTGCGACTCGCCAACGATGGATGGACGGTGGCCGTCCACAGTTCTCAGCCCAATCAGGACTGCCTTGGGGTCGTTCAGACATTGGGCAAACAGGGCAACGGCCCCTACTACGCCGACCTGACCGACCCGAAAAACGCCACCGATCTGTTCAAACGCGTCGCGGCTGATGGTGAGATTCACGCGCTGGTCAACAATGCCGGCGTCTATCTGCCCCTCGACTTCTTTGCCAGCGGCGACGCCGCGTTTACCGCCAACCTCCACCGATCGTTTGCGGTGAATTTCGAGTCGCCCCTCCGGCTCATAAGGGCCGCTACTAAATACTTTGCCAAGCAAGGCGGAGGCAAGATCCTCAACGTGGCCAGCCGTGTTGGGTTTCGAGGCGAGGCGGGGGCTGCGCTCTATGCGGCATCAAAGGCGGCGCTCATCAATCTCACGCGGTCACTCGCGGTAGAACTCGCGCCCAAGAGGATCGGGATGTTTGGAATCGCCCCGGGCTGGGTGGACACGGCCATGGCCCGTCAGGGGATGGAGGATCGCCTTGATGCGATCATCGACTCGATCCCCGTTGGACGGATGGCCACTCCGGAAGACTGCGCGGCGACTGCCTCCTTCCTGCTCTCCGACGACGCCGCCTACCTCAGCGGAGTCGTCATCGACGTGAACGGAGCGAGCTACTTCCATTGATCTACCCTCTACCTAACGAAGGAGGGCGGTAAAGGCGATGAGCTTCTCGTGGCTTCTGGTTGGGTTGGCTGCCGTTCAGGGCGCAACAGCGTCCTACCAGACCATCAGACTCCCCAACGATGCCGTCGTCCTGGTTGAACGGACGCCTAAGGCGTCGATGATCACCATCCAGCTCTTCGCGTCTTCAAAATTCGTCCCCGAGGCAACGCTTACCCATGGGTATCGTCACCTCCTCGAGCATCTTATGGCAACGGCCTCTGAAGCGGATAAGGAACTAGAGGCGGCGGGCGGCCTCATGGAGGCTCAGACCTATCGGGACTGCATGAAGTATGAAATCATCGCCCCTTCGGGCGCCCTTGACGCCGCCGTGGTGGCGCTGCGGCGCATCGTGACACCGCATACGTACGGCCAAGATCAGATTGCCACCGAGGTCTCCACCATTCGGCAGGAGTTGGCGCTTCAAGATGACGCCGACAACCTGGCCAACGCTGGGTGGAAGGCGGCCTATGGCGAGGACGGTCTTAGCCCGGGCGGAGATCTGGATGTCATGGCCCAGGCGACCCCAGAAGACATCCAGTCGGTTCAGGCCGCGACCTTTTGCGGCCCGGCGGTCGCGGTGGTGGTGGCAGGGGACGTCGACACCGCAGTAGCGGCAAAGCTGACCGCCGATGCCATTGCTGCCCTTCCCCGCTCGCCCGACTTGCCGGAAAGCCACCGTCCCGAAGGCAAGCCGGGGAATGCCCAGGTCCAAGCATCCGGCGAAGCGCGTTGTGCTTTGGTCGGCGGATTCGACCGACCGTCGTGCGCAGCCCGGATGGCCGCCGCCCTGGCCCTCGCCAGCCAGCTCGATGGCGCCTTTGTGACCTATACTCCAACCCTTGAGCCGGGCCTCGTCACCTTGGGCAGGACCGATGCCGGATCGGGCTTGGCCGAATACATCGACGGGCTGAAGCGCGAAGATATGGAACCGCTGTACCAGCGTGGCATCGCCTTGGCGCGCCGATGGTATCAGATTCAGATGTCCACCCCCGCCGCCGAGGCTGACCTTCGAGCGCGGCTCCTTTGCGCAAACGACGCGATTCGGCCAGACGCCTTCCTCAACCAACTTAATGCGGTCAGCCTTGAGAACTTCTTGGATGGCGTCCGAGCCTTTCAGGTCAAGAACGCGGTGACCGTTTTGGGGGGACCCTAGTGGCCACGGGACGTGGGACGAGATGGGGGGTGGAATGCTGACATCTGTTGCTCTGCTTCTTGCCATGCTTCGGCAAGGTGAACCCGTCGTGTTTCCTGGTCGATTTGTTGAAGAATCGGTGCCAAATGCTACCCAAAACGAGATTGAAGCGCTGGTCCTCTTCCGCAAGCTCGGGCCACGAGACCGGGCGGCCGAGGAGCTGTTGGCGGGATCGCTGCTGGGCGGAGCGAAGGGCTACAACCACGACGAAATGCGCGCAGCGACGGTCGACATCGGGGAACCGCTTCGCGTACAGGCCTATCCCGATTGCCTAAGAATCACGATCGGCACGGCCTCCAACGACCTGGAATCCGGCCTTGAGATCCTCCATGCCCTGCTCACCGGCGCCGACCTTAGCGATGATTCGTTTGCGGCCGCCCGCGAGAGTTTGGTCTTCCAGCGAAAGGGTCCTTGGGAGCAGGCCCTCGATCCCGCCGACCTGCCGTTTCGCAAGATCACTCGGCACGAAATGGAGATGTTTTATAACCAGAACGTGGTGCCGGAAGCGACCAGCATTGTGGTGACCGGACCTTACAGCCCCGGTCAGGCCCGCTCGGCGTGGCTCGAGTTAGTATCCGATTGGCAAGATCCGAAGGGGGTCAGGATGGCCCCTGAGATCGAGCGGACGACGCCAATGAGCTCGTCTCAGGGACCCGTCAGCACCTTGCGGCTGCAAGGCCCTCAGGTCACCGGATCCACGATTCCAGTCGCGCTCCTCGCGGCCTACGCGCTCGGGGTCGGCAAGGAGAGCTCAGTTTTCCGGATTCTTCGCCAACGGGACCGCATCAGCTACCGCCAGGAGGCCTATCTCCAGGGTGAAGGTCCAGGCTTTTGTCTTTGCATCGCCACCGCTTTCCTACCGCGGGAGGATGAAGCGGGACTTGGCGAACGGATTCGGGCCGAGTTGGTCGCCGATGTGGAGCATTGGAGCGATGTCGATCGGTCGCGGGCCCTGGCGCTGGCATCGACCACCCTCACCGGATGGCCAAACCTAGTCCCCTTGAACCTGACCGGCCTCAACGGCCCGAGCGCCCAAGACCGCTCCTTCCTTGAAGCCTATTGGCCGATGAAAACGGGCGAGGCTTGGAATCCCGCTGCCCTGCTGAGCGAGATGCAATCTGTGTCACTGGAAAATCTGAAGAAGATGGCCAAATCGGCGCTTCTTGGCGCTCAGGCAACATTGGTTTCGGCCAAGGCCAGCGGGTAGAACGCCTACGCCCCCGGCCCTATCCAACCGACAATAACCCCGATGGGTTACGGCGGTGGGTTGGCGGATCAACAGGACGTTTGGAGCCTGTTCAATATCGCCTGGGACTTTGCCCAAGAGGGCTACCTTCCCACGCTCCGGCGCGTCGTCGAGCACGTCGCAGGCTGGTTTCAGGCAAGTGGCGCATCCTTGCTCATGCGCCAGGAGGAAGAGGCCTCGATTTATCGCCTCGTGTGCAGCATTGGCCTCGACACGGGAGGTGAGCGCAATGTGGAAGTCCGGCCGGGAGACGGCATCGCAGGCGCCTGCATCGAACTTGGTCGGCCCCTGTTGATCCACGACCCCACCATGCATCCCAGCCTCCGTAAGAAGGCGGTGGGCAAACGCCGCGGCATCGAAAGTGCGATGGTCGTGCCCCTGATCACCCCGGTCAGCGGCTGCATCGGCGTTCTCAGCGTGAGCCGCGGGGCGGGAAAGCCCCGCTTCAATGACGCCGACCTGTGGCAGGCCGAGTCCGTCGCCAGACACTTCGCCCTCGCGGTGGAGAATGTGCGGCTGTTCTCCCGTGCGGCCGAGGCGACCCAGCATGCGGTGGCAACCCACGCCAAGCTTCAAGAGATTATTCAGTGCCTCGGCGTCGCCGTGGTGGTCATCAATGAAAAAGAGGAACTCACCGACGCGAACCGCGAGGCCCTCAAACTGCTGAAAAAGCAGCGCAGCAAGAATTCGCCGCCTTGCCTGGTCCCCTCCATTTGGGAAGGGCTGCGCGAGGCTCTCAAGGGCAAGACTATCCGCCGGCGCGTTCATGACGACCAGCAAGACCGTTCTTGGTCCCTCGTCTGCACCCCGATCAAAGGGGGCGGTGCCACCGCGACCGTTGAAGAAGTCACCGAACACGAGCGGGCGCGAAGCGACCTCAACCGCATGCGCCGTCTGGCCGAGATCGGCCAGATGAGCGCGGCCATCGCCCACGAAATTCGGAACCCGTTGACGGGCATTCGTTCGGCCGCCCAACTGGTGCGACAGGCGCCCGAGCAGGCAGCCGAACTCAGCGAGATCATTGAGCAGGAAACGTTGAAGCTGAACGAACTCTGCGACGACTTTCTGGACTTTGCCCGCCCGCTCGCTCTGCGCCAAGAGCCCGTCGACCTCGTTGCAATTGCCCGCAACTTGGAGATCGGCCATTCAGCGGAATTCCTTGCCTCGGGGGTTACCCTTGACGTTCAGATCGAGGGCGAAACGCCAATCATTCAGGGAGACTCGCTTCGATTGGAGCAGGTCATGAGGAACCTTGTGCTCAATGCGCTTCAGGCTTCCACGCAGGGGCACTGCGTGAAGCTGGTGATCACGCCGGAAGGGTTTAGAGTAGAGGACTTCGGAAGCGGCATGAGCCAAGCGACGATCGAGAGCCTCTTTGTGCCGTTCTTCACTACGAAGGCGCAAGGCAGCGGACTGGGGCTGAGCACCGTGCGAAAGGTTGTGGACGCCCATGGAGGTAGCGTTCGGGTTCGATCTGAACTCGGCGTGGGAAGCGTATTTGAGGTCAGCCTGACCGAAGGGGATAGATAGTATGGATAGGAAGCCTTGCGTGCTTGTGGTCGACGACGAACCCAACATTCGGCGAATATTGCAGGTCGCCTTTGAAAAAGTGGGCTATGCGGTGCTCACTGCAGAAGACGCCCTTCAGGCGGAACGCACTTTGGTCAAGGAGCAGGTGGACTGCGTGATCACCGATGTGACCATGCCCGGCAAGACCGGATATCACCTCTTGCGCGATATTCGCCAGCACCTGCCCGAACTGCCCGTCATTGTGATGACGGCTTTTGGCACCATTCCGCAAGCCATCCAAGCGATCCGTGACGGCGCCTTCGAATTTGTCACCAAACCCTTCGATCTGGATGTTCTGAAGAAAATTGTCGCCAACGCTCTGGAGAGCGGCGTGTCAGCGCCGGTAGGCGGCACCAAGCCCTCGCGGGTCGCGCGCGCCTCCACCGATTACATTGCCGAGAGCCCGGCGATGAAGCAGCTCTTTGAGACGGTGCGCCAAGTTGCAGATTCCCGGGCAACCGTGCTCATCACTGGCGAAAGCGGCGTCGGCAAAGAAGTCGTTGCCAAGGCCCTTCACCAAGGATCGCAACGCTCCAAGAAGCCGTTCGTGGCGGTGTCTTGCGCCGCGCTACCGGAGTCACTCCTGGAAAGCGAGCTCTTTGGCTATGAAAAGGGCGCGTTCACCGGCGCGAATGGCTCTAAAGCGGGACGCTTCGAGATGGCCCATGAGGGAACGCTCTTCCTCGATGAGGTGGGCGAGATTCCCATCGGCGTACAAGTCAAGCTTCTTCGCGTCCTCCAAGAGCGCGAGTTTGAGCGACTGGGGGCAGCCAAGGCGACCCGGGTGGATGTGCGGCTGATTACGGCGACTAACCGGCGCTTGATGGACGCCGTTGAGCAAGGCATCTTCCGGCTGGACCTTCTTTATCGCCTTCAGGTTGTGGAGATTGAGATTCCGCCCCTCCGCGAGCGGCGCGAAGACATCGTGCCCCTTTGCAATCATTTTCTGGCGAAGTACTGTCGCGAGAATAATCGGGGCTTGCTCACCGTGAGCAAAGAGGCAGCCGGGGCCATGGGTAAGTACCGCTGGCCGGGCAACGTGCGCGAGTTGGAAAATACAATGGAGCGGGCGGTCGTCCTGTCCGCGCCGGGGGATGTGGAGGTCCTACTCAAGGCCCTACCACCCATGATCGTCCAAGCGGCCTAGGGCCTTTTCCGGCCAAGGTAGGCTTTGCGCAACGCTGCCAGGGACACTTGCGTCCCAAAATTGAATCGACATGGAAACACAAACACCGCCACCCTTTAATCCCCAGGTCGGCTATGGCCCGCCGCCCCAGAAGAAGTCCTCCGTCGGCCTAATCATTGGGATTATTCTCGGCGTATGCGCTCTCTGCTGTGGTGGATGCCTCATCTTTGGAATCTCTACGGCAAAGAAGTACATGCCATTTATCACGTGTACCATCAATGGGTCGGTCGCGCGGAAGGCGATCATGCTCTACGTAGATCGCACGGGCAAATTTCCCGACGCAGGGACCTGGCAAGATGAGATCGCTTCCGACTTTTCGGCGGCGAGCGAGACGGACAAGTCGAATCAGGGTGGCCCGTTCAAGGTTTGGTCGGCCAGTGACGACTGGATCTGCTCACCCGACTCCCCACAGACGGGTCTTGCTTACAACGAGGACCTTGCCGGAAAGAAGTTAACGGATATCAAGGATACTTACCACACCATGCTCCTCTTCGAGGTTCCGGGAAGCGGACGCAACCTTCACCAGAAGTTTGTGTCCCGACCGCCCTCGTCGTGGCCGAAGGCAAATGGGAATCCTCGTCCTTGGGTTGAATTGACCATATCGGGCAACACTTCGGCTTCTTACAACGTGAATACCGATTCCAAGGACTCTGACGACTGAGCAACCGTCCTGATTCCGCCTTCGATGGCCTGGGCCAGTTTGTCACTCAAACGTCCTCACATGCGGCAGCAAGCAGGAACATCGACCGATTCAGCCGATTGGCCACCCGCCTGTGGGTCATTGCCGACCAAGAACTCGCCAAGATCCAGGCGACGGAGCCCCCCTGCGATTGCCACGAAGGCTGTGCCCACTGCTGCCACCGGTTGGTGGCAGCGACCGCTCCCGAGGTGCTGAGCATCACATCGTTGGTTCAAGGCTTGGAAGAATCGCAGCGGAATGCGGTGCTTGAACGCCTTGAAGCCTACAACGAGGCGGCTGCGCCTTACTGGCGTTTTGAAACCGATTCACTGAGCGCGCCGTGCCCGTTTCTCGTCGACGATCGCTGCTCCATTTACGACCACCGCCCGCTATCCTGCCGGTCCCTCAACTCCTACAACGCAGATGCCTGCCAAAACCATTATCTCGAGGGTGGGCCTGCGATCTCGAAGCCTCTTTTGGTTCCCGGCCAAGTAGGGCTGGTAGAAGTGCTTCAGACGAGCTGCTCACGAGCCTTCTTGGCCGCAGGTCAGGTCTCGGGCCTTTTCGACATGCCTCAGGCGGTTCGCTATCTCTTGCGGCATCCGGGCGAATCCGTGATCACCGATAACGAGGCGGCACCGATCAACCGCTTCAAGGTCGTATCGGAACGAAACGGAACGATGCCGTTATCAACAGAAGCCCATCGGCTGGTCATGACCGACGCCTATGGCGCATGGGAGCGCCGATTGTCGAGCCCATTTGAGGATCGCATCGCGGCGGTGAGCGCGCCGGGTTGCGACCCCCTGGTTCGCCTTTTTGGGCGGCTTGCGATGCCCTCCCTATATCATACAGAGGCCGAAGTAGAGGAACGGTGGGTGCAGTGGGGTCAACGGCTTGAGGACCTCATCAGCGCCCGGCTCGATCCCAAAGCAGCCTTTGAGGCGATGAGCCTCTTTGATACATTTCCACTTGCCTACGCCGGAAAGAATGCACGCCCCTACCTTCAGAAGTTTAAGACCTACGCCCACGAGGCATTTGCGAAGCTCGCACTTCCCCACTTGACACAGCCCATCGACTGGCCGCGAAGGCCAGGCCGGTTTCGACTGGGTTACGCCGGCTATCGCATGAAGTCTTTTAACGGCAGCCGCTGGGCGCTCGGCTGGCTGCTCCATCACTCCCCGGACATTGAGACGTTCGTTTTCAATCTCAACTCTTCGGATGACCTTACGAGCGCGATCTGGCGTCGCAACGCCGACCACTATGAACACTTGCCGCATCCGGTGTCCCAAGTCGGTGAGCGCATTCGCAGCCTTGACCTAGACGCCCTCATCATCCCCGACATTGGCATGGATGGGGTCAACGAACAGTTGTCGCTCTTACGACTGGCCCGACTTCAACTCACCGGTTGGGGGCACCCGGTGACGAGCGGTTCTCCTTGTATCGACCTCTACCTCTCGTCGGAAATGATGGAGACGCCGGATGCCGACGCCGACTATTCAGAGAAGCTGATCCGGCTACCGGGTAGCGGGCTGACGTACCAACCGTTTGTCAGGCGTCCAAGTGCAAAGAGGGCATCCGATTTCGGGCTGCCCGAAACGGGCTTTTATCTCAACGCGCAATACATCAGCAAGCTGCTGCCGAGCGAGGATCACCTGTATCGGGAGATCGGCCGCCGGAGTGGCAAACCCATCGTATTTCTGGGTCCCCGGCCCACCACCGAATATGCGGATGAGGCATTCGCGGCCCGGCTCAGAAAGGCCGATGTTCCCGCGATCGTTCTACCCAAGCAGGATCAGGCCGACTACTGCTGCCTGCTCGCGTTGGCCGAGGCAGTACTCGACTGCCCTTCTTGGAACGGGGGGAACTCGACGATCGAGGCGCTGAGTCTGGGAAGACCGGTGGTCTCGCTTCCTGGCGGCTTCATGCGGGGTCGCCACGCCCTCGCATTTCTGCCCCAGGCGGGCGTTCCGAAGCTGATCGCCAAGGACGAGGAGGACTACATCGAACTTGCTCTCGATGGAGATCGACGCCGAGAGGCGACGCGCGACATGGACGTGCGGGGAATCTTCGGGGACATAAAGCCCACTCAGTGCCTCGACAACCTCTTGCTGGAATCGATGGGATCACAGTGATTCGCTCGACGTCATCAAAACCAACACAAGTTCCATAAAATGGGCGGTGTCAATGGTGGTGCTTGCTGCCCACTCCATACGTCCATTGCGTTGACGATGCTCTCGAACGTAATTCTCGCATTATTGCTTGGCCAGGGCGGAGTGGTGCCCCTTCAGAACGCGCCACTCCCTCCGAGTGTGCCGCCCTCTTTGGCGCCCCCGCCTCCCCCGATGCCGAGTCTTGACGCGCCGGAAGCCATCGCGGAGCCAGATCGCTTGGCGATCACGCCCGTTGTCGATGGCCGTCTCGATACCGAGGAGTGGGACCCGTTCTTCAGCCAGGGCAATCTCACAAGTTACTTTGAATGGGAACCGGGGGCGATCCATGTGGCTGCCCAGCTTCCCGTCGGTACCGATTTGCTGGTGAGCATCAATCCAAAGGCCGATGGCTGGCTAACCGGCTCGGGCAATATCGAAGTGAGGGTGGTGCTGCAGAATGGACAGCCCGTCGTGATGTGCCGTGGACTAGATAACCACGGAGGCGCCCACTGGTTCGACCGTCTGGACTACGTTCAGTCGGCCCAGGTGGCAAGCTCAGTGACCGGAGGCACGTGGACAGTTGAGCTGACGCTGAACGACCCCGGCACTGGGACTTTGCCGGTCAAGCCTGGTCCCTTTGCGTTGCGAGTGGATGCGGTTCCCACCGGGGCGCCTCTGCCCGATGCATTCGTGCCTCGCACTCTCTCAACCGTCAATCTTGTCTTGGATCGAACGGCCGGCCTGCCCACTGGTTTGGAATGGAAGCCACAGATAAGCGCCAAGGACCGCAGCGTGAATCCGGGCGCCGCCCTCACCATTCGGCATACGTTTCGCGCCAACCCGGACATACAGTTGACTCGAGTCGACATGCGCAACGAGGGTGGACTTCGGGACCTCTCGGCGCGGGTCGCTTCGCCGTTTCCCGGTCTCAACAACAAGTGGCGAGGCTACGTGGATTATCACACGACGATAAGCCCAGACGCTCCCCTTGGCTGGTACGTGCATCGGCTTGCCCTAACGGCGGGTGATGGGATCACGAGCCTCATTCAATCAAGCTTTTATGTGGCTCCTCTCGTCACCTTTGAGCTCACCAAGGCCGATACCCTTGAGGCCGACCATGCCTCGATCGTTCGGTTTCCTTACTATGTGCAATCTCACAGTGATGAGCGCCTCGATGGGGTCGTCACGGTGACGCCTCCTGGGGACTGGAGGGTTGTTTCGGCGCCGAGCACCAGTTTCACCCTCTTCCAGGGCCGGCTTCGGGTTCGGGAGAGTTTTCAAGTCGAGATTCCCTCCCATGCCATTGGGGCCTTTCCAGTGAAGCTCACCGCCGACATCGGCGGCCGCATCGTCAACCAGATCGTATGGGTCCGCGTCCATCCAGTGCCCAAGTAACATGCTCAGCTTAAGCGGTCGCTTTGTGCCTATCGTCACTCCCCTCACCGACGATGGGTCCGGAGTGAGCGAGGTGAGACTCGGTCGCATCATCCGGCGCGCGATGGACCTTGGGGCCCAGGGGTTCATCGTGGGCACGGAAACTGGCGAAGTGGGGGCGCTCTCCTTTGGCGAACGCAAGCACATGGCCGAACTGGTGGTCCGCGCCACCCAGGGCATCGTGCCCGTGCTTGTGAATGCTTCGTCGCTGAACACCTCAGCCAGCCTCGACCTTGCCCAGCACGCCATGCGCCACGGCGCTCGCGCGATCGTCCTGACTCCGCCCTACTATGGCTCGTTCGAGACTCGGGAGGTCACCTCCCACTTTCGCACAGTCATCCACTATTCGCAGGCCGCCTGCATCGCGGTCGACCCCGACCGCATGCTCAACAAAGAGGCGCTGGAGCAGCTTAACCTGGGCGCCCGCTTTGAGCTTGCCGAGGGGATGGGCGCCGCCCCGCCGACCACCGACCGCTTTCGATTCGGGGACTTCCGGGTGTCGCCCGCCTACCACTTCACGTTCACCCCGGTCCCCGAGGTAGATGCCCTCCTAGATCGCTTCAGCGGCGCGAAAGTGGTCAAAGGCCTCTTCGAGGAAATGGACCTCGAGCTCGGCCCCGTCCGCCAGCCTCTGCTCGCGCTGGACATGAAGGACGGCTTCCAGGCTCTGCTCGCCCTCCGTGCGCTCAGCGAGGGCGTTGACGCCTAGGGCGCTCTGGCGGCGGCTTCCGAGCAGCTCCCGGCGAATGCTTTACCTTGCCGTTTCGTCCTCCGCCTCTGCCGTGCGGTAGTAGTACGGCGTTCGCGATTCGAATTCGCCGGCGCAAGTGTCCACCATCTTGTAGGCCATTGGCCCGGTGGCGAGGGCAGCCCCGGTCACGATGTTGAGGATCTTGTTGAGGAACCAGGGATCGACGCGACTGTGGCGAGCCACTTCCGGGACGGTCCAGCCACGGCGGAGGGCAGCGGCCAGCGCCCACAGCCGCTCGTCGGTCGGGTGTTTGAGGGCGGAGCGGAGGGCTTCGTCCGAAAGCGCCTCCATGCCCGGATGGTGCAGGTCCTTCGGTTTGACCTCAAGGCCGCGAACCGCCTTCATGAGCGCGCCCTCAAAAGTGCGATCAATCGCCATCACTTCGCCGGTCGCCTTCATCTGGGTGAAGAGCGTGCGGTCGCCGGTCGAGAATTTGTCGAAAGGCCAGCGCGGGATCTTCACGACGCAGTAATCGAGCGCCGGCTCGAAGCATGCCTTGGTGGTGCCGGTGACTTGGTTTTCAATTTGGTCAAGGGTCTTGCCAACCGCGATTTTGGCGGCGACTCGGGCGATTGGGTAGCCGGTGGCCTTGCTGGCTAGCGCCGACGAGCGCGAAACTCTCGGGTTCACCTCGATGACATAGTAGTCGAAGCTGTCCGGGTTCACGGCAAGCTGGACATTGCAGCCGCCTTCGATCCCGAGCGCTTGGATGATGCGCAGGGACGCCGTGCGGAGCATGTGGTATTCCAGGTCGCTGAGGGTTTGGCTGGGAGCCACTACGATGGAATCGCCAGTGTGAACCCCCATCGGATCGAGGTTCTCCATGTTGCAGACGGTGATGCAGTTGCCAGCGCCGTCTCGCATGACCTCGTACTCGACCTCTTTCCAGCCCAGCAAAGAGCGCTCCACCATGATTTGGCTGCGCAGCGAGAGCTTCAGACCGATATTCCCAATGTCCCAAAGCTCTTCCCTCGTCGAGGCGATGCCCCCGCCGGTTCCTCCCAACGTATAGGCTGGCCGAATGATGCAAGGATAGGGCACGACGTCGAGCACGGCCTTCAGTTCGTCGGGAGTGGTGATAATCCAGCTCTCAGGGACCGGCTCTTTGATTTCGCGCATGAGCGACCGGAAACTTTCCCGGTCCTCCGCCTTCTTGATCGCGCTCAGGGGCGTTCCTAAGACCTTCACGTTGTAGCGTTCAAGGATGCCCGCGTCGGAAAGCTGGGTGGCGAGATTCAAGCCGGTCTGGCCGCCGAGGGTGGGAAGGAGGGCGTCCGGGCGCTCCCGAGCGATGACTCTTTCGCAGAAGTCGATATTGAGCGGCTCGATGTAGAGGGCGTCCGACATCTCGAGGTCGGTCATGATGGTGGCCGGGTTCGAATTGATGAGGACGACCTGATAGCCCTCTTCGCGGAGCGAGCGACAAGCTTGGGAGCCAGCGTAGTCAAACTCGGCGGCCTGGCCGATGACAATGGGGCCCGAGCCGATGACCAAGACCTTCACAACCATAGCCTCCCTTGACGTCGGGCTTGGCGAAAAGGTGGGGTAAGGGTCATTCCAAGGTGTTATTCTGACCTATTTCGTTAAGCTTTGCCGCTAGGATTCGGGTTATCGCAGCAATACTGCGTCTCTTCGATCCTGATAGCTGTGCTGCGGGCACAGAACGTGAAGCGCGCCGCTCGTCCGTTCCCACACCGAGCCATAACGGCCCATGAACGTGTAATACACAAGCTGCTGTTCCTTCGTCCTGGCCCACTTGGCGATGCCACTGCCTGTGTAGAGAAGCACGAAATGCCCGGGGCCGATGCTGACGTCATCGGTGAACAGATGAAAGAAGTCGGCGACGTCGGCATGCTCAAGCGCCTGCTCGCCCAACAACACATGTCCCCTTAGGTTGAGCTTGAGCCCTCCTTGGTTCTGTAAGAGCACGAACTCTTCCTCGGCATTATCACCTTTGCGAATTCCAACTATGCGGAGCATCATCCCTCCCAATGTCAGCTTTTTATGGGCTCGTTAAAACAGACGAATTCGGAGGACCGCAACGGCGCGGAAAACATTCGCCGATCAGAGCATCATTCGCCGATCAGTGCGATCTCGGCCACTTCGTCCAAGCTGGCCTGCCTTCGCTCAAAGAAGTTTATCGCGTAGTAAACGGACTTTTCGCTGAGTGTGGAAAATTCCGCCAACGTTTTTCTTCGTTGCCACAGAGGGCAGCGCACAAACATCGCCCGTCGATAATCCTTGGAGAAACGCGTGGCGATGGCACGTAGGGTGTGGCCGATGGGGGTGAAAAATTCGAATTCGCTGATCGCGGCCGAGAGCGGCCGATAGGAAAGTCGCCCGATCATGTACGGCATCTGCGGTGAAATCGCCACCGGCAGTTTGGCAGCGACGAACTGTACCAAGTGCTCCTCAACCATGTCGGGCCAGCGCGCGGCGGCATCCAGAATCTGTTGGACCTCAGTTTCGCTGTCTGCCTCAAGGAGTAGATGATGGGTGGCAGCCGCCCCGACAAGGCCGTACCGCAAGGCTACGCTGAGAAGGTAGGCGGGAGACTTGAGCCCCCCTTGGGTGGGAACCCGGAACTCGACACACTGTAGAGCCCCAAGATAAGCAGCACCTACGTCTTTGTCGATCCGTTTCATGACCCTTCTATTCTAGCGGACGCTAATCTTCCTCGCGAGGTTCCTACTTGCCGTCTTTAGCACAACTAGCGCCGAGCGTAGATTTCTGTCCTCAATTCCTTCGACCATTATCCGCTCAGTTTCGTTCACTTGCTCAATAATTCTGTCAAGTGCCACTCTTCCCTTCACGGTGATCCTCAAGTTTTTCGCGCGAGCGTCCGTGGGAACCGGCACTTGCTCGACGAGGCCCGCCTGAATGGCGGCCCTGACCGCTTCGGTGAGGGAGGGCGCTGTGATGCCCAAACGGCGGGCGATCTCCGCCTGATTGGCATCGCCTTCTGACGCATGCACGGCCGTAAGCAACTCAAACGCCCCGTAAGAAATGCTTAGGTTGTCTAACGTAGGTTGGATGGCCTGGGCCACCAACTCGGTCAGCAGCCCGGCCTGCCCCGACAAGGTATCCCTCAGATGGGGCGTGTCGCTCACTTGTCCTGAGGCTACCTAATCAGGCGACCTAGAGTTACCCGACCACGATGCTCACCAACTTCCCTGGCACCACGATCACCTTGCGAATCTCTTTGCCCTCAAGGTGAAGCTGCACCTTGGCGCTGCCGAGGGCGGCGGAGCGCAGCGCCTCGTCAGAAGAACCGGTGGGCGCATCCAACGTATCGCGGAGCTTGCCATTCACTTGAACCGCGATCGTCACTGTGTCCTCGGCGGCCAGGGCGTCGACGGCGGTTGGCCAGGTTGCGGTGAAGGTAAATCCCGAGCGCCCGGTGGATTCCCACAATTCATCCGCCGAGTGAGGTGCGGCGGGGGCGATGAGCAGGATGAGCGACTCCAGCGCTTCGCTGGCGGCCAAGGCGTAGGCCTCGCCTGTTCCCTGCTTGGCAAGATCGGCCGTCTCGTTGGCGAACACCATCATCTGGGAGATGTAGGTGTTGAAGGCGAAGCGGTCAATGTCAGCGGTGACTTTCCTGATCGTTTGGTGAGTAATGCGACGTTGCTTACGAGCAACCGGGTCTTCCATCCCATCGATGTGGTCCGCCCAATCGGAACGGTAGCCGGGCTGAAGCTCGCTGGCAAGTTTGAACACACGGTGCAGAAACCGCGCCGCGCCCGCCATGCCATCACTCGACCACTGAATGTCGGCCTCAAAGGGGGCCACGAACAGCTCGTAGATGCGCAATGCATCGGCCCCAAACAGGCCGACTGCCTCCTCCGGCGTCACCACATTTCCCTTTGACTTGCTCATGCGCACCCAGCGGCTCATTACGGAGTCGGGCGGCAGCTCCTTGGCTTCCTCGAAGGACACCAGAATGCCCTCCTCACCCACTTCCAACTTCTCGCCCTCACGAGGCTTGCGGTAGGGAGTGAAGGCAAGCACCTGGCCCTGGTTTTGGAGACGTGCAAACGGCTCCTTCACGGTGACCAGGCCCGCATCGTAAAGAACCTTGGTCCAGAACCGGGCGTAGAGCAGGTGCATCACCGCATGTTCTGCGCCCCCCACATAGCAATCCACTGGCATCCAATAGGCAGCCTTGGCGGGATCCCATGCCTTGTTCGCATCATGGGGATCGCAGAAGCGGAGGAAATACCACGACGAGCAGGCGAAGCCGCCCATCGTGTCAGTTTCCCGACGCGCCGGCTTTCCATCGGGACCGGTCGTCTCGACGAACTCGGGAATGTGGGCAAGCGGGCTGCTGCCGTCCCCGGCGGGGGCATAGTTCTCAACGTCGGGCAGGAGAACTGGCAGGTCGGCGTCCGGGGCCAGGCTCTCGCCGCCCTCGGCGTCGTAAATGACGGGAATCGGGCATCCCCAATAACGCTGGCGACTGATCAGCCAGTCTCGCAGTCGGTATTGGATGACCCGCTTGCCCAGGCCTTTCGCCTCGAGCCACTCTCCCAGCCGTTCCGAAGCGGTATGAAAATCCAAACCAGAGTATTCTCCCGAGTTCACCACCTTCCCTTCCTTGGTGACAAAAGGAAGCTCAACCGGGGAGTCATCGACCGTGCCGACCACCTGGAGGACAGGGATGCCGAACTTCTGAGCGAACTCGAAATCACGCTCGTCGTGGCCAGGCACTGCCATGATCGCGCCAGTTCCGTACGTGGCCAACACATAGTCGGCCGTCCAGAGGGGAACACGATCGCCGTTCACCGGATTGACCGCCCAGGCCCCGGTCCATACGCCAGTCTTGTCCCGGGTGGCGGACTGACGGTCGATGTCGCTCAGCAGCTTGGCCTGCTGGCGGTAAGCCTCAATCCGCTCGGCATGCTCGGCGCCGACCGCGGCCTTGATCGTATCCATCAACGGATGCTCAGGCGAGATGACGCAGAATGTCATCCCGAAAACGGTGTCGATGCGGGTGGTAAAGGCCTCAAAGGTAAGGTTCCTTTCGGCATGGGTCGCTTCTTCAAAGACGACCTCCATCGTGAACTGCACGCCTTCGCTGCGGCCGATCCAATTGCGCTGCTGCTGCTTGATCCCGTCCGGCCAATCTAGCTCATCGAGATCGTCGATCAGCCGCTGGGCGTAGGCAGTGATCTTGAAGAACCACTGCGGTATGTAGCGCTTCTCTACCAAAGCGCCGGATCGCTCGGCCCGGCCCGCAACGACCTCCTCGTCGGCAAGCACCGTCTTATCGACCGGGTCCCAATTGACCGCCGCCATCTTTCGATAGGCAAGGCCGCGCTCGTAGAGGAGTTTGAAAATCCACTGGGTCCACCGGTAGTAGCGGGGATCGCTGCTCGAGAAGCTTCGGCTCCAGTCATAGCTGATGCCGATCAACTCCATCTGCTCTCGATACTTGGCCGCGTACCGCTCGATCATCGGTGCCGGGTGCGTTTGCTTTTTGATCGCCTCGTTCTCCGCGGGCAGGCCAAAAGCATCAAAACCCATGGGGTGTAAAACATTGAAGCCCTGCATGCGTTTCATGCGGCAGAGCACATCGGTGGGGACGTAGTTTCGGCAGTGTCCCACGCTCAAACCGGCCCCGCTTGGGTACGGAAAGAAATCCAGGCCATAGAATTTGGCTTTGGTGGGGTCTTCAGTGGTCTTGAATAAATCGGCGTCCTTCCATCGGGCTTGCCACTTTGGTTCGATAGCGGACGGCACGTAGCGATCGGGCATAGGCTAAAGTGTAGCCTCATGGAGTTTTCCGCTGATGCCCCCGAACGCCTCGACCGCTTTCTTGCGCGGATCATGCCGGAGCACAGCAGGACAAAACTTGCCGCGATGGCTGCCGCAGGAATGGTCCTTGTCGATGGCCGAACCCGCAAGGCCTCGTTCTTCTTGGACACCGGGATGCTGGTCTCGATCCCTGAGCCCCAAGAGAGCGCCCCCCACGACCTGACCCCGGCCGACATCGCGCTGGACGTGCTGTACGAAGACGCCGATCTGCTGGTGGTCAACAAGCCCCGCAATATGGCCACCCACCCCGGCGCAACCGTCCACGCACCGTCCCTTGTGAATGCCTTGCTCTCCCGTGGCCACGGGCTCAGCGAGACTGGAGGCAGTTTCCGGCCGGGGATCGTCCACCGTCTCGATAAAGGAACCACCGGTCTCCTCATCGTCGCCAAGAACGATGCCGCCCATGTTAACCTCGCCCGACAAATTCAGGCCAAGACCGCCGAACGGCGATACTTCGCGGTTGTGCGCGGCGTCCCCGAGCCGGAGGTCTTCACGATCGACGCCCCCATCGGGCGCGATACGGTCAACCGCCAGCGTATGGCGATCGACGTCAAGGGCAAACGGGCGATCACCCATGTGCGGGTTCTCGGTCGCGCCGACGAGGGGGGCGTCCTCGCCATACGCTTGGAAACCGGGCGGACCCACCAAATTCGCGTGCATTTGGCCTCTATCGGTTTCAGGGTCGTCGGCGATGAACTCTACGGCCGCGAGACCTCGCCTTGGCCCCTGCAACTCCACGCCGCCTACGTCAGCTTCGATCACCCTTCAGGTGGTCGGCGGATTGAGGTGTTTTGCCCTACGCCGCCCGATTTTCTTGACGGTGGTCTAGCCACCCGCGAAGGCTTGGGAATCGTCGAGGTCGGGTGAGTCGCGCTTGCGGCCTCACTCCGCTGGCTCTGGCAACCGGATAGTCGCCTTCAGAGCCCCGGAGGACCGCTCATTAGGAAGCCTGCCGCCTCATCCACCGAGTCCGTGACCCGGACGTAGCGGTCATACCTCTCGTCGCCAAAGAGGGGACGCAGAATCGTCTCCACCGGATACCGCTCGGCCCACTGCTCGCAGCCGAGAAAGACCATCGGGCTGAAGCA
>Ga0302320_10010073_pt1 | contig 20232 bp, 21 predicted proteins | sample Bog_T0_3_FD_202130 | JGI IMG/M metagenome (GOLD analysis project Ga0302320, IMG submission 202130) | Peat permafrost microbial communities from Stordalen Mire near Abisko, Sweden - Bog_T0_3 | ecosystem: Environmental > Terrestrial > Soil > Wetlands > Peat | place: Sweden: Abisko, Stordalen Mire...
TCTTGACCACCTGGAGAAGCACAGGAAACTGAGTGTGCGCAGCCGCAACCTGCGCCTCACCGCGATCCACTCCTTCTTTCGGTATGTTGCTTTCGAAGCGCCGACCCATGCCGCCCAGATCCAGCGGGTGCTGGCTATTCCCAGCAAGCGCTTTACGCGGACCCAGGTGCACTTCATCACCCGCGCGGAGGTCAAGGCATTGCTGGCCGCGCCTGATCAACGAACTTGGTTTGGACGGCGCGATCACGCGTTTCTCCTCGTAGCGGCGCAGACCGGGCTTCGTCAGTCGGAAATGAGCGGCTTGACACGCAATGATCTCGTTCTCGGGCCGGGAGCTCATGTTCGTGTGATTGGCAAAGGCCGTAAGGAGCGATGTGTACCGCTTGCCAAAGCCACAGTGGCCGTGTTGAAAACCTGGCTTCGTGAGCTGACACGCGGCGACGGGCAGGTTTTGTTTCCTAACCTCCGCGGCACGCCCTTGAGTGCCGATGCCGTGCATTACCTGCTGCTCCGGCATGTAAGAACTGCCTCCAAGACCTGTCCCTCCCTTGCAGGAAAACGTGTCACCGTTCACGTCCTTCGACACACCATGGCCCTCGACCTGCTACACGGTGGTGTGGATCGATCTGTCATCGCACTGTGGCTTGGTCACGAATCGGTTGAAACGACTCAGATTTATCTCGAGGCCACACTGGCGATGAAACAAAAGGCACTGGAGAAAGCAGAACCGCTGATGAGCAAGTTCATCCGTTACTGTCCGGGCGACCAGCTCCTTGGCTTCCTCAACAGCCTGTAGAGACGCCAGAACTATGTCGAGTGGTTGGTCGGCGCATCTCCATTCTGATCAGGAAATATGGGCCCGAGCGCAATTGCCTCCCACCTCACTCGGCATAGTCCGGCACGCGGAATAGTGTCTCCTATCTACCATGCGAAATAGGAGACATTGCTTCGCAACACACCTTCTTGAAGCCGGCGCCGATCTGCGCACCATCACTTCTTCCCCCGTCCCACGCCTACTTGCCATCCTCCAACGTTCAAACTCCCTCTCAAAGTTTCAAACCATAGCCGTCCCTGCGCCTTGCCTAACCCTCAGCACCCGAGTAGACACATTCAAAGTACATAGCCTTCCATGGGGGCGGCTTCCTTCAAGTCGCTGTATCAGAAGCGCCCCTCCCGAAGAGCATGCAACTACGCACTGCTACGTGTCGGGGCGCTTCAGATACAGCACTATGACATATCAGGACCGATCCGAGACAGGAAATCAAGGGGCGCGCCCCGAGATGAATACTGAGAGATCTAGGCGGGGCCTTTACCTTCCTCCCGTCTCGTTTCGGTCAGCAAGGCTGTAGCCCTTGCCTCGCGGCGAAATATTGGGGCCCACATGGGTTTGAAGAAGGCCGGGGATCTGCCCTTGAAGAGCGGCGATCTCACGGGCTGCCTTTTCTTTCTGAGCGTCCAAGGTTCCTGGCTTCCACTGAAAAGCAAAGACGTGAAAAACGTATCCTGCCTTTTCTTCTGCTGCCACTCCATCAGCGCTGGCCGCGGTAAGCAGCGTGACGGCCGAAGCGGCGAGGCCGCCAGTGTGGAGGAGCCTTCTTCTTGTCATTCCGGGCATCCAGTTTCCTTTCTTGTCGCAACGGCAGACCGGTTCCCTTGTACTCGTGAGCGTCGTGCGCGCAGTCTATCCAATGGACTGCAGGTACTCGTAATTGGCTTTGGCCGCTTCCAGCGCAGTGAATTGTACGTAGGGAGGCTCTTGCTCTACAAAGATGTATTCCACTCCTGCCGCTGGCGCTGCAGCAAGAATTGCGCGATAGCCCATGTGGCCTTCGCCCAACTCAGTCCAGGTGGGATTGGTGCGCGGACCAAGCGTGACGATCGGGTGGGGGACTGATTTGAAATCCTTGATATGCAACATGCGCACGCGTCCGGCATATTTCCTGAAGATGGAGAAAGGTGAATGGTCGGCTAGATCCGCCCAGCCGCAATCCAGTTCGATCTTGACGAGAGCGGGGTCTGTCTCCGCCATCAGAGTCGCATAGGGCGTGCTGCCATCGGTCCACGTGCGGAATTCGACATTGTGGTTGCGGTAGGCAAGCTTATGGCCGGCGCTCTTTGCCTGAGCTGCCATCGCATTCAAATCGGAGGCCATTCTCTTGAAGTCGTCCCGCGTCAAAGCGGCAATCATCTTTCCGAAGTCGCCTGCGCTCCTGATGCTTGTGCCTGGCTTGAACAGGACACTCGACACCACATATTCCGATCCCTTTTCCCACTCCCTGGGCTGCTCCTGTCACCAGTGCGGTCATTCCAGCCAGCGGCTTAAATGCGCCGCTCGACTGGATCGAGTCGTCTGTCTTCCGCTTCTGCGCAGTTACCTTCTTCACGGGCAAAGCCATAGTCTCCTTCCGATTCGCAGAACCTCAGATGCTCCAGCCTCCATCGATCACAAGCGCCTGCCCTGTCATGAACGAAGAGTCGTCGCTGGCGAGATATAATGCCGCCTCGGCAATCTCCTCGGGAGTACCGAGACGCCCCATCGGCTGCCTCGCTATGAATGCCTGCTGCGCGGCTTTGAGGTCTCCGCTTGCGGCCATCCGTACCTCGAGGGAGGGTGTGTGAACCGTGCCCGGGCAGAGCGCGTTGCAGCGGATTCCGTGCTGAACAAAATCGGCGGCGATCGACTTGGTAAGCCCGATCACAGCGGCTTTCGTCGTTCCGTATGCAAATCGATTCGGCGCACCCTTCACGCTTGAAACAACCGATGCAACATTGACGATGGATCCGTGTTTTGCGGCGATCATCAGCGGTAGTACAGCCCGACAGGTGTGAAACATCGAGGTCACGTTCAGCTCGAGCGAACGCTTCCAGGCCGCTTCGTCACACTCCAGTATGTTTCCCTGGTGCACATAGCCGACGCAGTTGAAGAGGACGTCGATCCGATCCAGCCCACTGACAATCCTCGCGATCGCGGCCGCGTCCGTAACATCCAGTTGGTGGGTCGCTATGCCGGGGCATTCTTCTGATAGTTCGTTCAGGGTCATGGCATTGATGTCGGTTGCGATGACCTTCGCCCCGGCGTCGTCAAACGCGAGAGCCGTAGCACGGCCGATACCCTGTCCCGCAGCGGTAATCAGTGCGGTGCGTCCTTCTAGCGACCTGGCCATCCGCGATATACCCCATCCGCGACAACCATACGTCAGTCTGCAATGGATGAGCCAGCACTGTCGATTATGAGAATCCGTAAACGATTTATGTGAACGAGCACGAGCGCCGGAAGCCGGGTCCAGATCTCTGAAACCATCATCTGGCGAAGGCGGGCTGGCTGATGCCCCAGCGTCTTGCGAAAGATCGTCGTCATGTGCTGAACCGAAGGGTAGCTGAGGTTCGCGGCAATCTCCTTCAGCGGCAGATTCGTGGTGAGGATGAGTTCGCGGGCGCGCTCCAACTGATAGCGTCGAATCGTCGCACCAATGGAGACGCCGAGCCGGGTGCGGAAGTTCCTCTCCAATCCTGAACGGGAAACGCATCCTGCTGCGACAACATCTTCAACGGAGATACCTTTGCCAAAATTCTGCGCAATGAACCTCATGGCTCCGGTAAAGTGGGGGTCGTCGATAGCGAGAACATCAGTGGACGACCTGGCGAACAGACCGAAAGGATCGATCACGTTCTTCCGGGCTCCCGCCGAAGCTGGCTTGCGGATGAGGCCATCAAGAAACCTGGCAGCCTCATAGCCCAGGCGCTTGGCTCCTTGTTCGACGCTGCTCAACAAGGGACTGCTCAGGCTGCACAGGAGTTCATCCTTGTCGACACCCAGCACTGCAATCTCTTCGGGGACGCGGAGCGAGCAATCGCGGCAGGACTCCAGGATTTGGCGGCCCCGGATGTCGTTGGAAGCAAGGACTCCCACGGGTTTTGGAAGTGATCGCAGCCAGGCTCCCATGGACCTGTGGAGGGATGCCCAGGTGGCCTCCGTTGCTGCCTTAGCCGGGTACACCTTGCAGGGCAGACCCCGCCGTGCAAGCTCGGCCTTGAAGGATTCCTGCCGCTCAGAGGACCAGCCGTTAATTCGGCTGCCGGGATATCCGCAAAATGCGAATCGACGCAACCCCTTGGAGATGAGTGGTCGGCCGCCAGCGCCGCAATGGCCTGATTGTTGGTAAAGAAATAGGGGATCTCGGAGGCCGCGGGATACCAGCCGTATCCGCTTCCAAAGCCCACCGGGGGAAGTCCGGATTTGACCACGGCGGCCGCTACGCGCGGGTGATCGAAGTTGGCGATGATTCCATCGCCTTTCCATGTCCTCAGGTCAGGCAGTCGCTGGTCCTCGAGCGCGTTCTCCTCAATATAGACGTTCCAATCGCCCGCCTCGTGGATGTAGTGTGCGACCCCTGCCATCACCTTGGTGTCGTAGGCTGACCTCGCGTCGTAGATCGGGCGATACGACGTGTCTTGCATTTTGACGCTTGGGCGCGGGAGTGAGCGGCCGCTGTGAAGTCTTCCTTGGCAGATTTGTTCATTGACGGAAACTAAAAATCTATTCCGCATTTGCGGAAAGGCTTTTCAGCCCCGAATCGTCGATACTGAAACGCAAGGCACGTGTGAGGCTGGAAACCGGAACCTATGAGCCACTGCGGGTTTGACTCGAAGTCCGACGAACTCTACGACATTCACTCCCGGGTCCGGGGTCCGCAGGACGTGATTTCGCGCGAACTCCCCAACTTGCTTGCACCGGATTTCCATTCGGGTTACCCGACCTAGCGCGATAGTCAAAGATATGGATTCAGTATGATGCTGGCCTTGTGCGACAAACCGGAGTTGGTTGCCGACATCGAGTGCGCGGTCGGGGAGAATCCGCTGTGGCACGTCGCCGAGCGAAAGCTCCTGTGGACAGATATCACCGGCGGCGCCTTGTTCCGATTCGGCCCCGAACACTCCACACACGAAAGAATCTACTCAGGCCGACCGGTCGGAGGCTTTACCGTCCAGCACGATGGATCGCTGCTTCTCTTCAAGGATCGCGGAACGATCACCCGCTGGAATCGCGGGGCAGAAGTCATTGTGGTTCCTGAGATACCAGCGAGCGGGAACTTCGTTTCAATGATGCGATTGCCGACCCTGTGGGCCGTGTATTCTGCGGCACCTATACCGAAGGGCATAAAGGCAGGCTGTACAGAATGGACACCGAGGGAACCCTCACCATGATCCTTGATGGAATCGGCTGCTCCAACGGCATGGCGTTTACTCCGGACCGATCCGGATTCTATTACACGGATTCGTTTGCCGGCAGCATTTATCGATTCGACTTTGACGAAGCCAGCGGGGAATTGCGCAACCAGTCTGTCTTCCACTCTGTTCCTGAAAATAAGGGCTTTCCCGACGGCTGCACGGTGGACTCAGAAGGTCATCTATGGTTCGCCTTGTGGGGAGGCTCGGCCATTGTTCGCCTCGACCCGTCAGGCAGAGTCGAAGCAACCATTCCATTGCCGGCAAGGAAGATCACCAGCCTCACGTTTGGCGGAGAGGGACTCAAGGAGATTTACGTCACCAGCGAGGGTGGACTCGCTCGAACAGAAGAGGACCCGCTCGCAGGTGCTCTGTTTCGTATCCGATCAAGCATTTCTGGCAGACCCGAGTTCTGCTCGCGCATTTCGCTCCCGTCACAAACCTAGTGAAAGACAACAATGAGGAGATCTATGAAGCTGATACGTTTCGGACCTGCCAAAAAAGAAAAGCCCGGCGCCCTCGACTCAGAGGGACGCATTCGCGATCTTTCCGAAATCATTGCCGATATTGGCGGCGCCGCACTTGAGCCCGAATCGCTCGTCCGCTTGAGAGCACTTGACCTTTCACAATTGCCCATCGTCCCCGGTTCACCCAGGATTGGTCCCTGCGTTGCCTCGGTAGGAAAATTCCTCTGCATCGGGCTCAACTACTCCGATCATGCCGCCGAATCAGGCATGGCTGTCCCGGCCGAACCGGTTTTATTCACCAAAGCAACCTCTGCCATCTGCGGACCCAACGATGACGTGATCATTCCCCGGGGATCAATGAAAAGCGATTGGGAAGTCGAACTCGGCGTCGTGATTGGCAAAGAAGCCAAGTACGTACAAGAAGAAGATGCTCTCGCGCACGCAGCCGGGTACTGTGTAGTCAACGACCTATCCGAGCGCGCCTTCCAGTTGGAAGGAACAGGCCAATGGGTCAAGGGAAAGAGTTGTGATACCTTCGGCCCCATTGGCCCGTTGCTCGTTACTTCAGATGAAGTTGCTGACCCGCAGAGCCTTCATATGTGGCTTGAGGCTGATGGTCATCGCTATCAGAATGGGTCTACAAGCACGATGATTTTCGGAGTTGCTCATCTCATCAGCTACCTTAGTCACTTCATGAGTCTCCAGCCCGGCGATATCATCTCCACCGGAACGCCCCGGAGTTGGTCTCGGCCAAAAGCCCCCAGTCTATCTCCGGGCCGGCAACGTCATGACACTTGGCATTGAAGGGTTAGGTCAGCAACGCCAGGTGACGGTTCCCTACACATTGCGAGGCGTGTGGGATCCCCGTCATTTCCATGATCAAATCGGAGCGTAAGACTTTTCGTTTTTGCGTCGCCGCTAAATCGGCGCTGCGCGGCTTCCTGCACAGCCAAAAGAAACTGCGTATTTCTCTTCTGCTTCCGTAGCTCTCCATCACACTCGCATATCTCCGTATTCCAACTACAGATCAGGAATCTGTCTAAAATCCGAGTCAATATTTGAAGCACTTCCCGGACCTGTACTGGGAATATGCCTGCCATATACGCATGCAGCTGGCATTTCGCGGGACCACGCTCCGTGCGTCATGTTCTCGAATGCCCCCCCATTGATCTGCTCCAGATCGAAATGACAATTCGACCCTTTCTGGACGTCAGCTAAGAACCCACCCGCGACGTGACAGTTATCGACGAAGGGAGCCTCGAGGTGCGCCACTTGTCCATCGGCCTCGTCGATCCAGACCGTCCCTTGCAGTTTCTTTGAGGCATCCTCTGTCAGCCCATGGGTCATCGCAAGCGATTTCGGACAAGGATATCCCAAGCTCTATCGTACCGATGGAAAGACAAATGAAGATTGGTACGGATGGCATGCGAATGTGCTGGCGCCGATAGACGGCAAAGTCGTTGGCACCTATGTAAACAATGTTGAAAACACACCGGGTACGTTCGGAAAAGGGCAGGCGTCCGCAATTCAGACAATGACAGCTCAAAATCAAATCGTCATTCTGGTCCATGTTACCAACATAACGGTCAAGGTGGGTGACACAGTAAAGACGGGAAATGTGATAGCCCAGGTTGGGAACAGTGGTATCGCCGATGCGCCCCATATTCATGTCGGAGCTTATGACGTTGTAGGCGCACTTTCTCTTCAGATTCGGTGGGATCAGGTGGAGCAAGCAAAGCTTTCTGGAGAGCATTGATTTCGGCCGAGCCTGCATATGGTGCCGTGATCCGGCCTACCATCAGTCTCCGATCTCAGCGAGTGCCTCCGCCATCTGCACGAAGATAGAACTCCTCTCGGTCAATTAAGCTTACTGTGGCCGGGCCTAGCCACTTGCCCCCGCTTGTGTTGATCGGTGCAACTGAAGGGCTGTAGTGGGGACGTATATTCCGACATCCGGCCACCCTCAATCATTGGCAAGGAAGAAGTCAGACATCAGGTTCATTCCTGCCTCGACCATCTGAACTCCGCTTGCTGTTTTACATCCAGCGGCCTGGGCTGCCTGCAGCAAAGGGGTCAGTCCGAGCCCAGCGACGACGTCGCCCACGAACATTGAAGAAGTCAGCAGTTGCGCAGGAACAGGCAGCGGATCGTTGGTGGACATCCCCATCGGAGTTGCGTTCACCACGATATCGAAACCGGTCGGGTTCGGCGGCCCACTTACTACGCAGCGATGACTCAACCCGGATAGAAGCTGAACTGATTCGTCAAGCCGCGATTCATTCACATCGCTCAGAACAAGTTCCCGAACGCCTGCGTCGAGTAGCGCAATTGCGATCGCGCGGCCTGCACCTCCAGCACCGACCTGAAGAACCCGCGCTTGTTCCAGCTTGGCACCCGCATTCTTCTGGGCCATAACGAAAGCCAAACCATCCAACATGTCGCCATGCCAAGAGCCATCAGCGTTTCGCCTTACGACGCTGACTACATTCAAGAGCCTCGAGATTTCGGATGTCGTGGAGCAATGCGCGAACATCGTATTCTTGTGCGGCATGGTTATCAAAACGCCCCGAACATTGGGGACACGTTGAAGACCGCGAACAACGACGTCTAAGTCCCTATCTGCAACCTGCATCGGCACGCAGAATCCGTTGTGACCGCGTGCTTCAAAGCTGGCTGTCAGGCTCTGAGGCGATTTCACATTGACGATGGGATCGCCGATGATCGGATACAACACTGTCTCGCCACTCAACTTTTCAAGCATTCTTAGATCCTCTTCCATTTCGGCATCGAGCCGTCTTCTTGCTGTCATTGTCGCCGGGATTCAGTACTGGCGCACGCTCATTTCAGCCAATCGGCAAAACTCACCGAATGGTGCACCACAATTCCCTCGCAGTGTGGTTCTGGAATCATGCACGAACACGGACTTCAATCCTCCGTAATTGGCGCGTCGTTGGCGTAGTTTCCAGGATCGTAGGTCTTGATTCCCGAGTCGTTGGCGATCCGGACACGATCCCGGCCACGGACCGAGGCGGGCTCCTGGGTAGGAAAAAAGCGGATCGTGTCCGAAATGCCGGTGACTCAACCGGAACGTAAGAAGCTCCATACGAGAGGCTCAAGATGAGCCTTGGCGGCGCGGCTTCATTCTTGCAAGTAAATCGCGAATCCCGAACCAGCTTCGGTTTGCCGACCACAAGGATCTAGTAGCGAATGCAACCTGATTTCATTGGACCTGAGACTGCTTGGTCCCTCCTCAAAAAAAGATCGAGACAATTTGCGAGGGAGATACATAGGCATCGCGTTGCGCGTTCTAGCAGTTTCTCCGCGTGGAGAAGATGAGTCATGTGCAAACGAATCTCCGCAAGTTTGTCCGTGGCCAGGGCTTGCCATCGCTTCGAGGGTGAAGATATTGCGCTGAAGCCATGAATGAGCGCCCTCGCCTGACGGAGGATAAATCCGGCATCTAGTGCCATTCGAATCATTTGCAGGTCTGCAAAGACCTCATCATCGTAGTCGCGACGTCTACTCGTGCAACGCGTTCGGAGAATCAGTTTATTACTCTCATAAAACCTGACCGTCAACGAAGGCAATCCGCTTCGTTTCGCAACTTCGCTAATTGTCATACGAAAATTCTACGCTTGACTTATAGCGCGCTTCAAGTTGTACGTTCGCCTGTAGAAGTCATCTCGGAAAGGGGACATCTATGACCAGAGAACCGGCAACCAATATTAACTTTCTCGCCTGCACGCTTTCAGCTCCTGATTTCGCGTTACGCAGAGCCGAGATTCAAACATTCATCGACAAAGCTGGTTCTGTCCAGACGAGACCTGATGGCGTATCGCACACGTTTCGCAATACGGCAGAGTTTGCTCACTCGCTTTTAGAATTCATCCGATTCGAGCAGCAGTGTTGCAGCACCATCACGTATGAGCTTCGAGTTGAACCTCCGCATACGGAACTTACTCTCCGGCTTCGAGCCCCCGCGGCTATGGTTTCACCGGTTCAGAGTTTTACCTCAGAGCCAAACAGTGAAACCAGCTACAGCGTCGCGACCTGGCGAATGACGATTGAGAACACCACTGAGCCCAAAAGGGAAGAGGCCGGAGTCGAATCTCCGGCCTTCTTGTTCATGGTAAAGATTTAATCGAAGCGATGCTCACTTTACAAATACAGGATCAATGCTGCTGTCGATTGCGTTGATGAAAGATGCCCAACTACAGGAACCATCCGATCTGCCGCAGCCGGGAACAAACACTGGAACACGTTCTGGAGGAGTGTCGAGATGCAGGGACCTTGTGTCGCGCATCTGATCGAGCGTCTGGGCGGTGTACCAAATTCTGACGGAATGCTCACCAGTCTCCGTGTTTCTCCACAGTTCGAAGGACAACGCGCCTCCCGGCGGGGTGTCGTCACGACGGCCATCGATCAACCAGGAGAGCCCCAAGGCACCGCTCATGCTGGCGAGATTCGTATCATGCCCCACGAGGACAAGAAGCCGGTCATCGGGTCTACTGAGCGAGCCCGCCTTCGCGTGGCCCTCTTCAGCCTGTGTCATGGATTGCAGCACGTGAAAGAGCAGGTTGGAAGCCTGCGCCCGAGCGATGTACCGCGTTCGCCCCGAAATATCTTCGCTCGCAACGTGGAGTTGTATCATCTCGCGCAGCTTGCCGAGATCGACCTTGCCCCATCCAACTTCCGCAGCATCCAGACCTTCGGCGTACTCCAACAGAAAATCCTCCGTCATGGTGGATGCAAGATTCAAGGGGCTCTTCAATTCAACCAGATGATCGGTTTTTCCCTGTGCAATCGATGCCGGTATATCGAAGATTGAAGCCGTACTATCTGGCTTGCAAGTGACGCCAGGGTTGCAGGTTTGCAGCACCTGCTCAAGTGTATCGAGTTGAGCCCGATAGGCGACGGTGAGGCCTTGCGGATTGCCGCCAATGCGCCCGAAGACTGCCTGAGTGGCCAGCGCTCGGTCCGGATGCCCTACGCCTGCGGCCAGCGGATGGAAGAGCGGATCTTCGGTGCCTTCTGGAAGCGATAGTACTTGCACGTTGCATCCAGGCATCATGCCTGCGGCCAACGCCTTGCCTGTCTCACGCGTGCGTTGGTCCGAGTCGGCAACGATACGCACATGAGCCGCATCCGCGCAGCCATCCGCTGCGAGCAGCCCATGCGAAGTCAGCAGTTCGTGATCGTAGACACCCATCAGGGTCATCAACTTCGCTCCGTGCGCGGTGAGGTAGCCGGGCGGAACGGTCCATACTGGCCAAGGCTGGCGGGAGTAGGTGTTGAGAACGTCAGCTTTGCCGGTAGGCGAACGCACACCGTGTCGGCTGACGATTACGACAAACTTGAGTTCCTCCGCTTGGACCACGGCTGTGCCGGGAAGTGGAATGGTCTTGCTCGAAGAGAGCGGCGCAGGGATTTGTGCGGAAGCGAGTACGCAACTGCTTAGCAGAAATAGAGAAAGGAATCTTCGCATGGCATAAACCCGAATTCTTCTGTTGGGGCCTGCGTGCGCCAAGAGGATCTCAAGACGCTCGCAGGGGTTGAGTCAATACAGGTGTCGCTACTTTTTGTTTATCAGCGCCTATCTTGCGCAAAGTTGTAGCGCAGGCCGACGGTGTACGAGGGCTTGTAGTATTCGCGCTGGTTTACGAATTGATCGCTTCCCTCGTAATAGCCGAAGACTTCGTTGTTGAGGTTGAGGCCCACCACTTTCGCACTCAAGCCGCGCCATATTCGATAGCTAGCCTGCGCGTCGACCTGATAGTGCGCCAGTGTCCACATGTCGCCTGTCGGGCCTGTGGGACCAAGCCCGACGGGGTCCGGGTTGTTGGCCGCTGCGAAAAATGAAGGAGAGAGGTAGTTGTAGCTGGAGAGGCTTGGACCGTCGTAGGCAAGTCCCACACGCGCAGAGAGACGCTTGTTGTCATAGGAGGGACTGAGCTTCCATGTGTTCGCTGCTTGATCGATCAACCGTGGCTGATCGGTGCGCAGTGGAAGTCCCTTTTCCTGCGAGTTGGTGTAACTGTAGTTGGCGTTGACGCCTAGCCCGCCCAGCACTCCAGGAAGGAAGCTCAAGTGCTGTTGGTAGCTGGCTTCGAATCCGTAGAGGTAGGCGTTCTGGCCATTCACCATGATGGAGACCGAATCTCCAGGATAGTTCGCGATGGCCTGCAACTCCGCGGGGGAAATCATTCCAGGAGGAAGGTTGGCAACATTCACATTGCCCGCGATGGTGGTAGGAACTTGCGGCGCGGTCAGCTGCTTGAAGAAGAAGCCAGCCTGAATCATACCCAACGGATGCAGGGAGGTCTCATAGAGCAGGTCGTAATTGTTGGCGTGTTCTGGGCGCAGATTCGGATTGCCGATGGAAGCTGTGACCGGGCTTGCTGTGGAGTCTTCCGTTACATAGGGAACCAACTGATAGGGGTCGGGACGAGCTACGCCTCGCGCATACACAGCACGCAAAGCCGAATCCGGGCTGAGCGCATAGCGCAACTGCACACTGGGCAGAACGTCGAGATAAGAAGGATTATTCTTGATCGGGTTGACCACCCACTGCTCGCCGCTACCCGTATAGGCCGTCAAACCGCATACCTTTGCGCCAGCAAGATTGGTGAAATAGCAGAGCTCATGGCCCAGCGTGTTCATATTCGTGTTTTCAAAGCGCAGACCGGTCTGCATGTGCAGCTTGCCGAGGTCGATTGTGTTCATCACATATCCGGCGGTTACTTGCTCGACGAAATCGAACAGGTTGGGAGCTGTGTCGCCCGCTGTCTTCACCTTGTCCACCGATCCGGCGAGGTTAGTCAGTGTGTAGTTGACGACTTTGTTGAAGTCCGAGACGGGGCCGAAGTTACCCCCAAAATAGTTTCCGCCAAAGTAGTCAGTGTTGTGGAAGCCACTCTGCAATGCGGCCATGGTATAGGCGGAAGTAGATGTGCCAGTGGTCGCCCATCCGTCATAAACGGTCTCAGTGGCGTCCTGCGCCTTGTGGCCGTTGGTGAATTTGAATCCTGTCTCGAAGGTGCCGAAGTGTGTCCCTGTTGTGTAGTTCCGGGCATACGACGAGGCTGCGGTCAGATTGAGCTGCGAATCCTTTCCAGTAGAGGTAGTCAGATCCTGGAAGACCCAATTCGAGGCGACCAGAAGAGGCGAACTGGCGGAGTTATCGCAGTTGCCGAAGTGCGGATGATATTTGTCGGCCGCTCCAGTCAGGCTGTAGTCGCAGGTGTTTCCAAGGGAGGCTCCATTCCAGGCGAAATCAGCCTTGGGGTTGCCCGCTGAATCGACCTCGTAGGAGTAGGAAGCGGAAGCAACCGCTGTGAACCACGACTTGGTAGAGATATGACGACCGCCAAGAATGATGGTCCCCACGGAAGCATTGGGGCGCTTGCTGGACGTATAAAACGCAGGAGCCTTTGCCGCCTTGGTGCTGTAAACGCCGGGGGCAGAGAGCAGTTGCGAGACCGGCTTGTAATACCACTTGTCGCCCCAGTCCTTCAGGTCCGAATAGATGCCATTGGCGAAGATGCTCGTGTTGTCATTCACCTTTAGATCCGCGGCTCCCGACATTCCATAGCGGTAGCGGTAGTAGCGATAGTCACGAATCGTATTGCTGTCATAGAAGGGTGCGGCGAAAGTTGAAAAAGGGTCGAGCGCGGGCTGAAAATTGTCAATGCCACGGCCATTGTAATCGTATGCGCCATTGAGCAGAATGCCGAACCGCTTGTCTTTGCCAAAGCGGTTTCCGACTGTTAGTCCTTCTGCATTGGATGCGCGTCCATTCAAAATGTTGGTGTAGCCTCCATCCACGAACCCGTCAATAGTCGGGCGCTCACCAGCGGTCTTGGTGCGGACGTTCACAGAGCCACCAATACCGTCAGCATCCATATTGGCCGAGAGGGTTTTGTTAAGTTCAACAGCGTCGATCATCGATGAGGGCAGCACATCGAGACGGACCTGACGAACGGTTGGCTCTGGCGCGGGTATCGTGATTCCATCCACTGTGACGTTGGTCAACCGGGGTTCGGTTCCGCGAACCTGGACGTAAACACCCTCGCCCTCGATACGATAGAGCGTCACTGAAGGGAGACGCCCGATGGCGTCTGCGGCGTTTGCGTTGGGCAGACTGACGATCAACTCGGCAGGCAGAACTTGCACCAGGTTGTCCGCCGTGAGTGTCTGATTGATGGAGTCAGCTTCACCGTGAACGCGCTCCCCGGTCACCACAATCTCTTCATTGGCCTCAGCAACTCCAAGTTTCACCTGCATGTTCTTTATTTGTCCCGCAGTCACATCGACCTTGATCTCACTCGGTTTGAAACCGACAGAGGAAACCACCAAAGTGTAGCTGCCTGCCGGTACTTCCGGAAGGACGAATGCGCCCTCGGCATCGGTCACGCCGATCAGTTTTAGTGGTTGCAATTCCAGACGGACGCCTTTGAGAATGGCACCGGAATTGTCCGCGACTGTTCCCGTAAGGACACCTTTCGTCGACTGCGCCAGGATATTTGAGGTGGCGAGAAAAAGAGCGAACAGCACGAGGAGCACGCCGGAACGTGCGCTCAAAAACCTTCTGCAAATAGACATTTGGCTCTCCTGAACCAGGTTTCCGCACCCATGCGGAATTCCTTGATCTGGCCGGAGTATTGCAACTGAATCTAAATCGAATCTGATGACCACCCTCTATTTGCCCCTTTTAATAGAACATTCATCATCCATCTGTACGATCACTTCATGCGGGTCCTGATTGTCGAAGACAAGCGCAGCCTGGCCGCTCATCTTGGCCGCGCGCTCGAAGGGGAAGGCTATTCTGTCACTCTTGCCTACGATGGCGAAGAAGCTCTACGTCTTGGGAAGACTGATGGCTACGATGTAATGCTTCTCGATGTGATGTTGCCGCGCATGGATGGCTTCACCGTGATTCGAAAGATGCGCGAAGTGCAAATCAACACGCAGGCCATCATTGTCTCTGCTCGCGACTCTATGGGAGATGTCGTCTTTGGTCTGGATGCAGGCGCTGACGATTACCTGACTAAGCCCTTTGCGCTCGATGTCCTTCTGGCAAAAGTTCGTGCAGCTGCACGGCGTGTCCCCGCGCCTGAACCGAAGATATTGGAATTCGAGGATCTGATCCTTCGTCCTCATCTCTATGAGTTGCAAAGAGGCACGCGTGTCGCGTCTCTCACACGGACGGAGTGTGCGTTGCTCGCCGTGCTGATGCGCCGAGCGCGTTCGGTCGTGCCGCACTCGGTGCTCATCGATGAAGGATGGAGTGGGGAAGCCGATGTCAGCTTCGATAGCCTTTACGTATCAATCCGGGCGCTGCGTGCAAAGATTACGCAATCTGGTGAAGTAGAGATGTTGCAGACGATTCGAGGTATTGGCTATTCCTTACGGAACGATGCATGCGCCTGAACCGCGCTTCCATTTCGCTTCGTCTTACCCTTTGGTTCGTCTGCATTTTTCTTCTCGGATGGGTATCGTTCGGCGCGGCCATGTGGTTCAACCTCAAACAGACACTTGCCGACGAGCGCCATACAACCTTGAACAGGCGCATCGATCGACTGCAAGACCTTCTGAACAAGACGCAAGATGAAGACCCCGCCGACAGAATTCAGGACTTCAAGGACTTTTCTCATGCTACCGGCAATGGACTTGCCGAGGTCTTTCGTGCCGATGGTTCCCGCGCATTTCCTTCGCCGTCTGAGGCAGCCAAGTTGTTTCCCTGGCCAGCGGTCCCGATCGGATCATCAGAAGAGTTTCTCCAGGTCAAGTCTTCCGAGCAACTCTATTGGGTCTTGGTTCGTTCCTTCGTACTTGGACACGAAGTGGTTTATCTCTTTGCAGCAGCGCCCGCGGCTGGAAACCTGCTAATCCTGGACAGATTCTGGCAGGGCCTGCTCATCTCCGCTCCGGTATTGCTGTTGGTCTCATCGGCGGGAGGATACTGGCTCAGTCGCAGAGCACTCAAGCCAGTAGATCGCATCACGGCAACTGCGCGCTCGATCAGCATTCGCAATCTCTCCGAGAGGCTACCCGTCACAAAGAGCGGGGATGAGTTGGAGCGATTGACCGAAACTTGTAACGCCATGCTGGCCCGGATTGAATCCGCAGTCAACCAGATCAAACAATTCACAGGCGATGCTTCCCATGAGTTGCGCGGGCCGCTTTCATTCGTACGCACGGTTGCGGAGGTGGCGCTCCGCAATCCAGGCGTGGACGGGAACAGCCAGCAGGCATTCCGAGATATCGTCGAGGAAATCGCCAAAGCCAGCGTGTTGCTTGAGGATATGCTAACGCTGGCCCGCGCGGATGCAAACTCCGGTATTGCGGTCATGCAGCCAATGAGTTTGACAAGCGCAATAGAAGAAGCTTGCGACATGGCTCGTCCTGTTGCCGCAGATCGAAGTCTGGAATTCATCGTTTCACTCGGACCTATGCAAGGCGTCAAAGTCCTCGGGGACTTTACCTCTTTGCGCAGGTTGTTCTGGATTCTTCTGGACAATGCGCTGAAGTACACGCAGACTCCTGGACAGGTGGAAATCTCCCTGAGCCTATCTGCGAATCATGCGACTGTGCGTGTGCGAGATAACGGACGGGGAATACCGGAAGTCGAACTGCCTCATATCTTTGATCGCTTCTACCGTGGCGACCCTTCGCGTAGTCAAATCGAAGGCAGCGGCCTGGGCTTGGCCATTGCCAAGTGGATTGCCGATCTTCATCGCGCTGAAATTTCCGTCTCAAGCGAGCCGGACAAAGGAACTCTCGTTCAACTAATATTCCCCGTCTGCACGCTCCCGACCACTGTTTAACAGCCTTCATTCTAGTATGGAGTGTTCTGCTGACAGTACGTGTCGATTTGCGTGTTCATGGGTTGCAATCCCAATGCACTCATCCAGCTGGTTTACATGCCAATGGGCGGATCGGTAACGAAAACGCCCCAGCATCCGGACCAATAGAGACGGTGTCGCCTAACAGAAATCTTGCTCGATACCGACATGCGAGGACCCAGTCATAAGAGAAGACGCCATGCGATACTCTCCGAACGAAGACGAATCACGGCGGTTCGTTAAGGCACTTCAAATCCGAGAGCGGGTTCCACATGGTTGCATGCGTCTTTCCGAAATCCATCTGCTGGTTAGCACTGCTCATTCTCGCGCTCACCGTTGCGGCAGCCCAGAACAAGGACGCTCCGTCCCCTCCCGGTGCACCTTCGGCCCTATGCACGCTTCTGGCGCTCCCGATTTCGATAGACTGCGTGTCTTCAACGGTGCCGCGCCGGTCCCATGCTCACTGACTGTGACGGCCACGGCCGCTCAGTCGACGCCTGCTTTACGCAATACCTCGATCTCGAAAACCCTGGCGACTACCGGGGCGATCTCATCGCTCCCGGCGCCACTCAAGGCGCTTGGCCCTGCGCGGTGATCGGAAGCTGGATGAGCTGGGTTCCAACCGATCGCAAACTACGGAGGAGTAAGTGGCTACGCCCTTGCCATGGGGCCTTTTTTCCATATCCTCGACCCAGCCGAACCGCCCACTTGCGTACTTGATCTGAAGTACGACATTTCCAGCGAAACCTTTCGTGCTGTCGACAATCAGCAATGTAATGGTTTCAACGTCAGTTTCAATGGAGTCTGGCGCCGCGCGACCGCAGAGAAATAACTTCGATGACCAGTCGGTCTCCGCCACATTGTGTGCAGGACACTTTAGAACCATCGGTATCGACAAGCGTTAGCTCCCTATCCGGACTGCCCCGGCTCGACAGGGTGGCTTGTCGCAAGACTTCTTGCTGGGGGAGTTTTGATAGGGCCTTTTGAAATAAGTCGCTGGCGTCTGCGACGGGCGCCGAGATCCGCTTATGCGGTTTCAATTACCGACAGTTGGCTTATCCGGAGTTTGCAAGGGGAGCTGGCGCCGGTTTGTGCTGTGCAAATACGGATCCCAGCGTGAAATGCAGGCCCGGTTTGCATCTCCGGACGAGCGTTGTCATAGCAGTTATCGGGATTCGGGGGCACCTGTGCGCTGCGTGATAGCGCACGAAGTCGAGAGGGATGGATTGCTTGTGCGCCACATCAAGGGCCGTCTTCCCCACCCTGGCACCGAGTTGCTATGCCGTTTCATTCGCCGCCGAGATAATACCCTGTGTCAGCGTTGACTGGCCATCACCGATACACGCCGAACCCGCGGCGGGAAAGTCGTTATGGACGGCGAGAACTGCGCGCCTGGCATTGTCGAGCTCGAGAACACATGGGGCATCATCAATGCCGGCGGCGTGCCGACCGACGACAAACCGACTGTCTACCTCGCGCCTCGCAAAGATGGCGAGGTTGTCAGCAGCTTCATCAACATCCGCGTCCCGAACATCGCAGAATGCTACGAACGTTGGAAAGGTTTGGGTGCGGAGTTCCTCACCGAATCGAAGGGTTCCGAGGTCGAGACACGGTGCTACATGCGCGATCCCGACGGCCGCTTCATTGAGGTCGGCGAGGCGATACAGTAACTGCGAGTCGCGAGATTGGGCCGGCGGCGGTCACAGTTTGGAGTTGTCTGCGAACGAAGGTCGGTCAACCGCCCACGCGCGTTTGTGGATTGACGTTCCGGAGCGCACAGTGCTTTGTCATGCTCTGGTCGCTATGTGCTCTGCTAAATCATTGGCGCAACGCCGCCGTCGACAAGCAGTTCGGTGCCGGTCGTCGACGCCGGTCGGCGAGAGATCAGGTGTCAATGTTATGTAGTGCGTGGTATGGAATAGTGCTGAGCAGGTATGGGGCTTCCACGCAAATTCGATATCGACACGGCCATCAAGACGGCGACTAAACTCTTCTGGAGAAAGGGCTACGAAGGCACATCGCTCAGTGATCTCACTGGTGCTATGAGCATCACCGCGCCGAGCTTCTACTAAAGAAAAGCGCTTCCGGAGAGTCATCGAGCACTATTATGCGAGTTAGATGGAACTTTTCGAGGCGGCGGTTCGGGAGCCGAGCGTGCGAGGTGTTGCGGAGAGGTTTCTCTATGGCTACGCCGACATTCTTACCGATTCCTCTCACACGCCTGGCTATCTCGCTCTCAACAGTTCTCTTCCTTGTGCAGAGGACGACACAGTTCGCGCTTGGCTCGCCAAACTGCGCGGCGAGTTGACCGTCACACTTCGCAAACGATTCGCCAAAGCCCGTAGCACCGGCGAACTTCCGATACATGCTGATCCAGATGCGCTCGCGCATTATATCGCAGTCACCCCGTGGGGATTGGCGGTCGAAGCTCAATCGGGGGCCAAGCGTAAGGACCTATGCAGTGCGATCACTGTGGGCCTCGCGGCGTGGCCTCCTGCCACCGTCCCAACATCGGAACACAGGGCGTTGCCACCTGCCCGTAAGAGCGCATCCACTCGGAGTCGACAGTAGGGAGTTGGCGCCAACGATCTCGATCGATACGGGCACTGACGATAATGCGCTCGCCGGGAAAACCGTAACACGTCAGTTGGCAGCGATCACTTGTCTGAGTAGTCGGCTTTGCGGACAAGTGAGGCTGCGACGATCCGGCAGTTCCCTTGATGGCCGATGCGTATTCGGGCTTGCGTCAACCGCAGATATAAAGGTAGTGAAATGAATAGTTGATGGACTAACTGGAGCAATCTGGAACAACGGAGAACCGCATCATTGTCTGTAAGTTATTGACAAATACGGTAGGCACGATTGGACTCGAACCAACGACCTCTTCCGTGTCAAAAGTCTATCAGCGAGCCGATGAAGAGCGATTGGCGCAGGAGTCGGTCCAGGATTTCTCTGGTTTCGGCGACAAGTCTTCCCTCACAGGCTCTCAGCAGCTTGTGGACGTTCATCGCCGCGGCCGAGAGGATGGCGTTAATGGCATCTCCGGCAACTCCCTTTAGCCGGTTGCGTTCTAACCGGTGTTCGTTCTTCAGATGTCCGATGCTTGGTTCGACGGCCGCTCTGCGTTTCATCCTCTTCCAGAGCGCCTTTGATGTTTTGCCCCGCTGTCGTTTGTCCACATGGATCATGGCATTGCCCGCATAGTCGCGGCCGCGATAGCCCATGTCCACATGCACTTCACGAACTTTGTCGCCGATCAACTGATCCACCTGTTTCATCTGCTCAGCCAGCGTGTGGCCATCATAAGGATTCCCTGTGAAGCTCTTTTCTCCAACGAAGCATCCACCCCGACTGCTGACCGCAACGCTGACCTTGTTGCCGAACTCATACGGCTTGCCGGCCTTCCCCTTAGCAATGCACTCGACTTCTGGCTCGTGAACACTGTACACCTTGTTCTTGTCATGCCTCTGCTGGCCATGAATGCGACCCGCCGTTTCCAGCAGCCGGGATAACTTGCGCGATGGTTTTGCTGTCTGGCGGTCGATCTCGCGTAGCACACGGCCCAGTTGCGTCTTTAACTGGCGTGTGCAGGCGCGGGCTCGCTTCCTCTGTCGAGCATGGGCATATCGACTCGACTGCATTAACAGGCACTTGCCCACGTGCTGATAACTCTGCTTGATTTGCAGGCCCTCGGC
>Ga0302320_10010076_pt1 | contig 20227 bp, 20 predicted proteins | sample Bog_T0_3_FD_202130 | JGI IMG/M metagenome (GOLD analysis project Ga0302320, IMG submission 202130) | Peat permafrost microbial communities from Stordalen Mire near Abisko, Sweden - Bog_T0_3 | ecosystem: Environmental > Terrestrial > Soil > Wetlands > Peat | place: Sweden: Abisko, Stordalen Mire...
CTTCCAGCAAATGTTCCCGCGTTCGCTTCACCCGCGGATCGCGCAAATCAGCAAAATGCTTCAGGGGACTGTTCATCTCCCCATCTCACCGCGCCAAAACCAACTCGCATATAGCAATTAAGATGCGCTTGCCCTGCTAAGCGGACGGCCTCGGGCGAGGGAAAAGCGAAACTGTGCTACACTGGATTTGCGCTCAGTGATTTGGCCGTGAGCAGCGGTTTGCCCAACTTAAGGCAAGTTTGCCTGGCACAGATTTCCCCAAGCCCCTACAGCGTATACCCATGAGTCTCCCACCCGGTGACTCTGCCTTGGACCTGCAAGAGGGTCCGGCAATCGTTCGAGCGCCTTAATATCCTTGAATTGGATTGGCGCGAATGAAACCGGGGAATGCAATCGACTGTTGATTGCCTGGGAGCGGGTAGCCGGCCGGCAATGAGCCGATTGGCAGACAAGTAGCGTGTGGCAGCTCCGGGCCTCGGGCGTTCTTCTCTTGAATGCTTTTTTGGCCAGTCCCAGGGACGTTGTTGGTTCTCCCTTACGCATATCGATAAGCAGGCATGCGCCCGAAGAGGATTCGTGTGCGCGCCTCATGACTGGTTCCGATTGCAAGCCCTTGTGGAAAACGACGGCTCGCGGAACCCCAGGAAATTTGACAATTTTGACGACTCAGTTCACTCAGTTTTCTCTTTCAGCCCCGCTGATGGCGCGGCTTAACGCAAACAAATTTGAAATTCCCACCCCGGTGCAGATCGGCTGCATTCCCCCGGCGCTGGAAGGCCGCGATGTGCTGGCCACCGCGCAGACCGGGACCGGCAAGACGCTCGGCTACCTGATCCCCATTGTCGAGATGATGCAGAAAAGCGAAGCCAAGGGCGCGCAGGCGCTGATCTTGCTGCCGACGCGCGAGCTGGCGATGCAGGTGGAAAAGGCATTTCTCACGGTTCGCACCAGTTCTGCGCAGACTGTGGCCCTGGTGGTGGGCGGGCTGGCGGAGCGATCGCAACTGGATGCCATTCGCCGCGGCGCGCGGCTGATTGTTGCTACCCCAGGGCGGCTTGAGGACTATCTCAAGCGCAGGCTGGTCAAGCTGGACACGGTGAAGATCCTTGTGCTGGACGAAGTGGACCGGATGTTGGATATGGGCTTTCAGCCGGCGATCGCGCGGATTGCGGCTACGCTGCCGGCTGTGCGGCAGACGCTTTGCTACTCGGCTACGCTCGAAGGACCAGTGAAGGAAGTAGCGCGCAAGTACCTGAACAATCCAGTGCGTATTGAGATTGGCTCGGTACTCAAGCCCGCGGAGAATGTGGAACTGCGCACCTTTGAAGTGGAGCCGGACAAGAAGCAGGAGTTGCTTGAACACCTGCTGGGAGCGGAGACGGGCAGCTTCCTGGTTTTTGTGCGCACCAAGCATGGCGCGGATCGCGTGGCGCGGCGGCTTACCCGCTCAGGCTGGTCGGCGACGCAGATTCACGGCGACCGCTCGCAGGCCCAGCGGAATGCGGCGCTGCGCAGCTTCTCCGAGGGGCATCACAGGGTGCTGGTGGCGACCGACGTGGCAGCGCGCGGCATCGATGTAGCCAATGTGGCGCACGTCATCAACTTCGATATGCCCAAGATGGCGGAGGATTTTGTTCACCGCGTCGGGCGGACGGGGCGGGCTTCGGCGCACGGCGTGGCTTCAACCTTTGCCGGACCGGCGGAGCGTGGCGACCTGCGCAAGATCGAGCGGACGCTTTCGATTCAGATGAAGCGGTTCCGGGTGCGGTCGGCCACAGACGTAAAGGCAGCCTGAAGACGGAGTGTGCATTGGGCGGCAATGCCGCCCAATGCGCGAAGCTGGCTTCTGACAAGGGAACACATCAATCACAGTTTTCAATGCAACCGCAATGGGCGAGCTGCACGGGCGGGAGACTTGTCCCATTCACTCAAAGCCGGAAGCGGCTTTCCTACTTCACCCGCACCTTTGGCTCGACCGACAGGCCCGGCCTTAACAGGTGATTCGGGTCTTCGCTTTTGAGGTCGGTGAAGTCGATGCGCACGGGGACGCGCTGGACGACCTTGACGTAGTTGCCGGTCGCGTTTTCCGGCGGGAACAGGCTCAGCACGGAGCCGGTTGCGCCGCCGATCTGCGTTACCTTGCCGTGGTAGGTCTTGCCGGTGGCGTCGACTTCGATTTCGACCGGCTGATTGGCTGCCATGTGGCGGAGCTGGGTCTCCTTGAAGTTGGCCGTGATCCAGAGATCTTCGAGCGAGACCAGCGTGAGCAGGTTCTGGCCGGTTGAGACATTCTGGTTGACTTCGACGCTTTTGCGGGTGATGATGCCCGCCGCTGGGGCTACGATTTTGGTGTAGCTCAGGTTGAGCTTGGCCTGGTCGAGCTGGGCCTGTGCCTGCTGCACTTGGGCCTGCGCCTGCCGGGCGCGTGCGCTCTGCACGGCTACTTGCTGGGGGCCGGTCTCGGCGGACTTCAACTGGGCCTGAGCCTGAGACTTGCGCTCGGTGGCGACCTTGACGCCGTCGGCGGCTGCGCGCTCGGTGGCGATGGCGTCGCTGACGGCAGCCTTGTCGGCATCGACCGCGGCAACCGCTGCGTCCCACTGCTGTTTGCTGATCACGTCCTTTTCGACCAGCGGCCTGTAGCGATCCAGATCGGACTGTGCCTTGGTCAGATTGGCCTGGGCCTGAATCACGCGAGAATGCGCAGCCTCGAACTGTTGCTGCGCCTGCTCGACCCCGGCCACCGATCCGCTTACATCCGCGCCGGCGGAGCTCAGGCTGCTGCCGGTGTTGATGGTGGTGATGGGCACATTCACGTTGGCGGCGGCGGCGTTGGCCTGCGCGCTGGCCAGCATGGCCTCGGCGTTCTCGACCGCAACCTGGTAGTCCGCGGGGTCCAGCTCGGCGATTGTGTCGCCCGCCTTGACCAGCTGGTTTTCTGCCACATCGACCTTAAGAACCTGGCCGTTGATGCGAGAGCTGACCTGAATCAAGTGACCGTTGACCTGCGCATCGTCGGTGTCTTCGCTGAAGGTCCCGTGCCACCAGAGCGCGACCGCGACCACGGCGAGAACCAGGACCACGACTACGATGATGGCTCTGCGGCGGGACGGCGGCTGGGCTTGCTCGTTTTCAAGCTCGTTGTCGTCGCCCTGATCCGATGGGGCTGGTATCCGAGTAGAATCCGCCACGTTTACTTTCCTCCCAGATATTTCTTGTAGTTTTCGGCCGCGCCCAGGGCACGCGCCAGGCTGAGCTTGGCTACATTGTGCCGGTAGAGGCTGGATACATATTGATCGTTGGCCTGAGCCACGGATTGCTCGGCCTGGCTCTCGGCCAGATTGTCGCTGACTCCGTTGGCATAGCGCTGCTGTGCCTCGCTGAGCGCCTCGCTGGCCAGATCGACACTCGATTTGGCAACCTCAACCTGCTTCTGCGCCGAGGCAATGTCAAGCAAGGCGTCGCGAATATCCGCATCGACCTGAGCGTTTTTGTCGCTCAACTGGGCTTGTGCGGTGTCGAGTTGCGCCTGGGCAATCTGCGCCTCGCCGCGCAGTTCAAATTCCTTAAAGAGGGGTACACTCAGCGTACCCGTGGCGTCGCCGGTGCCGTGTGAGTGAGCCAGCGTGGTGCCTATATCGCCGTAGTCGCCGTCAAACTTGAAAGTCGGCAGGCGGTCGGCTGTGGCCGCCTTGCGCTGCTCTTTGGCCGCCTGAGTCTGCTCCACCATGGCCGCCAGGTCTTTGCGATTCAAATGGGCCTGGTGGATGGCCGCATCGACGTCGAGTTCGTCGAAGGCGGCGTAGGGCACCTTGTCGGTGAGCGTGAAGCTCTGCGCCAGCGGCAGGCCGATCGCCCGCGCCAGGGCCAGCTTATCTTTTTCCAGAGCGTTCCTGGCCACAATCAACTGCTGATCGAGCGATTGCGAATCCACGCGGGAGCGCAGCTCATCGAGCAGCGGCGCAGTGCCAGCCTGATGGTTGGCGACGGCCTGATTGAGCGAAATCTTGGCCGTGGCCGCTTGCGCTTCCACGCTGGCAACCTGCGTTTCATCGGCCAGCACCAGCAAGTAGGCATTGCCCACAGTGAGCACCACCAGCTCGCGCGCGTCCTGCGCAGAGAGCTGTGCAGCGTCGAAGTTATGGCGTGCGGCCAGGTAATTGTGCAGCGACGCCAGGTCCACCAGTGACCAACTGAGCGAAGCCCGCACATCCGTAAAGCCGAAAGGGCCGATGACAGTGGGAATGCCGGGAATGCGCAACCCCTCGGCGGGCAGGTCAACCTGGGTAAGGGTTTCCTTGCCGCTGGCATTCACTGAGGGCAGCAGCGATTGCAACTGGCTGAGCCGCTGCCCTCGTGCCCCTGCCGTCTGCGTTCCGCTGAGGATGATTCCCAGGTTTGCCTTTAGCCCCCGCTGGATGGCTTCGTCCAGAGAGAGGCCGATGGTCTCCGGCGAGGCTTCTCCCGTGGCTACGCTGCCCTGAAAACTGGACGCGGTTGGCGTCGACGGCTGACCACCAGGCAGGCTGGGCAGCGCCTGAGCGGCCAGGGAACCGGGGGACCAGATCGCCAGCCCCAGCGCCAGGGCGCAGGCGCAAGGCAAAATCGTGTTCTTTCTTGAAGAATTGGACGAAATCAAGGTTTTTCAACTCACAGCGAATCGCTACAGCCCTAAAATGGCTCTCCTAATGGATGCGAGGCAAAGGCGGCAGGGTTCTTAAAACAAGTGTATCGGACCAGGGAGCGGCTGGTTGGCGCTGCTTGCAACCATGACAACTGGGAAACGGCACTCACTGCTCCAAGTGCGCTCCAAAACCGGCCTTGGTCAGAGCGGCGATCGCATGATCGACGGGCGCAGCGGCTTGGTCGGCAGTGAACCGCGCCGCGCCTACGCGCACCTCGTTGACCACCACGCCCTCGACAGCGGCAAGAGTCTGGCTGACGCGGCGCACACAGGCTCCGCAGTGCATGTTGTCGATTCGTAGCGTGTATTCCGGCATTCTGTTCTCCCTGTTCTCTTCGATGATACCCGGATGCAAAAGATGCATGGGGCAGGAGTTGGGATTTAGAGTGGAGTCCTATGCAGAGAGAGTTCCCGGAGACGCCGCTGGTAGGCGTTGGCGCGGTGGTGGTGGACCAGGGCCGCGTGCTGCTGGTGCGGCGCGGAACCGAGCCGCTGAAAGGCCAATGGTCGCTGCCAGGCGGGCTGGTCGAGCTTGGCGAGCCGCTGCTAGCCGCCATCGCGCGCGAGGTGAGGGAAGAGACCGGTCTGACAGTCGAGCCCGTGGAGCTGCTCGAATTGCTGGACCGCATTCATCGCCAGGATGAACGCGTCCGCTACCATTATGTGATTGCCGATTACCTCTGCCGCGTTACGGGCGGAGCATTGTTGGCGGCCTCGGATGCGGAGGCGGTGCGATGGGTGGAGCGGGCGGAATGGAATAGCCACAGCGCCCTCCAGCTTGAGCCCATCGCGGTGCGCGTGATCGAGATGGGCTGGCAGAGGGCGCGGGCGTTGCAAGAGAAAGAGGAGGGCCGGTGAAGCTGTTCAAGGGGATGTTTTTGCTGCTCGTGGCGCTGGCGGTGGTTGCCGGGTTGGGCTTCTGGTTGCGGCCGGTCAGCTACTTCAACGCCGCAAACGAATTGCGGATGAGCTTTGCGGGCGCGGAGAACAGCTCGGTGCAGGTAGCGGGCTATCGACTCCACTATTTGGTGGAGGGGCCGGCGGACGGGCCGCCGATGGTGCTGGTGCATGGCCTGGGCGGGCGCGCCGAGGACTGGCGCAACCTTGCGCCCTGGCTGGCGCAGGCCGGTTTCCGCGTGTATATGCCCGATTTACCGGGGTTTGGGCGCAGTGAAAAGCCGGCTGGGTTTTCTTACTCGGTACGCGGCCAGGCCGAGGTCTTGGCCGGTTTTCTGGATGCAATGGGCCTGAAGCGGGTTGACCTAGCAGGCTGGTCGATGGGTGGCGCAATCGTGCAGCATGTCGCCGCGAAGCATCCTGAGCGGGTGAGGCGGCTCATCCTTTTGGACGCGCTCGGCATCAACGAGAAGCCAAACTGGGACACGCGTCTTTTTACGCCCACTTCACCGGCGGAAGTGGAGCAGTTGGACACCCTGCTGATGCCCAATCCTCCCAGGATTCCCGGTTTTATCGTGCGCGATATTCTCCGCGTCTCCGATGAGCGCGCCTGGGTTGTTCGCCGCGCGATTGCATCCATGAGCGCCAGCGACGCCACCGATAGCCTGCTTCCGCAATTCAAGATGCCGGTGCTGATTGTGTGGGACGCCGAAGATCGTATTTTTCCGCTCAGCCAGGGAGAGAAGATGCACAGCCTGGTTCCGCAGTCGCAATTCGCAATCATTCACGGCTGCGGCCACATGGCCCCCGTCAATTGCGCCACGCAGATTGGGCCGAGATTGGTCGAGTTTGAGAAGCCATAGGCTTGTCTCGTGCCTAACTTGCATTGGCGTCGAGTACTGTCGTTCGCTAACTCGCTAACCCCGCGCAGCGGGGGCCAAATCGCTAAAAGCGTTCATTCCATTCACGCCGGTACAGCTGCTTATTGTTTCACCAGTTCCACGCGGCGATTGAGCGTGCGCCCATCCTCGGAATCGTTCGAGGCGATCGGCGCATAAGGCCCGTCGCCATAAGGCTGGAGCCGGGTCGCCGCAATGCCATACTGGGTGGTGAGCGCCTGCACGACGGAGGCCGCGCGCCGTTTCGAGAGGTCGATGTTTCCGGCCAGCGCGCCCACATTGTCGGTATGTCCCACCACATAGACCTTGAGGGCGGGGTTCTCTTTGAGCAGCTTGGCAACTTCCTGCAAGGCCGGGGCTGACTCAGGCTTGACGTCGGCCTTGCCTGTGTCGAAAAGAATGCCGTTGACGATGACATGACCGTTGCCAGTCAGGCCGCCGGAAAGCGCGGCTGCATTGGCAACCACTTCTTGCGTCATTCCTTGCTCCACCACAATGGTCTGCCGGTACCAGCCGCCCCCGCTTACTTCTTCCATGATCCAGGTCTTGCCCATATGCACGGTAAAGTCGCCGTAGTCCCCGGAGTCGTAGTCGAACGTGTACCCCGCCGCCTTCAGGGCATTGTTCAGGTTGCGGACCACCTGGGATTTGCTGGCATTGCTGCTGGGCCAGTTGTAATTAAGCTGAAAGTATTTGCCCTCGACCCGCTTGGGCTTGTTTTGCTTCTCCACGGTGACAGTGAAGTTATAGCCATCGAAGGCCTTTTCTGCGCAGCCTGTGATGATGCTGCCGGGGAAACGGCCGATCAGTGGCGAGTCCTTGCAGCCCTTGGCATCCTGCGCCTGCGCTGTGCAGAGGTGGGCTGCGGACGCAACCGCAAGGCATAGCACCAGAGTTCGAATGACTTTCATTGTTTTCTCCCTTTTCGCGAGTTAGACGCCGATAACGGCGCAGAGTTCCTTCACGGCGGCGGCGCTTTTCTTCAAGGCCGCGTCCTCTTCGGGCGTCAGCTTGATCTCGATGATCTTCTCCAGGCCGGCGGCTCCCAGCTTGCAAGGGACGCCGATGTAGTAGCCATCGATGCCATACTCGCCTTGCAGATAGGCCGCGCAGGGAAGAATCTTCTTCTTGTCCTTGAGAATGGCCTCAACCATTTCGACAGCAGCTGCGGAAGGTGCGTAGTAGGCGCTGCCGGTCTTGAGATGTTTCACAATCTCTGCGCCACCGTCGCGCGTGCGCTGGACGAGCTGTTCGAGGCGGTCGGGGGCGATGAGCTCCGTGATAGGAATGCCGGCAACCGTCGAGTAGCGGGGAAGCGGGACCATGGTGTCGCCGTGGCCGCCGAGGACGAAGGCGGTTACGTTCTCGACGCTCACGTTGAGCTCGGCGGCGATGAAGGCGCGGAAGCGGGCGGAATCCAGAATGCCGGCCATGCCGATGACGCGCTCGCGGTTAAACCCGGCCTGGCGATAGGCGGCCTGGGCCATTGCGTCCAGCGGGTTGGAGACGATGATGAGGATCGACTCGGGCGACTGCGCCACAACCTTCTGCACCACGTCGGACATGATCTTGAAGTTGGTGTGAAGCAGGTCGTCGCGGCTCATCCCAGGCTTGCGGGGAATGCCCGCGGTGATGACCACGATGTCGGAGTTGGCCGAGGCCGCGTAGTCGTTCGCGCCGGTGACGCTCACGTCGCGTTTTTCGATCGGCATAGCTTCGAGCAGGTCGAGCGCCTTGCCTTGCGGGATGCCTTCGACGACATCGATCAAGACCACATCGGCCAGTTCCTTGGCCGCAATCCAATGAGCGGCCGTTGCGCCCACGTTGCCGGCGCCTACAATGCTTACTTTCTTACGCATAGTGCTCCTTTGAGTCGTCATTTGATGGTGGCAGACAGTTCTTGCACGGTGACTTCAGTTCCTAAAGCTAATTGACAAAACCGCAGGCTCTCCTACTTCCAGCCTGCGCCAATTTACAAAAGCGGCGGACTCGATGATTGCTGCATACAGCTCGGGATGATTTTCGCGAAAAGGTGCAACATTTTCCAACTGGAGAGTGAGTGTCTGACCTTGCGTAGCGTGAATGCTGGTCATTCCGTCCTCTGGCTGGTCGAGAGATGTCATGCAATCGATCCAGGCGTTCATGTTTCTGCCGTAGAAATCCGGAAATCCGAAGGTAGCTGCGAATTCGTCATGGAATGACTCCCAATCTCGAATCTTCACGCAATCGACAGAAACCTTCGTTTCAAACATTCCCAACTGTCTCCTTCAGCTTGACCGCCTTCTTCGAAGTCGCAGCTCACAGGAATTACAAATTTCCGATGATCCTTGTAGCGAACTCGCTTGTCCCGACCTTGGTAGCTCCTGCCGTTTGTCGCTCAAAATCATAAGTCACGAACTTCTGCAGGATGGTTTTTTCGAGCGACTCCTCAATGAGCTTCGCGGCTTCTTTCCAGCCGATAAACTCCAGCAGCATGACGCCCGACAGGATGACCGAGCCCGGGTTGATGACATCCTTGTCGGCGTACTTGGGTGCGGTGCCGTGGGTGGCTTCAAAGACCGCAAAGCCGTCGCCAATGTTTGCGCCGGGAGCGATGCCGAGGCCGCCCACCTGCGCCGCCGCAGCGTCGGAGATATAGTCGCCGTTGAGGTTGGTGGTGGCCAGCACGCTGTAGTCCTCAGGGCGCAGGATGATCTGCTGGAAGATGGAGTCGGCGATGCGGTCGTTGACCAGGATCTTCGACTTCCATGCGCCGTTGCCGTGGCTCTTGCCGATGGAGTCGAGCACTGCCTTGACTTCGGCGGCGACTGCATCCTGATAGCTCTGCGAGGCCATATCCAGGCCGGGCTCGATCATTGCCGCATTCTGCTCGGCGGTGAGGCCGGGGTTGGCGTCGGCATTGCCCAGAATCCAGCTCTCACGCTCGGTGACGGTCTGTTCGCGGAACTCCTGGACCGCAACCTCGTAACCCCACTCGCGGAAGGCCCCCTCGGTGAACTTCTGGATGTTGCCCTTGTGGACCAGAGTCACCGTCTTGCGGCCGGCTTCAAGCGCGGCGCGGATGGCATACCGGACCAGCCGTTTGGTTCCAAAAATGGAGATCGGCTTGATGCCCACGCCGGAGTCGCCGCGCACCTTCTTCTTGCCGCCCTTCAGCAGGTCGTCATTCAAGAAACTGATAAGGCGGGCGGCGTCTGCCGAGCCCTCTTTGAACTCGATGCCCGCATACACGTCCTCGGTATTTTCGCGGAAGATCACGATGTCCAGCTTCTCGGGGTGCTTCACCGGGCTGGGCACGCCTTGGTAATACTTGATCGGGCGCACGCATGCGTAGAGGTCGAGAAGCTGGCGCAGGGCTACGTTGAGCGAGCGGATGCCGCCGCCGACTGGCGTGGTGAGCGGCCCCTTGATGGAGACGCGCAGATCGCGGGCCGCGGCCACCGAGTCGTCGGGCAGCCAGGTGTTGAACTGGCGGAAGGCCTTTTCGCCGGCGAAGATCTCAAACCAGCGGATGGCGCGCTTGCCGCCGTAGGCCTTCTCGACCGCCGCGTCAAAGACCCGCTGCGAGGCCTTCCAGATGTCGCGGCCTGTGCCGTCACCCTCAATAAAAGGGATGATGGGATGGTTGGGCACAACGATCTGCCCGTCTTTGTAGTCGATCGGCTGGCCGTTTGCGGGCAGTTCCAGCCCGTTGTAGGTAGTTTGCATGGGTTTTAAGGGGTCCTTTTCCTTGCGGGGTTAAGCATGAGGCTAACACCTGCAAATCACGGGTGGCAATGGCGGGGGAGGCGGCGGAGTGCGGCGAGTGGTTTGAGTCTGTACGCCTGAGCGGCGGATGAGAAGGTCGGCTTCACCGAGTCTTATCTTGGGAGATGAAAAAGGCGAGACTTCGGAGCCGCCTCCGGCAAGGCGTTCGCCTTGCCGGAGGCGGCGTCTTCTGTTGAGGGCAAAGCTGTTGCTTTTCTTAGCCGCGCGAGGGGAAGATGCCAACCAGCGCGATGATGAAGTTGACGGTCAGATAGGGCTGTATGACCGGGAAAGGCTGGTTGCTTCCAGTCAAGCCGATTGCCGTGCTTGCCATTTGTCCTGTTGAGGCGGGCGCGTAGGAAGGGTTGACTACCGGTGTCTTGCCGCCGCCGTTGGCCTCGGCCCAGACGTTGCCGATGGGGGAGGGGTTTGCGCCGGCCCCGCCGTTGGCGTTTGCAGAATGCGTGTGCGCCGGCAGGTTGGCCACCAGCAAAGATTCGTTTTCAATGCCGCCGCTCTGACCGATCACATAGGTGCTGGTGCCCGGGCTCTGGCCCTGGTGGATGGGAACGCGCCCTTGCAGATTCGGCAGGGCGAAGGTGTTTCTGCCGTCGCCGCCATAGGAGGTTCCCAAAAGAGAAAACAGGGCGGCGTTCTGTGAGATTGAGAGCAGTTGCCCATTGCAAAGCGCCCAGCCCGCAGGCGCAAAGTTGAAACCAACCATGAGTATCTGACCGAGAAATTGCTCCATACGCCATATCTCCTTGGAACCGGCCAAAGCGGCTCCCGCGAGTGATTCGTTGATTCAATCCACGGCAAATGATCGTTCTAAAGCTGCCGTGAAACGGGGGAAGAGAAATCACTGATGTCAATCCGCTCAGACGATACCCCATCCGGGCGCGCGCTCCATCCGCCGCGCGGATGGCGGTCGAGAAAGACGATGTGCCTGTTGAAAGGAGCGATGCCGATTTCCCGGCCATCGGTGCCGTAGCGCATTCCCACCACGCACACTGAACCCATGTGCCATGCCGGAGCGCAGGGCTCCGTCGCCGTTGGTCGAGAAGCATTTATGCATAGCCGGTTGGGGAACCGAAGTCTCGGGAAGCTGAGACACAACGGATTGTAGACCACGGATCGCGATTTTGTCCGCACCGAAGAAGAAAATTCTTTTGTTGCACCCTGGCCCTGACTGATTGTCCCGGATTGACGTCCCAAGTGAGCCGGATATTCCCTCGCGAATGTCCCGGTTTCACAAACTTCGTTAAAATCCGCTCCGGCTCTACTCTCAACCGGCCAAATACGATAGACTCATGCGGGAACGTTTAACGAAACCACGATCTTTAAACTCACGGAGGGCACATCGAAATTGGGAAAAAGCATGGTCCCCAAGCAACTTTTCTTTACCAAGGGCGTCGGCAAACACAAGGAGCGCTTGACCTCCTTTGAGCTCGCCCTTCGAGATGCGGGGATCGCCTCGCAGAATCTGGTGCGCGTCTCGTCCATCTTTCCGCCGCGGTGCAAGATGATTCCGCGCAAGGATGGCCTCACCTATCTAAGCCCCGGCGAAGTGGTTTTTGCGGTCATCGCTGAGAACTCCACGCGCGAGCCGCACCGGCTGCTGGTTGCCAGCATCGGCGTGGCCATTCCCGCGGATCGCAACACCTACGGCTACCTCAGCGAGCACCACAGTTTCGGCGAGACCGAGGAGCAGGCCGGCGAGTATGCCGAGGAGCTAGCCGCGGAAATGCTGGCCACCACTCTCGATGTGGAATTCGATCCGGATACCAGTTGGGATGAGAAGAAGGAGATCTATCGCATCTCCAACAAGATCGTGCGCACCAGCAACGTCACGCAATCGGCTGTGGGTGACAAGCGCGGCTTGTGGACCACCACGATTGCCGCCGCCGTGCTGATTCTGGACGAGTAGGCATTGCATCCAGCGAACAATCGAGGCCAACTCCGCGCTGTGGGGTTGGCCTTGCCGCAGGTCTCATAAGAGCCGCTTTAGAGGGTTGCTTGTCGAACCATGGTAAATAGCCGCAAATATGTCGTGGGACTGGTGCAGATGCGCATGGGCGCTGATCCGGAGGCAAACTTCGCTTCGGCGGTCGAGCGCATCCACGAGGCGGCGCGGCTGGGTGCAAATATCGTCTGCCTGCCTGAACTCTTCCGCACGCAGTACTTTTGCCAGCGCGAGGATCTCCGCCTCTTCGATCTGGCCGAGCCCATTCCTGGGCCATCCACGAATAAGCTGGCCGAGGTAGCCCGCAAGGCCCGCGTCGCCATCATTGCCTCGCTCTTCGAGCGCCGCGCGCCGGGGCTATATCACAACACGGCGGTCACGCTTAATGCCGATGGAGCCATCGCCAGCGTCTACCGCAAGATGCACATCCCGGACGATCCGCTCTACTACGAAAAGTATTACTTTGCCCCCGGCGATCTGGGTTTTCAAGCTGTGGATACCGCTTTTGGGCGCGTGGGCACGCTGGTTTGCTGGGATCAGTGGTATCCAGAGGCCGCGCGGCTCACCGCATTGCGGGGCGCAGAGGTGCTGTTCTATCCCACCGCCATCGGCTGGCACCCGGCAGAGAAGGATGAGTTTGGGGCCGCGCAATATGAAGCGTGGCAAACCATCCAGCGTTCGCACGCCATCGCCAACGGCGTCTATGTGGCCAGCGTGAACCGGGTAGGTGCTGAGCATGGCGACGTGCTCGGCAATCGCGCGGAAGGGCAGGGAATCGAGTTCTGGGGCGGCAGCTTTCTGGCCGATCCCTTTGGCCGCGTGATCGCCAAAGCCTCCCACGATGCTGAAGAGATTCTGCTGGGCGTGATCGACCTGGGACTGATCGAAGAGACGCGCCGCAACTGGCCTTTCCTGCGCGATCGCCGCATCGATGCGTATGCGCCGATTACCAAGCGCTTTATCGATCCGGTGAATACGTGGCAAGCGGATGGGGATTCCAAATAGACATGACGAGCTCGATTCCGCCTGCAGCAACGCCGCGCGAACTTGGCTACATCATGCCCGCCGAGTGGGAGCCGCACGAGGCCACATGGCTTGCGTGGCCCCACAATCCCGAGGACTGGCCAGGCAAGTTTCAGGCCATCCCCTGGTTCTATGCGGAGATCGTGCGTCTGCTCTCGGCGCATGAGTTGGTGCATATCCTCGTCAACGACGCCAAGGCCGAGCGGCGCGCGCAGCGCATCCTGGAACGCGCCGGGGCGAATCTGGATTTTGTGAGCTTTCACCAATGGCCCACGAATCGGGTGTGGACGCGTGATTCCGGCCCCATCTTTGTGCGCAACGCCCAGGGTAAGGTTGGCCTGACCAACTGGCGCTTCAATGCCTGGGCAAAGTACTCCGACTGGCAGCTTGACGAACAGGTGCCGGGCCGCGTGACGGAACTGCTCGGCTTACCGGCCTGGCAACCCTTCATCCAAAACGAGAACCGCACGAAGTGCGTGCTTGAAGGCGGGTCGATCGACACCAATGGTGCGGGCATTCTGCTCACCACTGAGGAATGCTTGCTCAGCGAAGTGCAGCAGCGCAATCCCAGCGTCAGCCGCGAGCAACTGGAGCAGGCGTTTTCGGAATTTCTGGGCATTGACAGCGTGATTTGGCTTAATCGCGGCATTGCGGGCGACGACACTCACGGCCACATCGACGACATCACCCGCTTCGTCGCGCCCACAACCATTGTGACCGCTGTCGAGCCGAATGCCAGCGACCCCAACCATGAGCCTCTGGCCGAGAACCTCGCTCGCCTCAAGGCTGCCCGCACCCTGTCAGGTTCGCAGTTCACCATCATCGAGCTGCCACTGCCCCGCCCGGTGGTCTTCCGCGGGCAGCGGCTGCCGGCGAGTTATGCCAACTTCTATATTGCCAACGGGCTGGTTCTGGTTCCCACCTTCCATGACCCCAACGACCGCGTGGCGCTGAACATTCTGTCCGAAGTATTTTCGGATCGCGAAGTCATCGGCATCCACTCGGTAGACCTCGTCTGGGGCCTGGGCACGCTGCACTGCATGACTCAGCAGCAGCCGGCGGCGGTTCAAAGCGGTGTATAATCCAACTCACGGAGAGTTGCCCATGCTCGCACCGAGCGAATTGATTGGTAAAGCACAACTCTATCTCGGCGAGATCATTCCCGACTTTGCGGCGCTGGATCCCAGGGTGGAAGAGATGGTGTTGGACAAAACTTCTGCCAACTGGAACATCACTTTTTGCGCACTCAGCAGTCCCGAAAAGTCACAGGAGAATACGCTGGCAGATTTGCTGCGTTTTCATAAAATCAGGAAAGTAGTATCCGTCGGGGCAGATGATGGCTCATTAGTTGCTGTCAGAAATCCTGCGCCATTTTGAGCGTGCGCCGATGTTTTTGGAAGAACAGGTCTTCGCGCGTCATGTGGGGAAGAAAATTCTTCTGGATTCCAACTTGCTGCTCGTCCTGTTGGCCGGCAATTTCGATCTTCGCCTTTTCGGGAGTTTTAAAAGAATCAGCGCGTATTCGATAGAGGATTATGAGTTTTTAGAGCGGCTGGTTAGAAGATTTTCCGTCCTATTCACCACACCGCACATCCTTACCGAAGTCAGCAACCTCGCCAATAGCCTCACTGAACAGTGGCGAGAGGATTGGCTGCGCAATATGGCGGCATGGGTATCATGTTTGAATTGCAAGCCACTTTGCGAGGAATGCTGGACTCCGGCTAAGCAACTGGTCGTGAATCCGGAGTTCTTGGCTTTTGGACTGACAGACGCTTCGCTCGCTCAGTTATCAAGTAATGCCTTGATCGTCACAGATGATTTCAGGCTCTCCGGCTTCTTGCGTCGGAAGGGTGTCTCGATTCTCAATTTTCGTGATCTGCGGAATCTGCAAAGGTCTTAGGCGGCTCAAGGTTAATGACGGACATTGATTTCATGCAAGCCGCACTCGCCGAAGCCCGCCTGGCCGCCGAGGCGGGCGAGGTGCCGATTGGCGCGGTGGTGGTGCGGGACGGAGCCATCGTAGCGCGCGGGCAAAATCGCGTCCTCCGCGACCTGGACCCCACCGCCCACGCGGAGATCGTAGCCCTGCGCGCGGCAGCTGCGGCGCTGGGGAACTACCGGCTCACGGGCTGCACGCTCTATGTGACGCTGGAGCCATGCGCCATGTGTGCTGGGGCCATGATTCATGCGCGGATTGCCCGGCTGGTCTTCGCCGCCGCCGATCCCAAGGCGGGCGCAGCCGGCTCGGTGCTTGCCGTGCTCAACCATCCCCAGCTCAATCATCAGCTGCAGGTGGAGCAGGGGATTCTTCCCGATGAGTCGGCAGAGTTATTGCGGAGTTTCTTCCGGGAACGGCGGTAAGTCTTACGGTTGGGTGTTTCGATGCCTGCTCAGCGTTTACTCGCATTGCGGCCTGCACGCTCGCCAAGCCGCCATAGCGACCCTTTACACGGAAGGCTTCAACGGCTTCGACCCCTCTGCCGCCGCTTGGATTGTTACCGGGTGGAACGAACCAGTTCCCAGGCGGGTCACTATCCCGCTAAGAAGCACCGTCTTTCCCGGCGCACGTGCAGCATCTCCTTAACGAAAGCGCTTGGAGGGCTCGTCGGAGAAGATCTCTCCGTCCCGGATATGGATGACGCGATGGGCGTACTCGGCGATGTCCGGTTCGTGGGTGACCAGCACGATGGTATTGCCATTGGCGTGCAGGGTGTCAAAGAGCGCCATGATCTCGAGGCCGGTCTTCGAGTCCAGGTTGCCGGTGGGCTCGTCGGCCAGGATAATCGAGGGCCGGTTGACCAGCGCCCTGGCGATGGCCACGCGCTGGCGCTGGCCGCCGGAGAGCTCATTGGGCTTGTGATACATACGCGATTCCAGGCCGACATCGGTGAGCGATTCCTTGGCGCGGGCAATGCGCGCCGCCGCGGGCGTGCCGTTATAGATCAGCGGCAGTTCGACGTTATGCAGCGAAGAGGCCCTGGCCAGCAGATTGAAGGTCTGGAAGACGAAACCGATCTCCTTGTTGCGGATGCGCGCCAACTGATCGTCGTCCAGTTCGCTGACCAACTGGCCATTGAGCCAATAGCTGCCCCTGGAGGGCGTGTCGAGGCAGCCGATGAGGTTCATCAGCGTCGACTTGCCCGACCCGGACGGGCCCATGATGGCCACGTATTCATTGTGCTTGATGCTCATGGAGACGCCGCGCAGCGCCTGCACCTGCTGCTCGGAGCCCATATCGTACGTGCGCCACAGATCCTCGACAACGATTACGTTGCCTTGCGGCCTGGCCGCCGGTTGCACAAGTTGTTCGCTGTCCATCGTATTCAAAGCCATTCGAATCTCATCCTTTGCGTGTTCCAGCCGTCTTCTGGATTTACTGCCCTTACGAGTTGCCGCCTGAGGCCGTCGTCACCGGTTTGGCGGTGTCCCGCTTCACCAGCGCGTTGCTCTTGAGTGTGCGCAGCGTCTTGAATGGGCCGATGACAATCTCCTGCCCATCGGTAAGGCCAGACAGCACCTCAATGTCGGTGGCGCCGGTGATGCCGGTGGTCACGGGAACGAACTTGGCCCGCAGCTTTCCTTTTGCGTCCTTGTCGACCACATAGACGCCCTGCGCCGGGATGCTCTTGGCCGCGGGGGAGGAGGAACCAGATGCGGCCTGCACGTCGCTCTGGCCCTTGGGTTTGTCGTCATCCGGGTTGTGCATGGTCAGCGCCTGGATGGGTAGGGAGAGCACGTTGGACTTATGAGCCGTGGTGATCTTGGCAGTTGTGGAGAGGCCGGGGCGCAGATCGTTCGAAGGCGTGTCCAGAGTAACCACCACTTTGAAGTCTTTAGCCTCTTCGGTGCCGGAAGTCGATTGCGAAGTGGCGATGCCGGTGGAACGCAGCAGCGCCTGATCGCCCACCAGGGTCACATGCCCTTTGAAGACCTTGCCGGGCAGAGCATCCACTGTCACTTCGGCCGATTGACCGAGCTGAATATTGACAATGTCGGTCTCGTCTACCTTCACCTCGGCTGTGACGACGCTCATGTCCGCGATTGTCATCAGCGTGGAGCCTTCGGAGTTCTGGATGCCGATCACAACGGCTTCCCCCTCCCGAACTGGCTCGTTGGTCACGATGCCATCAAAAGGAGCGATGGCGATGGTTCTGTCGAGCAAATCCTGGTTGAAGCGAAGGCTGGCGACCTGCGTTCCCAGGTGACCGCGGGCCGAATCGGTCTGCGCCTTGGCTTGGTTGAGGCCCGCCACGGCCTGAGCTACTGAGGCTATGTCGGTGTCATAGGCTGCCTTTTTGGCGTCAAAGTCCTGCTTGGCCATGATCCCGGCCTGGAAGAGGCCCTGGGCGCGCTCCCAGTCAAGGCGCTTCTGTTCCAGATCCGCCTTGGCATGCTCGACGTTGGCCTCGGCGGTCTTCTCGGCCGCAACAAAGGAGGCAATATCGGTTTTGGCCGCGGAGATGGTGGCCTGCTGGCCAGCCACATTCGCCTCCTGCTGCACGTTTTCGATGGTGGCCACCGTTTCGCCCTTTTTCACGGTGTCCCCCTCCTTCACGTAGAAGTGGGTGACGCGGCCCTGGGCGGTGGCGCCAAGGTTGACGTAGGTCTTGGCCTTGATTTGGCCGGTGCCGCTGACAACCGTGGCCAAATCCTGCCGGACGATCTTGGCGGTCAATACCTTGGTATAGCCCGACTGCTGCTTGTAGACCATGAGGGCCACAAGTCCAGCGGCAACGACTACGGCGGCAACAATCAACAGAATCTTTTTCATGAGGGCTTCGTGCTCCAGACATCTCCAGATTCAGTGTACGCAATTGGTCCGGGCAAGGTTCCAAATTGCCGCAAAATCTGCTTCGGATTCCTTGCCTTGCCACTCGTTGGTTGCCCATTAAAACCGGAAAGAGGTTGCAATGGAAGAACCGAGGAGCATAACGGATGCGAAGGTTGCGTTCATTTCTTGGACGGTAGAACGGCTGGTCTGGTCTCAAAGCCTCGTCTACGGTTTATCTGCCGGGTTACATTCGCGGCTATTCCGCGTCCAACAGGCAGCCAGCTCCATACGGAATCTTGCCCAGCCCCACCGGGACCCGTAGAATAAAGGTTCGCAGGAGTTTTGAAGGCAATGACGTTTAACGGTCGTACGTTTCTGTTTGCCGCACTGAGTTGCGGCCTTGTTTTCGCCCCCACTGCCGGTCTATCGGCCCAGCAGACGGACAACTCGTCCGCTCAGGCGCAGCCGTCGGCTCACCCCCCCTCCGGGCAGGGCCAGGAGCTGGACCCCCTCAAGCGCAAACGATCTGACGAAGAAACCCGTAAGGCTCAGAAGGCCCTCAGTGGCGAGCTTCATGGCGCCTACAAGACCTGGCTCAATCAGGACGTGATCTGGATCATCTCCGACGAGGAGACCAAAGCCTTCAAAACCCTGAGTAACGATGAGGAGCGCGACGCGTTCATCGAACAGTTCTGGCTGCGCCGCAACCCCAGCCCGGACTCGCCCGACAACGAATTCCGCGAAGAGCACTACCGCCGCATCGCCTATGCCAACGAACACTTTGCCGCCGGCAAGCCCGGCTGGAGGACGGACCGCGGCCACATCTACATCGCCTACGGCAAACCAGACTCCATCGACTCCCACCCCGCCGGCGGCAACTATGAGCGGCCCATGGAAGAAGGCGGCGGCGAGACCTCCGTTTTTCCCTTCGAGACCTGGCACTACCGCTATCTTGAGGGCGTCGGCGAGAACATTGACCTCGAGTTTGTGGATACCTGCCAATGCGGCGACTACCACTTCACCATCGACCGCAGCGAAAAAGACGCCTTGAAGCACACTCCCAATGTCGGCCTGACGCAACAAGAAGAGCAGGGCGGGGCCAAAAAAGCCGACCGCTTCACCGGCGGCCTTGAACAACTCGGCCTCGGCCAAATGCGCTCGACCGAACAGTCCAAACAATTCGACCGCATCGAGCTGGCCGCCAAGATCATGGCCCCACCGCCGATCAAGTTCCATGACCTTGAGAATTTCATCTCCGAGCACAAGATTCTCAACGGGCCGGTCTTCCCCTTCGACGTGCGTACCGACTTCGTCAAAGTGACGGAAAACACGGTTCTGGTGCCGATCACTTTGCAATTGAAGAATCGCGACATTACCTTTGTGACCAAAGACGGCGTGGCGAAGGGCTTTGTCAACATTCTGGGCAAGGTGACCACTTTGACCCACAAGACGGTGCAGACCTTTGAGGATACGGTTCAGGTGGAGCAGCCGGCCGAATTGCTGGAGAAGAGCCTGGAGCGGAAATCCGTCTACTGGAAGGCCATACCCCTGCTTCCCGGCCTCTACCGGCTCGACATTGCCATCAAGGACGTGAACAACCCCGATCATGTCGGACTCTACGGCAGCAGCCTCGATGTCCCCACGTACCACGACGAAAAGCTGGCTACTTCGTCGCTGATATTGGGGGATGAGATGAATACGGTCTCATCGCGCGAGATCGGCGCCGGCTCCTGCGTCATCGGCAATACGCATATCTGCCCGCGGGTCACGCCCAACCGGGCCACCCCGGTCAGCTTCAAGCGCGCGCAACAGCTCAACTTCTGGATGCAGGTCTACAATCTGGGTATAGACGACGCCACAAAGAGCAACCAGGCGACAGTGACTTACCAGATCACCGAAACCGCAACCGGCGAGGTGATCCTTGAAAAACAACTGGATTCGAAGGATCTCGGGGCACACAGCGACCAGTTAACCGTGGAGAAAACTTTGCCCATGGCAGGCCTTGAGCCAGGAAAGTACAAGGTGACGATCAAAATAAACGACACGATCTCAAAACAAGAGATTGCACAATCGGCGCCTTTTGTCGTGGAATAGTATGTACCCAGTGTACGAGGGTTACCGAGCACAAGATTCGGAAACCTGCTGGATTCGGTTTGAAAGCGTTTTGCCAGGGACGCCGCCAGGTCACCTATCGTGATGATGAGCAGGGTCCATCTCGTGTTCTGCACCGCGCTGATTGCAGT
>Ga0302320_10010078_pt1 | contig 20224 bp, 17 predicted proteins | sample Bog_T0_3_FD_202130 | JGI IMG/M metagenome (GOLD analysis project Ga0302320, IMG submission 202130) | Peat permafrost microbial communities from Stordalen Mire near Abisko, Sweden - Bog_T0_3 | ecosystem: Environmental > Terrestrial > Soil > Wetlands > Peat | place: Sweden: Abisko, Stordalen Mire...
TTGAGCCTGCGCGCCCAGGGCCCCGCTCGAGCGTTGCTCATGGGCAGTCATCGAAGCGCTCATCATGGTCGCGGGTTGGAAATCGAAGAAGTTCGGCCCTATGTCGCGGGCGATGACCCGCGGAGCATCGATTGGCGGGTGACGGCACGGCGCGGGCGTGTACACACCAAGCTGTTTCGCGAGGAGCGCGAACGGCCGGTGTGGCTGCTCGTCGACCTTGGGGCGTCGATGTTCTTCGGCAGCAAGCTGCAATTGAAATCCACGGCCGCCGTGCGCGCGGCCGCGCTCCTGGCGTGGGCCGCGGCGCTCGGCGGCGATCGGGTGGGCGCGGTCATCAGCAATGCGCGAACTGAACGGGTGCTGCCCATGCGATCGCGAGAGGCGGGAGTGCTTCCGATCCTGAACGCCTTGATTGAGCTTCAACCCTCAGGGCCGGCCGCCTCCATCGACCGCCCGCCGGCGGCGCTGCTCACCCTCACCCCGTTGGTCCATCCCGGAAGTCTCATATTGGCGCTCTCCGATTTTCAGTCCCTCGATGCGGACATGGAGGCGCGATGGACGGCGTTGTCTGCCCACAGCGATTGCCGCTGGCTCTGGATCACGGATGCGCTCGAAGCGAGCGCGCTGCCCAAGGGGCGATTTGTCGCCGGATTCGGCGGGAGCATCTCTCGCATCGACGGCGCGGCGGTCCGTTCGAAGTGGCTTGCCGCCTGGGCGCAGAGCCAGGCGCGAATCGACGCCTTCACGAGCGGCCGGCGCATAGGCCTCACCCGGCTCGAGACCGGACAAAATGTCATTGAGTCTCTTGCCGCTTCCATTCACGCTTCCAAGACTGCGGCATGAATGCCGACTGGCTCTCTCAATTAGCCCCCGCACGCGCTCCGGCGCCGCCGTCGTGGTGGCCGCCGGCCGTGGGATGGTGGCTCCTGGCGGTCCTGATCTTTGTTCTCCTGGCCACGAGCATTCAGTGGTGGCGGTTCTCGAGGAGTGCACGTCGAAGACGCCTGCGCCGCGCGGCAATTGCTGAATTGGCGAGGATTCGCGCTCTTGACGCCGCCGACCAGGCGGCCGCGATCCAGCGCCTCATGCGGCGCTACGCGCTCACCACCTATGGCGCGACGGCGGTCGCCAAGCTCAGCGGCGATGCATGGTTGCGTTTCGTCCAAACACACGGCGGTGCGGGATTCAATGGAGCCGACGGCCGTGCGTTCCTGGCCGCTGCGTTTGGAAAGGCGGCCTCCGCCCCCGAGACCGATTGGTCCTCGGCCGCGGAGGACTTTATCCGGCACACACCGCCGAGCGCGAGCGCGACATGATCCACTTCGCATGGCCGTGGCTCGCACTGCTTGCGCCGCTGCCGTGGCTGCATTACCGGCTTCGCAGTGCCGCAGATCCGCAGAGCGGCGCCGTATATCTGCCGTTCCTCAAGGTCATTGGTCCATTGGCGGCCACGGACCCTCTTGGCGCCAGTCGATGGGCGCGCGCGTGCTTCGCTGCACTGTGGATACTGCTGGTATTGGCGGCCCTGCGGCCGCAGGTGCTGGGGGAGCCGCTGCCCGTGCCCACCACGGGACGACAGATGTTGCTCGCGGTCGACGTCTCGGGCTCGATGGCAACGCCGGATATGGGCGACGGTGCCACACGGCTGCAATCCGTGCAGCGAGTGGCCGGGCGGTTCATCGACGGCCGTCACGGCGATCAGGTGGGCCTCATATTGTTCGGCACACAGCCTTACATGCAGGCGCCCCTGACGCCCGATCTGGTGACGGTGCATCGGTTCTTGGATGAGGCATTGGTTGGCATTGCGGGCCCTCAGACGGCGATCGGAGATGCCATCGGACTTGCCATCAAAAGGCTGCGCGCAAATCCCCAAGGCACCGACAAAGACGGCAATGGCCGGGTCAAACAGGCGGTGTTGGTGCTCCTCACCGATGGGGAGAGCAACGCCGGTGCCGTGCCGCCGCTCGAGGCCGCTCGACTCGCCAAGCAGGCGGGACTGCGGATCTACACCATCGGGGTGGGCGCCATTGCGCAAGCCGGATTCTTCGGGGCGCAAGGCAACAACGATCTGGATGAAGACACGTTGAAGTCCATCGCAAAGACCACGGGCGGAGAATATTTCAGGGCGGCGGATGCGGATGCGTTGCAGGAGGTTTACCACCGCATCGATCAGCTCGAGCCGGCGGCTGGTCATGAACAGTGGCTGCGTCCGGCGCAAGAGTGGTTTTCCGTACCGCTGGGACTCGCATTGGCTTTGAGCCTCCCGGCGGTATGGCTCGGAGCGCGTCGATGGGATTAGCCGCGTTGGAAAATTTCCATTTCTTGCATCCCTGGTGGCTCGCGGCCCTTCCTCTGCTTTGGGGACTGGCGGCGTGGCGGCTCCTGCGGCAACAGCGCGACGGCGGCTGGGCGCGCGTGATCGATCCCGATCTGCTGCCCGTCCTGCGTCTGCCCGGGCGCGGGGGCGGCGGGGGGTCACCGTGGTGGCTGCTCGTGGCCGCGTGGACAACGGCGGTCGTGGCGCTCGCCGGCATGACCTGGGAACGCGATCAAAGCGTGGGTTATCACGCTCCCAGCGACTGGATCTTGGTGATGGACCTGTCGCCCTCGATGGCCGCCACGGATGTCCCGCCTGATCGCGCGACCCGCGCACGCTATGTTATTTCCGATTTCCTCAACGCTGCCCAGGACACGCGGGTCGCATTGGTCGTGTTCGCCGGGGAAGCGCACACCGTGGCTCCGCTCACCACTGACGTCGAGACCGTGCGCGCGCTGCTTCCGCCTTTGGCTCCCAACATCATGCCGGAGCCGGGCGATGAATTGGCGCCCGCCTTGGATGAGGCGGCCCGGTTGATCCATACCGCGGCAGGCAGCGGGGCGCAGGTCGTACTCTTGACCGACGGCATCGTAGACCCGGCGCGCGCATTGCAGTCCGCGCAACGCCTGCGGGCTCAAGGTGCCACACTCAACGTCATCGGCATCGGCACACGAAGTGGTGCTCCCGTGCCGCTGAAAGACGGGGGCTTTCAACAGGGCCCGCAGGGCGGGAGCCTGCTCAGCAAGCTGCCGGACGATCAGCTGCAACGCATTGCCGCTGCCGGCGGCGGGCGCTATTTCCCCGCCGGCGAATCGAATGAATTGATCGATGAGCTCAAACAAGAGCGCTCCTTTCGAGCGCGCGAAGAGGACGCCCAAACCGCGTCCCAGCACGTTCAAAGCTGGCGCAACGACGGCATTTGGCTGTTGCCGGTGCTGCTCGTGTCGGTCGCTTTGATCGCGCGTCGCGGGTGGCTATGAAGATCGTTCGGACCATCGGCCTGTGGATACTGCTCGCCGGGAGCACACACGCAAGCTCCTGGTCGGATCTGTGGTACCGCCGCGATCAACAGGGCCAGCAAGCGCTTCAGGCGGGCGACTCTAAGGGTGCCGCGGAGCTGTTCACGGATCCGCGCCGCCAGGCTTTTGCTCAGCTCAAGGCGGAGCAGTATGCGGCGGCCGCGAAACGGCTTGCGCCATTCACCGACGGAGCCTCACAGTACAATCGCGGCAACGCTCTGGCAAAAAGCGGGGATTTGCACGCGGCGCTCGATGCTTACGACGGCGCACTCAAGCATCCCGACCTTGAATCTTCACTGCGGCGCGACGCGCAGCACAACCGGGATCTCGTCGCTCGTCAGCTTCAGACGCAAAAAGATCAGAAGTCCCCCTCCTCGGGCGGTCAATCGACATCAAAGGACCAGCAGAACGGCAAGCCCCAGGGCAGCGACGCCAAAGACGCTCCCAGCGCTTCCGATTCGTCGAAGCCGCCGGCGACGGCAGCATCCGAGAGCCCTTCGCAGGGCGAAAAAAGCAAACCGGCAGGGAGCGAGCCCAGCGCCACGACGCCGACGTCGCCCTCACAGAAGTCGCCCTCACAGAAGTCGCCCGGGGACCGACAGCGCCCCGCCGATCAACGCCCGCAATCGACTGACGACCGCAATGCGTCGACGCAGCATCAGCCGCAGGAGCAGGCTGTCGGACAGCAGGCGCCCGGGTCGGCCTCTCGAGGCGATGAGAAGCAGTTGACTTCGCGGGGAGCGGCGATCGGCGACTCATCGCTGCCGCGCACCGAGCAGCAGCTCGCCCTCGAGCAGTGGCTGCGGCAAATTCCCGACGATCCGGGCGGATTGCTGCGACGTAAATTCATGATCGAGCATTTGATGAAACAGCAACAGGTGCAACCGTGAAATCCCCAGCGTTCATGCGCGCGGCATTCTTGGCCGGCCTGCTCCTGCTTGCCGGTTCGGCGCAGTGTGCCGTGCGCGCCTCGGTCGACACCAATTCCGTCGGCGCGAACTCGACCATCGAATTGCTGCTCGAGCACGACGGCCAGACGTCCGCCGAACCGGATTTATCGCCTCTCAAGGCGGATTTTGACGTTCTGTCCAGCAGCCGCAGCAGCAACGTACAGATCTTCAACGGCAGCATGACCTCGAGCGTACGGGTTGCGCTCTCACTGTCGCCGAAACACGGCGGACCGTTGCGCATTCCCGCCATCGCCTGGGGGAACGAGAAGAGCGACCCCATTGCCGTCAACGTGAACGGTGCGCCGCAAACACCCAACGCGACATCCGGCTCCGGGAAAGTGTATTTGAGGACCTCGATCGAACCTCAGCAGTCCTACGTGCAGGCGGGGGTTGATCTCACCGTTCGGTTATATTCTGCCGTCCCGCTCTATCACGCGGATCTCGAGATTCCCGCAAACAGTGACGTATTGGTGCAGCAGGTAGGCGCCGACCGCAACGAGACCGTCGTCGAAAACGGCGAGCGCTATCAAGTCGTCGAGCGCCACTATCAACTCTTCCCGCAACGAAGCGGCTCGCTCACGTTGTCGGGCCCTGTGTTGGATGCGCAGGTCCCCGTTCAGAATCGAATGGATCCCTTCGGCAATCTCCCTTTCGGCGGCGCGTTCACCACCGCCAAACCAATCCGGCTGCACGGGGATGATATCGCGCTGAACGTGCTGCCGCGGCCGGCTGCCGCGGGGAATGAATATTGGCTGCCCGCCCGGGAGGTCACTCTTCAAGGGGAATGGCGTCCGGCTCAGGGACAGGTCAAGGCGGGCGATCCGGTGACGCTGGATCTGCACCTCAAAGCGCAGGGTCTCACCGCCGCTCAGCTGCCGGACCTCAACTCACTCTTGAAGCTGCCGCAGGGCGTCAAAGCGTATCCCGATCAAGCAAAACTCTCGAACGATGCGCAAGGCGGAATTCTGGTGGGCCAGCGAGATCAGAGCATTGCTTTGATCGCCGACCGTGCAGGGGAATTCATGATACCGGCGTTGTCCGTCCATTGGTGGGACACCGCGGCGAATGAGGTTCGGGAAGCCACCTTGCCCGCACGGACACTAGCCTTCGCACCGGGCGCGACCTCCTCATCTCCGATACCGCCGCCTGCCACGGCACCGAATGCGACGCGCGCACCCAGCGCGACGACGGCCAATCAGAAGTCGGCTTCAGGCTCGAGCCCACGCTGGTTTTGGGCAACGGTCAGCCTCGCAATCCTTTGGATGATCACCCTCGTCGCCTGGTACTTGAGCAGGCGTCGACCGACGATGCAGTCGGCCTCAACCCTGGAAAAACGCGACAGCTCGGCGGCCGACGCGCGGCGGCGGTTCATCGACGCCTGCCGGCGCAATGATGCGCGCGCCGCGCGGGTGAGCCTGCTCGGGTGGATCGGCGCCTCGACGGCGGATAAAGAACCCGTAAGTTTGCGTTCCTTCGCGCGGCAATCGGGGCAACCGGCCCTCACCCGGCTGCTCCAGGATCTCGACCGCGCATGCTACGCGGGAGGCGACTGGCAGGGCGCGCCGCTGCTCGAGGCGCTGAACCAGCTGCCCGCGCCGCGAGTTGATGGGCGCGGACCCACGGAGGAATTGCAGCCGCTCTACAAGTAGGCGCCGCCGGGCGCTGCCCGTCCGCTAAAATTTAAAGCGCACGCCGAGCGTCGGGTTGATGTTGGTGGAATACAGATAGCCGCTCGCCGCGCCATCGCGCACGCCGCTGTACATCGCGCCCACGTACCCGTCGAAGCGCTTGCTGAAATGATAGTCGGCATCGAAGGAGAACGCCTCGAACCTGCCGCTGCAGGTGCTGTGCGCGGAGGTCGAGCACCCCGCCTGCTTGCCGGTGCCGTAGGCATTTTGCTGGTAGCCGTAGTAAGCCGCCGTCAGATCGAGGTTCGGAAACACGGTGTAGCGAACGCCGGTCCAATACACCTGTACGGTCTTCGAGATGTTGTAGGCGTTGTCCGTGACGTAGGCGAGCACGAATCCGCCGATGTCGGTGAATCCGGCCTTCAGCGGATTCTCCGGGTTGGCATATTTGATGTGCATGTACCCGGCAAAGAACTTGAGCGGGTCGAAGTCATACAGCGCCATGAGCGAATACGTCGTATTGTCCGAAACTGTCGCGGCGAGCGAGTTCGACACCGAATACCCCGTCGGCAGCGTCGCGACCTGGGTAACGCTCAAGGCTGAAGCGGTGATGGCGCTGTTGATCTTTGAATAATAGGCATCGACCGACAGGCCGGCGTAGCGACCGCCCACATCCGCCTGGAACGCGGTGTTGGCACCGCCGTTGGAGCCATTGAACTTGTAGAGCGCGGCGACGTGCGCCAGATCCTCGACGCTCACGGAGTACTTCACGGTCGAGTCGAGCCGGTTGGTCTCGCTGCTGCCGCCGCCGGAATAGGTGTTCGAAGCGCCCAAAAGGCCGAATGCCGTGGCGTTGTAATTGGGATCGTACTTGATGCTGCCTTCGTTCAAGAGAGTGGTTTGACGGCCGAAAGTGACCGTGCCGAAATGAGCGGACCTGATTCCCGCATAGGCGGTTTGAAACGCCTGCCCCGCCGAGCTGCCGTCGACACCGATGCTTTGAGAGGTCACCGGCTGTCCGTTGTTCACCGCCAAAGACTTCAAGGAATTGGCAATTTCGCCGGACTGGGGGTTGAAGAAGGTCTCGACCTGAAACACCGCAGACCACTCGTCGTTCAAGTCTTCGACACCCTGCAGGCCGACTCGCGACTGACCCATGTTGCTCGGCGTGAGGCCGACCGCCGATTGATAGTCGTTCGAGCGCACGATGTTGCCGCTCGCCGCGGGACGATAGGGCGTGAACGGGGCGCTGTGCGTATCGAATTGCACACCGAGGTCGATGACGCCATACAACGTGATGCCGTGCCAGGTCAGGCTGTCATCCGCAGGTAGTCCCGGACCGGTCTTCTGCTGCGCAAGCACCGGCACCGCTGGGACCATGACGCCTGCCAACAGTAAGGCGCCGGCAACAAGCCTCCAATGCCTGGAGCCCCTGCGCGCTTCGGTGATCCCAAATGTCCGGCAATTGCTTGACTGCGTTTCAATCGCGCGATGCATTTGACTCCCCGTTTTACTGCGATGCGAATTCTTAAATCCCTGCAACGCGAAAGATTGTATGTGGGGATGCTTGCCTCGCTAATACCGAATTGGCTGCGCCAAATGCTGATCCGATATAAGACAGGACCCGATAGGTCGGGATCGCATGCCGGTAGAAGCAATTATTGTTGGTCACTAGGTTTGTCCGCGGTCTACTCTTCGCATCGGGCACCGCAGCGCTCGAATCGGAAGGTGCAACCCAGCCCCCGGACTCCCCCTCTGGTCCCTTATTCGAGCCTGCGGATGCCCACCAAACATTCGGGCGCGGGGCGATGACGAACGGGTCTTTGCTTATGTGCGATGGGCATCAGGACCCACCCCAGGGGTCTAGTAACATGAGCCCACACATGTCGAATCCCTTCCTCTACGCCCTCTGCGGCCTGGTCGTCGGCGTTCTCGTCGGCTTGACCGGCGTCGGCGGCGGATCGTTGATGACGCCCTTGTTGATGCTGGTCTTCGGACAGCCTCCTGCCATGGCGGTCGGCACCGATCTAGTGTTTTCCGCGAGCACGAAACTCGTGGCAACCGCCTCATTCGGGTTCAGCCGGCGGGTGGATTGGCGCATCGTTGGACGACTCGTCATCGGCAGCGTTCCGGCCACGGGCGCGGTACTGATATGGTTCTGGCTCAACGGCCGACCCCCCGCGCTGGTCGATCAGGTGATCTCTCGCTGCCTTGCGGTCATTTTGGCCTTCGCGGCCGTAGCACTGCTCATGCAAGATGCCTTCAGACGTCTAGGCCTTACATTCACGGCTGCGTGGCTCAGCAGTACCGAGCGCCACAAAGTCGCGCTGACCGTGGGGGCGGGGGCATTATTGGGATTTGGAGTCACGATGACCTCCGTCGGTGCCGGCGCTCTCGGCGTCGTGGCTCTGGTCGCTCTATATCCCCTACGCCTTACTTCGGATCGCCTCGTCGCGACCGATATCGCGCACGCGCTGCCGATAACGGCCATGGCGGCGGCGGGTCATACCATTCTCGGCCACGTGGATCTTCGCGTATTGGCTTGTTTACTCCTGGGATCGATCCCGGGCGTCATACTTGCCACGCGAGTCACCATCCGCGTTCCGCCGCGACTCACGAGGACGCTGATCGCGATCATGCTGGCGTTCGTCAGCGAGCGCCTGTTCGTCGCGTGAGCTTCCGCGGCGTCATGAGCGCGGGACCGCTATTCGTGCAACCCGCACTCTCGCTTGAGCCCGAAGAATCGCAGCTCCTCCATGCTTTCGACTTCCGCCAATGAGCGCGTGGTGTGCCAATCGCCGATCGATAAATAGCCCTTTTCCCATAGAGGATGGTAGGGAAGCTTATGCGTCGTCAGGTACACGCCCACGTCGCGATCCGTCCAATCAAAAAGCGGATGCACTTTGTAGCGGCCGCGCTTGAACTCGATCGGAGCAATCTGCGCACGAGTCTCTGCTTGAGCCCGGCGAAGTCCCGCAAACCATGTCTCGGCGCCGAGCTCCCGCAGCGCGCGATCCAAAGGCTCCTGCTTGTTGATCCGATTGTACTGCTCGATCCCTTCGAGCCCCTGATCCCAAAGTTTTCCAAAACGGGACTCCTGCCACGCCGGCGAGGCATCGGAGCGGAACACCTTCAAATTGAGTTTGAGCCTCTCGGCAAGATCATCGACGAAACGATACGTCTCGGGGAACAGATAGCCGGTGTCGATCAACACCACCGGAATCTTCGGGATCACCTGATTGACGAGGTGGAGCATGACCGCCGCCTGAGCGCCAAAGCTCGAGGTAAGCACATGCGCTCCAGGCAGAAGTTCGGTTGCTCGCTCCACTCGCTTTTCCGTCGAGAAGGACGCGAACGCCTCATTGATCCTTTGAAGGGCTCCGTCATCACCCGGTCCGCCGGCGGTCAACCATTGAGTCAGAGTCGATCTTAACGTCATGCTGCCTGATACTATCCCGCGTCAGGCCGCCCCCCTTAGTCCCAGACCTCATGAGCTCATAACCAAAAAGGTAGATCGGCAGCCGGCGCTCGCCGCTAGTGAATTACCGGATAACCCAATTCGACGGCCTCGTGCTTCAGCCGTAGGACCTCACTGAAGCTCGCCATCGGCTGCAAATCGACGCCATCCAGAAGGAGCCGCTCACGCACCGAATCGAGTCTCCGGTCGGCAAACACGGCAGCCAACGATGAGCGCAGCATTTCGAGCGTCGCATCGCTGGTCCCGGCGGACGTGATGAAGGGCAGGCTGGGGCTCGAGGGCGTCCAATCCAGTATCCGCAAGTTTGCGACGACTGAGGGCAAAAGCCGTTGGAAGTGCGCAAGACTGACGCAATCGACGGCGGCAACGTCCGCTTCGCCCGCGCTCACCATTTCCGCGCTTCGCAGGTGCGAGCCGCTCAACAGAACGGAGTCGAAGAATCTCGCTCCGTTGGCCAACGGAGCGATCGAGGCGCGCAGCAAATTCATTCCGCTATTCGACGACGCTTCGTTGATCGCGCAGCGCCGATGCCGCAAGTCCGCCAGGCACTGCGCAGAATCTTTCACCCGCACCACGATGGCACTTCGATACCTCGCGCCTTCGCAGCCCGGGGCCGTGTACCGCGGTGTGGCGATCAGCCGGATGGAATCTGCGAGTGAGTCCGCCAAAGGGTATTCGCAACCCTGGCCAAAAAGCAACAAGGGATGCATCCACGTTTCGACATGAGTGAGGTCCCGTGTCAGTCGCTGCGGGGTTTCGATCGCGCCCGCCTCGATCATTTGGCGACGAATTGCCGCCCATAGGGCGTCGTTCGCATCCTGCAGCGCCGGGAAGTCGTACATCGGCAACGCCGCAATGCGTTTCATGCACCAATGCTCAACCGACGCCACGGCCCGGAGCGGGATGCTCGACGCTGATCACCCGACTGAACAGATACTGCTTGAACACTTCGCCGTACCCACCACAAAACACACGCCCCGACGCGACCGCGGATTCTCGCATTTGACGCCATGCGCCGGGCAATTCGTACCAGGCCAGTTTCGGGTAGGCATGGTGTGCGATGTGCAGATTATTGTTGAGAAATACCAACGCCCACAGCGGACCGGACTCGACCGCCGCGGTGCGAAGATGCGATTCGGCATCAGCGCGGTGTTCAGCGAAGGAGCGCAAATGGGCCAAGGCTACGCTCGGATATACGACGAAGGCGGCGTAGACGAGGAATGGAATGCGGCATACGCCGACGATCCACACCAGAACGACCGCAACCGCCAGGACGTGTCGCATCCAGATGATTGCGCGACCTCGATCTCCGCGCCGCAGAAGCCGCGCTTCGCTCAGCCAAAATCTCGCGATCGAAATGCACGGTCCCAGCGTCAGACGCCCTGCCAGCGTGCAATTGAACGAATGTAGAGCCCGCGCAATGCCTCCCGTCCGGCGAAGCGTGCCTGACGGCAGGTAGAACGACTCCGGATCACGGAAGACCTCCGTCAGATGACGCCCTCCGTGGCGATGGTGCTGCAGGTGCGTGCTGCGATATATGTCATATGGGATCCACAGAGCCAGCGGCGGGCTCGCGAGCATCCGGTTGACGCCCCGTGACGAGGTCGGATGACCGTGAATCGTTTCGTGCTGAAGCGACCCATACCACGCGAGCAGAACTGCCAACAGAGGCGCCACCAGCAAAATCGGCAGGTCCCGGAAAAACCAGGTCGAGAATACAAATCCGCCGTAGATGGCGACGGCCACGAGCAGCGTGGGAATCTCGAGGCGCCGGGTCTCTGTCGTTGCCCTGCGACGCGGCAGCGCGGGAAACGCATCACTGGCATCAGACGAAAGTACTATTGCTTCTATTGGCGCCTTGCTCATTTTCCCTATCAGACGCCAAACTCTCGGTTCACTACCAATAACTGTTCGGCATTTTCAGATATTCATCTATGGAGTTTTTCCTGGCGTCTTACGGCGGGGCTGCAGCGACAGGCGGACGGGCGAATCCAATGCGCCGAGTGACCATTCGGGGCTCCCGGTATAAGATTGCATCGACCCCCCGCCCCGAGAACCCAGCCTCATAGAGGAAGCGCAGCAGATGGAAACGATTGGCGCTGATCTGCGGCAGATGCAACGTACCCCGCTGGCGGCCGCGCACGTGGAGGCATTGCGGGCCGCCGGCAAGATTGCGACTTACCCTGCGGGCACATTTCTGGCGCGGCCCGGCGAAACGATAGATCGCTTCGTCTATATCGAGGAAGGCGAGATCGAGGTCGTCAACCCCTATACCGACCAGCGCCTTTTGCCGTCGACGCTCGGCCCCACACAGTTCATGGGCGAAATCGCTTTTTTGAGCGGTGGCGCCTGGTCAATGCCGATGCGCGCGGCTCGGGACACGCGCGTGATCGAGGTGCCTCGAGCAGCGATGCTGACGCTGATGTCGCATATCCCCGAGATGTCCGACATCATCATTACCGTCTTCTCGGCACGCCGACGGCGCCAACTGGACGACCGCGACGGCGCCTTGAGGCTCATCGGCGAAGACGAGGACCGCAACGTGCGGCGTATCGCGGAATTTGCGAGCCGCAACCACATTCCCTACCGTTCGCTCGCGCTGCAAAGCCCGGAGGCCGAGGCCACCGCCCGCGACTGCTCGATCGAGGCGTCCGTGCCCGCGGTCATCTTCGGGCGCAACGTCGTCCTGACCGACCCCACGCCTGAAAAGCTCGCCCGCCTGCTCGGCCTCAACCTTGATTTTCGGGACGATGAGACGTTCGACGTGCTCATCGTCGGGGGCGGCCCGGCAGGCGTTGCCGCAGGGGTGTATGCCGGAGCGGAAGGACTGTGCGCGCTGGTCGTCGAAGACGTTGCGATCGGCGGCCAGGCCGGCACTTCGAGTCGGATCGAGAATTATATGGGCTTCCCCACGGGCATTTCCGGGGCCGACCTGGTCTGGCGCGGCGAAGTACAGGCGATGAAATTCGGCACACGCTTCGCGATGCCTCGGCGCGTCGTGTCGCTCGAGAGACTCGTGGACGGAACTTTCTGCGCCACCTTCGACAATGAACAGCGCATTCGTGTCAAAGCCGTGGTGGTCGCCACCGGAGTGCAGTACCGCCGCCCCCCGCTCGAGCGGCTGGCCGACTTCGAAGGCGCCGGCATTTATTATGCCGCGACCGAGATCGAAGCGCGCTATTGCAAAGGAACCGAGGCGGTCATCATCGGCGGCGGCAACTCCGCGGGGCAAGCCGCCATGTTTCTCAGCAGGTCGGCAAGCTGCGTGCGTGTGTTGGTTCGCGGCAGCTCCCTTGCCGCCTCGATGTCAAGGTATCTCTCCAGCCGGCTCGAAGCCGATCCGAGAATCACCATCGAGTACGGCGCCGAGGTGAGCTCGGTCGAGGGTGCCGCGCACCTCGAGTCGCTGACCATCCGTGACACGAAGACCGGCGCGAGCCGCACCGTGGCCACGCGTGCACTGTTCATCATGGTGGGTGCTGCGCCGAACAGCGAATGGCTTTCCGGGCTCGTGAAACTCGATGACAAGGGCTTCGTGGTCACCGGGTCGGGTGCAAGCTCGGCGGACTCGCCCTTCGTCACCTCGATGCCCGGAATTTTCGCCGTCGGCGATGTCCGCGCAGGCTCGGTGAAACGGGTCGCCTCCGCGGTCGGCGAAGGATCCGTGGTGATTTCCAAGGTCTGGGAGTTCGTCAACCGCTGACCCGCCTCGGCTCACGGACCGCCGGGAGCGAAGGCGCGCAGTTCGCACGTCCCCTCCCAGCCCGGGAGATGATCCTTGTGAAGCTGCATGAACTCGACCGCCGATGCAACGGCCTCTTCCTTGCCGGGCAACTCGAAGACGGCGTAACCGCCGATGACCTCCTTGGCTTCCGCGAACGGGCCATCGATCACGCTGAGCTCGCCGCCCGCGATCCGCACTTGTGCGCCCGTCGCGAGCGGCATCAGACCGCCGTTGTCGAGCATCCGCCCTGCTTTTATCTCTCGCGTGGCAAGCGTGTGCATTGCTTCCAGGAGTTTCGGAGTTGGAGGCATGGATTGGGCGGACTTGACGATAAACATGAATTTCATTGGGACATTACTCCTTGGGGTTACCCGCGCGCGCAATCGCCCACTGAAACGGTTCACCCACAAGCACGACGAACGAGCCCCGAACACATCGACATCGATACGAAGTTAAATCAAAGTCCTGTTTTTCGGTCAACCGGCCTCCCTGAACGGCGGCATCACAAATCCATCACAAACGAGCGCCAACGCGCCGGCGGATTTTACGTAAGCTAAGCCGGTCAGTTCGGAGATTTCAAGAAGGATGCGCTCATGAACGAAAGGTCGCCACCGCTGAAGCCCTCGGTTCTCGACGCATTTCGTTCCCAATTGCGAGGCAACCTCTGCCTTCCCGGCGATCGGAACTACGACACGGCGCGCCGCGTCTGGAACGGCGCCATCGACCGGCATCCCTCCTGCATCATCGGCTGCGCCGACGCGGAAGATGTCTCGCACGCCGTGCGGATCGCCTCGGACAACGGGCTACCGATGACGATTCGTGGAGGCGGCCACAATGTGGCGGGCCGCTCGATCCGCGACGGCGCCCTGATGCTCGACCTTTCACGGTTGCGCGACGTCTCCGTCAACCGCGAGTTGAAGATTGCGACGGTCCAGGGCGGGGCGACATGGCGGGACGTCGACGGCGCAACCGCAATCGACGGGCTCGCGACTACAGGAGGCCTGGTGTCGAGCACGGGGGTTGGAGGGTTCACGCTTGGCGGCGGTGCCGGCTGGCTGATGCGCAAATACGGCCTCGCCTGCGACAACCTGCGAAGCGCAGGCATGGTGCTCGCGGACGGGCGGTTCGTCCGTGCCTCGGCGCATGAACATGCCGATCTTTACTGGGGGTTGCGCGGCGGCGGCGGCGGCCTCGGTGTGGTCACTCATTTCGAGTTTCAATTGCACCCCGTGCGCGAGGTCCTCGCCGGACTCATCGTGCATCCGGCGGACCGGGCGTTCGAGGCATTGCGGGTCTTCCGCGATTTTGCGGCGAATGCCCCGGAGGAATTTTGCGGAATTGCGGTGATCGCGCATGGACCGCCGTTGCCGTTCATCGATGCTGCCTGGCATGGCCGGCCGGTCGTAATGTTCGCGGTGTGCTGGTCGGGGGGCACTGCGGCCGGGGAACAGGCGCTGGCGGCATTGCGCGGCTACGGCCGGCCGGTGGTGGATCACATCGCCCCCATGGCGTATGCGACATGGCAGCAGTTGCAGGATCCCGCCGCCCCAGCGGGTCACTACTATTACTGGAAGACCGCCAACTACGCCGAACTGAGCGACAGTACCTTGAGCGATCTGGCCGCCATGGCGGTTCAACTGCCCACGATGAGAAGCGAGATTCACTTGCAACACATGGGAGGCGCGGTCGCGCGAGTTGTCGCTGATGACTCGGCGTTCGCACATCGCAATGCCCGGTATTTCGTGAACTTCATCGGCATCACTGATACAGCGGATGCCGTCGATCGATTGCGGGAACGGGTCCGCGCACTCCACCAAGCCGGCTCCCGGGACGCAATGCCCGGAACATTGACAAACTTCGCCGATCAGGACGATTCAGAGCCGATCAGGCGGTTCGGCCGGCACGCCGGACGGCTCGAGGTTCTGAGACACAAGTACGACGCAGCCGGAACGCTGCTCGCGGGCTAGGGAACGGAGAAGCCGGCGGCGAACTGCTGCAACAGCCGCGCCGCTTCGTTCACCGCGTCTTCCGCGTGCATCCGTGCCCCGGCGTCCACGGCCGCCTCATAACGGGCTGCTCCGAGCGTCGAGCGAAGTGCCGAATGAGCATCCTCGTTGTGCCGCACCCAGAACACGAAGAGGGGCGATGCCGCGCGCTGGCGCATCAGCTCCGCGGCACTGAGATAACGGCAGGCTTCCTCGGGTCGGCCGACGCGCTCGGCAATGTAGGCGCATCCTTCGACCGACCCCGCGATCCCTCGCAGGTGCCCGACGGCGAGTGCATTGAGCATGGCTTCATACCACTCCGCGGCCGCCTGCGCGTAATCGCCGAGCCGGAAACAGCTGAGGCCGAGGTACATGCCGACGAAATGATGCTGGTGAAAGTCGCTGCCGAGGCTGCGCACCGCGCGCAAGATCGCGAGCGCCTTGCCGATATCCTCCTCCGCCAAATGCAGCCACCCGCTAGCCAATCCGGCAAGACCGCGCAATTGGTCATCACCCCGGCTTTCGGCGAGCCGTTCGACCGTCGCCAAATGTGGAACCGCCTCCGCCGTCTCGCCGCTGTGAATGAGCCAGAGCGCCAGATGCCCGCATGAGTAGGCCTCGGTCCACTCATCGCCCACTTTTCGGGCGTCGTTCACTGCCTCGAGAAACGGCCGATCCGCCGCCACCTTTTTCCCGAATAGCATGTTGATGCCGCGGCACAACTGGGCGAGCGCCCGCTCGCGGCTGGGAACTGCCGGCGCACAACCGAGTGCCCGCTCGCACAGGCGTACGGCAAACTCGGACTCTCCGTGCGCCTTGAAATACATCGTGAGCAGGCCGGGAATCTTCAAGGCGGCCTGTGGGTTGCCGCCCGCCCCGGCCGCATACTCGGACGCGCTGTCGATGTTGCCATGCTCGGGAATCAGCAGTGCGATGCGCTCGCGCATGCGCATTCCGAGCATATCCTCGTGTGCAATTTCGATCATTCGAAGGATGTGCTCGAGATGAGCGTCGCGCGCGCGCCGCTCATCGCCCAGAACCTTGAGCTGCTCGAGCGCGAATTCTCGCACGCTCTCGAGCAGCCGATAGCGCGGAGGACTGACGCTTTGGTCCACGGACGTCAACGACTTGTTGGCGAGGCCCGTGAGCAGGTCGACCGCAGTCTCCGGCGAGGTACCGAAGGCGTGCGCGAGATCGACAACCGCATCGACCGTCCAGCCCTGAACAAAGACACTGAGCCACGTGAGCAGGCGCTGTTCATCCGGCGATAACAGTGCAAAGCCCCATTCCAGCAACGCGATCAGATTTCTGTGGCGATCGTCGCGGCCGGCGGCGCCGCTCACCAGGAATTTAAACCGGTAATTGAGTCTTTCAAGTACTTGATCAGCCGAAAGCAGTGCGAAGCGCGCGGCGGCGAGCTCGAGCGCGAGCGGCATGCCATCCAGCCGTTCACAGATGGCGACGATCGCCGGGGCATTGGCGGCGGTCAGTTTGAACTCCTCCTGCGTGTCGCGGATGCGGGCCAGCAGCAGCTCGACCGCCGGCGCGGCCGCGACTTGTTGTAGTTCGTCCGCGTCGGAGGGTTGCCCGATGTCCGGCAACCCCAACGGCGGCATCCGCAGCACCCGCTCACTCACAAAACCCAGATGCTGCTGGGAGGTCGCCAGGACTTTGAGATGTTCGGTGCCGCGCAATATCTCGACCACCAGCGCGCCGACTTCGACCGATAGTCGATCGCAGTTGTCGAGCAGCAGGAGTGCACGCCGATCGGCGAGACTCTGTGTGATCCGCTCGAGTAGTTCGCGTTCGCCGGAGCCGGCAATTGCCAGCGACAGCGCGAGTGCCTGCAGCCATTCATCGGCGCGGCGCCGCGGGGCCAGGTCGAAGAACCAAATGCCGTCTGGGAAGCGCTCCGAGCGTGCGTGCGCGAACGCCAAGGCGCACTGGGTCTTGCCCATGCCTCCGGCGCCGAGAATCGTGAGCGAACGGCCGTCGCCCAGCAAACGATCGATTTGTTGCAACTCATGTTCGCGGCCGATCAAATGCTGCAAGCGGGCGGGAAGACGTACCGAGGGGGGCGGCCCGAAACGAACCCGAGCCTCGGACGAGGTCGACACGCCCTTTTCGACCGGGCCTACATAACGGTAGCCGGAACCGTGAACCGTCTGAATGAACTTGGGGCGCTCGGCATCGTCGGCGAGCGCGCGTCTCGCCAGCGCGATCACCCGATTGAGTGTCGAAGGTGTGACATAACGATGGCCCCACACCGCATCCAGAAGTTCGTCGCGGGTGAGCAACTCTCCGGAGCGCAACACCAGCTGGACCAGGACCGCGAATACTTTCGGCTCGAGCGTGTATTCAGTCCCGCCCCTGCGAAACGTGCGGTTCGCGGTATCGAGCTGGCAGTCTCCGCAGCGGTAGACGAACTGATTCAACCTCATGCTCCCGGTCGTCCGCGACCCGGCAATCCTATCCGCACGCAGCAAGGTGTACCACTGCCTTGCCGATCGATGGTATGTTAAAAACCAAGAGCGGCACGTACGTGACCGAAGCGCAGGCCATTGCTCAGGGCAACCATTGACCGACGAAATCATCGCGATGACGCGCCGCTGGCTGGAAAGGTCCGTGATCGGACTCAATCTTTGCCCGTTCGCGGCCGGTCCCTACCACGATGATCGTGTGCACTTTTTTGTCAGCGAGCAACGGACGGCATCCGGGTTGGTGGAGGACCTGCGGTCGGAGTTGCTCAACTTGCAGAGCGCGGATCCGGCGCAACGCGAGACAACGCTGCTGATTCATCCCTGGGTATTGGCCGATTTCCTCGAGTACAACGAATTTCTGGACGTTTGCGACGCCATGATCGACGAGCTTGGACTGGAAGGCGAACTGCAGGTGGCCAGCTTTCATCCCCGGTATCAGTTTGCGGACACGCAGCCCGAGGATATCGATAATTTCACCAACCGCTCTCCCTATCCGATGTTGCATCTGCTGCGCGAAGCCAGCGTGGAGCGTGCCATTGCCGCGGCGGGCGACACGGAGGAGATATCCCGGCGAAATATTCGCACGCTGCGCGAATTGGGGCACTTGGGATGGCAGCGGCTGTGGCGGGATTGAGCGGGGCTTTCATACAGTAGAGGGACTTCCAGAGAACTGGATGGACGCGGCGCAATCAGTCTGTCACGATTTGGAATAACAACGGAGGTGAACATGCCCACCGAGCAGCCGATCACGTTATTTCACTCGCCGCAAACCCGATCCACCGGCGCGTTATGCTTGCTCGAAGAGCTGCATGCACCGTATTCGATACACGCTCTCAACATGAAAGCCGGTGAACAGCGGGGGCACGCGTATCTCGCCGTCAATCCGATGGGCAAGGTGCCCGCCATCCTCCACGGCGATGCGCTCATCACCGAGCAAGTTGCCATCGGCATCTATCTCGCCGATCTTTTCCCGGAGGCCGGAATCACGCCGGCCATCGGCGATGCCCTGCGTGGACCCTACCTGCGCTGGTACGTGTTCTACGCCGCGTGCTTCGAGCCCGCGGTTGTCGATAAAGCGTTGAAGCGGGAGCCGGGGCCGACCCCCATGTTGCCCTACGGAGATCTTGATACGACCATGAAGTGCATCGTTGCCCAGTTGGAACGCGGACCATGGATGCTGGGTGATCGATTCACCGCACTCGATGTCCTGTGGGGCACGGCATTGACGTGGATGACCGGCTTCGGCCTGGTGGAGCCTGTAGCGCCGATCAAGGCTTATATCGACGGATGGAATGCGCGGCCGTCGGTGAAGAATGCGGCACAGATCGATGCGGATTTATTGAAGGCGCAGGGCAACTGATTTTGAATCAAGCATTGCGCGTCAAAACGCCCATGGGCCTCGGCTCTTCTTTGCCGAGCGCACGCTGATAGTGTCTGTCGTACACTCCGACGCTTTCGTCCACGGCCGCACCGCCTAGCATCGCCAAAAGCGCATTGACATCGGCTGCCTTGGTTTGCGGCTCGGACCATTCGAGCCCTACGCCCCGTGAGTCATGGCGTACCACACTTGCTGCGACCCGTTTGTCGTTGCCGGCTGCCGAAGCCCTGTTGGCAGGCTCCAGATAGAGCAGCGAAAACGGACGCAGTGCCATTTGAGTCTCCAGGTAAGCCCCGGTCAGACTGACATTGGCCACTTTCCCGACTCCGCGAGAGCCCGATTTCGCGACCACCTGAACCGCGACCTCGGTTGGTTGCCTTCGCCCCCATCGATGATCCCTGCTCATCGCAGACTCAACCAGCGGAACGGATGAGGTCGAAGATCGCAAAGAGCGATATTGCATCGGGTACTCCGTGTATCTGCAGGCATCCTGGTGAGAAAGAGTAGCGACGCCGATGCAATAATGATGTCGGGAAACCGTGACAGTCGGCAGCGGCGGCCGGGCCACGAACACGATTAAGTAAGATTGCCGCTCCGTATGGATTGTTGCGCGCTCCCGGCGCGGCTCGTCAAATCCGTTCTGCGGTCCAAGCGATAAAGTTTGCCCGGGCTCCCACGGAGGTCCAAAATGGCGATGGCGATATCACAATTCCCGATGGGTCGAAGATGACGAACGACTTGGAAATTCGCCACTGCCGGGTGTTGGTCGCGGTAAGCGACCACGGAAGCGTCAGTTTGGCCGCACGAGAACTGGGCCTTGCACAATCGACGGTCTCCGAGACGCTGCTGTCGCTCGAGAGAGTGATCGACGCGCCGGTCATGTTGCGGCGTCCCGGCAAGGAGGCGGCCTTGACCGCGGCAGCGCAAACGTTGCTGCCGCACGCACGGGCGTTGATATCGGCCAGCACGGCGGCCCTCGCGGCAGTCTCGAAGGAGAGCGGCGGACCAATACGGATCGGAGCCGTCGAATCGGCGAGCTCTTTCCTGCTCCCGCAAGCCCTCACCGCTTTTCGATTGAGCTGGCCGTCGGTTGAGGTTCAGATCACCATCGGGCTGTGTGACGAACTGCGCAAGCGCGTGCGGCAAGGAGAACTGGATGCCGCGATCACGCTCGAGGGTTCGAGCGGTGCGCGCGAGGACACCTGGCGCCGTGCGCTGAAACCCACTCAACTTCGGCTGGTGGTCTCGTCGCAAAAAGCACCCGG
>Ga0302320_10010081_pt1 | contig 20219 bp, 26 predicted proteins | sample Bog_T0_3_FD_202130 | JGI IMG/M metagenome (GOLD analysis project Ga0302320, IMG submission 202130) | Peat permafrost microbial communities from Stordalen Mire near Abisko, Sweden - Bog_T0_3 | ecosystem: Environmental > Terrestrial > Soil > Wetlands > Peat | place: Sweden: Abisko, Stordalen Mire...
CACGGCGCCAAGCCGTAGCCAGCCCAGAACTCGTGTCGTGAGCGCGGGCGACCAGCCGTTATCCGACACCATAACATTGCGGGAAATACGCTAACGTACATTTTCGCACGGTTGGGCCTTCACCCCCTAATTGATTCCTCGCTATTTGACGTGGGAAAAGCGGCCGTCCGTCGTTGGTCAGCGAACCACCAAAGAATGCTTTCCATTATGGATCATAATGTGGCATAACTATGCACATACGCAGCCCATCCGGGCGATTGCGGCAAAAATCGTCCCATCTCACGCCATTGCAAATTATCATAGGATACCGTTCTATGCGTCTCTTAATATTATTAATCTTGCTTATGACATATACTATTAGCGTCATTCAGGCATTTGCAGATACTCTAGACATTAAGATGGTTCCTTTCCTATCGCCTCTCCAGAGAAACCTACTGACTAAGGACTATGATGCTGCTGGTATAAAAAAGGCGCAATATACATTAGCGGTTTCGCCGCAAGGCGCTTGGCAGTCATTTTACTGGGATACAATCCCTGCCGAAGACAGGGCCAGAAATGTTCTTGAAAGGTGCGAACAAATAACTAAAAATAGGTGCTTCATGGTATATGAAAATGGAAAGATGACCAACGAGCGAACTCCTCGTCCAACTGTAATGAGATATCCAACTGAATTTGACCCCATACAAATCCCTTTCATCACCAGCAAACTAAGGCAACAGATAAAGAAAGCGTATCCAGGTTTGAATCCGGATAAAGCCCTCGCTTTAGACAGTCTTGGAGGATATGGGGCGTCATATGGGGAAAACGATGAAGCTACCGCTAGCAAACTTGCCGTGGATAATTGCGAGAGCAAGTCAAGAGGAAATAAATGCTTCTTGTACATAATCAATGAGAAGATAGTTTTTAATAAAAATACTAAAATTAATTAAACAGCTACTCCTTATAGGGCCATGCACATAAGCATATCCCGCACTATTATAAATTGTATCCATATTAATTTGAACTGTATTTCTATTTAGTTGTAAAATATCGATGAGTATATGCACCGCATCCAATAATGATATCATCTACCTTTAGAATATAAAGTGCTTTTTCTCCGAGTTTCTTGGTAATAGGGTCTGAATATTTGTATTCTACCCAACCTCTGCCCTTACTATTGCCCACGGTGAGAATTTCCTGACCATAAAGTTTGCCGTTGATGTCCGTTGTCGCAGCAACGCTTCTGCCGACCAGCTTGTGGTTATAGGGGTGCGACAGGCGAACGCCGTCGGAGGCGGCATAGGCTACGACATAGAGATCACGGTCGATGAACTGGCCCTTTGGGTTGCCAAATTCGGCCAGCGCCTTTGCCCGGCCGTTCTCTTTCAAGAAAGCAGCGGCGCGCTCGACCATCGCCTGCGCCTGTTGACGGGTGCCAAATTCGTCCGCGAGGCAAACCGAGGTCGTTATCACGAGCAGCACAGCAACAAAGCCGCCGGAAATTTTCTGTAACAAAGAGTTCATAGTGTTCCCCATATTGTTAGATATCATTGATTGTGTTAGTGAACGCTGCTTAGATAATATGTTATATATCCATTATTAATAGTCTCCTGTTCGATGCAGCACTCACGGTCGGATAAGACCATACTGATTTCTTTACCGGTTTTGGTAAATTTCTTAACACTGGCAGCTTTAGCGAGGAAACCCCTTTGCAAGGGGTGTTGACATTCTCTGGGCTGAAGACCCAGAGCTCCCTCTCAAGGAGAAGGCTTTCGTTCATTCACTGCCAATGGCGGGATATGAGCGAAGCTCCCCAGAGAGACCTCGACCTGAAGGACGAGACTTGGCGGGGAGCCTTGAGTCATCTCCCGGGCCTTGCCATCTTCGGCAATCGTTGAAAGGCTTCCCCAGGTGTCCCAGGTGACGAAATCCTGATTGTCTAAACCGAGCTAGTCATCGCCTTTAGAGAGCAAATAGGATGAGAGGCAGCGCATTCAAATGGGAGAATCGCCAGTGCAGGCACCGACCGATCCGGCATCGATCACTCCCTGACTGAAACGCCGCAACCCTTGGTTGATAATGATAGAGAATTCTTCTACCACACTAATCACACCTGGGACACCTGGGGACGCCTTATCGTTGAGACCATCTCAATGATTGGGCTAAGTACCTGATGATCCTTGTTCTTTGTGAACTGCCCAGCCCAAACCTATCCCCTCAACGACGGGCCGCATTGCGAGGAGCATACAACCATGGTGTCGTAGGAAGCACGAGGGAGCCCTCGTGCAACCAATGCGATTACTTCACCTTAAAATAGCGACACAAAAATATCACAAACGCCGCCAACACAAACATGCTTGACGATGCAGTTATAATAAGAAATATATCCATGATACTTGCCCTTTGCGCGATTGCTCAACATCTCGGTCATAACACCATGACGAACGCTAGTTTTATTCACACCGTCCTCGCCATGGTGATTTTTGATCATATCCCGCAGACATGATCACCCCGTTACGGGGTGATCAAACAGGATCAATGAACAAGCATAAGCCAATACTAACGACAAATACTATTTGCCTGATTGGCAGCCGCGGCGCATGCGTTTCCATCGCTGCAAAATTGGATACCATTCTGAAAATTTTGAATAGCATCAGTTCTATATTCCCCCATCCCATATACACTCGGATTACGGGCATAGGCGCAAAATTCAGCACATGCCGCCTGAAAATAGTAACTTTGCATTGATCCAACACCGCCCCAGTTACCGCCGTTCACGGAACTAGGACCTCCACCATAAGCCTTTTCTGATATTGGAACACAAGAGCTAACATCATTAACTTGCTGAGCGGAAGCGTTCTGCGCTGTCACCGCAAAGATTACCAGTACAACAACAGCGATGGCCTTAGAGATATACCGATTCATGACTTCCTTCCCCTCTGAGTGTGGGTTTGCTCCCAGTTATAAGCGTCATAGCTGCTGACTGGGGTGATTTACGACTAAGCCACCGGATGGCCAGTGACCAAGATCACAGTTGGCGAAACTTTTACGTAAGTAAGGTTGTGAAAAACCAAAGGTGCTGTCGTTCAGCAACATGTCTTACACAATATGCAGCAGTTACCCACTTTGTATACTTTTGACGACACGGTTTATCTCAGTGATTCGTTTTTGAGTAAAGAGCCATGCTAGGAACCGACATGCGACAAAATGTCGCATCCATGCGACATAATGCCCAGACCTGTACACCAGTCGTATCCATCCACGGAAAGCTGTCACCAACCCTGTGGCTAAAGACAGCCAACCAAGGCTTGTAATTCTCGATTTGGTACACTGATCAACATCTCGACTCGGAAATTCCCGAGTTCTGTCCGGCTTCCAGGCGCCGATATCGAGTCTGAAAACGGCGACGGAATCTCGAAGTCGGCGGTCTCGCGCAAGTTCATGGCGTCGTCTCGGAAAGGCGATCCGCACCAGCGGCCAACAAACCGACACTGCTCTTGATGGCATCCGTCTGGCAGCGTAGCATCTGATGAGGAGCGCCCACCAATTTGCGACACGACTCTGGACATCTTAATCTATTCACTGGATATTAATGTTAAATCATGCCGTCGCATGCGCATCATTAGCTATGGAAGTATAATGACGACCGCCAAATCCGAAGTCTGTTGGTGGCGGTGCGGTAGATGGGTAACCATACTAATGCTGTTTTTGTCACTCTTGTTTGCTGCGGGCAACACAGGGTGGGCTGGCGCCCCGGCCGCTAGTGGTGCACCGCCGGCCGCAACGGGGGAAGCTGTTCATCTCACGCTAGCAGACGCTGTTGCATTGGGACTGCGTGAAAACCAAACAATCCGTTCCGCCTATCTCCAACGAATTGTTGATAAATTTAATCTAAGGGTCGCTGAGGATCAATTCACACCCCATGCCCAAATCAATAGTTCACTCTCGTTTAACCGGAACCGGAACGTTTCACAAACGGTGGCTACTATCAACCCGAGCGTCGTTGCCGTCACCCCGATTGGGACCCAACTAAACTTCGGCTGGACTACCCAACAGAACGCCGTCCGCAGTCCTGGCCAGGGCAGTTTGACGGGCACATCGACACTGAATTTTACCGTCCTTCAGCCCTTGCTCAAAGGGGCTGGCGAGGACGCCAATATGATGACCCTGCGCCAGGCAAGGCTAACCGAAAAGATAAACCAACTCACTCTTAAGACAACAATTTCGGAGACAATCAACCAGATCATCGGCAGTTATTACCAATTATTGCAGGCTCGTGAGCAAATACGGATCGCCCATGAATCACTACAACGGGCCAAGGACCTTCAGATACTTAATCGTGATATGATAAATGCTGGACGCATGGCCGAGAGTGAATATGTTCAGGCTGAAGCTGATGTAGCGAGTCAAGAGTTACAAGTTATAACGGCAGAAAATGCTTTTGATTCCGCTAGATTGTCTTTACTTGTACTTCTTGCCATCGATCCACATACTAATTTAAGTCCATATGATAAACTAAATGTTAAATATGTTACTATAGATTTAGAACAAGTACTTTCGATTGCTTTTGAAAATCGACCAGACTACCTTGAACAGTTATTGACGATTGAGACTTCGCGGCTTTCGGTCGCCAGCGCAAAAAATGGACGGCTGTGGGATTTGTCGGCCTCTGCTGGCGCCTCGATACCGGCGCAAGGAAATAATACTCGCCAGGCGCTCGCTGCAGTGATTGCGACGAAGCCGGAAGTGTCCGCTGGCCTTCAGTTGACGATTCCGCTCAACGATCTGACCTCAGAACAAACTGAAGTTCAGTCTATCATAGCACTACGCAAGAACGAGCTACAACTTGATCAATTGCGGACACAAATTGATCAGCAGGTACGTGATGCCGTCCGTTCTGTTGATGTTAACTGGCGGCAAGCCAAGCTCTCGCACCTGAGCGCCGATCTGGCTCGTAAAACACTTGAGATGGAGCAACTCAAGATGCAGAGCGGACGGTCTAGTAATTTTCAAATCGTATCGTTTCAGCGGGATCTGGTGTCTGCTGAAGGTAACGAACTTACTGCCGATATTACGTATCTCCAGGCATTAGTTACTCTAGACCAGCAACTGGGAACGACACTGGATACATGGAAAATTCAAATACACGATGACTCCCATGACCGATAGGATTGCTTTGATGCAGGCCGGAGGACTCTGTCAATGACCGATCGACCAGCACACGGGGTGCCCAAGCAGCCAGGACTGGTGCGTGGCGGGTTCGTACAATATGCTTTCATCACGATTGTTCTTGCCACCTGCCCCCTCGGCGGGTTGCGAGGGCAGAGCTTGCTCCCTGACCTACCTCCTCAGTTCAACTCAACAGCCCAACCGTCGGGATCGGTTCTTCCCTTGATGCCAATAGGACGGACATCCGCGCAGTCCGGACGACTGCCGCCGATATCTGGTAAAGCACCTGAAATCATCACCATTGAACCAAGGCCAATACATAAAACTTTGAAAATGGTCGGAGTAATTGAGGCTGGTGCTACAGTTCCTGTGCTGGCCCCTTATGCCGGTACGCTACAGGATATGCATGTCGAATATGGCGCTCAGGTCACTACCGGGGACCTGTTGGCTATTCTTGATACAAGTATCATAGAAACAGAACACCGAGATGCCTTATCGGCCTTGATAAAAGCAAAACAGCATATGAAGGAAATACATGAATGGCGTACTGGAATGGATGTATTGAGAGCCTATCGAGAAGACCGTCGGGCTGAGCAACAATACAAAGAAAACATAGAAAAAATGTCTGAAGGAAAAACTTTATTCGATAAAGGATTGATTTCGCATGATGAGTTTAGATCTATTACAGATCAACTAGAATCATCTAAGGATGCGCTTCAGGATGCAAAATCTCAAGTAACTGCAACGCTTGAGAAAGGTAATTCAGAGGCTGTATACCTCGCTACGCTTGATCTTGATAATGCTCAATCTAAAGAATCTGATATTGAGCGGAAGTTGCAGGGAGCTAGGATTTTTGCAAAAGCTACTGGTGTCATCCTTCACCCTCCTCATAATGATTCATCTTCTGATACATCAATCGGTTCACAAAACTTATCTCCTGGCTCTAAGATTGCAGAAGGTCAGGCAATGTTTAACATTGGAGAACTTTCAACACTTAAGGTAACGGCTCAACTTTCCGAGATTGACGTGAATACAATTAATATTGGACTGCCTGTTAAAGTATATAATGAAGCTTTTGGTAAGATTTCTCTTAATGGCCGTGTTACGTCAATTGCAAACGAAGCGGTAAAAAGCACTCAAAGTGCCTTTCCAGCTTTTTCGACCGTGATATCTATTGACAATGTTAGTGAAGAGGCAAGAAAACTAATACGACTAGGAATGACCGCTAAACTAGAAATTTTTGTATATGACAATCCATCTGCAATTATTATTCCTCCAGATATTGTGATAGAAAGTGATAAAGGCTACTTAGTCCGTCGAATTAATCAGGAGACAGGAAGCGTGGAAGATGTGCCGATCACACTTGGAGATCGCCTGCCCGAAGGAGTCGTGGTTACATCAGGACTCGATATTGGAGACCGGATTTTGCCCTAAAAAGGTATTATTCATTGTGAAGTGCCTGAACCGGATCAAGCCGGGCTGCCCGGCTTGCGGGGTAATAGCCAAAGAAAATACCTACGACCAGTGATACGAAGAGTCCAAGAGGTATTGATATTCCAGACACAATAAATTCTATATCAGATATTCGACCAAAGATAAAGGAAACCACCATCCCTAATCCGAACCCAGCGACGCCACCTGCCATCGAAAGAATTATTGCCTCCATCAGAAATAGCCATGCGATATCCCGGCGCCTGGCACCAATTGCTAAACGCAATCCGATTTCACGCCGGCGCTCCACCACCGAAACCATCATGATATTCATAATCCCAATGCCCCCAACGATCAGCGATATGCCTCCAATTGCACCAAGTAAAATTGTAAATGAGTGTGATTGTTGATGAATTGCTTCTATAATTTGATTTGGTGTCATTACTTGAACGGTAAAGCTTGGAAGTATTTTTCTGATGGCGCTAGCCACCATATCTCCAATAATATTTAGTTGTTCAATGTTATTTACTCTAGTAACAACTTTATAAATTGATGGGTTTGAGGAGATTCTTTTTGCGGCGTCTACCGATATAAATAGAGATTCGTTAGTATTGACAGATAGCATATAATTTTCAGGCTTTGGCTGAAGAATGCCAATTACAGTGAAAAGTGATGATCCAATTTGAATGGTATCATCAATCTTTATAGGAGAGCGTAGGCAATCTGAACTTGTTTTTGAGAAAACGGCGCTACCGACCACAACAAAAGGCTCATAACCATCGAGTTTTGAAATAAATCTTCCATTATATAATTCTAATTTAGCTATTTCCATCATCGCACGGGTTGTTCCGACGATCTGATGAGGATGAAGACATCCGTGCCATTCAACCGTATTAGCAATATTGATAATTGGAACAAGGCCGCGATGCCCATTTATATTATCACTAATTGATTTAATTTTATCGTTATCAAGCCCTTCATTAGAAGCATTACCACTTCCAAGTTGTCGTAATAGAGAGATAGATAATAAATCAGGTCCTAATTCATTCATCTTTTTTAATGATTTGTATTCTACCATTTCTCCAATATTAACCATTGCTATTACAGAAGCGGTGCCAATAGTAATTCCTATTATAGCAAGTATAGCACGATGGCCAGATGCCACTAAATTTATGTAAGCTTCATAAAATAGTTGAGTTATCATAACTGACCCACCCTAGTGTCCTTGATCAAGTATCCATCGCTCAATTCTAATTGTCTCTGGCACTGAGCAGCGATATCGTGATTGTGAGTTATGATTACGACAGTTACGCCCAGCGTACGGTTTATTTCCTGGAATAAGTTCATAATTTCCTGGCCCACTCTCGTATCTAAGGCTCCCGTGGGTTCGTCGGCTAGCACGATCGCCGGAGTCCCGACTAACGCGCGCGCGATGGCGACTCTCTGACGTTCACCTCCAGAGAGTTGGTGGGGCTTATGTTGAGCACGTTCACTCAGCCCAACCCGATTCAACCAAGTTTGCGCGACGTTTCGCCGATCAGTCCGACGCTGCCGTCTATACAATAACGGAAGGGCGACATTATCGAGGGCAGTTAACCTAGGCAGCAAATTAAATGCCTGAAATACGAAGCCAAAACTACGGTTTCGCAATTCTGCTGCTTGATCTGGTAAAAGTTTATCTGTTTCATTGCCACCAAGCCGATAAGTTCCGGAACTAGGTCTGTCAAGAAGTCCTAATATATTCATCAATGTCGATTTTCCTGAACCAGATTGTCCAATAATTGCAACTAATTCACCATTATCAATAGATATATTAATTCCTCTCAATGCTTCTATAACGATGTCACCAACCCTATAGTGGCGGCTAATGGCACTAATTTCGATCATCATAATGGATTATATCCTTGATAACTCATCGTATTTGTGCCATTTATAGCGATCGTGATAGCGCATTGCTTACTTCAGGACTACCTCCAGACCAGCGGTGGTAAGCACTCAGGCCGGAAGCCTTCATCCCAGTTTTGGTCGTCGCATCTCGGGAGGCAAGCGGAACGCGGTCGCGACTGCTTCCAGAAGGCGAGCCGTGAGGCTGGGGCTCGAACTGTTTCCGGACTCTCTGTTCATAGGTAACTTTTCCCGCTCATTTTGGGCTTGTCATTGACTCAGGCTCTCCGCCAAGCCTCGACCTGAAGGACGAGGAGGATGTCAGTTATCCACCGCGAGACGGCCCCAAGCTATATGGAATATAGCGTTTCTTTCCTTTGTTGCGCGATCACCGGCAAAAAGATGAAGCCGGATGCGGGTTTAGCTTGACCATAGCTGGCATTAATGCCAGCTTTTCCTGGCATTAATGCCAGCTATCAAAACTTATCCACAGCCGAGCCAATGCCATGGCGAAAATCGTTAAGCTCCCGAAGCATTCCCGTGCGACCCGTCAGAACGCCGAAATGGCACGGCAGGCCATCCGCGATATCCCGATGCCGGACGAGGCTCGTGCTGTCCTGGATAATGCACTATATTTGATCACCGATACTCCGGGCGCTCGGGCGGTATTTACTATGATTAACAATGAACAGTTTAGGTATGTTATGAGAGCTACAAAGTCATTGGCTCGACCAGACCTTACATGGAAAGTATTTTCTGCTGCTGTTACATACGCTCGTCAAGATACCGGAGAGATACTCGCAACTCGTGGACAACTAGCTGACGACGCCGGAACAGATGCCGATGAAGTATCCCGTGCCATGGGCGAGCTTTCTAAAATTGGAGCTATTCTAAAAGAAAGGCGCGGTCGTAATGTTGTCTACAAGGTTAATCCACATGTAGCGTGGAACGGTGGCGAAGGCGCTCGTCTTGCTGCTGCCCGCACGGCACCAAGGCTTAATTTGATCAATGGTGGCAAGCTCGATCCGGTATCCGATTATATTGTTGATAAAGCAATCGAATATCTGCGCGGGTGCGACTGGCAGACTCGCGACAAATGGGCAAAACGCGCCGTGGCGCTTGGTGCCGACCAGATCACGGCGATGATCTCGAAAGAAAACTTGGCAGAGTGGACACGCTGGGTTGCCCTTGAAATGGTGCACGATGGCCTGATTAGCGCCGACCTGTGACGGAGGCCGTTCCATGACCGATGCCGGCCGGAAGATTAAGCTCGCGACCTTGCTTGATCGGGTAGAGATGCTCCATGTCACCACTGGAGATAAAGCGGCGGAAATGCTGGCAGGTGTCGCACTTACGACTGAGCACCCAGATCCGACCGAATTACTAAAGCAGGTCAAAACGCTCATTCGGCGGACCCCGGAAAGTTGAGAACAGCAGTCTGGAATGTCCCTTCCGCCAGCCTTTGCCGCCCGGCTGACCAAGCTGTTGGGCATGATCGGGTCAGCCCATGACGGGGAGGCGTTAAATGCTGCCCGGCTGGCTGACAAGCTGGTGCGTGAAGCCGGTCTGACGTGGGCGAATGTGATCGGCACGGCCAACGCATCGCCCGACACTGACCTTTTTGCCGTCGCCAGAGCGTGCATCGAGATTCTGCAATCCGGGGTTCGATTGACGTTCTATGAGCGGCGGTTTCTCACTGACCTGCCCCGGTTCCGGCACCCCACCGAGAAGCAAATCGACTGGTTGAATAACTTACTCGACCGTGCCCGCGAATACGCCAGTAGGCCGCCACCACCCCCACCGCCGCCGCCGAAACCCAAAAAGACCCGCGCCCCTGGCAAGCGGAAACTGAAGCCGAAACCAGCACCGCCTGATGGCGAGGCAGCAGCCTGACCAAGCCGCCGGTCGGCACGACGACCATGGCGGAACCGAAACCGAAGTTTTCCCTTCTGCGAACGATTCGCAATTGGTTGGCACGCCGCAACACCGCGCCGCGAGTGTTTTATCTGTTTCCGTTATGCTCCATCGTGCCAGGCATCGCCAACACCCGGTCCAGCACCGTTGGCGCCGTCTTTTCGGTGAGGCCCCGAAACCGCCTTCTGAGTTCGGACATCGCACCATCACGGCCGCCCCGCATGAATGCCCGCCGGACAGCCACCACGTCCTCGTTCGACACCGTGAACATCACCGCACCTTGAACCAGCCACGCCACCAGGGCACCCGCTCGACCTGGCCTGCCGGCTGCCGCCGCTCCGACAGTAGCGCGTCGAGAACCTGCCCGAGCTGCTGTTCGAGGCGCTCGGCTCGACACTCGGCCGCGTCAATGCGTTCGACCAATAACGCCACTGTCTCCCGGTGCTGTGACTCCGACCGCTCGACCTGGCCTCGGAGGGCCGCTAGGGCCGCGTTATGGCTCGCCTGGAGGGCTTCGATGACCTGGATAGGCACCGACATTGGCACAGACTCGAGAACACCCTGGAGGGGCTGGCGCGGTCCCTGGAAGGGCACCGGTGCGGTCGGTTGCACCGTGGTTACGGGTACGGGTGCGGCCGACACCGGTGCAGCACCTGCAACTGCCTTGACCATCCGTTCGCCGCGGTTGTTCACCATAGTCGGGATGGTGCCCCGGGCAATCCGCTTCTGGATGGCTTGCCTCGAACACCCAAGCCGTCGCGCCGCTTCCGAGGACGAGACCCAAAAGCCGTCATCATTGTCGACTGCCATCTTGCCGCATCCCTGCACAGGCACCCATTGCGGTTGCTGGCAACCACCGTTGACACCCCGCCGCCTGCCGGTCAAGGGGTCTGAGTAGCAACGGAACAGAAAACCTAGGTAATATCTCTGCTGGGATTAAATGTCCGATTCAGGCATCGTCATCGGATAGGACTGCCGGACTGCGTAGCGGTCGGAGTTCGCCACGGGCCACCGGCTCGGGCAGAGTGAAGGCGTAGCGGCCGAGCATGTTGATGTGCTCGTGGATCAGCGGCGACAGACGCGCCACGTCCTCGTCACGAACGTCGAACCCCTCCCCCCGCAGTTGGTCGAGCGCGGCATCCATGTAGATCGTGTTCCACAGGATGATGGCGTTGACGACCAGGCCGAGGGCGCCGAGTTGGTCCTCCTGGCCTTCGCGGTAACGCTGGCGCAGCTCGCCACGCTTGCCGTGAAAGACGACACGGGCGAGCTGGTGACGGCCTTCGCCACGGTTGAGCTGGGTGAGGATGCGGCGGCGATAGGCATCGTCGTCGATGTAGGCCAACAGGTAGAGCGTCTTGACGATCCGGCCGAGTTCTTCGAGCGCCCGGGCCAGCCGGGTCGGCCGATCGTTGGTCTGGAGCGTCCGCATCAGGCCGCCGGCCTGCACGAATCCGAGCTTGAGCGAGCCGGCTAGGCGCAGCAAGTCGTCCCAATGCTCGGCGATGATGCCCGTCTTCGCCTTGTGTGCGGCGAGCTTGTCGAGGGTGCCGTAGTCGGCCGTGGGATCGACGCGCCAGAACCGGGCGCCACCGACATCGGCGATCCGCGGGCTGAACTGGTAGCCGAGCAACCAGAAGATGCCGAAGATCACGTCGGTATAGGCGCCGGTGTCGGTCATGATCTCGGTCGGTTCGAACTCGGTTTCCTGTTCCAGCACGACACTCAGCAGCACCAGGCTGTCGCGCAGGGTGCCCGGCACGGTGATGGCGTGTTGATACCGGTGAACTGGTCGGAGACGAGGTTGTAGTAGGTGACGCCGCGCTCGGGGCCGAAGTATTTCGGGTTCGGGCCGGCGTGGATGGTCCGTACCGGCACGACGAAACGCAGCCCGTCCGCCGAGGCGACATCGCCACCGCCCCATCGCCGCGCCAGGTCGATGCCATTCTGAACCGCGACGAGCCGGGCGTTCGCCCAGGTCAGGGTTTCCGCGCGGAGATAGTTCTGTCGGACCCAACTTAGGCGCGACCGTCGGAGCGCCGGCATGTCCGGGCGCACCAGCGGCTCCAGGCCGGTGTTGCACGCCTTGGCCAGCAGGACGGCGCGCAGCGTCGTCGCCAGGTCCCGCGCCCGGGCCTCCGCTTCGCTGGCATGCGTGAACGCGCCGGCGAACCCGGTTCGGGCATCGATCTCCAGCAACAACTCCGGCAAATCGACGCGCGGCAGGCGCACCATGACGGCGTTTCGCAGGGCAACGAGGCTGGCCGGTTCCTCGAAGGCGGTCGAAGCCCGGTGAGCACTAGGTCTTCATCGGCGCCATTTTGTTCGAGGCGGACGCTGGCGTTTTTGGGCAGGTTGGCCGCGACCGACCGGAACGTCTGGTCAAGGCGTTCGGAGAGGCGGCCGATCTCCTCGGCCGCGTTCTGGGATTTTCCCAGCGTGCGGCACACGGTCGGGCGTGCGGCTTCCCAGGCGGCTCCATCGAACAAGCCGATGCGGGGATCGGCGAAGCGCAGGCTCGGCACCGCGAAAACGTCTCGGCGCCGGAGCGCCCCGCGCAGCCGATCGACCAAACACAGGGTCCAGGCACGCCGATCGACAACGCCGTTCGTGGTCACGCGGTGTTCCCAGGACTTCGGCACGAACTCCGTTGGCCATGCCGTGCCGCGCGCGCCGCTGTCTTCAACCTTCCGAAGATGATGCAGGGCCTTCAGCACCGGCTGACCGGCCGACACGGCGCCCAAGCTGATGACGCGCACGAAGTGCGGCAGGAAACGCCGGATGCGGCGGTGCTGCGCCAGCAACTCGTCGAAGTAGGGATCATCGGCCGGCCGGATCAGGCTGTCGACCTGGGACACGGCGGCTTCGAGGGCAGCTTTGGGCACGGCCGTGAAAACCGCTGCCCGGAGACCGCCGTCGGTGACAGCGCCGTCGAGTACCAGGGCGCAAACCTTGCTCAAGGTGAGCGCCGCGGCGTCAAGATCGCGCAGACTGCGCAGCCGCGCTTCCCGGCCTTTGCGGATCGCGTCGACGAACATCCGGGTGACGAGCAGGTCGAACAGATCAAGCGCGTCATCCTGCGCGCTTGCTTCCAGCACCCGAATGAACGCCAACAGGGTGGCGAGGCGGCGTTCGTCCGGTAAGCGGGCAACCGCTTGCGCCTTGGCGGCGCCGGCGAAACGCGCCAGTGCCAGAACGCGGGTCTTCGGCAAGCGATCGGTGCGTGGCAAGCCGGTCGCCAGTTGCCGGACTTCATCAAGACGCTTGATCGCGCGGGCCAATTCCGCCGTGCTTTGAAGGGTCGGTCCCGATCGGAGCCGGTCCATCGGGCTCTGCCGTCCACCCGCCGGCACCACCAGAAGGGCGTCAAGCCGCGCTTTTTGGTCGGACGTAATCCTGGCCGCCAACAGGCGCCACAGCCGGCTGTTGGCCCGGGTACGCACCCGCGCGACGGTGCGTTCGAGCACGCTTGCTCCCGGTAGCAGCACCTTGTGCGTCACCAGCCATGCCGTCGCCTAGTCGAACAGGGCACTCGGCCGATCCGTCCCCGTCCAGCACAGCGCATAGAGCCAACGCAAGAGCCGCCATTGCGCGGCTGAATCCGAGAAATCACGGTAGCCGTAGCGGCTGCGGATTTCGACCGGGTGCCGCCAACGCCATTGACTGGCCCGATAGGCATCGAGAGTGCTGTCGATCGGCGTGCCAATTTGGTCGCCAAGAAATCGCACCACGCGCGGCGGCACCTCGCACGGGTCTTCGAGGAATGTCCCGAGAAACCGCACCGTACCAAGTTGAACCGCACAACCAAGCCGCATGTGGTCGCCGCGGTGCCTCAGCACGAATGCGCGATCCACATCATCAAGATAGAAAAACCGGGCAAGCTGTTCGGCCGACACATCGGCCGGGAACCGGCCGTACTGTCTTTCCTGCTCCGGTGTGAGGAAACTGACCGGCATTAGGTTCGGTCGATGTTGGCGAGCACCCGATAGACCGAGGCTCGCCCAATTCCAAGCCGTTGAGCGATAGCGGTCGGTCCCAGCTTCTCCTCCACACGCAGCCGTCGAACTGTGGCCGGGTCGATTGACGGCCTGCGCCCCTTGTAAACACCTGCGGCCTTGGCCTTGGCGATGCCCTCAAGCTGTCGCTCGCGCCGAAGGTTGGTTTCGAACTCGGCAAAGACCCCGAGCATGTCGATGAACGCCTTGCCGGCGGCGGTGCCGGTGTCGACCGGCTGTTCCGTGCAGGCGAGCGCCGCTCCCTTGTCACGGATTGTCCCAACGATGGTTTGAAGGTCCGCGATGCTGCGGGCCAACCGGTCAATTCTGGTCACTACCAGGGAGTCACCGGGACGCAAGAATTCCAATGCCCGGGCAAGTTCGGTACGGCCGGCTGTGGTCGTACCGCTGGCCTTTTCTTCAAGGATGACGCCGCACCCTGCCGCCCGCAGCGCGGCCACCTGCAACGCGGTCTGCTGGTCCGTGGTGCTGACGCGGGCATAGCCAATCTTGGTCATTGCGACCGCCGATGTCTCATTTGGGTCTAAACCGTCCCTTGTGGCGTCTCATATACCAATTGTCCATCCAAACAAGACAGCAGAAACAACGGATTTCCGGGAGGGGCGCCGTCTCATACGGTCGTATCATTTGGGTAGACCCCAGAAAGACGCTGCAGGAAAATGGCGGATTTACTGGGCTTTAGCCCTTACCTAGGTTTTCTGTTCCGTTGCTACTCGGACCCCAGTTGCATGGGGAAAGCCGCTTTACCCGCTGGGGTGACGGACAGCAAGATACCGATGACAATCCACTGCGGGCGACAGTAAATCGGGCCGGATTCCGGCGGGCGGCTTCCGATGGTGGCACCGAGTATTTCATCCTGCCCGAAGCCTGGAAGACGGAAGTTTGTGCAGGGCACGATGCTGGCGCCGTTGCCAAGTCCCTGGCTGGCGCTGGAATGCTGAGGGTTGGCACCGACGGCAAGCCCCAAACCAAGAACAGGCTGCCGGGGACCGCAACCCCGGTACGCTGCTACCACATTTTGCCTTCGGTCCTGGGGGGCGACGATGCCTGAACCTGACTTTTTCGCAGTCTTCGGCTCGCTGCGTGAAGCAACACGTTCGATTTCGTGGGGAACACGGGGAACAGGGGGGTACAGCCCTGAAATCATGCCTTAATTTGGCGTTCCCCACGGTGGGGGCCGGCGGGGAACAGGGGAACAAGATAAAATGCAATCCTGTTCCCCATGTTCCCCACGAAAATCAACGACTTGCTGCACGCGTTGACCCGGCCCCCGCTGGGACCGACGCGATGGACGCCATGGACAACTTCGTCTGGACACCTGATCCGAACCGCCCGGTCGCGCGCGCCGTGCTTGGCACATCGTCCCAGAGGAGGTCTGACCATGCCCCTGAGGTTTGCCCGGCTCGCCATGCGCGGCCCTGATCGTCCCGCCATAAAAACGCGCGCGCGAAACCGTCTTTTTTCCAACTGCACTGCCCCGAGTGCCCCGAGCCGGCAAAGGCCCTACTACGGCCATCCTACGCGGTTTACGGGGCATCCTGGAGCGGGGTGCGGCACCGCCTGTCAGGGATGGCACGAACATGGAGACGATGCCACGCCATTCCGGGTACCTTGCACTTGGTTGCAAACCACCTGCTAAGCCAACAACCTATCAGCGAGAGACGGATTGTCCGTGGACTCGGCCCCTTCTTTCTTTCTTCCTGTAAAAAATGGAGAAGAGGCCGTGAGAAGGTTTGGCCGGTTTCCGTTCCCGGCCATGGGGATGGGTGTTGACAACAGTTGTCCTGTAGACAACAATCGTTGTCCTATGGACAACAGTTCAGCGGTGCGGCAATGGCAATCTCGGTCAAGGAACTCCGGCGGCGCGGTGAGTCCGAGGAGGATATTCGCAATGCCCTCCGCTTTCAGGAAACACAGCGGCGATGCGGGGTTCCGGTTCACTCGCTTGGGCGAATCTTTAGCGGCAAGAAGCCGCCAGCCTCCGAGCCTGCCGACCTGACCCAGCGCCAGCTACGCAAGCGTGGTCGTATCGGACAGGCCGCGCTCCTACTTGATCAGGAGGCATTGGCCGATCCCGACTTCATTCGGAAGACCCAACTTCGCTCGCTTGCCTTTAGTGCGAAGGAATTGGCGAATATCCCGGCACCGCTGGAATACGACTTCTTTAAGGGGAACTGGTCCGTGTCTGACGAATATCACGACACCATCCGAGACCGGATTCATGCGCTGCCAATGTCAACGGCGCGGCGCGCAATGGCAGTTACCGTTATGGCCGAGATCGTTCGTTGGTTGCCCTGGCAAGATGCAGCTTGCTCAAAGACGGCTGCCGAAATTGCTAACTTACTTCGGATGCAAGTTGCTGACGTTTCCCGAGCCATAAAGACTCTTGAGGAAGTTGGCGCCATCCATCGCGTTGCCCGTGGTCGGACGAAGCTGATCTATGTGAACCCGGAAGGTGCCTACCGAGGTAAGATTGATAATCATGCGCAGACGGTTGACGCCTTCAAGAAAACGATGGCGAAGGCCGGCAACGTGATCCCGATTAGGGGCGAGCCATGAGCGAGAGCCTTTACGATCAGGACTTTTACGCATGGGCTAACACACAGGCTGCGCTGTTGCGTGCCGGGAAGCTTGAAGCGGCCGACATCGAGAACATTGCCGAGGAAATCGAGAGCATGGGCAAGTCGGAAAAGCGGGAACTAGAGAGCCGCTTGGCTGTACTTTTCCTGCACCTACTAAAATGGCAATTCCAATCCGAGCGTTGTGGAGCGTCTTGGCAGGCAACCATTCGCGTTCAGCGTCATCGTCTTGAGCGTCACCTCGAAGACAATCCTAGTCTAAAGTCAAAGCTAGATGATACTGTTATCTATGCTTACCGGGATGCGGTGATCGAAGCCGCCGCCGAAACCGGGTTGCCGGAATCGACCTTCCCCGCGACGTGCCCATGGTCATTCGACCAGATCATGGACGAAGAATTCTGGCCGGAGTGCTGACCAAGCCGCCGATCGCCACATCGACCACCATCGCGAGGCCGCAAAAGTCATCACGAAAATGCGGTATGATCATACCGCGTGCGGTGGCACAGGCATCGCCAGCATCCGATCCAGCACCGTTGGCGCCGTCTTGTCGGTAAGGCCCCGGAACCGCCGGCGGAGTTCGGACAGGGCACCATCCCGCCCGCCCCGCATGAATGCCCGCCGGACAGCCACGTCATCGTTCGACACCGTGAACATCACCGCACCTTGAACCAGCCACGCCACCAGGGCCACCCGCTCGACCTGGCCTGCCGGCTGCCGCCGCTAACCGGGCAATAATGGCGGAAATGCTGGGGATTCCGCCGCGATTGAGCGGACCCGCCGGGCGGAGTTTCCGGCTTTGTTCTGTACCGATTGCCCGCGACACGACGCTAACCAGAACACTTGTTCACTGTTCCTGTGGCGCTTTGTTCTGGCATTGCGCGCTATGGCATATGTTCATGCCGAAGTATTAACCATTGCCGCGTGCGACGGTGTAACCGTTTCGCCCTGTCACCTGAAGTGCCCCTGCCGAGAACGGTGCGAGACGACACGCCCGCACGAGCCACCGAATTTCCCCGACGCTCTAGGAGGCCCAAGGAAGGCCCTGTTCGGCGTTGCCCTAGCAGGAGAGTGCCCCACGATGCCAGAGGCCCTCTAGCGGGCTTCCTAGAGCGCCCTAGGGGCATCCTGGAGCGGGGTGCGGCACCGCCTGTCGAACCGGGCCGTTCGGACGAGAGGAGAATCTCGAACGATGCCGCCCGATGATGTTACGGCCGCTCCGGTGTCGTGGGCAACGGCGGTTCCGGCCCCTCCCTGCTAAGCCCTACCGCGTTGCCGACGGGTGCGAACCGTTCGGTTACGGCGGCTGCGGTTATCCCCAGACCTGTCCACCGTAAGAGGGATTAAAAGAGATAAAAAATCTTGAGTCTATAGAAGGGTCGCTGTACAGCGATTACAGGATCGCTCTAGAGCGACTATCAGTACACGTCGTCCACAGGGGATGTGAAATGGCGAGGAAATCACACAAAGGCCAAGCTGAAACCGAAAAGGTGACGAAGCTCAAGACCAAGCGGCATGACGTGATCGTCGAAGCGCTCCAGTTGGTGCTAGACTACGGCGACCATTATGAACTCGACCAACACACCAAGGAGGGGGTGTAAGCCCAAACCGCCGAAAATTCCGCCTGCCGTCGACCTCACGGGTCAGGCGGTCGTCATCATCGGGATGGCGATGTTCAGTCGGACCAAAAATTCCTGAAGCGATCTGGCGCCAGTTCGGTGTACCGGGTGGTGTGCTGGATGTTGCGATGGCCCAGGTAATGCTGGATAGCCCGCGTATCCTGGCCGTCGTTGGCCAGCTTATAGCCGGTAGCATGGCGCAGCATGTGGGGGTGGACCGAGAACTCGATACCGGCCTGTCGTCCTGCCCGGCCGACGATCTTGCGCACCGCATCGGCGGTGAGCGGCGCCTTGCGCTCGCTGACGAACACGTAGGCAGTATCTGGGTAATCCCGCTGCAGCTGACGTAGGGTGCGCAGCTCTGGTCCACGCAAAGGATGGACCGACGCGATGCCATGTTTAAGTCGCGTGACGTGCAGGAGCCCTTGGCGGAGATCGACTTGATCCCAGCGCAGGCTGACCAGTTCGGACACGCGCAGACCATGGCGGTAGGAGACCAGGATCAATGCGGCGTCCCGTGTGCTGTGTCGGCCGACAGACGCAGCCGCCTTGACCAGTGCTGAGACCTCCATTTCCGACAGATATTCGCGGCTTCGGTAAGCTGCGTTCACCTTGCGAACGGGAACTTTCCGATTTTCGATGGTTGGCGGGGTGCTGTCCGGATGCCTGGAACCCGCAGATTTGCTCATGGCGCAATCCCATCTTTCCATATATTGAGTATTATATAGAAAGTTTGCCCGACGGGGACCACAAAACCGATGGCGAACAAGAGCGAGCGTCTGGCCGTCCTGTCGGACGCCGAGCAATTCGCCCTGTACGGACTGCCCGATTTTGACGACGGGCAGCGGCTGAACTATCTGTCGCTGTCCGAACCGGAACTGGCTCTTGCCTCCAGCCGCCCCGGTCTCCACGCTCAGGTCTGCTGTGCCTTGCAAATCGGCTACTTCAAGGCCAAGCACGCGTTCTTCCGCTTCAGTTGGGACGAAGCACAAGAGGACTGTGCCTTCGTCCTGAGCCGCTATTTCAATGGCCAGGTGTTCGTGCCGAAAACCGTTACCAAGCACGAATACTATGCCCAACGTACCATGATCGCAGAGTTGTTCGGCTACCACCTGTGGTCGGCAGACTTCCTCACGCAAATCGGGCAACAGGTCGCCCAGATCGTTCGGCGCGATGTCACGCCAGGGTTCATCGTCGCCGAACTCATCGCCTGGCTCAACGTGCATAAGATCATCCGCCCCGGCTACACGACATTGCAGACGTTTATCAGCGAGGCGTTGTCTGCCGAGCGCGGGCGTTTGGGAGGCCTGCTCGCCGACATGCTGGATGATGCGACGCAGAAGGCGCTCGCCCAGATACTAATACATGACGACACCTTGTCTGAGTTAGCGGCTCTCAAGCAGGACGCCAAGAACTTCAAGTGGCGTCAGATGGCGAAAGAACGGGAGAAGCGCGTCAAGCTGGAGCCATTGTATCTGATCGCCAAGAAGTTACTGCCCAAGCTCGAAGGCTTATCCCGTTGACTCAGGTTCCCCTACATATAGTATGTGAGCGGTTCGGTCGGAGGGCCAACCGGACATGCTGATCCATGGGGGCGACCAGTCAATGGCGAGGGGGCACTCGTTTCCAGA
>Ga0302320_10010083_pt1 | contig 20216 bp, 21 predicted proteins | sample Bog_T0_3_FD_202130 | JGI IMG/M metagenome (GOLD analysis project Ga0302320, IMG submission 202130) | Peat permafrost microbial communities from Stordalen Mire near Abisko, Sweden - Bog_T0_3 | ecosystem: Environmental > Terrestrial > Soil > Wetlands > Peat | place: Sweden: Abisko, Stordalen Mire...
CGCTGGCCGCGCCAACAACAATCGTCATCGCGATTTCAATCGGCGCGAAATGCCCGGAGATGAGATGGGACCACCCAAGAAGAAACAACCAGATCAACGACATCATGGCAAACCAGAAGAACATGCACGGCAGAGCGCACCAGCGGGCGAATTCCCGGCTGTTGAAGCCGGCAATGATGGGGATCCATAGCGGCAACGTCTGCACCTCGTGCCGGAGCGAACCATGGCTGACCGCGCCGACAATATAGAGCGCGACAAGGACCGCCAGGCAGCAACCGCCGATTATCTTCAGGGTATTGGTCATTGGAATATCCTCCGTTTGTTCGTTCGGCCAATGGGGCATAGGAGCCCCTATTTCAGAGGCGGCGCAAGAAGGTAGACATATGCCAGCAGCGCCGCTCCGACAAAGCCGGGAATGAGGCCGACCAGATACACCGAGCCCGCGTCCCGCTCCGCTCCGAGTAGTGCGTGCAGAAAGATCATCAGTCCAATTCCCACAGCAACATTGATCAGGCCGGCGATCTTCAGACCTTCCCGGGTTTTGCTCGCTTTGATCCGCTCATCCTCTCGCAGCAGTTCCACTGCCGCACTGGCGCCCTGGCCTGAGGCTTCGCTGATTCGCCGAAGAGTCTCCGACTTGTAATACGCCTCGCGCTCTTTGCGCTGACTCTCTGACCAATGGACGATGGCGGTGAACGTGAACACGATCACAATGATCACCAGCGGAAACAAGAAAAGAATCTCAGTGTGCATCTCATCCTCCTTGCCGGGAATTCTTCCCATGCGTCTGGTGGGACAGACAGGGCGTGATTCCGGTTGCATAATTTTCAGCGAGCAACTCCTCTGAATAAAATGCAACCTGAACATCACAGCTCCGGTCCCACCGTTTGCAGAGGCGCGAATTGAGGCATGACGAACCCTACCAACGCGGCGGAAGACCTGGCCGATGTGGACCGCGTGCTGTCTGGGGATGTGCAGGCATTCGAGGGGATTGTCCGCCGATGGCAGGGGCCGCTCGTAAATATGGCGTGGCGCTATTGCCGCAACCGCAGCCGCGCGGAGGAGTTGGCGCAGGAAGCCTTTGTGCGCGCGTGGCGGGGCCTGGCCCACTGGCGTCGCGATGCGAGCTTCTCCACCTGGCTGTTTGCTCTGGCCGCCAACGTTTACCGTTCCGACCTGAAGCGGTTTCCCACGGTCAACCTGCGGCTCGATGAGGCTCCGGAACCTGCGGGACCTGCCACGCAACATCGCGCACTGGCCACAAGGGAAAGCTCTGACTCAGTGCGCCGCGCTGTGCTGGCTTTGCCCGCACGCTACCGCGAACCGGTGATTCTGTTTTATTTTCATGAGATGGACGTGGCTGCCGCGGCGCGCACCATGGGCCTGCCGGAGGGAACACTGAAAGCGCGGCTCTCGCGAGCCAGGGCGCTGTTGCGAAGTCGATTTCCGCACCTTGAACACGAGCACACAGCAATGGAATTTGGGGATTTGAATACAGGAAAGGAGGCAGGACGATGAAGCAGACAGAGAAAGCACCAATCGACGCTCAACACGGTGAGATTGACCGCATTCTGGCCACCGAAGATGCGCTGGTTCCTTCGTCCGGCTTCCTGGCGTCTGTAATGGAGCGTGTTCGCGAAGAGGCAGCTGCGCCGGCTCCCATCCCGTTTCCATGGAAACGCGCGTTGCCCGGGGCGATAGCGGCTTTAGGTATGCTCGGCGTCGGCGGCTTCGAGTTCGTGCGACAGGCACTGCCGACGGTAAGTAAATTCACACTGACTACGCCCCAATTTTCTGTTGCCATGGAACGGCCGCTGGAGCAGGCCGGCTGGGTTGCGCTCGCTCTGGGAGTCTCGCTGTTTTCCTGGTTGCTGTCGAAGCGGCTGGCGGGGCGGTCCGGGCTGCTGTAACGCCCGTTACCCGATTGCGAAGACCGCGTAGACGGTGGCTTCCTCGCGGATGGTCTGTGGGCGAATCTCGAGAGGGGGACCTGTAGAAACGACGGTAGAAACCTCGGCGGAATCGTACAACATGAGCCCTTGGGCTGGCCGATTTAAGTAAAGTCGTGCACCCGGTGTTTCGTTACTTGCGTAAATCAATGAGCCCAGTTTGACGTGGAGCCCCTCTGCCATCCTGTCCGCGACCTCGCGGGCTTTTACGAGCGCGCTTTCAGCGGCCTTCGCCTGCAGGGCTTTGCGGTCAGCCAAACGCCAGTCAATTGCTCCGCTCTTGTTTGCGCCCGCTGCAATTGCAACGCGGATGGCCCCGGCCGCGAGTTGAGGCGAAACGCTGACCTCCCAAGTTTGGCGGAAAATGAATTGCTCTCTCGCCCGCTGTTCGGGCTTCTCCTTTTCATCAATATCCTTGTTGCGCTCCACGCCCTGGCCGGAACTCTCGACCGCTTTGTCCTCGACTCCCGCTTTATGGAGAGCGTCCAGGATTGCATGCGACAGTTTGCCGCCCTCAGACGAGACCGCTTGCGCGTCCGGCCCATAGATCTCAAAGCCGATCGTTATCGCCGCGATATCGGCCGTTGTCGTCGCCTCGTCCGTTGTGCTGATGGCAATTGTTTTGTTATTGCGGTTAATCTCGATTGATTGCGCCGGTACAATGCGCGCCAGCCCAATGCCGATTGCAAGCATGAGGGCCAGGATTACCTGCTTTCTGTCCATGGAGGGGGTCCTTTGACCCATTGACGGATTACATTCAGGTTGGGTGTTGCGGAAATCCTCCAGAGATTCAAGGGCCTGAACAGTCGCGACCTATTGCACCGTGGAATACTTGTCCCCAAAACTACGAAGTTTCGCCAGGGTAGCAGCTGCTTCGCCGGAGTCGATGGCTTCGGCGGCCTGCGAGACGCCCTCCTTCAAATCCAGCGCCAACCCGGCTGCAACCAAAGCGGCTGCAGCGTTGAGCAGCACAATCTCCCGGCGCGGTCCGGTGATTCCGGTGACGATGTCGTAGAGGATGGCGGCATTGACCTCGGCAGTGCCGCCCGTCAACTGGTCGAGCGTAGCCGTGGGAAGCCCGGCCATCTCAGGCGTAACTCGCGCGGCCCGGAGTGTGGGCGCGCCTCCCCCTTCAGGCTCTTCAACACGCGCGACGACTGACTCGCCCGTCGTAGTCAGCTCGTCCATGCCGTCGGTGCCGTGGACTACAAATGCACGTTTGGCGCCCAGTTCCGCCAGGGCACGTGCCACTAGAAGAGCCTTGCTGGGCGCGAGCACGCCGATGACCTGAGATCGCGCCCCGGCTGGGTTGGTGAGCGGACCACAGAGATTGAAGATGGTTCTGAATCCCAGCGAACGCCGCAGCGGCCCCACCACACGCATGGCCGGGTGATAAAGCGGCGCAAGGAGAAACATGAAGCCGGTCTCGCGCAGGCACGCGGCGGCAAGGTCGGGGCTGAGCTCTATGGGAACGCCCAGTGCCTCGAGCACGTCTGCCGAACCGCACCGGGATGTAATGGCCCGGTTGCCGTGTTTGGCCACCCTGGCTCCAGCAGCGGCAGCCACCAGGGCCGCGCCCGTGGAGATATTGAAGGTCGGAGGACCACCGCCGCCGGTGCCGACGACATCGACAAGCTCATCCCGTTCCTCGGCGGTGAGAGGAACCGGCGTGCCGCGCTTGCGCATTGTCTCCACAAAGCCGGCCAGCTCCGCCGCCTGCTCGCCGCGCGTAGCCAGCACCGCGAGGAGCGCTGCTGTCTCCACCTCCGGCACGTCGCCGGACAGGATCTCTTCCAGTACGCCGGCCGCCTGCTCTCGGGTAAGGGCCGCTCCATCTTCGGCAAGCGGTTTCAAAAGCTCTTTCAATGAGGCCATATTTCAATATGGTAATCGGGTGGGACGCGAAGTAGACAATGCGAGTCTCACGCGAGCGTCTGCCGCACCGCAGGTGCTGTTTGCCCCCTGTTTGCCCAGCAAGATAGTATTTGCTTACCGCTGGCACGGCTTCGCGGGCACGGAATTCACCCGGCCTGCACCCGAATCCTCAACCTCAGCGGACGTGGGCGGTCCCAAAAAGCATGAAGATTCACGAGTATCAGGCGAAAGAAATCCTGGCGAAATACGGCGTTGCCGTGCCCAGGGGCGAAGTGGCCAACACCCTTGAAGAAGCGTCGACTGTGGCGCGGAAACTGTTTGCCGAGGGCGCGAGCGGTGTGGTCGTCAAGGCGCAGATTCATGCGGGCGGCCGCGGCAAGGGCGGCGGCGTCAAGGTAGCCCGCACCCGCGAAGACGCTGAATTGCATGCCAAGAACATTCTGGGTATGCAGTTGATTACGCACCAGACCGGTCCGCAGGGGCAGAAGGTGCAGCGGCTGCTGATTGAGGAGACCGCGGACATTGACCGCGAACTCTATCTCGGCATTGTGCTGGACCGGGCTACGGGCAAGCTGGTGTTCATGGCTTCGCAGGCCGGCGGCATGGAGATTGAAGAAGTGGCCGCGCACACTCCCGAGGCCATCTTTAAAGAGACCATTGATCCGGCTATTGGCTTTGGCGCATGGCAGGCACGCAAGCTGGCTTTTGCGCTGGGGCTCAAGGCAACGCAGATCAACCAGGCTGTTGTGTTTCTGCAGAGCCTTTACAAGGCTTTCATGGATACCGACGCGTCGCTGGTGGAGATCAATCCCTTCATTACGACCAAGAGCGACAAGCTTTTCGCGCTCGATGCCAAGATCACTTTCGACGACAACGCACTGTTTCGCCACGCGGATATCAAGGCGCTGCGCGATACGGCCGAAGAAGATCCGCTTGAAGTGGAAGCCAGCAAGTACGCGCTCAATTACATCAAGCTGGATGGGTCGATTGCATGCATGGTGAATGGCGCGGGCCTGGCGATGGCGACGATGGACATTATTCAATACGCTGGCGGGAGCCCGGCCAACTTTTTGGATGTGGGCGGCGGCGCGACGCAGGAGCAGATTGAGCACGCGTTTGAAATTCTGCTCTCCGACGCGAATGTGAAGGCCATCTTCATTAATATCTTCGGCGGCATTTTGCGCGTGGACCGGCTGGCTACGGGTGTTGTGGCGGCGGCGCGGAAGCTGAGCGTGAAGGTTCCCATTGTGCTGCGGCTCGAGGGAACGAATGTAGAAGAAGGCCGGCAGATTCTCAAGGATTCGGGATTGGATTTCCAGGTTGGAGAAACGATGAAGGACGCAGCGGACCTGGTGGTTGCAGCGGCTGCAAAAGTCAGCCCTTAGCTTCTAGCCTCTAGCTACTAGCTGAAGGCAACGCGGAAACGGAGACCCTACTTGGCACAAGCATTTCAGGATCTGACTGTTTGGCAGAAAGCGATGGAGTTGACTGTTTGCATCTATGGCTTGACCAGAACGTTTCCCCAGGATGAGAAGTACGGATTGACCTCCCAATTGCGCCGCGCCAGCGTTTCTGTGGCAGGCAACATCGCAGAGGGTAGGGGAAGAACGACGGATGGCGAGTTCCGGCAATTCCTCGGAATCGCGCAAGGTTCAACTTACGAAGTACAAACGCAACTTCTGGTGGCCAGGCAATTGAAAATGGGTGAACAAGAATTGCTGCAAAGGGCAGAAGCTCTCTGCATCGAGACTTCGAAAATGCAGGGGCATTCATCCAGTCTTTCGGAGCTAGGGGCTAAGAGCTAGAAGCTAGGAGCTGAATTCAATGGCGGTCCTGGTAGATAAGAATACGCGGCTGATTGTTCAGGGGATTACGGGCAAGGAAGGCACTTTCCACGCCAAGGGCGCTGCCGAATACGGCACCAACGTGGTGGGCGGCGTGACTCCAGGCAAGGGTGGAACGACGCATGAGGGCTGGCCGGTTTTCAATACGGTGGCCGACGCAGTGGAGAAGACCGGCGCGAATGCAACGGTGATTTTTGTGCCGCCTCCGTTCGCGGCCGACGCCATTCTTGAAGCGGAAGATGCGGGCTTGCCGCTGATTGTCTGCATCACCGAGGGCATTCCGACGCTTGACATGGTCAAGGTGTGGGCCAAGCTGAAGACTTCGAAGTCGCGTCTGATTGGTCCGAATTGCCCTGGTGTTATTTCGCCGGGCAAAGCGAAGATCGGCATCATGCCGGCGCGCATCCACCTTGAAGGGTCGGTAGGCATTGTGTCGCGCTCGGGCACGTTGACGTATGAGGCCGTGCATCAGCTAACTCAGCGGGGCATTGGCCAGTCGACGGCGATCGGGATTGGCGGTGACCCGATTATCGGCACAACGCACATTGACGCACTGCGACTGCTCAACGACGATCCGGAGACCGAAGCCATCATCATGATTGGCGAGATTGGCGGATCGGCAGAGGAAGCGGCGGCACAATTTGTGAAGGACTTTGTGAAGAAGCCCGTAGTTGGGTTCATCGCTGGGCAAACGGCGCCTCCCGGACGCCGCATGGGCCACGCAGGCGCCATCATCAGCGGAGGTCAGGGAACGGCGGCCGACAAGATGAAGGCTCTGACTGCAGCGGGGATCCATGTGGTGGTTTCACCGGCGGAGATTGGCGCTACGTTGGCTCGGGTCATCGGCAAGGGATAAAAGTACAAGCTTTTAGCTGCTAGCTTTTAAAGCCAAGGCCCACCGAGATGGTGGGCCATAGCTTTTTAATCTAAAGAGCCCGTTCCCCTGATCGCTCATTCTTGCGGGAGGCATCGGGATTGCGGAGCTAGCAGCTAGTAGCTAAAGGCTAGCAGCCGTTTCTTCACCACACCCTGCAAGGATGTGCCGCGACCATTGGCGCGGTCTTCTTGCAACTGAAGCTCTTCGCAAATTCCGGCAGGTCGGACAGGATTGTGTTGGCGCGATACTCATCTGGCGCGTGAGGATCGCCCTGCGCCTGTGTACGCAGTTGCTCAGGCCGGGTCTGCGTGCACCACTGCTGCGCATAGGCGATCCAGAAGCGCTGATCGGCAGCATAGCCGTCGATCTTCGCGTCCATATCGAGATGCGAGGCCTCTGCCTTGTCTTCCCATGCCAGCCAGGCAAGCCACAGGCCGCCCAGATCGGCAAGGTTTTCACCCAGCGTCAGCTTGCCGTTCAGATGCACGCCGGGGACTGCCTCAATGGCGTCATACTGCTTGACCATGCATGCGGCGCGATCATCGAATTTCTCTTCGTCCTCCTTGGTCCACCAGTCCTTGAGGTTGCCGTCCTTGTCATACTGGCGGCCTTCATCGTCGAAACCATGCGTCAGTTCGTGGCCGATGGTCGAACCCATGTCGCCGTAATTGGCCGCGTCGTCTTCCTTGGCGCTATAGAAGGGCGGCTGAAAATAGCCTGCGGGGAAGTTGACATTGTTCATCTGCGGATCGTAATAAGCATTCACAGTGGGCGGCGTCATACCCCATTCGTCCTTGTCCACGGGCTTGCCGATCTTGGCCAAATCGCGCGCAGATTCAAACTCGTGCACACGCAGTGTGTTGCCCAATGCGTCCCCGCGCACAATCTCCAGCTTTGAGTAGTCGCGCCACTTTTCGGGATACCCTATCTTGTTCATGACAGTGTGCAGCTTTTCCTTGGCTTTTTCTTTGGTGGCGGGACTCATCCAATCGAGAGAATCAATGTCCTTGCCCATGGTCTGCTCGATGGACAGGGTCATTTCCAGGGCCTGTTTCTTTTCCGTAGGAGGGAAATACTTCGCCACGAACGCCTGTCCCAGCGCCTCTCCCAGATCGTTATCCACCACGCTGGTGCAGCGTTTCCAGCGGTCCTGTTCTTTTTCCGCGCCATTCAAAATGTGTGCGTAAAAATGCCACGACTCGTGATCGAAACTCTCCGGCATGCTGGTTCCGGCATAGGCGTGCAGGAGATGCCAGCGCAAGTAAGTCCTGATGGTACGAATGGGTGTATCGGCAGCGATTTTGTTGAACTCCGCAAAGAACTTCGGCTCCATGTCGTTCATCTTCCCCGAAGCAGGCGCGTGCAATTCGTCTACATAGTCTGCGAGCGAGAAGTGGGTCAGCTCTTTTGAAAACGCGTCGATATCGGTGGGGTGATTCAGATTTTGCGGATCACGCTGCTCGGTGATGGTAAGGGAGGCTTTCGCCATGCGCGTTTCAAGACCCAGCACGAGTCTTGCATCAACGGCTGCCTGCTGCTCCGGCTCACCCGCGAGCTTCAACATGTTGCTCACATGCTCCACGTACTGGTGACGCAGTTCCACACTTTTGGCATCGGTGCGGGTGTAGTAATCTCGTTCCGGCAAACCGAGACCGCCCGCGCTGTAGAAGCTGATGACGGAGTTGGAATCGGCATAGTCCTGGCTCGATCCCATGCCGAAGAACGCGTTCACGCCAATGGAGTGGAGATGCGCCAGCAGCGCGGGCAACTCTGCCGCTGTCTTGAGAGCCGCAATGCGGTCCAGTTCCGGCTGAAGCGGCGCAAGGCCCTGACGATTCACGGTGGCCGTGTCCATACAGGTGGCGTATTCATCGCCGATTTTCTGGTCGTTGGCGGTGCGCGGCTTCGCGTTCGCGGCATTCGCCTCGGTCGCAGCCGCAGCTTCCAGGATCAGCTTCAGATGCAAGCGGTTGAGCTCATGCAACTCGGTAAAGCGGCCATAGGAAGCCTGATCGGCAGGCAGCGGGTTGCGCTTGAACCAGCCGTTGCAACTGAACTTGTAGAAGTTCTCGCAGGGGTCCACAGACTTGTCGATGAGTGCTGGATCGAAGACGCGGAGGTCTGGCGAATTGGGCGCCTTGGTTACGGGCGCAACCGCAGGCTGAGTCTGTGCGGTCGCCAATACGAGTCCAGAACCGGCTGCGCAAAAAGCGAGTATCACGCATGAAAGTCGGGAGGGAGAGATACGGCTAAACATGCCGAAACTGTACCAGATTGAGAGGCCTGCATGTTGCCGCACCCAGCGACAATTACAATGGAGGGGAAGACGCAATTCAACAAGGAGCCAACCACTTGCCGCAACGCACCTTCAGCATCATCAAGCCAGACGCATTCCGCAAGGGCGACGCCGGGGGAATTCTCGCTGAAATCTACAAGGCCGGATTCCAGATTGTAGCCATCAAGAAGCAGTCCATCTCCGTCAAGCAGGCAGAGGGCTTTTATCACGTCCACAGCGCTCGTCCGTTCTTCAACGACCTGTGCGCCTTCATGGCTTCAGGGCCGCTGGTTCTAATGGTTCTGGAGAAGGAAAACGCCATTCTCGACCTGCGCAAACTGATGGGCGCGACCAACCCCGCCAATGCCGATGAAGGGACCATCCGCAAGAAGTTCGCCGGCTCTCTGCAGGAAAACGCCATCCACGGGTCAGATGCTGAGGATACGGCAGCCTTCGAGATTGGATACTGGTTTGCTGGTTACGAACTGATCTAGCCGCAGGGCATTTGTCACTTTAATTTGCACTGAATCCCGAAAGATCTCCAAGACGTTTCTCTTCTGGGCGGCCTTCATTCTCACGCGCCCGCTGGGCGCTGTCGTCGGAGACGTTCTGGATAAGCCGATATCAGCGGGCGGCTTCAACATCAGCCGGTATACGGCTTCTGCTGTGCCGGCGGTCCTGGTCTTCGCATGCATCCTGATCTTCCCGCAGAGGCCGGGTCAACATCCCGGAAAAGAAAAAACAGCCGCTTGAGGGATAGAACCTCGCCGGTCAATCCCCAAACAAATCGTCGATCTTTTTCCGAAGCGTGACGACTTCCTGCCGGAGTTCGGCCACAGTTGCTTCCAACTGTGCGATCCGCGCTTCGTGGCCACCGTCCTCTGGTGCGTCATGATTCACTTCTCGCCGACCGAAAGCGTTCTCAGTTGCAACGGCAGATTCTACATTCCCGCATAACAAGTGCGCGTAGCGCGACTCTTTCGTCCCCGGCTGGCGTGGCAGTACGGCCACCAGCGACGGTTCGCGGTCCATCAGCTTTTGCAACCCTGCCAGCACATCCGTGATCTCATCGAAGCGGTGCAGCCGCTCCGTGCGCCCGCGCAGTTCACCCGGAGTCTGCGGCCCGCGCAAAAGCAGCACGCAGATCAGGGCCGTCTCCGCGCGGCTGAAGTTGAAGAATTCGCCCAGCCAGTGCTCGTACTTTGACACTCGGCCGTCCGCACCCCGCGCCCGGCCCGCGAGGCGCAGGTCTTCAAGACCATGCAATGCCTGGCGCACCGCATCCTCATCCAGGTCCGTGACCGGCTCGCGGTTTGAACGCTGGTTGCACGCGTTGATGAGGGCATTCATCGACATCGGGTAGTAGTCCGGCGTTGTCACTTCCTTTTCGATGAGCGCGCCCAGCACGCGGGCTCCGGCGGCTGTCAGCACAATTGGTTCACTCGGCGGCATAACTCTGTCCTTCCAATTTTCGCTTCATGGATTCTTCCCGGGCGTCTCCGGCTCCTTGGGACCGAGGAGAACTTGTACCCCGATAGATGCAAACCAGTTGGGTTTGCTGTTTTGCCTCGTCACCGCCTGAATGGCGCGGCCGCCCATGAACAGCAGGCGGATTTTATTGCTGCGGGTCAGGCTTTGACGGCCCCCGAAATCCGCCGTGAATTGGCGCTGTTTGGGATCAGCCTCAATGCGGTTCGCGTCCTGGAGATCGTAGATTTCCGCGTAGAGTTCAAGCCGATCGCTGAACTCATGTCCCGCAATCAGGCCGCGGCCCCAGCGACTGGGTACATGCTTGTTGCCGAACCAATGGCCCACCTCGCCGTTCCAATTGATCCACCCAGTTTTGGCCGTGAATTCCAGCGGCAGGTAAAACTGCGGTCCGTTCTCCACAATGCCTCGGCGCACCGCGCTGGTGGGGTTGTTGACGGAAGCCTGCGGATACGTCCCCAACGAGAAGTTCATATTCTCGTCCGACTTGGGCTCCCCCGCCTTGTGATGTTCGTAATAACGCCACTTGATCCCAGGGAAGCTCTCACCTAGTCCGGCGCTGGTTGTGCTGTTCTCGTCCGTTACCACGGCCAGCGGCACCTCGTATTTGAGCTGGATGCGGTCACCCACCCGTAGCTGAGGTCGATGTCGGGGGTTTGGTAACTTGCGCTCGCCGGGTTGTGGTTCGCAATACAGCCAACGTTGATCTCCCAATGGTGGGTGCCGGGGGTGCCGGGATCGTCCGTAATAAATGGCGGGCCGCCCTGCGCCCTGGTCTGGGAAGCAACGCTCGCGATTGCCAGCAAGATAAGCAGTTGAAGCAATTTGCGCATTCGAATGACTGAGAACTCCCCGCGATATCAACGCTGAAAAATGGCAATTGTCTTCGCTTAAGCTATCACTACCTCCCTCGCATTCGCATTAAAGCCCACCATTTCGCGGCGGGATTCCCTCGAGAAACTGCGCACTTCACAGCCCATCTGTCGCCCCGTTCTGCGATACTGATTTGTCATGCCAATTGCCGATCTGCAACAAGCCGCACAGAAGATAGCCGGATTCCTCGGAAACCTCAATAGCCTCGGCGGTTTGCGCCTGAAATATCGCATCACCGCCGGAGACGGCGCGCGCGACCCCGAGGGCCTGGAAGCGCACGCGATTTACGTGGAGCTGGCAGGCCCGGACGTGCCGATGGTAACCCAGCATAATGGCGAGCTGCTGCGCGCCCTGGAGACTATCGCAGCGCAGATTCTCCGCCTCGACCAGCGGGAGCAGGACCTGGTCAGCTTCGACGCCGGCAATTTCAAAGCTCTGCGTGCGCAGGAGCTGCGCCTGCAGGCGGAAGTCGCGGCCGACAAGGTGATCCGGTCCGGCATTCCTTTCGCCTTTCCGCCCACGAACAGCCGCGAACGCCGTTTGCTGCACATGGCCTTCCGCGATATTGAAGGCGTGGAGACGGCCAGCTCCGGCGAAGGTCAGGACCGCTTCCTCGCCGTCTATCCCGCGGGCAAGACGAACCTGCCCGTTGCGGCGCCTGTCCGGCCTCGGAGTTTTGAGCGCGGAGGCGGGCGAGAGCGCGGAGGAGACCGTGGTCGGGACCGCGGACGGGACAGGCGTAGATAGGCAGCCTCGGATCCTAACTCGTTGTGCCGAACCAACTCGCGATTGGCGGGCAACTTGAGTGCGAAAATCGGCGTGGGTATGCCACAATACCCAACAATGAGAGCTAAATTCTTAATCCTTTTTCTGGCTGCTACGGCAGCTCTGTCTTTTGCACAAAAGAGGCTTGTTCTGATCGATCAGGACGGCTCGGGCCCGGGCGGCTCCAATCAGATGTCCATCCTCGCCCTGCTGCAGGCGCCGCAGGTTCAGGTTCTGGGCATCACCATGGTTACCGGGGACGCATGGTGTGACGAAGAGACCCAACACACGCTGCGCATGCTGGAACTGACAGGCCACGCCGATGTTCCCCTGGCCAGGGGCGCGGTGTTTCCGCTGGTTCGAACACAGGAAGATACGCGGCTGTCCTCAGTATTGGACGGCAAAGTGACCTGGCTGGGCGCTTGGGGCCTGGGACCGACCACGCTGGTTGAGACACCGGGCGGCGTCACGCCAATGACTCCGGACCATCTGAACGCGCACGGTCCGCATGATATTCCGCCATTACCCGAGGGACAGCCCACGCTCAAGCCCATCGACGAAGACGCGGCGCACTTTCTTATCCGGCAGGTGCACGCGCATCCGCACCAGGTGACGATTTATGCCGCTGGGCCATTCACCAACATTGCGCTCGCCATCTCCATCGACCCGGAGTTCGCCGCGTTGACGAAGGGCCTGGTAGTGATGGGCGGCAGCCTGAATCCGCAGACCGACGATCCGGAGTTCGCTACAAGCCCGCGTCATGAATTCAACTTCTGGTTCGATCCGGAGGCCACGCATATCATGCTGCGAGCTGCATGGCCGCGCATCGATGTGACCACGGTCGATGTTTCCATCAAGGCGCCTTTCACGCAGAAGATGCTGGACGAGATCAGCAAATCGCAGACACCCGCCGCGCGCTACATTGCCGCATGGAGTCAGGACCGCTACTACCTTTGGGATGAACTGACCGCGTGCGCGTGGCTGGATCCGACGCTCATTACCAAACAGCAACAGATCTACATGGACGTCGACCTGAGCCACGGCCCCAGCTACGGATCAACGCTGACGTGGACAGAAAAGCTGAAGCCGGCGACAGGCGTCCGGCTGGTTAACGCACAGCTGGACCTCGATCTGCCACGCTTCCAGAAAATGTTTGTGGAGCTGATGACGAGCGCCAAATAGGCGAGCCGGCAGGAGCCGCGGCAATTAGGAAGCCCACGTCGTGAGTGCGACGTGAGCTACTTTTCTTGCTGTAACTCTCTGGCTTGGAGAGCCGAAGGCGTCTGCTTCAACGCAGGCGGTTAGGCGTTCAACTGCTCCTGCAGCTTGTTGAGCGTGCGGTGCAGGTCCTTGTCGGTCCGGCGCAGCTCGTCGATCTTGCTGATGGAATGCATCACGGTAGTGTGGTGCTTGTTGCCGAACTGCCTGCCGATTTCCGGCAAGCTTGCTTCCGTCATCTGCTTGGCAAGGTACATGGCGATCTGCCGTGGCACTACGACGTTGCGCGAGTTGTTCTTCTGCTTCAGGTCGCTTACGCGCATGCCGAACTGCTCGGCCACGGCGCGCTGAATCGCCTCAATGGTGATCTTGCGCACCTGCATGTCGATGAACTGCTTCAGGCACTGCTGCGTGGAAGCGAGCGTGATCTCCATGCGGTTCATCTGGCACCATGCGATCAGCCGCGTCATGGCGCCTTCCAGCTCACGCACATTGGTGCGTACGTTCGAGGCAACAAACAGCGCCACGTCCGTGGGAAGTTGCACCTGCTCGGACTCCGCCTTCTTCTGCAGAATCGCAACCTTAGTTTCAAGATCAGGCGGTTGAATGTCGGCGATCAGGCCCCATTCAAAGCGCGAGCGAAGGCGGTCTTCAATCTCCGCGAGTTCTTTCGGAGGACGATCTGAGGCAATCACAATCTGCTTCATGCTCTCGTGCAGCGCGTTGAAGGTATGGAAGAACTCTTCCTGGGTGCGTTCCTTCTGCGCAATGAACTGGATGTCGTCGATGAGCAGCACGTCCACGGAGCGGAAACGATCACGGAAGCTCGTCATGCGGTCGTTGCGAAGCGAGGTGATCATTTCATTGGTGAATTTCTCAGCCGAAACGTAGCAGATGCTGGCCATGGGCTGGCGCCGTTTCACCTCGTGCCCGATGGCGTGCATCAGGTGCGTCTTGCCCATGCCAACGCCGCCATACAGAAACAGCGGGTTGTAGGCTTTCGAAGGCCGCTCTGCCACCGCGAGCGACGCTGCGCGCGCAAACTGATTGCCATTGCCAATCACAAAGGCGTCGAACGTGTAGCGCGAGTTCAGTTGCGCCGCCGTGGCCCAGTCGAAACGCTGCTGTTCCGGCGTGCGTGCGGGCGCTTGGGGAGGCGCGCTGGGAGCATGGGCAGCTACCGGCGCGAATCCGCCATCCTTGCGCTGCGGCGGGATCGACGGATCCTCTTCGGCAGTCACAAAGCACACGTCATCGAAATCCAGCGACTGGATTTCGATTGCCTCCTGGATCAAGTCGCCATATTTTTCGCCGATGTGCTGGAACTCCGGAGTTGGCACGCGTACATACAAAATGCGGCCCGCGGCATGGCTATACCGCGTGGGTTTGAACCATGTCTCAAAGGACTGGCGAATAACTTTCTTTTCAAGTGCTGCGAGAATTTGCAGCCAGGGGTTAAGTACCGTTGCCGGCGAAGTTGCGAATGCCATCGAGCTTATCCTTGCCTGCGTCGCCTGTTTACTGCCGGAATTGTTTATCTACGGCCTTATTAAACAACAGAAATCTCACGGCGAAGGCCCAATGGCTCTTCGTCCTGATTCCGATCGCCTACTGCTGGTAGCCGCTTGTCTGCTCCTGAATTTGGTCTTGGAGCGTGGATAAATTCCGTTCCGTGGGACGCTGGGAAACTTTTCTAGAACGGACCCGATAGTAGCACATTTGGAGGTGATTGCAATGTCCCATTCACACAAGATTTCTTCTCAATTGCGATGTTGCACCATTGCCGGTGAAACTTCTCTTTAATGGTTACCGGAGTCACCATACCTGACGTGCGAGGTCACTATACCTGACGTACGAACTGGTCAGTTTCGCTCACAAAGAGCCGAAAATATTTGCCCTCAGAGAGCCTTGGATCAGCTGGGTCCCGATCTCTCCTTAGCCCGCAAAACCACTTCGTACTGGATTCCTGGCCCAACCTGCGATACACTTAAAACTTGCCGTAAAGGCACAGATTCTCTAGAAGTACACAGGAGCGCATTTCCATGCCCAAGCGCACGTTTCAACCCAATCGCCGCAAGCGCGTGAAGACTCACGGCTTTCGTGCCCGCATGAAGACCAAGAGCGGCGCGGCCGTGCTGAGCCGCCGCCGGGCCATCGGGCGCAAGCGCGTTGCCGTCAGTGCCGGCTTCCGCGACTAGTTTCCGCCGACCTTCTGTGGAGCCGGAATGTCTCGCGGCGTTCCCGTCGCTGTTCCGGTTCACATACTTTCCGGCATTGCCATGACGAACCAGCCGCACGCCACCCAGAACCAGCCCACCGGGCAGGTTCGCCCCACCACAATTCAACGCCAATCGTTGACGGGCCTTCGCTTGCGAAAGCACGCGGATTATCAGCGCGCCTATTCAGCAGGACGCAAGCGCCAATCCGCATCCATGAGCTGGTTCCTCGCCCCTCAGCAACCGGAGTTCGATGCACACATTGCGGGCCCTCGCGTTGGGCTCACCGCCGGTAAAGTTGTGGGCAAGGCCCATGAACGCAATCGCATCAAGCGCCGCATGCGCGAAGCCCTGCGGCGCCACACTGCGCTGCTTCCTCAGGGTTGCGACCTCATCCTCCATCCGCGCCGTTCGGTGCTCACGCTCGATTTTGCGAAACTTGAAGGCGAGGTTGTGCGTATCCTTCAGCAGGCAAAAGCCGAGGCGGCCCGGGGACCTATTCAGGCCCCTTCGTCGCAACCCGGTAAACAACTTCGCCCGGCCAAACCTGCACTATGACGCGACTGCTGCTCGCCACTCTCGCTTTCTACCGCCGCTGGCTCTCACCGGCCATCCACGCCATCAGTCCCGGTGGCTGCCGCTACCAGCCAACATGCTCGGAATATGCGCAGATCGCCATTGCCACCCATGGTCCGGTACGCGGCGCCGCACTCGCCCTCTTCCGATTGCTGCGCTGTCATCCGTTCGCGCGGGGCGGCCTAGACCAGGTGCCTCCTCCAGCCATTCCGCGACCATTCCCGCACGAACCGTTACCATAGAGAACGAGGCGGTTTGAAAATCCGCCCTTCAGCGCCTGTTCGCAGGCCTAAACCGACAGGAAGTATCCTTTGCCCGAAATTCGTAATCCCAATCTGCAAACGCCTGGCACGCCCGGCGGCAGTGGCAGTGGCGGCGATATGCGCTCCACCATGGCCTTCTTTGTACTGATGCTCGCCGTGCTCTTCGGCTACCAGTACTTCTTCAAGCCCAAGACGGCCCCGACGCCTCCCGCACAGACCCAGTCGCAAACCCAGTCGCCGCAGGCGGATGCCACAGCAGGCCAGACGCAATGGGCTCCCGCAGGAGCACAGGCTTCCGGTTCTGCCCCAGCTATAACCGCGACCTCCGAGACAGAGACATCAGTAGAGAATGAGCTCTACAAGATCGTCTTCACCAATCGCGGCGCGCAGGTGAAAAGCTGGATCCTGAAGAGCTATAAGGATACCGGCGGCAAACCACTGGATATGGTCCAACCCCAGACCGCCGCGCGCTTCGGATTCCCACTCTCGTTCTATACCTATGAGCCGGCACTAACCGCGCAGTTGAACCAGGTGCTTTATCAGCCTTCCGCGACCGGACTGCTGCTGGCGCCGAATTCGCTTACCTTCCACTACGCCGCTAACGGACTGGATGTCGTGAAGACCCTTCACTTCGATTCCAGCTACGTGGTGTCTGTGGATACGGAAGTCAAGCGTAACGGCAGCCCGGTCCGCGCATTGCTGCAGTGGCCCGCCGGACTTGGCGACATGGAAGAGTTCAGGCCCGGTAAAGCGCCCAGCGGCGCGATCCGAACCGTTTCCCAGTTCGCCTGGAATATCGATGGCAAAGCTGATCAAGTGGTTGCAGCCAAGGTTGGCGGTTACGCAACTCTGAACCAGGCCTATCAGTATGCAGGCATCACCGACCTTTACTTCGCCGCAGCATTTCTGCCGAGCTACCCATCAGACGCGAGCGTTGTAACTCTGCACAACTCCGTCGATCTACCGAGCGACCTGAGCGACCCGAATAGCCAGAAGAAGGCTACCGACGTCATCGGTCTCGCAGTGGGAGACCAGAGCGGTTCAACCAGCCTCCGCCTCTACGCCGGCCCCAAGCAGATGGATGTGCTCAACACCATCCACGCCAATGGCTCAGATGGCAAGGCGACTGGACCTTCGCTCGAGCCACTCATCCACTATGGATGGCTCGGCATCGTGGCTAAGCCGCTGTATATCGCACTGCGCTTCCTGCACGGACTGCTTGGCACTGGGATCAGCAACTGGGGCTGGGCAATCATAATTTTCACCGCGACCTTCAACCTGATCATGCTACCCACGCGCTTCGTGATGATGAAGTCTTCCATCAAGATGGCGCGCATTCAGCCCAAGGTTGACGCCATCCGGAAGAGATACGCGCATCTGAAGATGAACGACCCTAAGCGGTCCGAGATGAACACCGAGATCATGGCCCTGCACCAGGCCGAAGGCATCAACATGGTGGGCGGCTGCCTGCCGCTGCTGGTGCAGATGCCTCTGTTCATTGCGTATTTCGAGGTGCTCTCGAACGTGATTGAGCTGCGCCAGGCTCACTGGTTCTGGCTCACCGATCTTTCACTGCCCGATCCGTTCCACGTGCTCCCCATTCTCATCATCCTGAGCATGTTCCTGACCCAGTTCATCACGCCGTCGCCGGGCATGGATCCCGCCCAGCGCCGCATGATGGCCTTCATGATGCCGGTATTCTTCGGCTTCATCCTGTGGCACTATGCTTCGGGCCTGGCGCTTTATTGGGGTACGAGCAACCTGATCAACCTGTCCTTCCAGCTGATCATTAATCAAACGAAGGATGGCAAGGAACTACACGCGATCGCCGCCAAGAAAGCCGCGAAAAAGCTTGGGGGCGGCGGCAGTAACCAGCGCACAATTCAGGGGCGCCGGTAGTCTATCGGTATCCTGAAACAACGAGGGGATAGGCTCAGGCCTGTCCCCTCAGCTTTTTATCGAAGGCTCTTGGACCTGTCGTGTGGCCCAGGTCTCGATTTGAGATTCGTGATGTTGATGTCGACGGCACTTGATTACAATTGCAGCTTCCAGAAAGCCATCACGGAATTGGTGGTCAAATCGCGAAATGTCCGCGAAAGAAAGATCTGAACAACAATGGAATCCGATTCGACTAGTGCCGAAGTCCCTGTGATTTCACCTGAGCTCATCGGGCCACCGCCGCGAAAAGTTCAGCTCACTGGAAGTGGCATCGCATTCGCCGTTGTGACGGCGATCATCATTGCGGTAGCTGTTGCGTTCACCTTTTTTATTGCGGTGGAAACTGCGCAACAGGTGGAGACTCGGACAGCTTTAGGCAGCGGCGGCAACGAGACCCTTGGGAAGCTTGAAAAGCTGCATCAGCCGTACCCCCTCAAAGAATATGTCGATTACTCGTTTATTGCGGATGGTAAGACATACAAGGGAAAAGCTATCGTTCCGCTCGAGGTTTATCACACAATCAAGTCGGCAAGAAGCCTGACCATTCAGTATCTGCCTGATAACCCCGCGCTGAACCACCCAGCAGATTGGGAGTGGTCGGTCATGTCGGAATGGGATCCAATTCTCACGGTGAGCCTTGTCGCCGGGATCGGTTTCATTTTGTTTATCCTGCCTAAATTGCTAGCCGAGCGGAGGCTGGCTGCCGAGGGCGTACCCACTACAGGAGTGGTGACGAAATGTTCTGTTAGCGGTAGAAGTGGGGAATTCATCAATTTGAAATACGATTTCCGCACTCAGGATGGCATTTCGGTGCAAGGTCGCGGGGACTTTCAGACTCGCCAAGAAATCGGCGCGAGAATTCTGGTCCTCTATCTTCCCCAAAAACCCAGGCAGAACATCCCATACCCATTGTCTGCCTGGCGCATCGCGAGCTCTTAGCTGACGGAATGTTCCTCGGCGACGCCCACAGGCTGCCGGATGGAAGGCTCCCTGTAGCCCTCATCGGCCAGATGCCTGCCCATCATTTCATACATTTCAGGACTATCCGGCTGCCATGTACCTAACCCGTCGACGTAGCGGTTGAACATGGAGAACGCCGCGGCAATCAGCACGGTATCGTGAATCTCGATGTCGGTTGCGCCCTGTTGCCGCGCCGCCTCCACATCCGCCGACGTCACCAGCTTGCCATCCTGCTGCACTTTGCCGGCAATCGCCAGCAATGCCTTCAGCTTTGGGCTCACCGGTGCAGACATGAAGTCCGTACTCACCTGCTCAACCACTGCCGCATCGCCCAGGTGGGCAGTCGCAGCGGCCGCGTGGCTCGCATGACAAAAATGGCAGTTGTTTCTCGAGGAAACGTAGGCAGCAATCAACTCACGCTCGCCCGGTGTAAGTGAATTTGGCTCGTGCAGAAGCACGTGCGCCAACTCGCGCATGGGCTTCGCTGTCTCCGGCCGATAAGTAAATCCCGCACTGATACCCGGAAATCCTTCCGGCAAATCGATGTGTGCCATAACTCCTCCTTAGTGTGCCCCTGCGTGCGCATTAGCTCCCAAATACTCTTCACTTACAGTGACGTAGCCATCGCGGGCCACGCGCTTGCCGCGCTCGCGATACAGCGCTTCGTCGTCCGGCTGCTCCGTCCCCAGGCCATCAACGTAGCGGTTATACATGCAGAACGCCGCAGAAATCAGCACAGTATCGTGAATCTCCAGGTCAGTGGCACCGAGCGCTCGCGCGGCGTCCACATCGGTGGTCGTTACGAGCTTGCCGTCCTGCTGCACTTTGCCAGCAATGGTGAGCAGCGCTTTCAGTTTGGGGGTGATGGGTGCCTGCATAAAGTCTGTCTTGACCTGCTTCACCAGCACCTCGTCGCCGCCCAGGTGCGCCGCCGCAATCATGCCGTGAATACTGTGGCAATAGTGCGTGCAGTTGCGGCTGGAGACGTAGGTAGCAATCAGCTCGCGCTCACCGCGGCTCAGCGTACTGGGACCGGTTAGCAGCACTTCAACCAGGGCGTTCAGGGGTCGAGCCGTTTCGGGGCGAAATGCCATTGCGC
>Ga0302320_10010086_pt1 | contig 20215 bp, 10 predicted proteins | sample Bog_T0_3_FD_202130 | JGI IMG/M metagenome (GOLD analysis project Ga0302320, IMG submission 202130) | Peat permafrost microbial communities from Stordalen Mire near Abisko, Sweden - Bog_T0_3 | ecosystem: Environmental > Terrestrial > Soil > Wetlands > Peat | place: Sweden: Abisko, Stordalen Mire...
CGATGTAGGCGCCCAAGGCGGTATACTCCTGCTGGTACAGGGCGCGGTCGTTGGTGGTTTTCGTGACGTCCTGCGCCTCCACGGCCAGTTCGCTCATGCGCGAAAACGCCGTGTTGACTTGTTGCAGGTAACCGTCCTGGGTCTGGCTGAACGACGTGGCGTCCGAAACGTTGTTCGAAGCCGCATGCACCCGGCCCAATTCGGAGGTTAATTGCATGGAAACCGCCAGTCCGGCCGGGTCATCGGCCGGTGATGTAATCTGGGAACCAGAGGACAGGCGTTGGAGGGATTGGCTTAAGGCGGAGGAGGATTGCATCAACTGCGCCGCCGCATTCAGCGCCGAGATGTTTGTATTGATAACCATAACTACTCTTTCCGTGAGTCGCCCCTCGGGAGGGGCATTTGATTTGCGCGACATCCATGTCGCGGGTGCTTCATTCAGGGGCGAAGCACCTTCATTCCCCGCCAGCTCTTTGAGGCTGCTGACCGCCTGTCTTGCGACACTATATTCATCGGACCGAATCGGCGGAACTTAACTCCAAAATCCAAAATGCCTCAAAATATGCCTCGAGTCTGATTGCATTTCACGTTTCCTGAACCGGTTTAATTTGTTGGCATACGCCACAGTTAGAATACCTTGGAATATAATTCATTCATCCTTCGCTTGCCGCCAACCGTCCGCCCAAAAAATGGCCCATGCGGACCCGGCGTCCATAAACCTTTGGCTTTCAGCCTTCGTCCTACACCTCGTTTTCAACTTTTAACAGCCACGCTGAATTGCTACCTTGCGGGCATGGCAAGAAAGTCGGGCGATGCGCCCGGTTCGCATAATGGTTTAAATGATGTTCTCGGCATTGCGCTGCTGGCACTGGCGCTCCTGGTGCTGGTGGCGCAAGTCTCCTTTGATCGTTACGACCTCGCATCCGTCCGGGTGCCCCCCAACAAGGAAATTCATAATTTGATCGGCGTTTTCGGGGCCCAACTGGCCGGAAGCTCCTTTTGGTTGCTCGGCGTTCCAGCCTATTTGCTGCCGTTGATGCTGGCCGCCTTTGGCATCACCTACCTGACGGGCGTTCTGGGTTATCTGCGCGAACATTTATGGCGGTCCGTGCTTTGGTCGGCTTTGCTGCTGTTCTGCCTCACCGGCCTGCTGCATATTTTGGACCTGCATAATCTGGCGGGCAATGCGCGCGAACATCTCCAAACCCCCAGCGCCGGCGGTTTTATCGGCATGGTTTCCTACCAGCACGCGTTCCGGTTGCTCGGCCCCGGAGCCGTCATTGTTTACGGCGCGCTGGGACTCATCAGCCTGCTGTTCCTCACAAATTTTCAATTGGGCCTCTGGGTCCGCGCGCTTTGGTCATTGGTCGGCGCCAAGCCGGGGGACGAACTGAAAACCGTCGAGGAAATTGCCCTGGAAAAACGCGCCCGGGAGCTGGAAAAACAAAAACGCCGGCTGGAAGAAGAAGTCGGGCGCACCGCAAAGTCAGAGAAGGCTGAAAAGACCGCCAGCGGGTTGGGCGCGGACGGGCAACCGGTGCCGGAACCCACCGTGCGGGATTTGAGCGTCCCGCAGGCCAAAGGACCGCGCGTCCGCAAAACCACCTTTCCCGATCCGCCCAAGGCCCCCACCCCCAATCCCGTCGCGGAGGGCGAGGTCATTCCGGCCACCGAAGTGCGCGCCGCCGACACCGGCGACATCCTGGGCCGCAAATCCGAAGCCACCCCCGCTGGCGGGGAGGACGAAGAGCCGCCACAACCCGCTGACATTGAAATCATTGAGGCCGATTCAGGCCAGGAGCATGAGGAGTCGAAAGGCACCGGGCCTGACCCGGATCCAGTCATCACCATTGCCGATGCCGCAGCGCCACCGCCGCCGCGTCCCAAGCCCGCCCCGCGCAAGCCCAAACCCATGACCGTTGCCTCCGTACCCATGATTGGCAATTATCAGTTGCCCTCCCTGGATTTCCTCCAGCTCCCGGATTTGACCGTCAAGCCCACCGAGTCCAAGGAGGAGTTGATGGCCAACGCCCGCCTCATGCAACAAACGCTCGCGCAATTCGACATCGAGGTTTCCCTCGGCGACATCACCAAGGGGCCCACCATCACCCGCTACGAATTGCATCCCGCGCCCGGCGTGAAACTGGAGAAGATCTCCGCGCTCTCAAACAACATTGCCGCCGCCCTCAAGGCCGAACGGATTCATATCCTCGCGCCCGTGCCGGGAAAATCGTCCGTCGGCGTCGAAGTGCCCAATGCCGTCAAGACCAAGGTCATCATGCGCGATTTGTTCGAGTCCGATGAGTGGCGCAACACCAAGGCGCGCATCCCCATCGCCTTGGGCAAGGATGTGTACGGCCATCCCATTATCGCCGACCTGGCCGAAATGCCCCACCTCCTGATCGCCGGCAGCACGGGTTCAGGCAAGTCCGTCTGCATCAATTCCATCATCGCCTCCCTCCTCTACCGTTTCTCCCCGGATCAACTCCGGTTCGTCATGATCGACCCCAAGGTGGTGGAATTGCAGCAGTATAATGCCCTCCCGCATCTGGTTGTGCCGGTGGTGACCGACCCCAAAAAGGTGATCCTCGCCCTGCGCTGGGTGGTCAACGAAATGGAAAAACGCTACAAAATCTTCGCGCGCGTGGGTGTCCGTAATGTGAAGTCATTCAATGACCGTCCCAAAAACAAACCGCTGCCCGAGCAGGAACTGGAACTGCCCCTGACCGCCAAAAAGGAGAAAGTCGAGCCCGGCGCCGAGGGATTTGCCGTCGAGGTGGACGAGGAAATCATTGTGCCGCGCGAGGAAGACATCGTCATCCCGGAAAAGCTCTCCTATATCGTCGTGATCATTGACGAACTTGCCGATCTCATGCTGGTCGCGCCGGCTGACGTCGAAATGGCCATCGCCCGCATCACGCAAATGGCGCGCGCCGCGGGCATCCATTGCATCGTGGCCACCCAACGTCCCTCGGTGGACGTCATCACCGGTGTCATCAAGGCCAACATCCCGGCCCGCATCGCTTTCCAGGTCGCCAGCCGCGTGGATTCCCGCACCATTCTCGACGCCATGGGCGCCGACAAATTACTCGGCAAGGGCGATATGCTGTATCTGCCGCCCGGATCCGCCAAGCTGAATCGCGCGCAAGGGGCGCTGATCACCGACCAGGAATTGCAGAACATCGTGGATTTCATCGCCAAGCAGGGCAAACCCAGCTACGAAATGGAAATCCATCAGCAACTTTCCAAACCCGCCGCCAGCGGCGACATCGAGAGCGGCACCGATGAGGACGAGGAACTCATCCAGCAATGCATCGAAGTCATCCGCAGCGAGCAGAAGGCCAGCGTTTCGCTGCTCCAGCGCCGCCTGCGCCTCGGTTACACCCGCGCCGCGCGGATCATGGATGAACTCGAAGGCCGCGGCATCGTTGGCCCGAGCAAAGGCGCCGAACCGCGGGATATTTTGATCGACCTCGACGGCGAGGGCCATGATGGCGCCGGACAGACCGGGTAGATTTGCTGCCGGAATCCGTTCCCATCCCAAAGAGACTAAGGCGCCTGGCCCTGGGTGGCTGGCTGGCGGCCACCCAGGGTCCATGGACCACCGTTGCGTCTTTCCGCCTTTGAGCTAAGATTTCCCTGTTATGCAACCGGAAAAATTCACCCAGAAATCGCAGGAGGCGTTGCAAGCGGCGCAGCGTCTCGCCACCGACCATTCCCACCAGGAAATTGACGGCGACCACCTCGCCCTCGCCTTGATCGGGCAGACCGACAGCCTCATCCCCGATTTGCTCGAACGCATCGGCGTGCCCGTCGCCCGGCTCAAGCCCGATCTGGAGGCCGAACTGGCGCAGCGTCACAAAGTCCAGGGCGGCGGCGATCCCTATGCCGGCAGCGACCTGCGCAAATCCCTCGCGGCTGCGCAAACGGAGGCCACCAAACTCAAGGACGAGTACGTCAGCACCGAACACCTCTTGCTCGGCCTCCTGGACGGAGGCGGTTCATCCCTCAAAAAGATTTTCGCCAAAAACGGACTCAAGCGGGATGCGGTTCTGAAAACTCTCGCCGAACTCCGCGGCAACCAGCGGGTTACCGACGAAAATCCCGAGGCCAAATTCCAGGCGCTCGAGAAATACGGCCGCGATTTGACCGCCCTCGCCCGGCAGGGAAAAATTGACCCCGTCATCGGGCGGGACGAGGAAATCCGCCGCGTGATGCAAGTGCTCACCCGCCGGACCAAGAACAACCCCGTGCTGATCGGTGAACCCGGCGTGGGCAAGACCGCGATTGCCGAGGGCCTCGCTCGCCGCATCGTTAGCGGCGACATTCCAGAGTCGTTAAAAAACAAGCAGCTCGTGGCCATGGATCTGGGGGCCATGATCGCCGGGGCCAAATTCCGGGGCGAATTCGAGGACCGGCTCAAGGCATTCCTCAAGGAAATCGTGGCCAGCGAGGGCAGGATCATCCTCTTCATCGACGAATTGCACACCCTGGTCGGTGCCGGCGCCGCCGAAGGCGCCACCGACGCCGCGAATATCATGAAGCCTCAACTCGCCCGCGGCGAATTGCGCTGCGTGGGCGCCACCACGCTGGATGAATACCGCAAGCACATTGAGAAGGACCCCGCGCTGGAACGCCGCTTTCAACCCGTGCTCGTGGTCGAACCCACCGTCGAGGCCACCATCGCCATCCTGCGCGGACTCAAGGAACGTTACGAGGTCCATCACGGCGTCCGCATCCAGGATTCCGCCCTCGTGGCGGCCGCCACCCTGTCCCATCGCTACATCACCGACCGATTTCTGCCGGATAAGGCGATTGACCTGGTCGACGAGGCGGCCTCGCGCATCAAAATGGAATTGGATTCCAAGCCCACGGAACTCGACCAACTGGACCGCCAGATCCTTCAATTGGAAATCGAGCGCACGTCGCTCGCCAAGGAAAAGGATCCCGCCAGCCGCGAGCGGCTTCACCGGCTCGAGAAGGAACTGGCCAATCTCAAGGAAAAATCCAAGGCCCTCACCGCCCAATGGCAGAATGAAAAGGCTGCCGTCAACGCCGTGAGTGTCGTGCAGTCGCAACTCGAGCAGGCCAGGCTGGAGCTGGAACAGGCGCAGCGCAAAGGCGATTTGAATCTCGCCGCCCAAATCCAATATGGCCGGATTCCGGACCTGGAAAGGAAACTGGCGTCCATTGAAAAACAATCCGTGCCGGCCACGCCGGCCACGCGATCATCGCTGCTGCGCCAGGAAGTCACCGACGAGGACATTGCCCGGGTGGTGGCGGCCTGGACGCATATTCCCGTGTCGCGCATGCTCGAAGGCGAGCGCCAAAAGCTCGTGAAAATGGAGGAGCGCCTGGCCCAGCGGGTCATCGGACAGAAAGCCGCCATCAAGGCCGTTTCCAACGCCGTGCGCCGCGCACGCAGCGGTTTGCAGGACCCCAACCGGCCCATCGGTTCCTTCATCTTCCTGGGGCCGACCGGCGTGGGCAAAACCGAAACGGCCCGCGCGCTCGCGGAATTTCTGTTCGACGACGAAAACGCGATGATCCGGATCGACATGAGCGAATACATGGAGAAACACACAGTCGCGCGGCTCATCGGCGCCCCGCCGGGTTACGTCGGCTATGAGGAAGGCGGTCAGTTAAGTGAAGCGGTGCGGCGGCGCCCCTACTCGGTCGTGCTGTTCGACGAAATTGAAAAAGCGCATCATGATGTGTTCAACGTGCTCTTGCAGGTGCTGGACGATGGCCGGCTCACCGATGGCCAGGGGCGCACAGTGGACTTCACGAACACCATCGTGATCATGACCAGCAATCTCGGTTCCGCCGTCATCCAGGAATATTTTCTGGACGGCCACTCGGATAAATCATCGCATCAGGTCATGGAGGCCAGGGTGGTGGCCGAGTTGAAACGGCACTTCCGCCCGGAATTTTTGAACCGCGTCGATGACACCATCATTTTTCAAAGCCTCGATGAGGAGGAACTGGCCAGGATTGTGGAAATCCAGATCGCAAAACTGGAGCAACGGCTCGCGCAGCAGAACCTGACCCTGGAAGTGGATGCCGCCGCGAAAAAACTACTGGCGAAGGAGGGCTATGACCCGCAGTTCGGCGCGCGTCCGCTCAAACGCGCCGTGCAGGACCTGTTGCTCAATCCCCTGTCCATGCGCCTGCTGGAGGGCGAGTTCAAACCCGGCGACCGGATCAAAGTTCGCGCGGATGACGAAGAACTGGTCTTTGTCAAAAAGTAAAAATGAACTGCATGGAATGAAGTTACCGGCCTTGGGCGGCATGAACCCTGGCCCAACGCGCCTTTTGGGCCGCGCGAATCCGCGCGAGACCAGCGGCGCTCATTTTCCGCCGCTTTTTGGCCGGCTTGCCGTTGGCCGCAATCGCCGCCGGAACAACGGCCTTGACGGCGCGATCCGCCTTGCCGCCTTGAATGTCGTTCAGTTCGCTTTGCAGTTCCTCGATCCGTTCGATGATCTCGGCTGCCTGTCTTAGTTTTGCGGGTGTTAAATGGGATATGTTCATCCGTCTATAACGTCATCAATTTGTAACAAAGTCAAGCGGGAATTAGTGATATCTCCGGATTCATCAGCTATCTCCGATCCGTCTCTAGGGTGAGATACGCTGTAGATTCACAGCGGATTCTGCCGTAAACGCATTGGTATCTATGGCATGTTTCAATAAAAACGCCTGCAAATCCGCAGTGGACGCGGTCAGAAATAGCATGGCGTCATTGGTGCCATCCGGCGTTTCCGGCACCAAGATATGAGACAAAACCGCCGGGTTGGTCTCCAGCAACCCGGCCAGCCATCCGTAGTCCAGAAACTGCATCGACAGGTCGGTGTCGCCGCGATTTACCTTGGCGATGAGGTGCACCGGCAACTGGTATTCCACCCGGTTGGACGTCCGCAGGTCGAGAAATCGATACTGCTGGAGCCGGAATAGGTGCGCCTCGAAGCCATTGGTTTCTGAGGCATCCACCACGCCAAGCAAGTAGGATTTCCCTCCGGCCAGGGTAAATTGCCAGAATTCATTGGTCTTGCCAACTTCGGCCCAGCGTCCCGCCAGACCAGGATCAATAATCAGATCCTCGGGCTTGTAGAAAGGGTAAACCGACTCCACGATGCAACCGGCTAACAGGGAAAGCACGACACTTGCGGCAACGAGTTTCAAGATTTTTAACTTCATAAGTCACCTTTCTTTGGTTCACGATTCACCGGGCGGCAACTGATTTATGTCGCCGCCCACCGAGAGTCTGCCGGCGTTGGCCAGCCGCCCTTCACCGATTCAAAGCGGAATCGGCGGATAAAACGGATCAATTATTTTTGCGCTGGCTGAAACGGATGCGGATGCTAAAGTCACGGGCGGCTTTCAACCCGATGAACAAACCCGTCATTAGTGCCGAAAATGTGTTCGCCCGGGCCATCGAGTTATCCCCCGGCGCGACGCGCGATGAACTGCTGGCCGCCGAGTGTGCCCATGATCCGGCCCTCCGGCGCGAGGTCGAAAGCCTGCTCCGCGCGCATGATTCCGCGGGAGATTTTTTGTGCGCGGACGGGAAACGAAAGTCGTTGCCTCCGCCAGCCGCCGCCCCGGCGCCAATGCAGCGCACCACGGCCATTGACGCCGCCGCCCATGCGGAGGCCTTCCTGCGCCGCGCCGGCCAAAGCGGCAAACCGGCGGTCGAAGAATTTCTCGCCACGCTGCCGGAAATCGTCCGGCGCGAAACCGGCGAACGCATCGAGGCCGGTCTGCGCGTGCGCCAATGGCGCGCCCATGAATCAGTGCCGGCGGGCGGGCGCGAGGAACCGCCGCCAACACTCCCGGGTTACCGCATTGAACGCAGGATTGGAAGCGGCAGTCTGGGCGCCGTTTATGCCGCGCACGACGAGAAACTCAACCGGAGAGTTGCCATCAAAGTGTTGCACCGCCGCGCGGACGCCGCCGTCCGCCGCCGGGTGCTGGACGAGGCGCGCAAGGCGGCGGCACTGGGCGACCCGGCCATTGTCACGATTTTTTCCGTGCTCGACGAAGCCGACCCGCCGGCCATCGTGATGGAATTGGTCGAAGGCTTCCCGTTGGACCGCTTCGCCACCGAACTCAATTGGGAACAAAAAGGGCGGTTGTTGCGCGAAGTGGCGCGGGGCCTCGCCATTGCCCATCAATGCGGCATTATTCACCGGGACCTCAAACCCGACAATGTCGTGGTGGGACCGGACCTGCGTCCGCGCATTCTGGATTTTGGATTGGCGCTGTCGCTGGAGGAAGCCAGCCGGCAAAGTTACGGCTTCGAGGGCACGCCGCTGTATGCTTCACCCGAACAGGTTCGCGGACAGATACTGACCACGGCTTCGGATGTGTTTTCCTTCGGGAGCCTGATGTTCAAGGTATTGACCGGACGGCCCCCCTTCGAGGGCGAAACGGCGGGGCGGACACTGGAAGCCATCGCGACAACGGCGCCGCCATTCCTGCGCGAAGTGGCCGTGGGCGTACCCGAAGACTTGCAGGCCATCTGCCTGGCGTGCCTGGCGTGGAATACGGCGGACCGGCCTGCGGCCGCGGCAGTGGTGATGGAATTGGGACGCTTCCTCGTCGGCGAACCGGTGCGGCTGAGACCGAAGCTCTACGGCGACCTGCTCCGCCGCAGCATCAGCGAATATTCCGGCCAGGCCCGCGCCTGGGCCGGCCAGAGCATCATTTCGGGCGAGGAACGCGACGCCCTGGAAGTGGTGCATCGCCGGCTGCTCGCGGATGAAGACCACTGGATCATTGACGCCCGGCGTATCACGCCCCTCCAGACCATTCTTTCCGGGGCGACGTGGCTGGCAGTGGTGGCGACGGTGTTGATGGTCTGGATGCTCCGGAACGATCTGGCGCCGGTCTGGCGCTGGCTGCTCCCGGCGTATTTCACGACCATGCTTTTGCTGGCCGGTCAGGCGGCCCGCCGGGAACGTGAGCCGCTGGCCGCAGCCACCTTTCTCGCCGGCGCCGCCCTTGCCATTGCGCCCTGCATGCTGGCGTTGCTGGCGGAGTTGCGGATTTTCGCCGTGGCGGCGCCGCAGGTGAAACAACTGTTTGCCGGCACCTTCACGAATCAGCAGGTGCTGGCGGCTGCCGGCACCGCGCTCGCGGTATCGGGGTTCGGCCTCTGGCGACTCAAAATGACCGGCTTCGCGTGGACCTCGGCCATTCTGGGCGTCCTGAGTTATGTCAGCCTGTTGTTGCAGTTCAACTGGCTGGATCGAAAACCGGAAATCCAGGCCCTATGGTGCCTGCCCCTGGTGGCGCTCGAGCCGGTGGCGCTCCTGCTTGAACGAACTGGCCGGGTGCGCTGGACCCTGCCGTTCCATCTGCTGGCCCTGCTCACCTTGGTGGCCGGGCTCGATGTCATCGCACTCAACGGCCCCACGCTGAAAATGTTGGGCGTCAGTACCGCGCGCTGGGCGTATTTTGACCCGTCGCGGCTGGAGGCGTTTTCGGTTGTGTTGAACGGGGTGCTGTTTCTGGCGCTCATGCTGCTGACGGAACGCGCGGCCAGCCTGGATCTGCGGCGCGCCAGCAAATCGCTGGAACTGCTGGCGATTGTGCACACCCTGAGCGCGCTGTTCGCCAATGCGATCAGCCACCGGAACGACGCGCACGTTCGCGTGGACGTGTGGCTCTATCTCGCGGCCGCCCTGGCGTTCGTGGTGCTCGCACCATTCCGCTCGCGCTGGCGGCTGCTGGTCGGCGGACTCGCCGGGTGCGGGCTGGGCAGTTACCTGCTGGTGGATTTGGGCATCGTGGACCGCAAATCCTTCATCATTGGGCTGGGCTTTGCCGGTCTGCTGACCGCGCTGGGCACATTTGCCTATGTGCGCCGGCGGGAACAGACGAAGCAGCGGTAAGGCGGTTCCGGCAGGCCAGGCGCGAGCCGGGAAAAGAAATCATGGCGCCGGCTTTGGATCCCGGGTTCAACGTTCGCGGTTCCGGTTGATTTCGCGATGGAGCCACGCGCGCGCGTAGGCCCAATAGCGCTTCGCGGTGGGCTCCGAAAGCTCCAGGGCCTTGGCCGTTTCAGCCAGGGTCAGTCCGGCAAAAAATCGCAATTTTACGAGTTCTGCCTTGATGAAATCATGCGCTGCGAGACCGTCCAAAGCCTCATGCAATGCCAGCAATTGCGCGTGGTCCATGCCAACAGCCAGCTCCAGACCATCGAGATCAAGCTCCACGCGCACGGCCTGGCCACCGTGGCGCAAGGCTTTTTTGCGCCGGGCATTGTCAATCAGGATGCGGCGCATGGCTTCGGCGGCGGCGGCAAAAAAATGGGCGCGATTCCGCCACGCAACCTGCTGGTCGCCACCAAGTCGCAGCCAGGCTTCATGCACGAGTGCCGTAGCCTGCAACGTCTGGCCGGGATGCTCGCCCGCCATCTTGCTGGCGGCCAGCCGCCGTAATTCATCATAAACCAGCGGCAGCAGGCGGTTGGCCGCCCGGGAGTCGCCGGGCTCGATCCGTTCCAGCATCGCCATGAAATCGCTCACGGGAAAATGATCACCCGATTTTGGACCAGGCGAAAGCTTGAAACTTCAATATATCGTCTGAATCGATGTTGCCCGGATAACTTGAGCGCAATCCAAGATTCCCACGAGGCAGCCTGCCGTCAAGCAGCCTCACCCCGGGGGGTGCTCCGCTTGCGCGGACGACCACCCGACTTTCGATAACTTACTGGCTTGGTTGTCTCCTCCGGTTTGCCTTCCAGCATCCGTTTCAGTTCCTTGATTTGATCGCGGAACAAAGCGGCTTTTTCAAACTTCAAGTCCTCCGCCGCCTTGAGCATTTCGCTTTCCAGTTCGGAAATCGTCTGGGTCAGGTCCACGTCCAACCTGGCGTCCTTCAAAATTCCCGCGGCCTGCCGGCGATTCGTTTCATAAACCGCCAGGCTTTCCTCCACCGCGCGGATCACGCTGCGGGGCGTGATGTTATGTACGCGGTTATAGTCGAGCTGCCGCTGCCGGCGTTTCTCGGTGACGGCCAGGAATTTTTTGATGCTTTCGGTCATCACGTCCGCATACAGAATCACCTCGCCGTTCAAGTGCCGCGCCGCGCGACCGGCGGTTTGAATCAGGCTGGTTTCGCTGCGCAGAAACCCCTCCTTGTCGGCGTCCAGAATGGCCACGAGGGAAACCTCGGGCAAATCCAGGCCTTCGCGCAATAAATTGATGCCTACCAGCACGTCGAATTCCCCCTTGCGGAGAGCGCGCAGGATTTCCACGCGCTCGATGGCGTCAATTTCGCTGTGCAAATAACGCACGTTCACCCCGATATCGCGCAGATAATCCGTGAGTTCCTCCGCTGTGCGCTTGGTCAGCGTGGTGACCAGTATCCGCTCCTTGAGATCCGCGCGTTTGCGGACTTCCTCGATCAGATCGTCAATCTGGCCTTTCAGCGGTTTGACCGTGACTTTGGGATCCACGAGGCCGGTGGGGCGCACGACCAGTTCCACCACCCCGGGACGCGCGGCGGGCTCCGCGCCGGGCGGCGGGGGCAACGCCGGCAAACGCGCCGGGCCGGAGCTTTGCCGGGACCATTCGATTTCCCGCGCCGCCGGGGTGGCGCTCAGGTAAATCGTCTGGTTTTGGAGGGATTGAAACTCCAGAAAATTCAGCGGCCGGTTATCGAGGGCGCTGGGCAGGCGGAAACCGTAGTTTACGAGCACGGTCTTGCGCGAGCGATCACCTTCATACATGCCACCGATCTGCGGCACGGTGACGTGGGATTCGTCGATGACCAGCAGGTAATCATCCGGGAAGAAATCGAACAGCGTCCCCGGGCGCGAGCCGGGCGGCCGGTTGGAAATGTGGCGCGAATAGTTTTCGATGCCCGAGCAAACGCCCATTTCCTCCATCATTTCCAGGTCGAATTCGGTGCGCTGCTTGATACGCTGCGCCTCCAGCAATTTGCCGTCGCGCTCAAACTCCGCGATGCGGACACCCAGTTCCTCACGGATGGCCAGAATGGCGCGCTTCATTTTATCGCCGGTGGTCACGAACTGCTTGGCGGGGAAAATCATGCCGGCCTGCAACGATTCGATTTTGCCGCCGGTCAATGGTTCAAAGCGGGTGAGTTTTTCAATTTCGTCGCCGAAGAACTCCAACCGCAGGCCGTCCTCGCGTCCGGCGGGCCAGACTTCCACGGTGTCGCCGCGCACCCGGAAATTGCCGCGCTCGAAAGCAATGTCATTACGGTCGTATTGCAAATCCACCAGGCGGGACAGGAACTGTTCGCGGGACAGGGCCAGGCCGAGGTGGAGCGGAATCACGAGCGCCTCATAATCGTCCTTGCTGCCGATGCCATAAATACACGAAACGCTGGCGACCACCACCACGTCACGGCGGGTGAACAGCGAACTCATGGTGGAGAGACGCAGGCGTTCGATTTCGTCATTCCGGCTGGAATCCTTTTCAATAAAGGTGTCGGTTCGGGGGATATAGGCCTCCGGTTGGTAATAATCGAAGTAGCTGACGAAATACTCCACGGCGTTGGTCGGGAAAAAGCCCTTGAATTCGGCGTAAAGCTGCGCGGCCAGCGTCTTGTTGTGGGAGATGACCAGGGTGGGTTTGTTGACGTTTCGGATGACATTCGCCACGGTGAACGTCTTGCCGGAACCGGTGACGCCCAGCAAGGTCTGATGCTTTGCGCCGGAGAGAATCCCCGCGGTCAGCTTTTCAATAGCCTGCGGCTGGTCGCCGGCGGGCGCATAATCGGAAACAAGTTCAAACACAGCGCGAACTTACGTTGTGCGGCTGGGCGATGTCAAACGCCGCTCACCACAAAACCTGGCCGCGGGCCGGCTGGCAGGCAGCCGCCGGGGCATCACCTTCCGTGAGTTTTTTCGCTCCCCGCCAACAGGAGCGGGATGATGAGCAGCGTCAAGGCGGTCGAGGTCAGGCTGCCAAAAATGACGACGGTCGCAAACGGCCTTTGCAATTCCGCTCCCTGACTGGTCGAAAGGGCCATCGGAACAAAGCCGAAGCCGGCCACCAGCGCGGTCATCAGCACCGGGCGCAGGCGCGTTTTGGCGCTGCTTAACGCGGCGAGCGCCGGCGCCACTCGCTGGTCACGAAGCTCGTTGAAACAGGAGATCAGCACCATGCCATTGAGAATGCTCAGGCCGCCCAAAGTGACAAAGCCGATGGCGGCAGGCATGGTCAGCGGCAGACCGCGCAACCATAGTCCATAAACACCGCCGACCAGGGCAAAAGGAAGACCAAAGGCGACCAACGTGGTCTGGCGCCAATTTTTAAGTGCGGCGTAAACCAGTGCCAAACTTAGAAGAATGAATGCAACGCTAGAAATCAGGAGCCGCTGGCTGCCGGACTGCCAGTTTTTGTACGCGCCACTAAACTCGAGGCGGCAGCCGGGGGGAAGCTGGATTTGTTTTTGGATGGCCGTCCGCGCCCGGGCGACGAACCCGACCACGTCCGGGCTGTCCACCGTCACCATTATGGCCTCACGCCGCGTGGCCTGTTCACGGGTAATCGTGCTGACCGACGACTCCCTGGCCACCCATTTGCCCACATCGTTCAATGTGGCCACATACGAACTGTCGGCACTGCGCACGGGCAGCGCGGCCAGGGTCGCCAGATTGGTGCGGGCGGATTCGGCGACCCTTACGACGATGGGATAGAAAACGTCTCCCTCATCCACGCGCCCGACTTCGCGCCCGGCCAAGCCGATGGACACCGCATTGTTCATCACATCGCCCGCGATCATAAAGCGGACGGCGGGAATGGGATCCGGGATGAACTCCCGCATGGCAATGCGCCCCGGCTGGTCTATCACCACCTCACCGGCACGGGGAATGGTTCTGACGAGCCCAGCCACTTTTGCGGCGAGCGAATCCAACTGATCATAATCCGGCCCAAACAGTTTAATCGCCAAGTCGGTCCGCACGCCTTCGAGCAACTCATCAAAGCGCACAGCAATGGGCTGGTTGAGCTCCAATTCCTGGCCGGGCACGCTGCGCTGGATGACCGCTTTTATGATTTCGGCCAGTTCCGATTTGGCGATCCGGTGTCCGTTGATATTGCGCCAGCTGGTGCGCGGCCGGAAACTGATGTAGATGTCATTTTGATTGGCGCCTTGGGGATCGGTGGCAATTTCCGACATGCCAATGCGGGAATAAAGGTCTTTGACTTCCGGAACCGCCGCACGGATGGCGCGTTCGGTCTGGCGTTCCATATCCACGGATTTTGCCAGGCTGGTTTGGGGGGCGCGCTGCACTTCCACAACCAGCCAGCCTTCATCCAAGGAGGGCAGAAAATTTGCGCCGAGCCGGGTGGAAATGAAACCGGCCCCACCCGCCAGGAGCAAGGCGCCGGCCAAGAACCACCACCGCAAGCGGCGGCAGGCGAGAAACAATTTTTCATAGGCGGAACGCAGCGCATCCAGAAACCGGGGCTCATGTATCGTGCCAACCGAGCCCAAGCCAAAGGCGCACAGCGCCGGAACCAGAGTGATCGTCAGCAACAGGGAACTTAACAACACCAATATGACGGATTGCGCCAGGGGCCGGAACATGCGCCCTTCCACGCCACCCAAGGACAGAATCGGAACGTAGGCACCGATGATCACCAACATGCCAACGAACATGGGTTTACGCACCTGGCAGCAGGCATCCATGATCGTGGCGAGCCGGGAAACATGATTGATCTCTCCAAGCCCGGCCAGTTTGTGGGCGACATTTTCCACCATCACAATGGCATCATCCACCACCACGCCAAAATCAATGGCGCCCAGCGTGAGCAGGCTGCCCATGATGCCAAAGGCCGCCATGCCACCGAGGCCAAGAGCAAATGAGAGCAGCAAGACGCTGGCGACAATCAGTGCCGCCCGCCAGCTGCGCAGGAAGAGGAGAAGCACGGCGATGACCAATCCGGCGGCCAAGGCAAGGTTGTGCCCCACCGTGCCAATGACCCCATCGACCAGTTCCGCGCGGTTGTAAAGCGATTTCAATTCCATGTCCGGCGGCAGCCGGCTTTGGGCGTCAGCCAGAGCCTGGTCGAACGCCCGGGCCACGGCGCGCGCGTTTTCCCCCACCAACATCATGGCTGTGCCCAGCACGGCCTCCTCGCCGTTGAGGGTGGCGGCGCCAAGCCGGATCTTTGAGCCAGGGTTGATGCTCGCCACCGTGCTTAATGGCTCGGCACGCAACACCCAGGGCAGCTTGAGACAGCAATTGGCCAATTCGTTGCTGGTCTGGGCCCGGGACCGGGAGCGGATGATGAGCTGGGTGCCGTCGCGCTCCACCAATGCGCCGCCACCCACCGCCACGTCGCGGGCCACGAGCACGGCGATGTCGTTCATGTCATAGCCGATATTGGGAAGCTTGAGGGGATCGACTTCCACCACCATTTCCTGGTCAAAGCCACCCGTGGTGTTTACCTCGGCCACACCCTTGACGGATTTCAGGCAGGGCTTGACCACGAATTCCTGCATCAGCTTCAAGCGCCGCAGCGTGGCCTCTTCGGAGACGCTGGCGGGAGCGCGGCCGGGCTTGTACGACAGCGCGTAGGTAAAGACTTCACCTAGGCCTGAACTTGGCGGCGCCAGGTCTGGGGAGAGGCCCGGGGGCAACTTGCGGGCCGCGCGCACCAACCGCTCGGTCACCATTTGACGCGCTTGATAAAAATCGGCGCGGTCGGAGAAAATCAGGCAGACTTGGGAAACGCCGAAGCGCGTGAGCGAGCGGACTTGTTCCAAACCGGGCAGGCCGAACATCTCCAATTCGATGGGCCGGGTCACGGAAGTTTCAATTTCCTCCGGGGAAAGATCGGGCACGGGCGTCAGCACCTGCACCTGCAAATTGCTGATGTCGGGTGTGACATCCAAGGAGAGATGCGCCGCCGACCAGAGGCCAAGAATCAGTATCACCAAAGCAACCAGGATGGCGGCGGAGCGATATTTAACGGAACGCCCAATGATCACTCGCAGGATGAGCTCAAGGTCTCCCGGCGGTTGTGAACGATTGGTTTCTGCTGGCTCGGTCATAATAAATGCCAAAAGGCGGCTGGGTTGGCCCGCAGTGTGACCACACAACCGCCCGCGCAGACAATATTAATTGCGATTATTGAACAATAAAAGAACCGCTTTCAAACCGCTCCAGCCGCCGGCGACTGTTTGCGGCGGCCCCGGAGCAACGCCTGACCCACCGAGACTAGCAACGTCCCCATGCCTAAAACCAATCCCAGTTGGGCCGGTTCCGGCACCGCAGCCACGCTGACATCCAAGCCCCAACTGTTCAAGGTGCTCGTCCCGCCGCCCACGGCCAGGTCGGCCAGAAACAGCGTCCATGTTCCATTTGCTGTCAGGCCGCCAAATGTTCCATCCAAGGTATTAGGCGAATCCGGCTGCCAAATCCCCGTGGGTATGCCGGTGGCCCCGTGAATATTTCCATTCGCCGTCCCGCTGTCACTCAGGGTGACATTCATTCCCGCCCCGGGCGAACCGAAGGGATTGGCCGGTGTGGTTCCCATTTCGCTGAGCAATATTTCCGTGGCGGTGTTGCCATTGGCATCTTGCAAGGTCAAATACCCCACCAAATCCCCGTCGTAGCCCCCGCTGAGATTCAAATTCACCGAGACGTCGGCAATCGGGCTGGCGGGGAGGTTTTCGAACGTCTCGTAAGCCGTAATCCCCACCGGATTGCCTTCAGGGATGAGGGTGTTGACCGTCCAGTTATCGTCGAGGGCAATCACCGCCCCGGCCGGACAGGCCAGTTTAACCAGGATGACACCGCCGATGAACAGGCTTTTTTTCATGGTAATAGTTTGGTTGATGGTTAGCTTTTGGTTCCCAATCCGATCAAGGGTTGTAACGCAGACGATAATATGCGGCGGCCGGCCCGGGGGGCACCGGGATGCCCAGGTCCACGAATGCATCCGGTACCAGAATCAAACCGTTGGTGGGGGCGGTGTTGGTGCTGATGGGTACCCAGCCCAAACCAACGCCCGGCGCAAGATTGGTTGAACGATCCACGGCGTAGCGAAACCCAGGCCAGCCAAAGAAGTTCGCCGTAGTGTTGGTGCTGGAAACACTCAGATACACCCCGGTCTGGCCCGTGAGGTTGTTATTCATGATGATGATCACCGTGCCGATCGCGGTGCCGCCATGACCATCACTCACCGTGTAATTGAAACGGTCATTGACATTGGGCGTCACACTGTTCGTATAGAGAATGAAGGTGCTGTTGGTGAACAGGGTTGTCCCATTCGTGCTGCTCAGATTGAACCCATCGGTTCCGACACCGGCCAGCGTGATTGGGTAGCCGTTGGCATCGGTGACGTTGGTCAGCAGCTCGCTAATGGCAATCTGCAAGGCCACATTGGCCGGGCGACTATAATATGCCGTACCTGCCACGGGCGGTACCGGTGGGACCCCCGCGAAGAAGTCGCTCAAGTCGTAGATTGTGGCGCTGTGGCCGTCCACATAATCATACAAGCCGTCGTTTTGCGCATCGAGGTAGGCGGCGGGAATCGCGTTGGTCTGGTAGGCCAACCCGAAGATCTCATCCATCGTCTTGAGGTCCGAAGAATGGCTGTAGGGCAGCGTGCTCGCATACGCATTCCCCTTGGCCAGCGGCGAGATGATCACATACGGCAGCGTTGTGTTCGTGTCATCCGTGCTTTCCGTTTCGTCCGTCCAGATGATGATCACACCGTGATCCTGGTACGCCGCGGAGGCCATGATCTTGGGGATGATGATGGACAGGCAGTTGTCGCCTTCGGCGATGGCCGCCTGGTCGCCCGTGTAATTGGTGCCAAAGTACGTGTAACCGCTGGGCAGCGAGCTGTGCCACTCGTTATATTGGTCGGGCGTGATCCAGTTGTACCGCCCCACATTGTTGTTGGCCAGGTCCGTCCAGAAGTTTGTCAACGAGTGGCAGTTCTGGTTCTGCGTGTCGTTGAAGAACGCCATCGGGTTGTGCTTCACCGCATAGTTATAGTCGGTCGTGCCGTTGTAGGGGTTGACCGGCTTGCCCGAGCCCGAGGCACTCACTTCCTCCGACGAACTGTACTGCACGTCTTCCTGATACGAACGCCAGGAAATTCCGGCGGCCGTCAATTGCGCCGAGAGATGCTGCACGTTGGTGAACACGTTGTGCGAGGACGCGCTGGGATCGTTGTCGGTCCGGATGCCAAAGTCGGTCCCGGCCTCGGACCAAACATAATTCGGCTCGGAGGGATGCTCGCCATTGATGGCGCAGCTGAACATGTGGGTTGCGTAGGACACCTGTGCCGCGTTGGGGTTGCCGGGCGTGATCAGGCTGTTGAAATAAGGCGCCGCCGGATTGCCCAGTATCTGTTCCGGACTACCCGTCGGGTTCTTTTGCACCAAGTCATGGTTCTCCATCGCAATCACGAACACCGTCTTGATGGATTGCAGGGTGGAAACCGCCACCGTATTCGTGATGGTCACGCTGACCACGCTGGAGGTGGTGGAAGCACCCCTGTTATCCGCCGCCACCGCCGTCAGCGCGTAACTCCCGGCGAAAATATTCGCCGTCGTGAAGGTATAGGGCGCGCTGGTGACATTGGCCAGCAGGGTTGAGCCCAGATAAAAGGCCACGTTCGTCACGGTGCCGTCCGCGTCCGCCGCCACCGCCGTCAGCGCCAGATTCGCCGGGGCCGCATAGCTGGCCCCATTGGCTGGAATGGTTAGATTGATGGTGATAATATTGGGCTGGGCCTGTGCGTTTATGATGCCTAAAGCCCCTGCAAACAGCGCGGCGGCCAGGGGAATTGTTTTCAAGGTGAATAGTTTCATGAATGCTGGTGGTGGTTTTTTATGGATGAAAGAGTTGGGACAGCGGTCGACAAAAGTCTTAAGGCAACATTGCAAGCGCGGAGCAGAAAATGAATTCCCGACTCATTTCCCGCGCATCCGCCGAAAGCGGCAGAAGCCCATTTAGAATTAAAACCCGATCGAAAAAGCTGTTGGCCCATCTTACCCTATAAGACGTTTTTCGCCGGCCAGTTGTGAATCCAGCATGTGAGTTCGGCATTTTGGCATGCTGCCGTCACACAAATGTCACCCGGGCACACCATCATGAAACATCCGCCGCTCTTTGGATTTGCGCTGAGCCGCCAGAGCTTTTTGGAGTTCGCATTGCGAGCGAAAAAATGCGGCCAGGGTTTCATGCATCAAAAAAGGATTCTGGGACAGCCGCATCGCCCGCCGCAGCAATTGTTTTGTTTCCCGGTCGGCGGCAAGGTTTAACCGGCAACGACATTTGAGCAGGCGACAGATCGTCAATAAGTCGCGGGGGGCCAGATTCAACAGATATTGCGCACGCCGGATGGCTTCCGCCAGGTCACCGGCTGCGACCAGGATCTCATGACCAAGACTCAAGGCCACCAGATCATTCTGGTTGAGTTTCATGGCGTGCTGGATGGCCGCCAGCGCCTCCGGCGTCCTGCCCGCCAGCTGGTGGGCCATGGCCAATCCATGCCAGTGAACCGGATTCTCCGGGTCCAGATCCGCACCGGCTTGAAATTCCATGGCGGACTGGCGGGCGTCCATCTGACAATAAGCGATCCATCCATCGAAATGACGACCGGCCGCCGCTGAAAGGAACTTTTCCTGCCGAAAGCGTTCCAACGCCAAGGCTGCCTGGTCGGGCTGGCCCAACTTGAGCAGCACCCGACCCAATTTCAGGGCCGTGGGGAGGTGCGGTCGCACCGCCAGCGCGCGTTGCCATTCCCCAACCGCGGTGAGCCATTGACCGTTATTGTGGAATAAATCGCCCAGTCTTAACCGCATTTGGTGATTTTCCGGATCGCGCAACAACTGGCTCTGCAACGATCTCAGTGTTCGTCCCGGAGCAAACGGTATTTGGGACGAAAACACATGAAACAAATCCTCCATTCCGCAGGACAGTTTTACCCGCACCGTGCCAATGACGACGGGACGACATTCCCCCAGTTCCGCGGACGGCCCCGGCGCAGCGTTGCCGGCGACGGACCGGCGTGGTTTTTTGCCGGCCGAATTCGTTGCTGGATGGCCATCCATCTGGCGGCGCAACTGCGCGCGAGCCAGTTGCACCCGTTTGCGCACGTTAGCCGGGGACAACCCCAGTTGAGCGGCGACTTGCTTGACCGGGATTTCCTGGACAATGTAAAGCTCAAGCGGCTCACGGAGCCTGGGCGGCAGGGTGGCAATCCGT
>Ga0302320_10010094_pt1 | contig 20208 bp, 18 predicted proteins | sample Bog_T0_3_FD_202130 | JGI IMG/M metagenome (GOLD analysis project Ga0302320, IMG submission 202130) | Peat permafrost microbial communities from Stordalen Mire near Abisko, Sweden - Bog_T0_3 | ecosystem: Environmental > Terrestrial > Soil > Wetlands > Peat | place: Sweden: Abisko, Stordalen Mire...
CGATGCGATCAGTGTTCACTCCGGCTCTACTGGCAGCACACTTCAGGATGGACCGTGCCTGAAGTCTCGATAGGGAACGCGCCGTAAGCTGTCTGGAAAAAAGAGGCCGGGCAGCCATTTCCGGGGAAACGAAGCCCGCCGCCACGATCCAGTCATGCAGTCTTTTTGAGGCACTGGGGTGAAGTGCCATTGTCTGATCTGCCTTTCCTCCCTTCATCCAGGATTTTTTCACCGTGAGTGTCGAAAGCATCCGTCCATCTCGGAAGATGTCTCCGACCTTGACTGCCAGGAGTTCCGAGATTCTGAAGCCAGTCCTGATCCCGAGATCGAAGAATGCCTGATCTCTCAGTACATACTTGCCTTCAAAAGCATGAAGAATGAGTTCATACTCATCGTCTGAAAGCGGACGGCATCCGGTGTATTGCATGCCAAAAGATACGGGCCTCCGATGCTCTCAAGCCGGAAACCAAACAAATGGCCAAAAGGTTTAGTTTCTAAGGGGGAGGCATTCGCCCCACTACACGACGGACTGAAGGGACTTGCCGTCGGCAAAAATCTAAAGCATGGCCATCGACACCCCCTTGTCGCCCCAGTTTTGAAACGCCTGTCAGGGAGTCAAAAATTGGGTTTCTACAGTAGAAAAGAACATCCTTCGGTAGGAATACATCATTTTTCTCCAAACGGCTATGGGGTGAAAGCGATCCATCCCGACAAATTTGTTCTCTCTCTTCTTGAGTTGGATTCCGCTGACATGTGCAAGGCCGTTAAATCCATTGTCCCAGGCTGAAACAGCCTCTGAAGTCCGTCGATGTATACCTGTTGACTCTGGAAAACCAAGGGATACCCAAGTCCGTTGTGTGCCTGAAAAGAGAGATGCACTGAGGGAGAAAGGGGATCTTCATTCAAAGCTTTCCTTTCCATTACCCGCCAAAATTTTTTTAACCCGTTCTTGTAACCCAGCGGGTCACAAATGGGCATATTTCAGCGCACTTGCGGATAATCACGCAGCCCTCAAAACTACTGGTCACTTCTGTAGAGAGCAAGTGGGAGAAGATGGGACAATATCAGCGTAAGTGCTTAATAACGCTTTTGAAGCAAGCGCTCTACCGCTGAGCTAATCGCGCGACAGGCGGAGAATTTCTCCGGGAGGGAGATTAGAAATCTCCGATGCCTCTTCGGCAAGGAGTTATTCCTCATCTTGTGAGAAAAATTGCCGACCCTACTCCGTGAGCTAGTGTGCTGGATGGTAAATGCTATTTGGCACACTGGCATCCTGCTTTCTTCAGCATAGGATTCGGCAGTAGGATGGGGGTGTGAAAAAAGCACAGCGCATCGCCGCCCTGGTCACTTCGCTCGATCTTGATCAGAGCACGCTTTTTGACCCGTGCTATCTCGGTTACTTTGAGCACTTCAATGCCCTGGACTATTACGAGGCCCATGATGTTCTGGAACATCTCTGGCTCAAGGGTGGCCGCGAGGCTCCAGACTACCTCTTCTACAAAGGCCTCATTCAACTGGCTGGTGGTTTTGTCCACCTCAAGCTGCAGCTCGCCCAGCCCAATCATCCGAAACATGGCAGACGACTCGTCCCGGCGCGGCGTCTTTTTCTCAGAGCTGCCGAAAATCTTACTCCTTATGCCCCCCGTCATCACGGACTCAATCTTGCGGCACCTCTCACCCTGGCCTCGTCCTTTGCCGAATTGCTGGCCCAAGGACGCGATTCCCTCAATCCCTGGAATCCCGATCAGGCCCCACAGCTCCCGCTGCCAAGTTAGGGAGCCAGGACAGTTTGACACTCCCTGCGTCCGATGCTTGCCCCAGCCCTCCTGATGCGATTTATTCATGGTCTAGCATGCATTACTCCGCAAAAGGCTTTCTCAATCCCCGTCTCGGTCTGGCCCTCGGCCTGGCCTTTGCCGTGATTCTGCAACTTTGCAGCGGCTGGATTGATTCCTACGCAACGCAGGTCATCATTTTTGCCGCGATCAATGTGACTCTCGCCGTCAGTTTGAATCTGGTCATGGGGGAAACAGGCCAGTTCTCGCTCTGCCATGCGGCCTTTATGGCGATGGGGGCCTACACCTCGGCGCTGCTCACCGGCAAGGCCCTCCCCTCGCTCCTGCCTCATCTCTCCTGGACAGGTTCCTCCTGGGCTTCGCAACTCTTTTTCTTTCCCGTTCTCGTCATCGCGGGACTCATCGCAGCCCTCACGGGACTCATCGTGGGGGGCCCCTCCCTCCGACTGCGCGGCGATTATCTGGCAATGGTGACACTCGGTTTCGGCGAGATCATCCGGGTGCTTTTGCAAAATACCAATGCCGTGGGGGGAGCTCGCGGCATGGATGGCATCCTGCCTGCGACCAATCTCTTCTGGGCGATCGGGGCAGCCGTGGTCACGCTCTACACGATCATGGCGCTCGTCCGTTCGACTTATGGTCGGGGATTTCTCGCCGTGAGGGATGATGAGATCGCCGCAGCGGCGATGGGCATCGATACGACACGATTCAAGGTCACGGCCTTTGTCATCGGCGCATTCTTTGCAGGAGTCGCCGGAGCGCTCTACGCTCATGCCGTCGAGTACATCAGCCCGGAGGGATTTAATTTCCTACGCTCCTTTGAAATCATCGTCATGGTCATCCTCGGCGGCCTCGGTCGTCCCGTAGGCGTCGCCATCGCCGCCATCGTGATCACCTTCCTCAATGAGTGGCTGCGCCAATTTTCCGAATACCGGATGGTCGCCTACGCCCTCATCATCATCCTCTTCATGATTCTCCGTCCCGAAGAGCTTCTCGCCCCTTACCTCCGGCGGTTCAATCCCTTTGCCAAGAAAGCACCAACCGCATCATGAGCAAGACTCCCCTGCTTGAGGCCAAAAACTGCTCTCTGCGCTTTGGCGGACTCTCCGCCCTCACTGATGTCTCCCTGCGGATTCAGGAAGGGGAACTCGTCGGTCTGATCGGCCCCAATGGCGCAGGTAAAACTTCCCTCTTTAATATCCTCACCGGCGTCTATCGACCGACCGAGGGAGAAATCCTTTTCGAAGGCCGCTCCATCACAGGGCTTCCCCCCCATCGGATCAATAACCTCGGCATGGCCCGTACCTTTCAGAATATCCGCCTCTTCAGTTCGCTGAATGTACGGATGAATGTCCGCGCCTCCTTCATCGCCCGACTCCGCCATGGACTCGTGCATACCGTGCGCCGTGGCCGTTCCTTCCGTAGCGAGGAAGAGGAAATTGAGGAGGCTGGCCGCAAGCTGCTCGCCTACTTTGGCCTGGAGGAAGCCTCCCATCATCCGAGCCGCAGCCTCCCTTACGGCGATCAGCGCCGGCTTGAAATCGTCCGGGCGCTGGCCACCAACCCAAGACTTCTCCTGCTCGATGAACCTGCCGCCGGTATGAATCCGACCGAGAAGGAAGAACTCAAGCGACTCATCGGCCAGATCCGTTCGGAATTCGGCACCGCCATCCTGCTTGTCGAGCATGACATGAAGGTCGTCATGGGCATCTGTGAACGCCTCATCGTTCTGGATCAAGGGAGCGTCCTCTCCCAGGGCACCCCTGGCGAAGTCCGCGCTGATCCAAAAGTGATCGCCGCCTACCTTGGAGAATCTCACACGGCCACCTCATGAACGCTCTGGAACATCCCCCTTTACTCGAAATTTCCAACCTGGAAGTCCGCTATGGCGGCATTCAGGCGCTGCATGGACTCTCTCTCCAGGTTCCCAAGGGAAGCATCGTGACGCTGATCGGAGCGAACGGAGCTGGTAAATCGACCACCCTGCGCACCATCTCCGGGCTTGTTTCCCCCAGCGCCGGATCGATCCGCTTCGACGGCAAGGAGATCGCTGGCAAGCCGGCCCACACGATTGTGGCGGAAGGATTGGCCCATGTTCCCGAAGACCGGCTCGTTTTCCCCGAACTCAGCGTGAAGGAAAATTTGATGATGGGCGCCTACCTGCGGCGGGATCGCAAAGAAATCGCCGCCGATCTCGACTGGGTCGGTGAATTCTTTCCGAGATTGCGCGAGCGCATCGCCCAACTCGCAGGCACCCTGAGCGGCGGTGAGCAGCAGATGCTCGCCATTGGCCGCGCGCTCATGGGCAGACCCCGCTGCCTCATGCTCGACGAACCCTCCCTCGGTATCGCCCCGCTGCTGGTCGAGACGATCTTTGCCCGACTCGTCGATCTCAATAAAGAGCGCGGTCTCACACTCCTGCTGGTGGAACAAAATGCCTCCCTGGCCCTGAAGGTGAGCGACTATGCCTATGTCCTGGAAACTGGCCATATTCATCTGGAAGGCCCCTCCGCAGAGCTGAAAAACCGTCCCGAAATCCAGGCCGCTTATTTGGGAGTGGAGTAAAGGCAAAAGGATGAATGAAAAATGAAAAAGTGCCCAAAGGGATTTGGAGATCAAGTTGTTGAATCCAACCGTTACAGTCGTTTTAGCAACATCTGGGAAAGCAATCCTCTTCACTAAATTTTCGGGTTTCAGCCTACTTTTTCATTTTTCATTCATCCTTTTGCCTTTCTCTTCCTGCATGATCCTGGCTAGAACTAGGGGCTATGTCTTTTACAGCAACAGCTTTTCTTCTCCTTGATGCCCCCTCCGCGCAGGCACCAAGTGCCATCGCCCAATTTGCTCCGCTGATTTTCATCGCGGTCATTTTCTACTTCCTGTTGATCCGTCCCCAGCAGAAGCAGCGCAAGGAGCAGCAGGCTCTCATCGCCGCCCTCAAGGTCGGTGACAAGGTGGTCACCAGCTCCGGCATTTACGGTCTGATCTCCAGCGTGAAGGAGACCACGGTCATGCTGAAAATCGCCGACAATGTGAAAATCGAGATCGATAAGGCCGCCGTCTCCTCGGTGACCAAAAGCTCCAGCGCTGCCGACACTGAGACTTCTGCCTCCTAATTTCGGCCCCTCCTCCCCATCCGTTCTTTCTCATTTGATTAAAAACCCACTGCAGTCATGACGCCGATCCTCACCTTCTTTTTTGGACTCCTGCTCCTTGGACTCTTTGGCTGGTATTTTGCCACCGAAAGTGATGTTAAAAAGCGTTGGCTTGGTCTCGTGCTGACCCTCTTGATGCTTTTCTTCTGCATCGACTCCGCCACGCCTCCAGCAAAGAAGATCCGGCTTGGCCTCGATCTCCAGGGTGGCACATCCTTCCTTCTCCAGCTGGATCCTCAGAATGGGGAGAAGATCACGACCGATATGCTTCAGCAGGCAGTCGAGGTCATCCGCAAGCGAGTCGATAAGTTCGGCGTGAGTGAGCCGGTGATCGCCCCGCAGGGGGAGGATCGGATTCTGGTCCAGATTCCCGGCCTTGATCCCGCCCAGATCCAGACCACCCGCGAGCAACTTCAGCAGGTTGCGAAGCTGGAATTTTGCGAGGTACATCCCGATTCCGCCACGCTGATTGCCCAGATCGACAAGGGAGAGGCAATTCTTCCTCCGGGCTATGTCATCAAGGAGGAGAAACAGAACCGTGACGGCAAGGATCTCACGGAGCGTCTGCTTGTTAAAAAGGAAGCTGACCTAACCGGAGAGCATGTGACCCGCGCCAATGCCTTCTTTGATCAGCAGGGATATGGCGTCTCCCTGAATCTCGATGATACGGGAGCCAAGCAGTTCTTTGATGTGACCAGCGAGCTGGCTCCGACGAAGGGGCGCCTGGCCATTCTTTTGGATGGCAAGATCCAGAGTGCGCCCGCGATCCGGAACGGCCCCATTGCTGGCGGCCAGGCCCAGATCACCGGCAACTTCAAGGAGAAGGATGCCCGTGAGTTGGCCAGCGTGCTGGAAAATCCCCTGCGTGTCCCAGTGCAGATTCTGGAAACCCGGAGTGTCTCCCCAACGCTCGGAGCTGACTCCATCCACAGTGGTGTGGCTGCCTGCCTGAGCGGTCTCCTGCTCGTCACCATTTTCATGGTGATCTATTACCGTTTCGTCGGATTCATTGCCATTGTCGCCCTGCTGGTGAACTGCGTGATGATCGTCGGGGCGCTTGGCATGTTCCACAGCGTGCTCACTCTGCCCGGCATCGCGGGTCTTATTCTCAGTCTTGGTATCGCCGTGGATGCGAATGTGCTCATCTATGAGCGCCTCCGCGAGGAACTCGCCGTAGGCAAGTCTCTCTGGCCCGCCGTGAAGGCCTCTTACAGCAAGGCTTTCAGCGCCATTTTTGATGCCCATGTCACGCAGCTCCTGACTGCCGGCATTCTCTACTGGCTGGCCAGCGGTCCGGTCAAGGGATTTGCCCTGACACTCACGATCGGCATCATCGCCTCGATGTTCTCGTCGCTGCTTGTCACCTACACCTGCTTCGAGTGGGCCTTTGCCCTGAATGCAATCAAGAAGATCTCGATGCTCAATCTGATCCGGTCGAAGGGCTTTAACTTCCTTGGCAATGCCAAGCCCTTCATTGTCACCTCCGTGGTGCTGGTCGTTCTGAGTATTGTCATCTTTGTCTCCCGTGGCAGTCGCAATTTCGACGCCGATTTCAAGGGAGGGGATCTTATTGTCTTCTCCTCGCAGACCAAACTGACCACCGATCAGGTGCGTGAGGCGCTGGCAAACTCCGGCCTGCAAAACAGCGTCATCCAGGCCGAGCATGTTGGCAATCAGGATCTCATCAGTATTCGCACCGAGTATGGCAATGTGGAAAAGATCGAGGCGCGCCTCGGTGAGTCCCTTTCCCAGGCCGGCTTGAAGTTTGAACAGACCGAACACATCGGGCCGCTTGTGGGCAAAGAACTTGCGAACAAGAGCGGTCTCGCCCTTGCCCTTGGTCTTCTTGGAATCTTCATCTATGTGAGCCTGCGCTTCGAGGCCTCGTTCGCCTTTGGTTCGCTCCTTGCCCTGTCGCACGATCTCATCATCACGATCGGGTTATTCGCTCTCAGCGGTCGTGAACTCTCGCTCATCATGGTCGCGGCAATCTTGGCCATCGCTGGCTATTCCATCAACGACAAGATCGTGGTCTTTGACCGCATTCGCAGCGGACTGCGCGACCAAGGCAGCCGTTCCATTGCCGAGGTGATGAACGCCTCGATCAATGACACGCTTTCCCGCACCATTCTGACAGGGGGCACCGTGCTTCTGACCGTTCTGGCGCTCTATTTCTTTGGTGGACCGGTGCTCAACGACTTCGCCTTCTCCTTTGTCGTGGGTGTGATTGTCGGCACTTACTCCTCCATCTTCGTGGCCTCCCCGATCGTACTCTGGTTCTCCAAGCTCACCAGCAAGGGAGCATCTTCCGCAGCCTGATCTCATACTCCCCTTACCTCCTTTCCTCTTTTAACCTTTAACTTTTACCTGCCATGTCCCTGCTCATTCTCGGCTCCATCGCCCTCGACACCGTCAAGACTCCCATCGAGGAGCACGCCGATCAGCTGGGCGGCTCGGCCTCCTATGCTGCCGTGGCGGCGAGCTTCTTCTCTCCGGTGAAACTGGTCGGCATCGTCGGCGATGATTTCCCAAAAGAAAACATCGAGTTCTTTAAATCGCGCCAGATTGATCTGGAAGGACTTCAGATTGTACCGGGCAAAACCTTCCGCTGGTCGGGCGAATACATGTGGGACATGAACCAGCGGGAAACCCGTTCGGTGGAGCTGAATGTTTTTGAGAATTTCTCGCCCGAACTTCCCGAGTCCTACCGCTCTGCGCGCCTAGTGCTTCTCGGCAATATCGCTCCCGCACTCCAGCATCATGTGCTGGATCAGTTGATTCGCCCGCACTTCGTCATCGCCGACACGATGGATCTCTGGATCAACATCGCCAAGGAAGAGCTGCTGCGTCTCATCGCTAGGGTCGATATGCTGATCCTCAATGACGGTGAGGCCCGTGAACTCACCGGCGAGACCAGCCTGATCCGCGCCGGACGCCGGATCCGCGAAATGGGCCCCTCCGTTGTCGCCATCAAAAAGGGTGAACATGGCTGCCTCCTTTTCGGTGAGAATCAATTTTTCAGCTGCCCCGCCTACCCGCTTGAGGACATTCATGACCCAACTGGCGCAGGTGATTGCTTCGCCGGAGGGCTGGCAGGCTATCTCGCCAGCCGCCATCTGAGCGACGAGACCCTCTCCGAGAAAAAGGAAATCCCCTTCGATCTGCTGCGCAAGGCGGTCGTGGAAGGGAGCGTCATCGCCAGCTTCAATGTGGAATCCTTCAGCATGGACCGACTTCGCACAGTGACCCAGGCCGAGAATTCGGAGCGCTACGAGACCTTCCGCACCCTGAGCCGATTTGAGTCTCTGTGACAGTTTCTTCATCGCAATACTTGTGGTGAACTAAGTTTCTGCGCCATAAGAGAGGGAATGAATACCCCCTCTCGCGAAACGGCCCTTCCTCACGAGCCTCTCGCCTCCCCCGTTTCACTCGGCCCCGAGGATCTCTATCCGCTCATCGAGTGTCGGCATTGCGACCCGCACCACATTCTGGGCATTCGCCCCGACGGAGCGGGTGGCAGCATTGCCAGGGTCTTTGATCCCGGTGCAACCTGCGTCTCCCTGATCTTTGAGGATGGGAAAAAACTTCCGCTGATCAAGGTTCATGCCGACGGTGTTTTTGAAGCTGCTTCCAAAAGCGAACTTCCCTCCGCCGCCAGCGCCTACCGGATCGAGTCTTCGTTCGCCGATGGGAGCGTGGTTCTTGCCAGGGATCCCTATGCCTTTGCCCCGACGCTGAGCGATTTTGATCTTCATCTGCTGGGCCAGGGTGAGCATCTGGAGTCTTACAAGGTACTCGGCGCGCAGTTGCGAACCCTGGACGGGATCGACGGCACCTCCTTTGCCCTCTGGGCTCCGAATGCCCAGCGAGTCAGCGTGGTCGGTGATTTCAACGGCTGGGATGGGCGACGGCATCTGATGCGCCGGCTCGGCGGCTCCGGGATCTGGGAGATTTTTGTGCCGGGCGTCGCGGAGGGGGATCATTACAAATATGAACTCCGAGGCCCTCGCGGTGAGGTCTTTCTCAAAACCGATCCTTATGGTTTCTATGCCCAGCATGATCTGCGCACCGCCTGCATGGTGGCCGATCTGAAACGCTACCGCTGGAGCGATGCTGTCTGGATGGAGAAACGCGCCAAGTGCGATCTCTACGCGGAGCCGATGTCGGTTTATGAGGTGCATCTCGGCTCCTGGCGGCGCAACCCGGCGGATCACGACAGACCGCTCAGCTACCCTGAGCTTTCGATCGAACTGGTCTCCTATGTGAAGGAGATGGGCTTCACCCATGTCGAGCTCCTGCCCGTGATGGAGCATCCCTTTGACGGCTCCTGGGGGTATCAGGTGGTCAATTTCTTTGCGCCAAGCAGCCGCTTCGGCACGCCCGATGAATTCCGCCATCTCATCGACAGCCTCCATCAGGCAGGCATTGGGGTGATTCTGGACTGGGTGCCGGGCCATTTTCCCAAGGATGCTCACGGCCTGGCCCGTTTCGACGGAACGGCCCTCTACGAGCACGAAGACCCTCGACGCGGCGAACATCGAGACTGGGGCACCCTGATCTTCAACTACGGACGCAATGAGGTGAGGAATTTCCTCATCGCCAATGCCCTCTTCTGGCTCGATCAGTACCACATTGACGGACTTCGCGTGGATGCTGTCGCCTCCATGCTCTATCTCGACTACTCACGCGAGGCTGGGGAATGGGTGCCCAACTGCTTCGGCGGGCGCGAAAATCTGGAGGCGATCGAATTCCTCAAGCAATGCAACATGCTCTGCTACAGCCGCCATCCCGGAATCATGACCATCGCCGAGGAATCGACGGCCTGGCCGGGCGTTTCCAAGCCGGTCTATGACGGAGGGCTCGGCTTTGGCTTCAAATGGAACATGGGCTGGATGAATGATTCCCTCCGCTACATCGCCCGCTCACCCATTCATCGCAAGCATCATCAGGGTGAAATCACCTTTTCGATGCTCTATGCGTACCACGAGCATTTCGTGCTCGTCCTGAGTCACGACGAAGTGGTGCATGGCAAGGGCTCGCTGATCAATAAAATGCCGGATGATGACTGGCAGAAAGCGGCCAACCTGCGGATGTTCCTCTCCTGGATGTGGGCTCATCCCGGAAAGAAACTTCTCTTTCAGGGAGGGGAGATTGGCCAATGGCGCGAGTGGGATCACGCGCACAGCATCGACTGGCATCTGCTCGACTTTCAGCCGCATCAGGGGATGCAGCAGCTGGTCAAAAAACTCAATGCCATCTACCGGAGCGCACCTGCTCTCTCCGTTCTCGATGACAAGCCTGAGGGGTTTGAATGGGTCGATTTCCGCGATTCGGAAAATACCGTCTGGGCCTTCCTGCGCAAAGCTCCCGCCCATTCAGGAGCTTCCGACCTGCTTGTGATCGTCAATGCCACGCCCGTCGTAAGACACGGTTATCGCCTCGGCACTCCCGGCCAGGGATGGCATTCCTGCATTCTGAACTCGGATGCCACGGAATTCGGCGGCAGCGGTTCCGTAGCCGAATCCGGAGTGGAGTCAGAGCCCCTCGGCATGCATGGATTTGACCATTCCATCATTCTGAATCTGCCGCCACTTGCCGTCCTCATCCTCAGCTTGCCGCATTAATCTCTTAAAGGGTGTCGGGCACTTCCTAAAATTTGCCCTTCAACCCAAATGAGCACTTGACCCACAGAGTATTCACAGACAGGTTTTCCTGAGTCACTCGAATCACCCCCAACCTAAACAATACCCCCCATGAAAAAGATCCAAAATATCACCAAGCGAGTTGCAGCCTTCACCCTGATCGAGCTTCTCGTGGTTATTTCGATCATCGCCATCCTGGCAACCTTTGCAATTCCTGCCGCGACTGGAGTCCTTGTCAAGGGTCAGATCATGGGGACTATCAACAACTATCGTCAGCTCTTTCTCTTCACCAAACAGGCCGATCTTGACATCACGGGCGCAGGTGGTTCGGGAGCTTTCCCAGGTGATGTTGGTGGGGTCGCTGCTTGGACAAATGCTCTGGTATCCAATAATGCCTATTGCTCTTCCACGCTTTTTAACCAGATGGCTTCGGTGAAGGGATCCGTAACGAATACGCAGGCATGGACCGTGAAGTCATCGGATGATTCTACAAGCATCTTCATCGGCACGGTCGGCATCACCGGAGGCACGACGAACACCCTCACCATGAATGCCAGCGGCCCTTACGGCAATAAGGGTGGAGCCTTTATTACCATTAGCGGATCGGCAATTACCCTCACGGGTCTCTCCTCTCCTAACTTGACCAATGGTTCCGCCGGGGTAGCAACCGGCTCGGTACCAACAGCCCTGAAATAAATTACCTCTTTCTATCTCTAAGAAAAGGGGAGCCTGTTTTTGGCTCCCCTTTTTTCATGCAAGGATGAGTCCAATCCTAGATTCCGCAGATGGGAGTTCGGGTTAAAAAATCACTGAATTAATCCGTAAGGCGCGATATTTTCGTGCGTGGCCCTTGCAACTTCAAGCTTCTTAATTCCATGCTTCCTCAACTCCTCTGGGCTAATCGCCAGCGTTCGGTGAAGATTGATCTGGAGAAGGTGCGTACGATTGTGCAGGCGGCGTTGCCCCTCTGCGTGAAAAAGCCGCGCACCAAGGGGCTGCTCCTGCCTCCGCTCGTCGAGATCTCGTTGCTTGGAGAAGCGGCCATCGCCAAGGTGCATGGGGAATTTCTGGAAGATCCCACCCCGACTGATGTCATCACTTTTGAGTACGGGGAGATCCTGATCGGGGTTCCGATTGCTGCGGCGAATGCCCGGAAATTCGCTCACCCTGCCGAGCATGAGGTGGCTCTCTGCGCCATCCACGGCCTGCTTCATCTGCTCGCCTACGACGATCTCACCGAGCAGGAGCGCCTCATCATGCATGCCCGTCAGGATGAGATTTTGGCAGCGGCTTTGGCTGCTGTGTGATACCGTTTGCCGCATGATTCAAGCCGCCGCACAGATAACGAGGATTCCTGAGGAATCGGATTTTCTCGTCATTGCTCGCGCCGCTGAATTTTGCAATCCGTTTCTCGATGCTTTGGGCGAGGTGACGCTGATGACGCGCGGGCCGGTGGCCTCCTCGGTGCTTAATTGGAATGCCTCGATCTTTTGTCCGCTGATTCAGCCTGTCTTGCTCGATGTGCTGACTCGCGCTTCGGATGGCGGGAGCTTTGAAATCACCACCCTCGATTGCCGGCTCGACGCCTCCCTTCCCGCCACGGTACGCCTCCAGAGCCGCGATGCCGGAAAAAGAGTGGTGCAAGGGCTGCTTGCTCCTCGTGGGGATCGTCTCATTGAGCGCTATCGCAATGCCGTCCTGGCTGGAAATTCTCCAGGTCATCTTGCCGTGATTCATGCGCTGAGAGCCGCTGTCTTTCACCTGCCTCCACGCGTTCTGATCGCCTCCTATCTCATGCAGGAGGGAATTGGGGCCGGTCTTGATGATCGTGAAATTGAGCGCTTTCTCCTGGAAGGAGTCTGCGGAGCCATCGAACTCACCATCCAGCACACCAGCTCTCATGAGTAGTCCGGATCTCCTCGAATCGACCAAGACGGAGCGGGAGGAAGCCCTTGATCTTCCCTGGCTGGTCGTCGTGCATAATGACCCGGTGAATCTCATGAGCTATGTGGCGATGGTATTTCGCCGCATTTTTGGCTGGAGCCGAGAGCGGGCTGAGAAGCACATGATGGAAGTTCACTCGCAAGGGCGCTCTGTCGTCTGGAGCGGGTCACGCGAACAGGGTGAGCTGTATGTGCAGCAGTTGCACGCCCACCTCCTTTTGGCGACCCTGGAACGATCGCCGCGATGAGGAGAAAGGCCCGATCATTCCTTCAGGTTTCAAGTTTGTCAGCCGGTCGTCCCCGACCAGGCATCTTCGGATTTGCTGATCCTCAGACTTCTCGGCCTATGCCTCGCATGACTAAGCCGCGTTCCCACGCGCCTTTTCATCCTTTTTCCTTCATCTTTTCTCCTTCATCTTTTCGCCGCCATGTATTTTGAATTTTCCAAATCGGGCAATCCTCTGTTCAAAAAGATTCATCCCTTGCTGGCGGGGATGTTGCAGACGATTGCCGTCGATCCTTGGGAGCGTTTTCAAGAGGGGAGCGCCCGTCTTTTGCCCTCTCCCGGTAGCGATGAGGAGCTCCGTACGGATTGGGAGGATTTTGTGCAGCCGGAATTGCGCCGTCATTTTGAAGCGGAGCGCGCGGTCGTCACGGAGGATCTGGCACGGTTAAAGCCGGGACGGGGCAGGAATCCCGGATGGTCTATTGAGATCGAGAGCGCTCATTGCGATGCGTGGTTGACGACGCTCAATGCACACCGGCTGGCCCTTACCGCCGAGTACCATCTCACTGAGCGGGAGTTGGCGGAAAAATCGGAGCCTGATTTTTCCAGCGAGCGCGGCTTTGCCCTGATGCAGGTGAATTTCTTTGCCTTCATGCAGGAGTGCCTGATCCGGGGGATCGAGGGGGAGGACAAGGAGGGAAGTCTCTGACATGGAAGAGGCCAAGGCTATTCTTCTGAGGCGGTATCGCTTTTCCGAAAATAGTCTGGTTATCGTCTGGCTGACCGATCGCCACGGCAAGGTGAAGACGGCCGTGCGGGGGGCCACCAAACCCGGCAGTCCCTTTGCCGGAAGGCTAGAGCTTTTCGTTGAGGCTGAGATTGCTTTCAAAGCCCCCAAGAGCGGCGATCTTCACTCCCTGAACGAAGTCGTGGTGAGTGGCGATCCTGCCTTGCCTGCCACCTATGTGACGATTCTTTCGGCCTCCTACTTCGCCGAACTTTGCGATCTTTTCACCGAACCGATGCATCCGGTGCCTGAGCTGTTCTCGCTGCTGCAACGCGCCTGGGGATTTCTGCGTACGCAGGCCCCAAGCAAACGGGCGGTGGAACATTTTGAAACGGAGATGGCACGACTTCTCGGCATTCATGATCCGGCGATCCCCGCCCATCATTCCCTTTCCTCCGTAGCCCACAAGCTGCCGGCCAACCGGGTGCGTCTGCTCGATCAATTAGCGCAGAGTTGATTCTGTTGCAGTGTTGGCCAAGAATCGAGCATGAGCGGTTTCTCCCCCACACGCTACGAACAGATGATCTACCGCCGTTGTGGCAGATCTGGATTAAAACTTCCCGTCATCTCGCTCGGTGCCTGGGAAACCTTTGGTGGCTACCGGGGAGAAGCAACGGCTCGGGAATGCATGTTCCGTGCTTTTGATTTGGGGATCACCCATTTCGATCTCGCCAATAACTATGGCGTTCCTCCCGGAAATGCCGAGATCATGGTCGGCCGGATCTTGAAGGAAATGCCTCGTGACGAGCTGATCATTTCTTCCAAGGCAGGATACACCATGTGGCCCGGCCCTTACGGAGACTGGGGGTCGAGAAAATATCTTATGGCCTCGCTGGATCAGTCGCTTGGGCGCCTCGGTCTCGACTATGTCGATATTTTCTACCATCACCGTCCCGATCCAGAGTCTCCGCTGGAGGAGACCCTGGGGGCTTTGAACGACATGGTGCACAGTGGCAAGGCGCTTTACGCAGGCATCTCCAATTATCCGGGAGCCCTCACGGAAGAGGCGCTCGCTCTGGTGAAAGCACGCGGATGGGCGCCGCTCATCATTCATCAGCCGCGATACAACATGATCGACAGAAAGATCGAATCGGATTTGCTGCCGATCGCCAAAGAGCGCGGATTCGGCGTGATCGCCTTTTCCCCGCTGGCCAGCGGCCTGCTCAGCGACAAATACCTCCATGGGATTCCCGAAGGATCGCGGGCCTCGTTTGACACTATTGCCGGCCCTCGTCTCAAGGGAGGGATCGGGCGGGAGAAGATGATGGAAGTACTCCGAAGTCTCAATAATCTGGCGCTTGAGCGCAGTCAGTCGCTGGCTCAAATGGCCATTGCCTGGGTGCTCCGCCATCCCGAAATGACCAGTGCTCTTGTCGGTGCCTCCCGTGTGAGTCAGGTGGAACAGAATGTCGCCACCCTGAAAAATTTTTCCTTCTCTTCCGAGGAACTCGCCGAGATCGACCGCATCATCGGGGTGGGGTAACAGGCACTGTTTTCCACGGCCCTACCTCGATATGCATAGGAACACTCTCAACCGGACACTAGCGACCAAACATAAAAGCTCCTGATGAATATTTCCCGCCTTATTTCTTCCGCGATTTGCCTGCTTGCCACCGTGACGGCGTTGCACGCACAGCGCGAGGTGACTTCACTGCCGGATAGCTGGAAATTCATCAAGCAGGATGTCCCGCTCACTGCAAAAACAGAGGGCTGGGAGAGCGTGACCCTGCCTCATACCTGGAATGCGCTGGACGGACAATTGGGCAAGGCGCGCAATCCCCATGACCCCGATGGCTATTATCGCGGTGCGTGCTGGTATGCGCGGACTCTCGACATTCCCGCTGATTGGAAGGGGCGCAAGCGCGTATTTCTTCGTTGCGAGGCGGCGGCTCTCGTATCGAAGGTCTATCTCAACGGCTCGCTCCTCGGCGAGCATCGTGGCGGCTTCACCGCGTTTTGCTACGAACTGACTCCTCAGTTGCACTTTGGCGCCGCAAACGAACTGCGGGTGCGGGTCGATAACTCCCATCAGAACGATGTGCCACCGCTCTCAGGCGACTTCAATATCGACGGCGGACTCTATCGGCCTGTCCATCTCATCGTGACAGACACGATCTGCATCACGCCGCTTGATTACGCCACGCCAGGCGTCTATGTCACGACGAAATCCCTCGATGCGGAAAAGGCGAGCGTCGAAGTAAAGTCGCTACTCTCGAATGGTGGTGAGTCCTCCGCGAAAGTGGGCGTGGAGGTGGAAATCAAAGACGCTTCCGGGAAGCCAGTCGCTGAGAATTCTCGCGACGAGACTCTCTCCCCTGGTCAAACCACGCCCGTCGCCCTCAACCTTGTTCTCGACAAGCCGCATTTTTGGCAGGGCCGCGATGATCCGTATCTCTACTCCGTGAGCGTGCGAGTGACCCATGAGGGCACGGTCGTGGACGAGGTCTTACAACCGCTTGGTTTGCGGACGCTCGCCATCACACAGGAGCAGGGATTTGTCCTGAATGGCCGACCCTACCCGATCCACGGGGTGAATCTTCACCAGGATACATTCAACAAGGGGTGGGCTCTCAGTCCCGCCGACCACGAGGAGGATGCGCGGATTATTGAAGACATGGGAGTCACCGCGATTCGACTTGCACATTATCCACAGAGTGAGAATCTCCACGACCTTTGCGACCGGAGCGGCCTGCTTCTCTGGAACGAAGTCTCGCTGGTCAACGGCATCAGTGACGCGCCTGAGTTCACGGCGAATGCAACGCAGCAACTTCGAGAGATGATTCTTCAGCGTTACAATCATCCCTCGGCTGCTTTCTGGGGCACTTTCAACGAGATGGAAAACCAGAAGACCCCACCGCCCGACGAGCTATTGCGGCGTCTCAAGGCCCTCATTCACGAGATGGACCCCACGCGTATCGATGTTGGCGCGTCAAACCACTACCTGCGGGCTTACAATAAAATTCCCACCGCGATTGGATTCAACGCCTACCCGGGCTGGTATGGCGACGGCACGCCCGACGAGCTCGCAAAAATCATTGACGACCATGCCCAGGAAATCGGAGGGCGGATCGCCATCTCGGAGTACGGTGGCGGGGCCAATCCCGCTCAGCACCAGGAGGGATCGCCCCGAAAGATTGACCAGAGCAAACAGTTTCACCCCGAGGAATGGCAGAGCCACCTTCACGAGCGCGAATGGGCGGTCATCAAAGACAATCCGAAACTCTGGGGCAGCTTTGTGTGGGTGATGTTCGACTTTCCAAGCGCCGGGCGCCACGAGGGAGGCAGTGAGGGGATCAACGACAAAGGCCTTGTCACCCAGGATCGCAAGGTGAAAAAAGATGCCTACTTCTTCTACAAGGCCAATTGGAATCCGACCCCGATGGTTTCCATTGCCTCGAGCCTCTCGACACCTCGAAAGGAGGCGATCACAGAGATCAGGGCGTATTCGAACTGCCCGGAAGTCGAGCTTTTGGTTAACGGAACGACGCTCGGCGTGGGCAAGCCGGACGAACTCAAGATCGTCCGATGGGAGGGGGTGACCCTGCGGCCCGGCAAGAACAAGATCGAAGTCACCGGACGATCCGGCGCACAAACCGTGAGCGACACATGCGTCTGGGAACTCTAGCAGCCTTTCGGACTTAGCCCGCATGTCTGCGAAAATCAAGGATTTGGCCAGAATTTCCCCATATTTTCGTCGTTTATGTTCACATAGACTCCTCAAATCTGTGAAAATTCTAACTCAAACCTCGATTCTCTCGCCTGTCCGCTCTAAGTCCGACAGACTACTCGCCTTCCGCGAAATGAGAAACCGATTCCTATCCGCCCTCGGCGTGGCGTCGTTTCTCGTCCTTGTGACAGGGAATGTGATCGCCCAGACAACATTGAAAGGGGCGTTCAACGATCGATTTCTTGTGGGCGCAGCACTCAACGACACACAGTTCTCGGGGGGGAATCCAGGCGAGATCGCCTTGATCAAAGCCCAGTTCAATTCGATTTCACCCGAGAATGTCATGAAGTGGGATTCACTTCAGCCTCAGCCTGGAAAATTCGATTTTCTGGCTGCGGATCGATATGTCCGTTTCGGCATGGAAAACGGGATGTTCATCGTCGGCCATACCCTGGTCTGGCATGCACAGACGCCCGATTGGGTCTTCGAGGGCGCCAAGGGCAAGCGGCTGGATCGTGAGACCCTACTCCAGCGGATGCGCGATCATATTCACGCGGTTGTCGGTCACTACAAAGGAAAGGTGAAAAGCTGGGATGTTGTCAACGAGGCGCTGGAGGGGGATGGCACCCTGCGCGATTCGCCGTGGCGGCAGGTCATCGGAGGGGATTACATTGCCAAGGCCTTTCAATTCGCTCACGAGGCCGACCCGGCGGCTGAGCTTTTTTACAATGATTACGGCATCGAGACCGGAGCCAAGCGGGAGGGCGCCCTGGCGCTCATCAGGAAGCTCAAGGCGGATGGAGTGCCGATCACCGGCGTGGGAATCCAGGAACATGTCGGCCTTTCCTGGCCTTCATCCCGGGATGTGAACGAGGCGATCGCCGCCTTTGGTCGGCTCGGCATCAAAGTCGCGATCACCGAGTTGGACATCGATGTGCTTCCCGCAAGAACGCAAAGCCTGAATGCGGATGTGAAGCGAAGAGAGGCCGTCGATCCCGCGCTGAATCCGTATGCGACCGGGCTGCCGGACACTGTGCAGCAGGCCGTTGCCCATCGATATGCCGAATTATTCGGCGTTTACCTCCAGCACCCCGGCATCGTGGAGCGGGTGACATTCTGGGGTGTGACCGACGCAGACTCATGGCTCAATAACTGGCCGATACGAGGCCGGACCAGCTACCCGCTGCTTTTCGACTCCGCGGGCCGACCCAAACCTGCATTTTACGCGGTAGTAGGAATGGGCTCTGCTGATTCACGATCCAACGCCCACAAGCCGCTTGTACCCTAAAGAGTCTTTCTGAAGGTTAACCGAGGACGACAACGCTGCCACACGCCAAAAGATCACCTCCCGCCAGTCAATGATTTCTCGCCTATCCGCTCTAAGTCCGACAGGCTGCAACGGCCCATAATTTGCTTCGCGATTTCTTGCACGAGACACCCTGCATCCTTTTTAATCATCACCAATGTCCGCTGATCCTACTTCCGCCTACTCCCGCAAGAATCCCTTTCCGGCCAAGCTGGCCGTCAATCGCAAGTTGACTGGCCCCGGCTCGGCCAAGGATACCCGGCACTTTGAGATTGATCTCGCGGATTCCGGCGTGGCCTACGAGGTGGGTGATTCGCTCGGTGTTTTCCCAACAAATCATCCCGCACTTGTCGAGGAAGTCCTCGGTGTCCTGGGCCTCACCGGCGGGGAATCCGTGGTCGATACCAACGGCAAGCCCGTGACGCTCCGTGAGGCGCTCACCCGCTTCTATGTCATCACCGAGATGGACAAGAAGCTCCTCTCCGCCATTGCGGAAAAAGATCCCTCGGCCTCCAAGTTTCTGGCCATGGTCACCCCTGAAGGAAAGGCCGATCTCGAAGCCTATTTCTGGGGCCGCGAGGTCATCGACGCGCTGCTTGAATATCCCGCTGCCAAATTCACCGCTGAGGAATTCGTCAAGGTTCTGCGCAAGCTCCAGCCGCGTCTCTACTCCATCGCCTCCTCCCCCAAGGCCGATCCGACCTCGGTTCATCTGACCGTCGCCGCCGTGCGCTACGAGAGCAATGGTCGCAAGCGCGAGGGGGTCTGCTCGACCTACCTCGCCGACCGCGCCGAGACCGCGCCGGTTCCCGTCTTTGTCCACTCAGCCAAGCACTTCCGAGTGCCTGAGGATCTCTCCACGCCCGTCATCATGGTTGGCCCTGGCACTGGCATCGCCCCCTTCCGCGCCTTCCTTCAGGAGCGCAAGGCAGCAGGCGGCGCCGGCAAAAACTGGCTCTTTTTCGGAGACCAGAAGGCCTCGACCGATTTCCTCTACGAAGAGGAACTGGCAGCTTATCAGGCTGAGGGTATTCTCCACGAACTCTCCCTCGCCTTCTCCCGCGATCAGGCGGAGAAAATTTATGTTCAGCACAGGATGCTGGAACGGGCAGCCGACCTCTACGCATGGCTCGAAGCCGGAGCCTTCTTTTATGTCTGCGGCGATGCCTCGCGCATGGCCAAGGATGTCGATGCCGCGCTGCACAAAGTTGTCGAAACCGCTGGTGGCAAATCCCCCGAGGAGGCCGCCGCCTATGTCGAGGAACTGAAGAAGTCTAAGCGCTATCGCAAGGATGTGTACTAGGGAAGAGTGAAGGGTCGAGGGACGACAGACGAGAGCCAAAAGTTGCGTCCTTAGCCCCTCCGTACTCGACTCCCCATTCAGACCTAATAGTCTCACAGACTAAAACGCTAAAAGCCCTTCATCCTCGTGAATAAACCTCCCGTCCGTCGCGTCCATTTCCTTGGCATCTGTGGCACCGCCATGGGTGCGGTGGCGGTGGCGATGAAGGAACAGGGATGGAGCGTCTCGGGCTCTGATAATCAGGCCTACCCGCCGATGAGCGATTTCCTCGCGGCACGCGGGATTGAAGTTTGCGCCGGTTATCGTCCTGAGAATCTTCCCAAGGAAGAGGAGGCGCTCATCGTCGTCGGCAATGCCATCTCGCGTGGCAATCCAGAGGTCGA
>Ga0302320_10010097_pt1 | contig 20204 bp, 13 predicted proteins | sample Bog_T0_3_FD_202130 | JGI IMG/M metagenome (GOLD analysis project Ga0302320, IMG submission 202130) | Peat permafrost microbial communities from Stordalen Mire near Abisko, Sweden - Bog_T0_3 | ecosystem: Environmental > Terrestrial > Soil > Wetlands > Peat | place: Sweden: Abisko, Stordalen Mire...
AGAATTTATACAGGAACGCAATTAAGAGGCTGCATTTGAATGATTTGAGGATTTTGAATACTGAAAATTTCATTTGGAGTAAGTAGTAAGTGATTGCAAATTAGTCCTTTAAATAGATATGGAAATACTTCGAGTTCGATTGTCACATTTTGAGCTGGGTTTTGATAAAAAATGTTAAAAACATTTAAAGTTTGAATAAAGGGGAATCAAAACTAAATAAATAAAAAATATTTTGTAATAAAGCAGATGAGAAAATTTTAAATTTTGATATTTTTTCAAAGTGCTTTTTTCATATAAAACAAAGTCTCATTTTTTTTATTGAATTGTTTGTAATTTATTATGTTTTTTTTTTTCACACAACAAACTAATAAAAAAACGAAAAATAACCTTAAATTCACTAAAAAATTGAACATTTTGTGGTTTTATGATGATTTTCTTCCCCGAAATCTATTATTTGCATCCTATAGTTTTTCTCATTATTATCATCCACCAAATAATACAAAGTCTTATTGCTGAAAAACACCATCTCAGAGGATATGACCCCAAACGAAACAAATTTTGTAAAGGCCTTATTAATTGACAGACATGAATGTGTTTCATCCAGATAATCTAAATAATACACGCTTCTTTTGCTTATTCCCACGCCAATGAAAAAGTTCGTTTTTCCTTCTTTTTCGCCGACTTTCCCAGTTTTTATTCTGATAACCGCCCCTTGACAAAAAGTATGCATTTTTTTCAATATGTTCTTATTCAAAGATTCGATTTTCAAGCTATTTTCCATTCCTATTTCCTTGATAGCTTGCATTCTTGAATTAAAAGCAGTTTTTTTGATGGTATTGATCCTGATGCTTTCACCCATTATCAATGAATTCTCTAAATTGTCATAATTCTCATTGATGCCAAGATGTTCCCTCTTTATTTTTTTGGTGTTATTCCCACCGATTATCAATAAATATTTCTCATCTCCACATCTTTGCTTACAAACCAAAGGTCTTATTCTTCCGTATCTTAATTTTATCTGGAATAAAGGTGTAGAATTCCCGGAATAAGCGCCTGCGAATCTTAAATAAAAGACGAAAATTCTATCGATTGGACAAATTTTGTTTTCCTTGTTTTCCTTATTGCCTCCAATCACCAGAAGCACCGATTCATCTTTCGAGACTTTTATTAGGTATAGTATTGGATCTATGATAACGAAAGGAAGATTCAATTCGCAAATTTTCCTACTGCCATCTTGCATTTCGCCCCAATCATCTTTTATATTCCCAATATAAACGAAGATTTTGCCCATGTTGTCATAAATGTAAAAGTATCCCATATATTGATCCCAACAATGGAATTTCGAAGGCATGTCATTCAAATTCAAGAGAGATACTGATCGGTTTCGATTTTCCTTGATATCATGTATATTAATACTTACTCGGTTGTTGATTTTCATTATTTTGGAGATCTTGCCCCCCTTCTGGCCTTTTTCTCCCTTTTCCTCGAATTTCTCCTTATGACTCGGAATTAACTTCTTGATGTTGATATTGGATATAATTGATGGCATTTTTATCCGCATTTTCGCATCTTCTTCCAAACGATTCTTGTTCACCACGGTTTCTTTATTATATAACAATTTGAAGGAATCTAAATTAATATTAAGAGATTCTGTCAATAATGAAATTCTCGTCTCATGAGCAAAAATATGCTTGCCTTGAGAATTCCCTTTCTTCGAGAAAAAGGTTTCCGGGCTTTAAAAATAGTCTTAAAAAAAATCATTAAAAAATCATAAAAATTACAGGGTATAATTCGAATTTAGGGTTTTGTTTTTGTCTTTGGCCAAAGGAACAGAATCGATGACATCCATGCCTTCATTTTTATTTTTATTATTATTGTTATTCTTCACCATTCTTTTCTTCTCATTCACATCAATAGATTGCATCTCGTCCCATCCACTCATATTTTTCTTTTCCTCCCTTTTCTCTTTCTTATTCGGTATCTGAACAGAATCCATCTCAGTGAAACCATTTTCAGCCTTCTCCTCTTCTTTTACATTTTCTAAAGCTGGAAAAATTGGAGATACTATTGAAACATTCGACTTATATTTTGGTGCTGCTGGCCCTGAAATCACCACAGATTCATCAGGAAGCCAGCCTGTGGGTTCTTCCTTTATTAGTTTCTGTTCATAAGTAGCATTTTTCTCAATAGATCCAAAACCATTCACACATAATGATTCCTCTGGTTTCCAGCCTGAAGTCTCCTTTTTTTCGAAGACTTTTGAATCTTTTATTATTGATTTCTTTTTTAAGGGCAGATTCCTCGTATCCACCCCAAAACCATCTACTGCGACTGATTCATCTGGTCTCCAACCCAAAGTATCAGATTTTTCGAAATTCTTACTATTTTTCAGATCTGGAGATTTTATTGATTTCTTTAAATTCCTCGTATCCACTCCAAAGCCATCCACTGCGACTGATTCATCTGGCCTCCAACCCAAAGTATCAGATTTTTCGAAATTCTTACTGTTCTTCAACTCTGGAGATTTAGACTGTCCTATTAATATGTTGCCAATGGGGTCAAGAGCTATTGAATTTTCAGCCACCCAACCGAAAGTCTCTTGTTTAAAACATTCATTCTTTTTGCTGTTTTTCATGGGAATGTCTACTGAAGAAACAGGATCCCAACCGGTGTCTTTTTGAACATTGGAGGTCGTTGCGACAAGTATTTCTGGTTTTTGTGAGGAAGAATATGATTTGGTAGGGGAAGCTTTGGAATAAGAATTGAGAGTTGATGGAATGTTCACAGGACGTTTTTTATGGGTTTGTGATGGGTCTGGCTTTGTTTTTTTGATGGTGGCGAATTGGAAACCGTTGACTTCTTTGTCAAAATAGGATGAATTTTCTTCGGAGCTTTTTTCTTCTTGGTTATATTTGGTGTAGGAGACTTGCAAATTGTCCATTTAGAATAGTTTTTTATATTAGTGATAAAAATATTAATTTTTTTCTCGAAAATGCGAAACTTTTAAATTTTTTATTTTGAAAATTTTTTAGCTTGTTTTCAGGAAAATTAAAAATTAGTTATTAAATCTTTCGAAAACCGAACAAATTTCGTTCAAAATCCAATGAAAAAAAAAGACTACAGCGGGTTCATCAACTGCTTTCTTCTAAAATAAACCTATTTTTTTTTTTTTTAGTTTCCCAGATGATTGTTCTGAAGAACAGTTGGCAACTTTGGGCAGTTTCCGTAAAATCGTGACAACAATGGGTTTGGGCAACCCTCCATACGATGACCCCTACTTGCTGAGGTTTTTGAGAGCGAGGAAGTTTGACTTGAAAAAGACTGAGAAGATGTTTGTGGATTTTATCGAATGGCGCAAGGAAAAAGGTGTTGATAACATCCAAGTAACCATGAATTTTTTTTTAATTTGCAAAAATTCAAAAATAACGCAAGGAATATTGCTTTTCCGAAATCGATGATGTCAGGTTGTATTACCCCCATGGATACCACAAAACAGACAAAGAGGTAACAAGTTAAGTTCTAATTGTTTATAATTTTTTTAAAGGGAAGACCTATTTACATTGAAAGGATTGGGGTTTTGAATTTGAAGAAACTGTTTCAAGTGACAACCGAGGAAAGATTGATCAAGTATTACATTCAATCCTATGAGTTTCTGCTCAAGAGAATCTTCCCAACTTGCTCAACAGCCGCTGGAAAACGAATCGATCAAACCTTCACTATTTTGGATCTCAATGGAGTGTCTTTGAGTATGATCGGGAAGCAAGTGTACCATTTCATTCAATTGGCTTCGAAAATCGGACAGGATAATTATCCAGAAATTTTGGGGAAGTTGAATTTTTTTTCTTTTATGGAGCTTTTAATTTAATTTAGAATGTATATTGTAAATGCACCCATGATGTTCACAGGAGTTTGGGCGTGCATAAGACCTTGGTTGGATGAGAAAACCAGACAGAAAATTCATATCAAGGGGAATGCCAAAGATCTTTTGGAATTTGTAAGTGATTTTCTAAGGAAAAATGTTCAATGTTTTTTAGATCGATCCTGAAAATCTACCTGATTTTCTTGGAGGAAAATGCAAATGTTATGGGGATTGCTTGACCATTAATATTGGTCCTTGGAACCCAACCGGGAAGGAAAAGTATTGGAATTTATAGAATGTTTAATTGGCCTTTTTTTTATCTTTCCATAAAGATTCTTTGGAATCGATGAGAAGGGCAAAAATGATATTGCTTTGGCGCAGGATCTTGATCAGAAATTGATAATCGAAGGGGAAAAAGAAAAAAAGCAGCAGATAATGGTTGAAATTTTCAGAAATTTTTAGCTTTTTTTAAATTTTTCTTTGTTTTTATAAATTGTTTGAATTTACTTAATTTTTAACTTAGGAGGAGAAGAAGTTCGAACCATAAAAAACACTAAAATACATGTAATTAAAAAAAATAGAAAAATATTTTTCATTCAAAAATATAAAAAAATAGATTCTTTTTAAATTACTCATTATTAAAAATTTAAAATATTTCGCATTTTGAATTCTCATCAAAAAACTTGAAAAAAATTTTGTTTTCAAGTTGATACTTCTTTTTGCACCATTTGCATTGTCCCAGTTTTGGACTTCTATCCATTTCTGGTAACTCTTCATGGAATTGCACACATCCACAACTGATCAATTTATGTTCGCAAGAAAATAGATCCATCGCCTTCAAATCTGTCTTACAAAGACCACATTTCATCGTTTTCAAAGCATCTATCTCTTTATTATCAAGCCATCTATACATTATATCACCCCTCAAAATGTATTTTTCTTCATTTTCAACTGGCAATCCTTGATGCAACCACCCCCTAAATTAAAAATATGAAATTAAATAGACTCAATTAAAAATTGTGATAGAACGAACTTCTGTCGATATATCAGAATCTTCCCCTTTTCTGGTTTGACATCATGGATCCCTTTATCGAATTTATGGCTATGGAACCTGGTTACCCCTCCTTTGTTTGGTTCATTCAAATAAATAATAAACGAAGCAACGCTTTTTGTCTGTGAGATTTCATTCTCGAATTCCCCATCAATATGTCTGTCATATTTATTGTTTTTATCGTATTTATAAAACTTGAAGTTTTCATTCACTCCTTCGAACAATCCCCCTTCTAAGCTCAAAGGCACCAAATCCTTTAATTTGCTAGTTAGAATCTCCGAAGTCATTGTATCTGATAAAAACAACCGTTTCATGTTCCTCAAAACAACTTCACTATTGGCCCCTGCCATTTTTGTAGCATCTTCATAACCCATTTCTTCAGTTTCTTGAATCAAAGAGTCACATTCTCGAGAGGATAGGAAGTTTGGTATCTCCCAGATCTCACCTTTGATGATAGCTCGAAGAGATGTTAAAAGAAAATCTGTATTGCGAGATGGATCAATTTTAATGGTTTCAATGTGACGAGAGAGGGTCTTTGAAAATATTTTGAGCTTAGAGGGGATCTTGGGAATGTTGTTGAGCAAGGGAGCCTTATTTGGAAAACGCAGTTCCTTTTCAGTTGAGAAGGGGGAGTCCATAGAAGAATGTTACAATTTTAGGATCGTTTTAGTTTTTTGAAAAAATTCAAAAGTGCTAATTATGAAGAAAAATAGAAACTTTTGGAATTTTTTATTTTTTAATAAATAAAGTTCCTTAATTTTTTCTAATAAATTATTCCTATTTTGAAGATTTCCTTATTGAAGAATTCTTTGTTTTCCTTAATTTAAATTTTGAAGACACAAAATCATTTTTAACAATTTCATGAATACTCCAAAAAAACCAAATGATGATTATCATCCAGATGAGATTTCTAACTTTTCCAATGATCATCGTTATTTGGACTCCCAACTCAAGGAGAGAATTACAGAACTCGAAAAGAAGAATGATGACCTTCAACTAAGACTTCATGATAGAGTTTAAAAAAAAAAAAAAATAATTTTTATATTTCTTTTTTAATATTTTTTAGGAAATGTTGATCTTGGATTTCACGCAAAAAATGAATGACATCAAAACTATGAAAATTGAGAACGTTAAGGAAGGTTCTCTTGAATTTCTGGAAATTAAAATCGATGCATATGAAGAGATAGTGCCACCAACTTGTTCATACCCTCTGCAAATAATGGAAAATATTCTTTATTTTGATTTCGGGAAGAGGAAAGACGAAATAGAGAAAATGCTCAACAAAATGCAGCAAAGACTGTCCACGGTTTCCAAAAATCTCAAAAACATAAGGAAAAATGCGAAGAAGTCTATTAATGAAAACCCTGTGTTTTCAGTAGACATGCTGACGGAGGCCTTGAATGGTTTCAAAAATCATTTAAGACCTGAAGTGAAAAGTGGGGACCTGATTTATATGGATGGTTGGGATATTAACATCAAAATTCCTCTTGAAAATTTCAAAAGATGTTTGTTTTTTATGTTACAAGCTGAAGAAATTGTGAGAAGTTTTCACGAAGGCTTAATGAAAAATTATCTTCATTTGAAGGCAAATGTTCAGAATTTTCAAAGGATTGTTGAAATCTTACCTAGTCATTTCGAAGTTCCAGCAAATTTAAAGGCATCATATGGAGAAGTTATTCTTGGATTAAAAGAATTCAACAATTGCCTACAAAATCAATGTCCTCTGCTATTAAAGCCTGAAAAATTTACTGATCTCAAGCAAACCCAACAAACACTCGTGGAAGCAATAAAATTCAATCAGGTTATGATGAAAAAGGGAGATGATTTGCAAGGTTGAGTTATGAATAATTTAATTTTTTAAAAATATTTTGGTAGAAAAAATCAATCTCCTATTTCCTAAAATAGAAGAATATATCCGAGAGATTTACATTCAAACTAAGAAGGTGAGGGGAGCAGAAATCAAGCATGTGGATAATCTTGTGGAAAATTTAGAATAAAAATAAAAAGATAAAATTTTAAAATATTTTGTCGATTGTTTTTCTAATGATAACAACTTAAACCATTAATATTTTAAATATATATAACCGAAATCAAAATGTCCATGGATAGTCAGGAGGAAGAGGAGAAAATCGTGAATATCTCTAAAAACGAAGATTTCAACAAAGAATACGAAGCTGAAGGTGACCCAGAAGAAGAGGATTTCTCACAAGAGCCTCAAAACCCAATAGAAAACCCTTCAGTAATTCACAATTATTCTCAAGAAGAGGAACTTTTTCAAAGTCAGAGTCATGATCCCATAACTAAAGAAAAAAATGAATCAAGTGCAAATTTTTCCTACTACTTTTTCATATATTTTTTCAATAGCCCTGACAGAAAAGGCTTTAGAACCCCGCAAATGGCAATGGGCTTTCCCCATGATAGAAGGAGTGCCTCCATGTCCACGAGGAGGTCACAGTGCTGTTCTTAGTGGAGCTTCTATAGTCATTTTTGGAGTATGAGACAAATTAAATTGATTCAATAGAGATTTTTACGATCTTTAGGGCCATTATTATGCTGGAAAAGATAAGGGATATGTATATTTAAACGATACTTATGTTTTGGATGTGAACGCAAACCGATGGAATGTAATTTCCCTTCAAAATAATATAAATACTTATAATAAAATAATTCAGAAACCTAAAATCTCAGGAACTCCACCAGCTCCTCGTTACAATCATTCAGCAATTCTAGCAGGTTCTCGTATCATCGTCTTTGGTGGCAAAGGAGAAAATAATGTAGCATTCCGAGACCTTCATGCTCTTGATCCAGTTACTATGACTTGGTATCAAGGACCTGAAGGGAGTGGTTCTCCTTCTGCAAGATTTGGTCATAGTGCTTCCCTGGTCAATGGTTCTAAAATGTTAATATTCGGAGGATGGAATGGAAAGCTGTTTTACAATGACCTTTACTTATTAGATTTGGAAGTCATGGCTTGGAGTCAACCGAAATGCTCAGGTCCCGCACCATCACCAAGACAAGGACATACAGCAATCCAAGTGGGAACTAATTTAATTATTCAGGGTGGGTTTATGTTCGATGAGGAGAAACAAATGGGAGCGGGATTTCGACAGGGAACACAATTAAGAGCCTGCTATTTGAATGATTTGAGAATTTTGGATACTGAGAATTTCATTTGGAGTAGATTAAGAGTAAGTGGAACCCCACCGTTGCCTAGATATGGACATACTTCCAATATTTCAGGCTCAGATATTGTGGTTTTTGGGGGATGGACTTTGAAGTCAGGTTCGAGAATGTAATGAAAGTTTTTGAAATTTTTGTAATTTTCATTTCTAGGGACCAAAATGTCACTTTGACTGCGAATAGTGACATTGACTACTTTTTAGTTTTAAATACGGATAATATGAGTTGGGAAAAAGGGAGGTATATTGGAATTCCACCTTTGAATAGATACGGACATACATCAACTTCGATTGGTCCGCATATTTTGATCTTTGGTTTTTGATCAAAAATGTTTTGAAAAATTAAAGTTTGAATAAAGGGGGATGGGAATTCAGCAGAGCGACAAATGAGCCTGTTGTCATGAGAGATATGAATGTATCGCTTGGAAACAAATCAAAACTAAATAAATAAAAACATATTTTTTAAAAAAAGCAGATGGTAGAAAATTTTTAATTTTTGTATCAATAAAAATCTGAAATTTAAAGACTAACTCAATGAAGTTCATATTTTACAATTAAAAAACGTTATAAAACAAAATTATTTTCGAAAATGGAGTTCGAAAGTTTTTTAATTAAATATATAAATTTTTTTTTTTTTTAATGTGGGGCGCATCCCCAAGAAAAAAAGCCATTTTTAAAAATAGAAAATTAATTAAAAAAATTAAGGGTTTAATTTCTTGTTTTTTTAAAAAAATTTTTCATCCAATTTAATTCAATTCCTTAAATAAAAAATGACTTCATCATTTTTTATCCATTTTAGCAAATTTCAACATCACGGCTTTTTCCTGTAAGGCTCTTTGCTTTCTTAATCCAGCTCTTCTTTGTGCAATTTGAGTCGCTCTCGTTACCATCCCTTTCTTCGCTAATTTCAAAGCTAGAATTTTCCTATTTCTTTTTGTATCCAATTCATTAAGTTTCTCAGTTTTTATATTTGAGCTTTTCCAAATCTCAAAACTTTCCTTTATTCCTTCCAAATTTTTCTTAGTTTTCACGAATTCTTCAAATAATATTTTCTGATTGTTTTTCTTGATATATTCAAGGATGCTCATCTTCAAATCTTGATATACACCTAAAATATATACACTTTGTTTATTAAGATAATGGAAATCTAAGGAATTTTCTAATGGATTCTTATAAAACGTTCTTAGGACATCATGACATAAAAGTTCAATCAAGCCAATTTGTTCACTGAAGAAACTGTAATGAGTGAAAAAGTCAATCAAATTATTATAATCTTTTTCTTCGAATGAGACAGCCAAAAATCGCAATAAAACCATCGAATTTTCTGGGGTTTTGATTTTCTTGTGTTTAGCAGTTTTTTTCCTGTAAAATCTCAAAATTATTCGTTTAGCAATCATCCTTTTAGCAATTTTTCCTTGGAAATTCAACCATTCTCTGTCACACTCTTCCAAATTCCTCTCAACTGCTTCTTTTGAAGTTTTAACTTCAACTTTTTCTATAGTAAATTCTTCAAAGATTTTTCCCTGGCTTGCCATTTTTTCTGACGAATTCACCAAATCTTTGAAGCTTTTGCACATTCCCTTAAGGGTTGTAAGAGATTTAATTACCGTTTTTTTGCCAACATATTCCTGTAAACTTGAAACACTTTCCTCAATTTCCTTAAAGCTTTCATCTTTCATCGCTTTGTTGCAATTTATGATCAAAGTCATGATCAAATTTACTATATGAATGGTGTTTCGATAATTCAAATTTTCAGGAAATCTACATATTTTCTTGATCCAGAAAAAAATTTCATAAATCAGATTTTCAGATCTATCAACTGTCAAAGGATTGATTTCTTTGGTTAAATCAGGCAGATATTTCAAAAAAACAGTTGGAATCCTTATAAAGCTTTTGTTATTTTGAGGTTTCATTAGATTATATGCCAAAGTGGCAGAAAGAGAAGTTTCAGTTAATCGAATGAGCTTTTCTTCAAAAGGGGCACTTTTCAAATTAATGATTTGAGAGAAATATTCGAAAAAGCATTCAACATATTCTTCCACACAATTGTAATTCTTATACCAATAAGCTTCAATTAATTTGAAATAATTAGCGACATTCTTATTCTTTTTCTTTGCATGCAATAACTCATAAATCAATGTTTCTCTACCAATGACTCTTAAAATTTCAAAAGATTTCACTATTTTCCAATGCAAACCTAAAATGTCATCGCTTAACCCTTTCCCAATTTCTTCCAGCACAATTCCAATCACCCAAAGAGAAAATTGCATAATTTCTCTTTTTTTTGAACAAGAATTCGGCCAAAACTCTTTAGAATTCAAATTGAGATAGGATCCTTCAACCAATCCATATAGATTTTGATCTAATGTTTTTGGATCGAATATGAATTGTTGTGGATTTACAATAAGATTTTCAGCTCTTTCCTCTTCTTCAATGTCGATTTCTTCATCATTAACCAAATTTTTTTTTACTTGAATCTTTTTATGTTGCTTTTGATCAATGAGTCTATCAAGTTGGAGATCACTATGCTTTAACAAATGCTTGAAACGATCAGTAATCCAACCCAAACAACAAGCTTCCTCCAAAATGGAAGTCTTTTCAACATCTAATCGACGCATTTTTCTCATAAATATCTCCTTGAATGTTTGGAACAATTTTGTATGGATTATCTGTAAACAACTTTCCAAATCTGCGAGATAAAAGTCTCCATCTATGTCGATAGGAAAAACTTCACATTTAGATCCTTTATTAATTGGATCCAGTAGTTCAAAGAAAATTGAGCTGCTTCGATGAAGTAAAACCTTTGAAATACCAAACATTTTGAACACTTCACAATCTTTGATCAAACGAATTCGGAAAACTGATAAAACAGCTCTCAAAATCAATTCCGAAAACTTTGATAAGCGATCAAGCTTTTTAGAGCTTTCGACAAGTTTTTCAAAAACAGAGAGAAATAGACCTAATGTGGAATTTGGAAGATTAGTGAGAAGTTTTTTGAAATCAGGAATTCCATTACCGAAAATCAAAATATTAGTGAAAAATATCACCAAATCATATATTCTCAAATCCACAAATTCATTTTCGAAGGATTCGTTTTTGAAAATCTTCATAAGGCTCTTTAAACCCTCGTTCATGTATTGTTCAAACAATTTTAGTAATTCTTCTTGTTTTTCTGGATTTTTATCAAAGATGTATTTCCAAAACACTCCATTATAAGCAAAATAATTCGGAAATGGCTCAAATAAATCAGAAGGCTTGTTATTATTGATGGTCCAAGTTTTATTCACACAAAATGTAAAGTTTTCTGAGAAAAACCAATTGATATGGTCTAAGGCTAACAGACAAAAGTCCATTTGAAGAGAATTATTGGGGAAAGTGAAAGGTATTACTGCGAAACTGACTCTTTTAAATTCTGATTCAGACTTAAGACATTCCAACGAAGTTTGATTATTTGAATATTTCTCATCATAAAGTATGAAGATATGCTTGTAAGTTTCGAAATCAGCAAATGAAGAAGTTATCGCCAAAGCACTGAGATAATCAGTCAAAAAGACACATTTTTTCCAGAAACCTAATTGAATCAATCCTTGGAAGGTGTCAATTCCAAGACTATTCGAAGAATCTATTTCCTCATTAATTTTTTTGAGTTTTAGATAATTTGGATGTATATTTTCCAAAACATTATGTAACGCGATATTAGCAATAAAAGCTTTTTCCAATTGTGCTTTTCTATTCAAAGGGTTAATGAAATGGGTAGGCAACATTGGAATTGCTAGGGCTTCTTGAGCGAAAGGACTATATCTGTTGGCAATTGAAACCAAATATCGACCTATTCTAGTGGATAATTTATATCGATTGCAAATGAAAATGCAAAGTTTATAGATCTTAAAAGTCTCAAGACTATCTAAAATCAAATGCAGGAAATCCAAATCTATGTTGTCTAGATCTATTATCAAATCCACCAGATAATCATATTCGTTTTCATTGGGTTTCCCTTCAGATAAAAGAAATTTCTTGGATCTAATTTTGGTGAGATGTTCTCTGAAATCCTCTGAAAAAAAACTAATATATCTGATAATTTTCTGCATTGTTTGATCTTGGGCGTAAATGTCTGTTTTGGTTTTGACGATTGCCATATTTTGATTATTTCCCATATAATTGGAATATTCAATTGATGAATAATCTGATTGAATTCTGGAATTTTCCTTCCTGATTTGCGAAAGCGATTCAATCAATGAAACGCTTTCTTGTTTCAAAAATTCATCATCTAAATCGATATTCGAAAGATGTTCGTTCTTTTCCAATTGTGATTGTATATCTGAATGATTCATTTCTTCAAAGGAAATATTTTTATTATTGTTTTTCTGATCCAATGAAAGGTTTTCGATTATTGATGTTGTTGGATCAATTTTTTGACCTGTTTTGTTATTATTGTTCAACGGAATTTCTTCTAATTTCGACACTTCATCTAAGGTCAATTCTTGTATTTTGGGGTTTTCATTAAGAGCTTTCTCTTGTTTTTCTATTTGTTCTGAGCTGCTTCCAATTATTAATTTTTCTTTATCATCAGTTTTCTCAATATTTTTTTTCTCATCAACATTTGGTTCTTTTTCTTTATCATCAATTATTATTTCTTCATGAGCAATTTTTTCATTTTTATTTTCCTCTTTCTCAACATTTGCTTTTTCTTTATCATGAATTTTTATTTCTTCATGAGCAATTTTTTCATTTTTATTCTCCTCATTTTCAGAATCATCATCTTCTTCTTCATCACTATCGATTTTTTCTGCTATCATAGTTTGTTGGTTCTCGGGTTCCGGTTTCAATCCATCTTCATTTTGAAAGCAAATTTCCGAAACTAACTTCTCCAGAGCCAAAGGCACAAACTTTTTAATATATGACTCGCGATCTTGGGCCTTCATTTGAGCCTTATATTTGTAAACAATTTCAATTAATTTTTCCCATTCTTCCATTGCTTCATAACATTCCATTACTCGGATGTAATCTTGTGTTTTATCAAAACATTCAGCTGCCTTTTTATAATCTTCCATAATAAAATATGCTTCCCCTGCTTGAGTCCACAATTCCAACTTCAAATAAATGCCGCAAGCCTTTTGATATTCTTTAGCTGAGAAAAAACATTGGGCTGCTTGTTTCGGTAAATCAATTGCCAAAAAAAGCTCAGCTGCCTGTTTCAAATTATTGATGGCTTCATTTTCTTCGCTTGTTAAACGTTTTTTGGCTTCTTTTCTTTGATATTTCTTCAAATCAGCGTACTGATAGACTTTTTCCGAAATATAAACTCGTTCGGCCTCGATTTTAGCGATAATTTTGGTGGCATCATCGGCTTCATGGAAGGCTTGCGCTCGTTTCAAAAGACTTGTTTCTCCTGCTTTTTCAAAGCATTTAATTGCCTGCTCATAATATTTATGTTTCATCATCTTTAACCCTTGAGTTTTCCATTCTTCATTTGAAGTTTTCCTGAGAATCGATTTGAAAATATTATATTCCTTTGCCCCCTTAAACTCCACATTTTCTTGTATATCTTGGATTTTATCCAAGGTCTCTTTGGAAATCACTTCCACTAACTCCAATTTCGACCAATATTGAGTCAAAATCTCTCTTTTTTCAAAATTATCATCGAAAATAATCAATTTATTTCTTGGCCTCGTGATCGCTGTATATAATTGTTTGAGTTCATTACAGACAATGCTATATTGGTTGATATCGACTGAAAAGAACGTATTGTTTAATTTCACATGTTTTGTGATCACTTTCCCATCTTTTTCTTTCGCTCCATATAATTTATCGAAATCATCCTCCTCGTTTTCTTTTCTCTCATGCTCCTCCAATTCTTCAAGCTTTTGTTTTTCAGTCTCATGGATTGTAATGGATTTCAAATATTCATCTTTATCAATCAATTTATCAGCGATCAACAAATGATTCAATAGGCTCCATTTGTTAGTTTCCATGGTCGAATCTGCGAAAAAATTGAACAAAATCACATCATCAAACTCCAATCCTTTAGCCTCATAAATCGTCAAGCATAAGGCATGTTGTAATATTTTTGGTATTTTCTCTTTGCTTTTCTGATCTCTCACTAAAATTACCTGATTGCATCCAAATTCAACTTGCGGTCTTGTTAATAAACCTCCTTCCTTTTGTTTCTTATAATCAGCTTCTCCCAAAAGCACCAAAAATAACAATTCAGTATCATTATGTTCCAAAAGCATGGGCTTTGGTCCATCCAAATTACTTTTTTCTTTCTTTAAACGATCAATGGTTTTCGGGAAACATAATTCCAAAATAGAAACCAAGGAATTCGCAAGATCGAGAATCCTCGAATGGGAACGGAAATTTATAGTCAAATGCATAACTGAAGGCTTCACAACAGCATGGTTTGGGAAATTGCTTTTATCAAAAACATGAGAAAGATCACAAAACCGAAATCCAACTCCTTTCGCTATGTTTTGAGCAGTGTCTCCAGAGAAAAACAAGCCTTGTTCAGTGATTTGGGTCAATAACAATAACATCGCATGAGGCAAATCCTGGACTTCATCAACCATCATGTAATGTATCGGAGTGCCTGAATAACGACCATATCTGATCTGCGTCAAAATGTAATTCACCACATCTAAAAGATCATAACCCGAATTTTCGGTTTTCCAACGTTCATACATACAATATAACTCAAACATCAGCTTTTTAGTTTCAAGATCCATTAAAGATTTCCTTTCTGAAAGGAGGTCTAAATAAACCTTTTCCGGCAAATAACCTGCTGGGTGTAAATGGCTTGAAGTTGAACCTTTTATATATGAATAAATTTCTGTCCAAACGGCCGTTGGTGATATTGATAAATGCTGATATTTCTTGAGGACTTTAGGCCAAAAGTAAGTTTCAAAATACTCGTAATCAACCTCAAAAGACAACTTTCTCTTCAAATCAGAAACAAAATCCTTTTTTTGGGATGTTTTCTTATGTGCCTCCTGCAAAAACAACTCTCTTTGATAAGCATACTCCAATTCTTCCTCATTATCATAATCGAATTTATCTTCATCATCTTCGTCATTAATAGCTTCTAATTCCTCAGGCTTCTTATCAACATCCCCCAATTTTCTATGATAATCATCGATCATCAAGACTCCCTTGGTCTCACTATGCCAATGAGCGGAAGAATCCCCTCCAATTATTTGATTATCTTTATTTCTGGTGAAAAAAGGACGAGCCAAAGCACCATCTACCATAATCAGAAGATTTTTCATAGTCAAAAACGCTGGGAAATCCTCCTCTTTCAATTCATTCATACTCGTATATTTCAATAACTTCTTCTGTAGCTCTTCATCGTCTAATCCCAGATCCTTATCCTCTTTTTCAACTTCATCCTGAATCTTTAGTTCCTTCATTTGTTTCTCTACTTCCTCTATCACTTCAGTCTTCTCCTTATCTATTGTCATAATAATTTCCTCTTCTTCTTGCTTTAATACCTTTGAATCCTCGATGAAACTCATTTCCTTTTCCTCTTTTTTTTCCTTTTCTAACTCCTGCTTTTCCTTTTCTTCATTTAATAATTTTTCCGCTTCTCGTTTTGCCTTATCTTTTATTTGTTTCTTCTTGAGCTCCTCCTTGATTTGCTTCGTCAATCTCTCATAATATCGTTGGACTTCTGTGGTCAACACGGGAGAGGCTGTCACAAATAAGCAATGCAAACCCACTGTTTTATCAAGATCGTCAGCATCAAATCTGGTGTCTTTCAATAATCCTTCAAGCTTATTTTTATAAAGCGAAACTCGAATTTTGAATAGGATTTCCATCGAGAATATCCTCAGAATCGCACAGGTTGTCTTTCCAGTTCCTGATCTTCCTATAGCCAGAACATTGCCACTTTGTCCGATGACATCTTTTTCTTGGGAGGTCAATTTGAGCTTGAAATTCGGGATTTTTTCCAATAAATCAACTAATCTGGCTGCACTTGAAAAATCTGCATATTGCTTCAGAAGCTCCTCGTTGACTTGTTTCGAATAATGTAAAAACATACGTTTTTCATGTTGAAATTTCAAGTCTGAAGGCATCCAACGTGAGGTTTTTTCATCAAAAATCATAGAATTTGTTTCAGTTTTTGTCAAGAAAATTGACTTAAATTTGACTGGTTGGCAAATCTCTCTGATATTCAGTTGAATAGGTTCTCCAAATGTATCTTCCCTTTCTCTGGTGAAGAGAGGATTCTTTATTTTGAACTTATTTTCTTCTTGCAATTCTTGGAAAAAGTCGCTTCTGGCTGGATCCGTGAGATAAACATTCAGGAATTTGGCACAACTTCTTAAAACATCTGTATTTTCTTTAATGATGTCGAGGAAACGCATATAATGAATGAATTCAAAGGAAATCAGAACTTTTCCGTATTTGTCAAGGATTGGCACTTTTTCCACTCCGACATTGAAAATCATGATTTTTTTGTCTGAAATCTTACAGGAAAAAAAGGCCATATATGGCAAAGTGCTCTGCAGGTTCAATGATGTTGCCTTAATTTTTGCGAAATTTCCTTGGCAAAGTTCACAGATATAATTATAAATTTCATGGGTTTTGAGGGGCAATTCAGTTAGCTTTTGAATGAATTTCCCTGTAAATATTACAACAAAAAAATATGAAATTATGTTTTTTAAGAAAAAGTTACGGTCAAAACGCAGAGGCCATGATCCACCCAGGATCTTGAGGAAATTGTAGTTCTGAAAAAGGATTCTTTCATCTGGAGCCTTATAAATAATGTCAGGATTGGCGATAACATTGAAATGAGACTTGCCCTTGAAAAAATCTTCTTCAGTCTTTTCATGATAATAGTTGAGCCATTTAAGGAACAGCTTTCTGGCAGTCAAAGGTTGACTCCAATCGTTTCTTGTTGAAAGAAATCGTGAATATAGCCTCGAGAGATTTTTTGAATGTTGCTCAAACTCGGGGTCGAATTTTGTGAAAATTTGTTGATTTAGAGTTTCAGGGGGTAACTTTTCCTTTTTAATAGAAGGTTTGGGAGGCTGGTTAGAGGATTGGGCTTGGGATGGTTGAGATTTTTTGGGTTTTTGTGAGGGTTTTGAAGACATTTTGAATTTGTTTTTTTAAAAATTATTGAATTTGAGTGTTTGAGATTTTTATAGTAAAATTAGTTATTAAAGAAAAATCGAGAAAACATCAAATAAATAAAGATTTCCAGAATAAAAGAAAAATGTTTAAGCTATTCTGTTCAAACCTGATAATAAAATATTTGATAAAAGCTAAGAAACTTCCTTTTTCTGAGTCTTCGAAACCCCCTCCAATTAGTCCCGAAGAACTTGAAAAGGCTCGTCTTTCCATGTTTCGAAAAGACAATAGAGATTTTGATGAAATCACAATTCAAAAAAGGCCAACCAAATTACCCATAAATGACACTCAAGTCAAGAAACCAACTGATTTTTATGACCCAAAAAAAGGCCCTTTTAGAGAAAGCCAAGGAGTGTTTAATTTTAATGAGCCTGTCTTAAACAACAAACCATAGTAAAAAAACATTCTTATTTTTTGAAGTAATTATAAGGGAGGTTTTAAGTGAATTACAGGTTTTCGGTCTAGGAAACGGATATTTCTCAGTGAATGATGTGTGGTATCCTGGAAGTATTATTACTTTTCCAAAACAAATATTTTTATGGGATGTTGCTAATGCATCTGATATTAGAGCCCATTCTTTAGATCTTCTTGAAGTAATCAAGCCTTACCCAAGTAACTTTTAAGAATTTTGGAGTTATATGTTTTTTTTGAATAATAGTTTATGTGATCATTGGAACTGGAAAAGATAAATATGAATTAGAGACTTCTATTTATGACAGATTTTATAAAAAAGGGATAAAAGTAGACGTCTTGCCGACCGTAAATAATCAATAAATTTATTTTTTTACGTTATATTTTTTAATGACAGTTTGAAGCCTGCAGTACCTTTAATGTTTGCGTTGAAGATGGGAAAAATGTTTGCGCATTTTTAATTCCAGCCAATTTATAATAATTTTTGGTTTTTTTTCATTTTATTGAAATTATCTAAATTAGTTTTCTGGAACTTAAATCAGGGAAACATACAAAAAAACCCCCTTTTTTACAATTTCTTTCGAACTTATTTTTTGTTTTTCTATATGGTTTTTTAAATTTTTACGGATTGAATAATTTCAACGCATTTTTCCACCTTCGCTTGGACTTTTTCCATATCCAATGCACTTTCTTTATCCTCTCCTTTTTTACTCAATCCGACTCCTCCAGCTTTTTAAATTGTTAATTAAATAAAAATAAAATTTATTTACCTATTGGAAACATGGAATTGATAATAGATCCAAAAGTCCCTGCAATTGTAAAAGCAGCTATCCCAGCAAATATGAAACCAAACAATATCAACAATAAAAATGTCAACCAAATCAATATTCCAAATAATATTTCTTTCGTAATTCCCAGAAATTCCAATGTGAGCATAATACTCTTCTCTTGTAAATAATTCAAAGCCAATTCAAACTCTTTCTCATTTAGTTCTTGGCTATAAGAGCTTTCTTCTCCTTTCACTGATGTGAATATCTCTCTTATTCTATGTTCTGATAGATTCATATTCAATCTTTTCGTCAATAATTTAAATTCTTCAAGACTTATCTTGCCACTCCTATCAGTGTCAAAGGCAGTAAATAAATCTTTTGGGTCAAGCTCTTTATTTTGGATTTTCTCTTGAAGATCATCTAATTCGGTGAAGTCTTGATTTAAGGATTCCTTGTAAATATTTATTTTTCCAGCTACAAAATTTTGAGGAAGCTCGACAATGCTCCCGAAGTCTTGAAGCAACTGTTTCAACTTTTTCGTGGACTTTTTATCAATTGATAATATATTGAGCATTTCATCACCCATCTTATCAATATCTCCTTTTGTCAAATACAATATACTTTCAAATAATTGTTGGGCAGAATTATCAATAGGAAAAATTATTTCTCCTAATTTGATTGCAATTCTTTGTAATTGTTGATTTTTAACATATAAAGAATTATATGGATATTGTTGAATATATTTGATGACTTCCTCTATTAAGATGAAAATGAGTTCTGGGTTTCTAGTTTCCTTTAAAATTTTCTCTGTAATCAAACGAAGTCCTTTTGTTTCCTCTGATTCTTTTATAAATGCTAGTTTTTTTGTGTCTTCTTCTTCATATTCTTTAAGAGATTTTTCCCAAGCTAAAACATCACTATATTCTTCTTTCAAACGCGTTTTCTCCTCTTCTATTTTTTTGATAGCATTTGGCACTTCCTCTTTTCCAATGATTTCTATATATATTTGGGCCAAAATATTCACAAAGAACTTCTTGATTTCATCTTCTGGAACCACCGGCTCATCATTGAACACAAAAATCACCCAATCTATCACAGAAGATATAAAGAAATCATCTTTTCCAGCACTAATTTAAGAGAAAATTAAATGAAATTAAATAATTAAATTACAAATTTTCTAAAATCTTCTTCAGAAATTCTTCAGCCTTAGAATGTTTATCATTCCGCATTTTTCCAATTATATGGAAACCCACCAAACTCAATTTTATAATCCCATTATATATTTTTAGGTTATCTTTGGCTTTGACCATTGAAGAAATCCCGATTTTTTTAGTCCCTTTACGATGCATGTTTAGAAATTTTTCTAAAATATTATCTTCATTCAATATATCATGAAGCAATTTATCAATGATTTCGTTATTCAAAGAATCCAATCCACTGGTGCCATAGAAATAAGGCATGAACAATTTTTTCAAAAGATTGAGATAAAGATAATTATTACCTTTGTTCTCACTAAAATTTGAGAAATAATCCTCGAAATTCTTGATGAAATTATTTAGATCAGTTCCAAACAAATTCTTGATTTCCTCATAAAATTCCTTGGGATATTTTTTCTCCTTCAAATAGAAAGAGAAATCTTGATTGAGTACATCCATGAAATTGCTGATAGGGAAACTGAACCAATCTATGTTATAAATCGGTCGATCTACGATTTCTTGGCAAAACTTTTGTAAGGTTTCTAAGATATCGTTTTGAAGCTCTTTTTTCAAATCGATTACAAGTTTATGAGAGAGAAGAAGCTCTTT
>Ga0302320_10010101_pt1 | contig 20200 bp, 19 predicted proteins | sample Bog_T0_3_FD_202130 | JGI IMG/M metagenome (GOLD analysis project Ga0302320, IMG submission 202130) | Peat permafrost microbial communities from Stordalen Mire near Abisko, Sweden - Bog_T0_3 | ecosystem: Environmental > Terrestrial > Soil > Wetlands > Peat | place: Sweden: Abisko, Stordalen Mire...
TTGGCGCGAACTCGCGGCGGCGACGAATTGAATTCCAATCCATTGCTCGGCGTGCTGTTTCATTGGATCGGCGGACTGTCGTCGGCGAGCTTTTATGTGCCTTACAAGGCAGTGCGCGGCTGGTCATGGGAGATCTTCTGGCTGACCGGCGGCATCTTTTCCTGGCTCATTGGACCGTGGTTTTTCGCCGCGCTGCAGACGCATGAGTTGCTGCACGTCCTGCATGCGGCGCCCAACTCGACGCTGCTCTGGTGTTACTTGTTTGGTGCTTTGTGGGGATTCGGTGGGTTGACGTTTGGACTCACGATCCGCTATTTGGGGATGTCGCTCGGCATGGCCGTCGCCCTCGGCTTCACGACCGCATTCGGCACCCTGGTGCCGCCGATCTTTGCCGGTGAATTCACCGACAAGCTGTTGGTGCCGTTCGGCGGGCGGATCGTGCTGGCCGGTATTCTCGTGACACTGTGCGGTATCGCCATCGTCGCCAAGGCCGGCCGACTGAAGGAGGCGGAACTCTCGCCCAAACAGCGGACCGAAACGATCCGCGAATTCAATTTCCGCAAAGGCATCTTGGTCGCGACCTTCTCGGGTGTGATGTCGAGTTGCTTCGCGTATGGGGTGGCAGCCGGCGCGCCGATTCGCGAACTCGGGATCGCTGCCGGAACGGGTCCGCTGTGGCGCGGCTTACCGGTGTTGTGCGTGGTTCTCGCCGGAGGCTTCACCACGAACTGTCTGTGGTGTGTCGGACTCATCGTCAAGAATAAATCCGCCCCGCAGTGGCTCGGGCGGCATGCGCAGAATCACGAACTGCCGCTAGGCCGCAATTTCGGGCTGTGCGCACTCGGCGGTCTTTTGTGGTATTTCCAATTCTTTTTCTACACCATGGGCGAGAGTCAGATGGGCCGGTATGGTTTCTCGTCCTGGACGTTGCATATGGCGAGCATCATTATTTTCTCCACCTTGTGGGGGTTCGCCTTAAAGGAATGGGCGAGCGCGACTCGGCGCACCCGCAGCGTCGTTTGGGCGGGAATCGCAACTCTGGTCGGCGCCACGGTGATCATCGGTTGCGGCAACGCGCTTATTCAGTGACAAAATATCCCTCCCTATCAGAAATTAAGGACCCCGCATGAACGTTGCCGAGGCCGTCAGCGGTCGGACAAGCTGCCGCGCTTTCACTCATCAGCCGGTAGCGATCGAGACCATCGAACGGATTTTACAGACCGCGATGCGGGCGCCTTCCGGAGGCAATCTGCAGCCGTGGCATGTGCATGTGCTGGCGGGCGAACGCATGCGTGAATTCAGGGCCCTCATCGGGGCGAAACTGCTCACCCAACCCTCGGGCGAGACGACCGAATACAATGTGTACCCGCCGCAACTCAAGGAGCCGTATCGGTCCAGGCGCTTTAAGTGCGGCGAAGACCTATACGCGACCATTGGAATTGCGCGGGACAACCGGATGGCACGTCTGGCGCAGTTCGCAAAGAATTACGATTTCTTCGGTGCCCCGCTGGCGCTGTTCATCTCGGTCGATCGGCACATGGGCGCTCCTCAATGGTCCGATGTCGGCATGTTCCTGCAAAGCGTCATGCTGTTGCTGCACGAGCAGGGCTTAAGTTCCTGCGCCCAAGAGGCGTGGGCGGCGTGGCCGAAAACCGTCGGCGATTTTATTGCCCTGCCATCCGAGCGCATGCTGTTCTGTGGCATGGCGATCGGCTACCGAGACAGTCAAGCCCCCATCAATCAACTTCGAACCGACCGCGCCCCGTTCGCGGAAACCGTGACGATTCTCTAGCCTGAAGCAGCCATGATTTCGTCGATCCAAGCGGCGAGCGTTGCCGCTAAGGCGACGCGCACTTGGCCGTCGTTGCGGCCGCTGCGCGCGGGGACGTGGTAGGAATGATCGGCGTCCGCAATTAAGCTCAAAGTGGCTGCATTTCCCAGCTGCGCGATCACGCCTTGCAGCAACGCGAGATCCGCGAATGCATCTCGCGTCCCCTGCAGGAAGAGGAGCGGAATATGGGTCGCGAATAGATGCTTGGCACGCGCCTCTGAAGGCTCCTTCGGGGGATGCAGCGGAAAGCCGAGGAAAATGATTCCACGGACCGAAGGTAGTGGCGCAAGGGCCTGGGTTTGCGAGGTCATGCGGCCGCCGAAGGACTTGCCGCCGGCAAACAAGGGCAACTCGGGCATCGCCTGATGGGCGGCAGCGGCGGCGGCACGAACGGTCGCGTGACAGCGCGCGGGCGGATCGGGGCGGCGGCTGTTGTTTTCCATGTAGGGGAATTGATAACGCAAGGTGGCGATTCCAAGGGCGGCGAGGTCGCGGGACAAATCCGCCATGAACGGATGGTTCATACCGGCGCCGGCGCCATGTGCCAGGACGAAACACGCCCTGGCCCGCGGCGGAGCCGCTAGCAGTCCGGAGACCTGGGTTGTCGCGTCAACCGCGATCGCAACGGGCTTCGGGTCGAAGTCTGTCATTCGCGGCAGTATGCGCACCCTGGGAGCCGCCGTGAAGCGCGTCGCGTTGCGCGCGGGCGCCGGCTAGATCCGAGTCCAGTTACCGACATCGCCGCCGATAATTGAGGTGCGGCCTGATGGTACCGACTGCCGCACTGCAGCAATGCGTTGGCTGCCATCAAGGCTGAAAGGAGAGCGAGTAGAAATGAGTAGCGCGTCACGTTCCCCACCGCGCGCCGATCCGATTTTCACATCGTACGTTGCCCTGGCGAATGGCCTGGTACAAGATCTCAGCGGAATCTGCTTGCTCGATGCCTCTCTCAAGGCACTGGGTGAACACGGTGAATTGTCCGCCGAGCCGGTGACGAAGTGGATCCGCTCGCTCGGATGGAGCGACTCTCAGCAATCGGTACCGGCCGCGAGTGCCCGCGCTGCGGCCCGATGGTGGACGGCAATCCCCTTGGAACAATCGGATGGCAGTCTGCTTGGCGTGTTTTGCGTCAGCCAGCATGTCCCTGCGCCGCCGTCACAGCCATCGCGCTTCGCGGCTCAGTTGGCAACTCGGCTCAAGCCGCTGCTCGACTGCATCCATCGGGACCTCGCCAATGCGATTCCGGACCGCACCCAAATCGACTCGCTGACTGAACGCTCGGCCGAACTTGAGTGGCTGTTCAATGTCACAAGCAACCTCAAAGGGGCCGTCGATGACAAGCGAATCCTTCAGGAACTGATTGCTGAGGCGACCTCGCGGCTCGAGAGTGCGCTCGGCGTGTTGTACGTGCCCGACAAGCGTCTGACGATCAAATGCGAGAGCGACAGCGCCGCGGCCGCGACGCTGCTAACAGCGTGGACTCAGACGCGCGAACAACTCATCACCTGGGCGCAACGGCGCAATCAGCCGCTGGTGGCGAATAACGTCGGACGCGCAGACAGCAGTATCACGCGCTGCAAAGTGCTGTGCGTGCCGGTGGTGCGCGAATCAGGCCGCGCCATCGGCGCATTGGCATTCTACAATCTGCCCAACGCGACGAACTACTCGAATCGCCAAGTGTTTCTGGCGCGCCACATCGGAAGACAAGCGGCGAGCCTGGTCGAAGCCCAGTTCGATCTCATGACCGGTCTGTACACGCGCAGCGGACTTGACCAGATGTACTTGGGTCTTCCGGAGAGCACGGATTACGTCGAAAGCAGCGTGATTTATCTCGATGTCGATCACATGCACGTGGCAAATGAACTGCACGGTTTTGAACTTGGCAATGAACTGATCGTCCGCGTGGCCGACCTGTTGTCGGCTCCGCTGCTGCCTGACGAAGCGTTGGCGGCGCGAATTTCAGCCGATCGATTTGCCATCATTTTGCCGCAGTCGGGCAGCGCCGCAGCCGTGAAAGTTGCGCAAGCGCTGCAGGCCGCCGCCGCGCGCCTGGTGATCGGCACTGCGAGCGACACATTCGAGGTGTCTATCAGCTGCGGCGTGTCGGCACTCGTGCCCATGCCGGAAGGGTTGGCGCGTGCGATCGCGGCGGCAGAACTCGCGTGCAAGACCGCCAAGAATCACGGCCGCAACCGGGTCGAACTCTACGCCTTTGAGGACGGCAGCATGATGCGCCGTCATGCCGACGCCCTGGCCGTGGGCCAACTGCGCTCGGCACTGAAGGCTGATCGGCTGCTGCTGTACGCACAGCGAATAGCGCCGCTGCAAAACTTAAGCCTGCCCGGCGGGTACGAACTACTGCTGCGTTTGCGCGACGTGGATGGAACGCTCGTCTCCCCCGGTCCCTTGGTCGAGGCGGCTCAGCGCTATCAGTTGTTGCCCACCGTCGATCGTTGGGTGGTGCAGCGCGCATTGCAAATGCTGGCTCCGTATCGAAGCATGTTTGCCACGCGCGGCCTCGCGATGTCCATCAACGTGTCCGGCCAGTCGATCGGTGATGAGACATTCATTCAGCAGTTCGCCCAGCTTCTGAAGAGCGCCAACCTGCCTCGCGATTGCATCAACGTGGAATTGACCGAACAAGCGGCGGTCACCAATCTCGCCAGCGCGAAAACCATGGTGACTCGTCTCGCCTCATTGGGCTGCCGATTCGCGCTCGATGATTTCGGCACGGGCGCAAACTCGTTGACGTATTTGAAGACTCTGCAGGTGAATCGAGTGAAGATCGACGGCAGCTTCGTGCGCGATGTACTGACCGATCGAAACTCGCGGGCCACAGTCAAGGCGATCGTGGAACTCGCCAAAGGGCTCGGTATCGAGACCGTCGCGGAACACGTCGAGAATGACGCGATCACACAGGAGGTGCGGCGCTTGGGGGTCGACTATGCGCAAGGCTATGCGTTCGGCAGGCCGGAGCCCTTGAACGAGGTTCTCGAGAGCCTGGCGAATGACGAGTCGCGGCGCCTGCACATGCTGTTTCTGGAAACCTAAGCGAGTATGCCGGCAAGCGCTCCCTAATCAGTCTCCTGACGAGGTCTGTTGAGCATAGACACGCCGCCCAACACCAAAAACACCGCGGTTTGAGCGCGGCTGCCGGCGCTTTGTGACACATTAACTTTTTCAGTGCCCGGCCGGTCACTCCGAGGAAGCGAACGAAGCTGTAGATTCGGCAACAGCTCAATTACTTCTTCCGGAGTTAGGATGAAGAACAAGTTTTCAGGGATGATGGCCGCGGTGGGTCTATCGGTGGCGTCGGTGTCGGCGCACGCGTCTGTCGATGCGTTTCTAGTCATCAATGACGCTGCGCCCGCGCCGATGATGATAACCGGCTCCATCGACATTCTTTGATTCTCATTCGGCGCTAGCCAAACCGCAGTCATAGGCCAGGGCGGCGTCAATATCAGCGACCCGATAACGGGAGGCGCGTTCACCATGGGGACGGTGACGATGAATCCCGACTCCACCGAGAGTTTCGCGCTCTCGGACCCGACGGGAGGGATGTTGCAGTTCACGACCAACCAGATGGTCACCCCGGTGAATCAGTTCGTGGGTATCAACAACATCGAGTTTGGCGCGACCGGCGGACCCATGAGCGAATGCAACGTGACGCCGGGGGTTCCTTGCATCACGACGAGCTTCCAAGTGAAAGCCCCTGAAATCGATCCGGCCTCTGCGGTTAGCGGACTCACGCTGTTGCTGGGCGCCATCGTCGTGCTGCGCGGTCGCAGCAGAGCGCTCACGACCTGCTGATCGAACTGCCGCCGAGGGATGACCTCGGCGGCAGCTTGCGCGAGGTGCTGACCGATCGAATCTTGCGAGCCGTCGCAGCGATCGTGGAACATCAAACGGCGCGGCGTCGAGACCGTTGCGAAACATGGGGAGAATGAGGCGATTGCACAGGCGATGCGGCGCTTAACGGTCGACGATGCGCAAGGCCATGCGGTTGCCAGCCGGAGCCGTTGAAGTTCTCGGAGCCTCGCGAATCATGAGTTCCGGCGCCTGCACATGCTGTTTCTGGAAACCCAAAACGCCAGCCTAGCTGCAGACTTGAACCGGCTTTAATTCCACCCGTCGATCGAGCAGGTCGCTCGCATCGTCTTTGCCCGTGCCGATCAAGTTCTCGCGCGATCCCACCCCGGCGGCCAGGGTGCGTTTGGCGAGCCCGGGTTGCGTGCCCTCGAGCCGCGCCTGGATATACTGCGCGCGCAGCAGCGACAGACTGTCGTTCAATGCCGCGGAGCCGGTGGGGCTGGTGTGGCCGGTGATTTGCAGGCAGACGTTGTTTTGCGCCGCTTGAGCGGCAATCTGAGCGAGCCACATGCCATAGTCGGTGCTGAATTTCGCGTCGCTGGCAAAGCGTACCGAGCCTGGCCGAAACAGGAACTTGACGGCTAACTGCTGCCGTCGCAGTCCGAAATCGACCAAGTCGCGAAACGCCGCAACTGCCTGTGGGGTGTGTTGCAGTTTGGTCTGCGCCAGGTACAGGCCGTTGTAGACTCGAAGCTGATCGCCCGCCTGAGTTTTACGCGCGGTTTGGTACAGATCGAGTGCCTCGGCATAGCGCCCCTCATCGTAGGCGTCGCCGGCTTCGTTCAGCACAGCGGCGGTCAGGAGTCCCTCGACATATTCGGGCTTGATCGCCGAACCAACCCTCGAATCCTGGCAATTTGCGATGTAAGCCTGGATGTTGCGGTCGCGAATCCACACCGGACTGTCGGCGAACACGGCGGTTGGCGAGGCGTTGGCATCCTGCATGCGCACTCGCGCCACCGCCTTGGCGACGATCTTGCCGCTGGCGAGATCGCCCATGACCAAACAGAACCAATACGACTCGCGCGGCCCGGCCGGCTTCATTTGCGCGTTGATCGGTGTGAAGGTGCCGACCAGGAAGCGCGGTTGTCGGCTCAAACTCGACGAGGTAATGCCTTGCACCCTATATTTTGGGAAATCTCGTTTCACTAATGCGGTGATACGCTCCTGGATGGATTGCGTGGCCTTTGATTGGTAGCCGGTTATCCCATCAATCAAGGGATCGATGACCACAGTTGCGGCGTTGCCTTGCGGCGGCGGCGCGGAGCTGAATACCTGCTTTGCAGCGTTGCTGATTGCTTGATCGAAGGGGAGTATCGGCGGCGGTGTCGCGGCCGCAGGTGCGGCGTCGGCTGCGACGCCTGTCGCGGTCCATCGCGCGCTGAGCGCGCTCACCGCGAGGGCAATGAATTCGCGCCGCTGCATCGTATTCAGCCGCCGCGATCCACTGTTCTGTTCGACATACGCGTGCCCTTCGGCAATCGGAACGTTTATTGAGTGCGACGGCTGCGATCGATACCCGCCGTCAGCCGATAGAAATTATCCAGCATCGGCACCGACAGTTTTAAGCGCGCCGCCTCGCGCACTGCGTGGCCTAGAGTTTCATCAATCTCCAGAGGCCGGCCGGCGTCGAGATCCTGCAAGGTTGAGAGGCGATGCTCGGGAGCGCGAACTTTCAGTTGCGCGCCCGCCGATTGAATGATGGCGGCTGCCTCGGCCTCCGAGCCGGACAGGAGCGTATGGACGGGCAGCGGTGATTGATCGGAAAGGACGATGCCGCGCGCCGCCGCAACGACGGCAATTTGGCGCACCAAGCGCACCAACACCCGCTCCAAGTCAGGATCGCTCAAATATTTCCAGGTCACCGCCCGCGTCGTGACCGCGAGTACCATCATGCCGATCCAAGCGGCAAATTTAGACCACTCCAGGCTTTCGATGTTGGGAACCGCGCGCGCGCAGACACCGGCGGCATCGATGGCGTGGGCAATCTGCGACGCCCGTGTGCTGTCGCCGCCGGGCAGTTCGCCAATACGCAACATCTCGTTGCGGGTGAACAGCACTTCGCCCGAAGAGATCAGCTCACCGCTGGTATCCGCCAGCGCGCCGAGCACGCGCTCCGCGCCCCAAATGGCCGCCAGTTGCTCGTTCTTCATGACACCGTTTTGAATCGAAAACACCGCGCCCACTTGCAGGTGGCGCAGCTTCGCGAGCGCTTCGTGAGTGCCGAGTGCCTTGGTTGCGACGATCAGCACGTCGGCCTGCGACAATTGCGAGACATCAGTCAATACCGCGACGGGCTGCGAAAACTCGCGCAGTCCGCGGATGTTAAGCCCGGAGCGCTCGAGCTGCTCCGCTCGACGGCCCCGCGCCAGCATGAGCACGGAGTGCCCGGCCCGAGCCAAGTGGGCGCCGATAATTGACCCCATGGCTCCAGCGCCCAGAACTGCGAATTCCGGTTTGACGGACATCACCCTTAAACCTACAGAGCCGCGAGATGGCTGGGGCAATCCTACCTAGGCCCCTCGCAAACGCAAGGCGAGTGGCTCGATATGCTTAGCAGGGAGGGTGGGCCGCAATCAGAACCTCAATCGACCTCCAAACATAACGGTGGTCTGGCTTTCGCTCCCGGTTGTGCCGTCGGCCGTGGTGCCGACAAACTCTTTGGCAAGACCGTCAGGGACTTTCGAGTAATTGATGCCGGCGTAGACGTCCCATGGCTTGTTGAAGGCGTAATCCGTCGACAGCGATGCCTCACTGAAATTGCCGGAGCAGGGCAGGCCCGCGTCCGCACAGCCAATGCCCTGCGTTCCGGTCCCGCCAAGACCGATCGTCCAGCTATTTTGATTGGCGTGGCAGTAACCGGCCGCAAAGCTCAATCGGAGGGAAGTGCGAATTTGGCACCCACCCATTTGAGACTGTGGTCGGCTGCGCTATTGATGGTGATTCAAATCGACGGCGGATAAGCGTCCTGCGAGAACCCGGTGGCTTCGTCGGAATGCGCCTTGCGAATGTGCGAGGAGCCGGCGAACAGTGCGCTTGCTGGGGGCACGTGCCTCGCCGAGATCAAACGTATACTTGCCCATCAAATTCCAGGATTCATCATTGGAGGCATACGCAGCGAGCCCGGGAGCGGGCAGGGGATTCGCTGCGTTAGCAAACGAACTGCGCAGATTGACGGCGCCATTTTCCTGCTGGTATACGGCGTCGATCGACAGGCCGAAGAACGTGCCACCCACATCGGAGTCGCCGTGGGCCCTGCCCGTATTCGACTAAGGTAGTAGTTCGAGCTTAGTATTGTTCAAGGGGGCGATAAGTATGTTGTCGGGCTGGCTGCTGTCATTGCTCGCGGTGACGTATCTCGGCTGTCTGTTCGCCATCGCTTTTTATGGCGATCGGCACCATATCTATCCCGGCCAGCGCCGCCTTCGGCCCTATATTTACAGTCTCGCGTTGGGCGTCTACTGCACGTCATGGACATTTTTTGGTGCGGTCGGCAGCGCGGTGCGCGATGGCTGGGGGTACTTGCCCATTTATCTCGGGCCGGCATTGGTGTTCATGTTCGGCTTGCCGTTCATCGAACGGCTGGTGGAAGTCGGCCGTCTGCACAAGGTGAGTTCGATCGCCGATTTTATCGCCTCTCGCTTTGGCAAAAGCCGCGCGCTGGCTGTATTGGTCACCGTGATTGCCTTGAGCGCCGCCATTCCTTACATAGCGCTGCAATACAAAGCGGTGGTCGCTAGCATTGATGTCCTGACCACCGCAACCCCCAGTCACGCGCTCTGGTACCAAGACAGCGCTCTCGCGGTCGCTTTGTTGTTGGCGCTGTTCGCGGTTCTGTTCGGCGCACGGCGCGTAGATGCAACCGGCCACCGTGAAGGTCTCATGCTGGCCATCGCCTTCGAGTCGCTGCTCAAGCTTCTGGCTTTTGCCGCGGTCGGAATTTTTGCGTGGTCGCACTTGCGCGGACGGCCGTGGCTCCTGCCGGCGCGCCTCGCGAACCCGACAACGCTGTTCAATAGTGACGCGCTGGTCAGCACAGTACTCGCTGCCGCCGCGATATTTTGCCTGCCGCGTCAATTCCAGATCGGCGTGGTGGAGTGTGCCGACATAGCGGACCTTAAGTTCGCTCGATGGCTGCTGCCGGCGTATCTGGCGCTGTTTTCCGTAGTGGTGCTGCCGGTTGTCGCACTCGGGACGATCGACGGCTTGTCGCTGCACACCGCGTCGGATTCGTTGATTCTGACGCTGCCGATGACTTACGGAGTGCCGTGGCTTACGGTGCTGGTTTTTCTGGGAGGGTTGTCGGCCGCCGCGGCGATGGTGGTGGTGGCGAGCACGGCGCTCGCGACGATGATCTCCAACGACATCGCTGCGCCGCTGCTCTGGCGCCAGCGCCTCGAGGCGGGTGCGAGCTTGGGACGGCGTGTGCTTTGGGTGCGCCGTGCAGTGATCGTCACGCTCGCGCTGTTGGCGTTTGCCTACTATCGCTCGACTTCCGGGTCCACCAGCCTCGCGTCGATCGGCCTGCTGGCGTTTGCGGCCGTCGCGCAGTTTGCGCCCGGCATATTCGCGGCGCTGTACTGGAGTGGTGCCAGCCGCAACGGCGTTTTTTGGGGCATGCTGATCGGATTCGTGGTCTGGATCTGCCTGCTATTCTTGCCGAATCTCGCGGCAGGCGCACGGCTGGCCGCGCCGACGGCAGCTTCGATGCATGCCCTTGGTTGGCTGTTGCCGGCGACACTGAGTGACTACTCATCTCTGGGCGCGGTCGGAATTCGAGCATTGGCGGCGCTCACGTTGAATGTACTCGTCATGTTCGTGGTGTCGGCACGGCACGGGGTTACGCTGCAAGAGCGCTTCGCTGCGCGCGCTTTCGTGGCACCCAAGCGTCCCGCCGCGGGACTCCCCGCTATCACTTCGAAGGTCGGCGATCTCGAGAGTGTCGCGGCTCGGATCATCGGTGCGGCGGCGGCGCGCCAGGCATTGCGTGAGTACGCGGCACAGAGCGGCGATGCGCTGCCGAAACCTGGCGAGGCCGCCGATCGCGGTCTGTTGCAGCACTTCGAGCGCGTGTTGGCGGGTTCCATCGGAGCTTCCTCCGCGCGCGTCGTGCTAACGCACGCCCTCAAACGCAAAGGCCTGTCGTTGGATGAAGTCGCGGAGATGCTCGACGAGACCTCCGAGGAGCTGCGCTTTAGCCGCCAATTGCTGCAGGCAACCATGGAAAACGTGCCGCAGGGCATCAGCGTGGTCGACTCGGAGATGCGGATCGTCGCTTGGAATCGCCGCTACCTGCAGCTCGTGGGCTATCCGGAAGGCATGGTATACGTCGGCTGTCCGGTGGCCGATTTGATTCGCTGGAACGCCGAGCAAGGTGACTTGGGCCCAGGCGATCCGGATATTCATGTTGAAAAGCGGTTGGCGTACATGCGCGCCGGCACCGCGTACACGTTTCAACGGACGCGCCGCAGCGGCAAGGTATACAGCATTCACGGTCAGCCGATGTCGGGTGGCGGCTACGTCACGAGTTACTCCGACATAACCGAATTTAAATTGGCAGAACAGGCGCTGATGGAGGCCAAGCAGGGGTTAGAGGAGCGAGTCGCGCAGCGCACCCACGAATTGAGCGAAGCGCTCGAGGCGCAGCGCGCCGCCAAACAGTTGGCTGAGTCGGCGAACATCAGCAAAACTCGGTTCGTGGCGGCTGCCAGCCACGACTTGCTGCAGCCGCTCAACGCTGCGCGCCTGTTCGCCTCCGCGCTCGAATCGCGCGCCCGCGCTTACCCGGAATTGCTGGAACTTGCGACGCGCATCGACGGCTCGATGCGTGCGGCCGAGGAGCTGCTCAACGATCTGCTCGATATCGCCCGCCTCGATAGCGGCGCGCTGCGGCCGGAGATCACCAGCTTTCCGATTGCCGATCTGCTTGAGGATCTTCGGCGGCAGTATGCGCCGCTCGCGCATGCACGCACGTTGCGCCTGGTGATGGTCGACTGCCGCGAAGTGGTGCGAAGCGATCGAGTGCTATTGCGGCGCATAATTCAAAACTACATTTCGAACGCCCTGCGCTACACGCAGCGCGGCGGAGTGGTGGTCGGCTGCCGACGGCGTGGAAAAGAACTTGAAATCGCGGTCTACGATACCGGCCCCGGCGTCGCCGAGCATGAGCGTGAGCGCATTTACGCAGAATTCAGCCGTCTCGATCAGAGCTCGCCGTGGGGTGAGAAGGGTCTTGGATTAGGCCTGTCGATTTGCGATCGCCTGGCGCGCCTGATGAACCATCACTTGACGCTGATTAGCCGGCCGGGGCGCGGATCATTGTTCGGCATACGGGTGATGCGCGACGCTGCCGCACGACGACGGCATCGTAGTGAGGCGCAAACGCCGGCCTTAGATCCGACTGGGTTGCGAGGCCTTAGGGTACTGTGCGTGGATAACGACGTGCCGATTCTCGACGGCATGGAGGCACTGCTTGGAACGTGGGGAGTATGCGTGCTCAAGGCCCGTACCTCCGCCGAGGCCATGCAGCTGGCGGCGCAACACGACGTCGACGCGGTGTTGGCCGACTACCATCTGGGTGACGGTGTCGACGGGCTCGAACTACTGCGCCGATTACCACTCGCTCAGGACAAAGCCTTGGCCGCCGCGTTGATCACCGCCGATCACGGCGTCGAAGTGGCGGTTATCGCGCGAACCGCGGGCTATCCCTTGTTGCACAAGCCATTGCGTCCTGCGGCGCTGCGCGCTCTGCTCAGCGCATTTCGCCGCCGCTCGCAGCGGATTTGCGACACGGCAGCCGTCAGTCGCCCAGACTGAGTCAACTCGACTGCGGCAAGGTTGGCACTGTCCTCGCGCGATTTAACTCGCCGAGGGCCGACGAGACATCGACAATTGTGCTCCCTGACGGCGAACGATCCGCGCCGTCGCTCCGAACCTAGGACGGTTACTCGCGACGCGAGTGACCGACGCGGCGTAGTTCGACCGGCAAAGCCGCATACGCCGCCGCCACTTCGGGGATGACCGCATACTGTTCGGCAAATTCCCGCGGGAAGCGGCACGGTTTTGCCGTTGCCAAATTCAAGCAAAAGTAGTCGATCTCGGCCTCGAGAACGCGCTTGCCGTCGCCGATACGCAGAATTTCAAAGCGGCGCGTACATCGCAGCCGCCCGTCCGCGGCGATGATCCACGTGCCGATCAACAAGGTATCGGCGAGGAGCGCAGCTTCGAGGTAGTCGACGCGCGTGTGCCGCACCGCCATCCCCCGCTGCAGCGTCAGGCAATGCTCGAGAGAAAGGCCAAGTTTCGCCGAGTGCTCCCAAGCAATGACGTCAAGCCACTGTAGATACACCGTGTTGTTGACGTGGCGATACTCGTCGATCTCGTCCGGCGAAACGCTGTGCGTACGGGTGAAGGCGGCGGGCAGCCGCAGGATCTGGTCGTTCACTACCAAGGCGCCGATTTGTAGTCCTTGAGAAACTGTCCCCATACATGGGTACCGGTCAGTTCCCCCTCGAAGATCGGGTCGACGATGCGCGATGCGCCGTCGATGATATCGAGGGGCGGAGCGAAGCCCCAACCTGCCTTGCGGGTTGCATGTCCGACCGGGTCCTCGTCAGTCACCCATCCGGTGTCCACCGCGTTCATGTGGATGCCATCTTTGATGTAGTCGGGGGCACTGGTGCGGGTCATCATGTTGAGGGCCGCCTTTGCCATGTTGGTGTGCGGGTGCTTGTCGGTTTTAGTGGTTCTGTAGAACTGTCCTTCGACGGCACTGACATTGACCACGTGTTTGTGGCGTCCGGTCGTGCGCAGCATCAGGGGTTTCAGGCGCGCATTCAGAACGTAGGGAGCGATCGCATTGACGAGTTGCACTTCCAGGAGTTCCGGCGTCTCGACTTCGTGCAAGCGCAGGCGCCAGCTGTTGACCTCGCGCAAATCGACTTGCTGGCGGTCTTCGTCATAGCGGCCGGTCGGGAATAGCGCCTCGCCGTGTCGATAGTCGTCATCGAGATAGCGCCGTTGCGAAAGCAGCGCGCTGTGTAACAGACCTTCGCCGGTGCGCTGCGCCGCGGCGATGAGCGTGCCCGCACGGGGTACATGCTCCGTGAGGCTGCGCTGTAACTCGTGATGACCCGCAAGCGTGCGTCTCCAGGGGTCGGGCCACGCAGCGGCCGACTCGGTCTCCTGGGCCAGCAGGTGTTGGAAGAAGCCCGACGGCCGGCGCACGGTCTGGCAGGCATTGTTGAGAATATAGTCGAGCCGCGGTAATCGGTCGGCTATGAAGCGCGCGAAGACTTCGACGCTAGGCGTATGGCGTAGATCGAGACCATAGATCTGCAGCCGATCGCTAAACTTCGAAAAATCCGCCTCCTGCGAATATCGATCGGCCGCATCGACGGGGAAGCGCGTGGTAACGACCACATGCGCGCCGGCGCGAAGAAGTTTGAGCGAGGCTTGAAAACCGATCTTAACCCGCGCGCCGGTTATCAGTGCGTAGCGGCCATCAAGGTCGCTCGACTGTGTGCGCTTCGCATAGTTAAAGTCGCCGCAGGCATCGCACATCGAGTCGTAGTAACGGTGCACCGCGGAGAAGGGCTGCTTGCAGATGTAGCAGACGCGCTCCTGCAGCAGTTGAACGCGCGCATCCGCGCTCTTCGGACGTTCGAGCCACAGCGGCGCGTATTGCGCAGATCGGCGTTGGACGCGCAAACCCGCCTGCTCGGTGAGCTTGCGATCGTGATCCTTCTCGGCCTCACGCTTGGCGCGGCGAAAGGCCTTTGCCATTCTCGTCACATCGTGCCGCTCGGGCTTCGATACCAAGCCAGTCAGGGTCAAAAGTTCGCGGCGCCGCTGCGGTGCCAGGCGCGCGAGGTGCCCCCGGTCTGCCTCAATCTCGCGTAACACGCGGATACAAATCTGGACGTCATCGTCAGTGATGGCGGGCGTCGCCGCTGCATTGCTTGGGTTCATACCGCGGCATTGTAAGTCGCCCGGTCAAGGCTCGCCGAGTCATTCGCCAGACGTAAAAAATAGAAGCATATTCAATCAGATAAAAGATATATCTAACCTATAATCGAGGCCTCTTAGGACTTTCCCGCGGGCTCGATGCGATCATAGGCAGGTTCGAACGGCGCGCGCGTCACATCGTTCAACGGCAATTCGGCACGCACGATGGTAGCGGAGCCCGACTCTCCGGAAACGATGCTGAGCTGACCTCCCAGCTGTCGAATGCGGTGTGACATGGATGAGGCGATCCCTGCCGATTGTTCCGCAGCAACTGCGTTTCCGTCGCCGGTGAGCTGCAGAACAAACGCCGCCGGCGTGGTAATTACGACCAAACTGAGCGAGCCGATCCCTTGGTGTTGTAGCAGCAAGCTAAACGCCTCCTGCGCGATTCGAAATAGAGTGATGAGCGCATGCGTGTTCAATTGTGGGATCGAATCGGGATAAGACTCCCGGTACTTGAGCCCTGCGCGGGCGCAGGCGCGCTTGAGCTGCCAGCTGAGGGCGGCGAACAGTCCCATCGTATCGAGCAGCGTGGGCCGCAAGTCCTCGACCAATTTGCGCGCGAGATCGATGGCGCCGCGCAGACCCTCCTTAATCCGAGTCAATCGCATCAGCGTGTCAGCGCTCAAGGTAGGTTCGTGCTTCTCGATCCACGAAACATCCATCATCGCGGCAATCACGGAGCCCCCTAAGTCGTCGTGCAACTCGCGCGCAACGGCGCTTTTGTGCCTCTCGATGTCAGCATGCAGAAAACTCGCCAACGCATCGAGCTGATCGAGGCGTTTGCTGGCATCGACAGGTGAACCGCAACGATCGAACTCGTTGCTTGCAGAATCGCCGGACTCTAACGGTGGAATTACTTTTTTCGACAAGAGCCTATGTCTCCAAACCTCGCCTTCACCCCCTCGTCGGGGTGGTCCGAGCATCTCGCAATGCAGCACAGGCTGCTGTCAGAGGTATGGAGCATCGCTTGTCAGCGGCGCACGCACTGTATGTAGGGCGTGCATCCAACAATGATTCAATTGATTCGCCGGCGGGCGCGAGCGGGTCGCCTAAGCTGCATTTCAATTTCCGAATAAGCGCGTCCGATCATTACGCCCAGCAACAGTAGATTCAGCATTAGCTTCCAAGATCTCATGGGGCCTAGGCTAGCTCAGGCAACGGACATTTCAAGCTGCCCGGCGCGCGGAAAGACGTAGGACAATCACCTAAAGACATTACCGCCGAGCGCGTTTTGGGGTCTTGCGCCGCTGTTGAGGTTTGACAGGGGTCTTGGGTAAGTCAATTGCGCCGATTGACGCATGCAGCGCAACCGCCAAGGCCGCCTCGCCGCCGACCAGCTCCGCCCACTTGAGCTCGATCCCCTTGCGTTTACCCTTGAGCGTCAATTTCAAGGACTCCGGGGTCAGCGTCGCGACGTATTCGCGCCCGTCGATCTGCAGTGAGCGCTTCAGAACCTTATTCAGCAGTGTCGTCATCGCTCGAGTCCATGAAAGCAGAAGGCGTCAATGGCGTTCATTAATCGATCGACCGTCATGCCCATCCACCGCGGGCGTCCACTTCGCCAGCCAAATCAGCATGCACCACGAACTCAGGTTCGCATTGCACCACCGAGCCATCCGCCATCCCCGGCTTTAGAAAGCGAACCAGAGCATTCTTCAGCCGCTCGGCCCATACCAGGATGGCACGCCGTTGCGACGCATCAAGATAGGAGTAGTCGCCAAAATACAGCTGCTGTCCGTTGCGCCCCGGATCGGCGAGCATTCCGCGGATGAAATGCCGAAGTTTTTTTGCGCCGCTCCCACCGGCAACATCGGTGGCCTTGAGTAGCGCCTCGAAGCGCTGCAGAGAGCGGCAATGGCAGCCAAAGGCCAGCGCGCGCTTATTGCGGAAGTAATAATACAGAGTGGCATCTCGCAGACCGAGCGCCGCGGCAATCTCGGTGATGCTTGCCAGCGCGTAACTTTTCGCGTTGATGACCTCAATTGCCGCGCTGATGATCGATTCGCGCTTTGCGCTCGATTTGCGGCTCCGCGAAGTGGACTTGCGGTTGATTTTCTGGTGACGCGCGATCAAGCGAGCTACCGGCGCAGCGTGGCCTTGACGTCAAATTGCCTGGCCGCTTGAGCGCCTTGCGGCTGTTCGCTCGACTGCAGGCTCAATTGACCTGAGCTCTCAGGTTTAGCCAGCATGAAGCTGCCCGAGTAGCGGCGGTTGAGCCCGGCGTAGCGGCAACCGCTCAGCGTGACATCGAGCCAGACTATCCGCGCCGGATCGCCCTGCGACCAAATGCCCAGAAACTTGCATCCGTTGTCAGGACTTGCACCGGAGACTTTTCCGTCGGCGCTGAACTCCAGATTCAACGGCACGACGCTGTGGGCGTCGGCCAGGATTTCACCTCGTTCCCGGCCCTGAAATTGTGTTTGACCCTGCCAGCCGCCGGTTAGCGCTAGCGGTGCGGCCGGCCGCGGGGTAGGCGAAGGCGCTTGCTTGGCCTCGCACGGCTTGTCGCTGAACACGGTCTGTCCATTTTTGCTACAACTATAGACCGTCTTATCGGCCAACGCCGGCGAGAGTGCCGTCGCCGCTACGATAAACGCCGAGACGATTGATCTAGCCCCCAACGGCGTCTCTCAAGCGCACCCAGGTGGGCGCATGATCGCTGGCCTTCTCCCAGCCGCGCACTTCTCGGTCCACACCGGCGTCGATCAGCCGGTCCGCCAATGCCGGGCTTAGCAACAAATGGTCGATTCGCAGGCCCGCGTCCCGCCCGTACGCATTTCGGAAATAGTCCCAATAGGTATAGATCGTAAGGTCGGGATGAATGGCGCGCAGCGAATCGACCCATCCGTGCTTGAGCAGATGGGCAAAGGCTTCGCGAACCTCGACGCGAAACAACGCGTCATCCACCCAACGTTCCGGTTTGTAGACATCGGCAGCCGTTGGAATCACGTTGTAGTCGCCGGCCAGCAGCACGAGCGCTCCGGATAGGCGCAATTCCGCGGCATGCGCCAACAGTCGATTGAGCCAACGCAGCTTGTATTCGAATTTTGGCCCGGGCGCCGGATTGCCATTGGGCAAGTAGAGGCAGCCGATCACCAACTCGCCGACCTTCGCTTCGATGTAGCGGCTGTGGCTATCGTCGGGATCGCCCGGTAAGACTCGGCGTATTTCTTCGGGCTCTTCTCCGTGCGCGAGGATGGCGACCCCGTTCCAGCTTTTCTGGCCATGCCATAACTCCGTAACCGGCGTCGCGAATTGCGGTTTCTGGAAAATTGTCCTGGGGCGTCTTCAATTCCTGCAGGCAGACGATATCGGGCGCCGATTCAGCCAGCCAGCGCAATAGGTTGGGCAGGCGAGCATTGACGCTATTGACGTTGTAAGTGGCAATTTTCATGGCCGGCGCCTCCTATTCTAGCAGCAGGCCGCGAGCCGGCCTCGGGCGGGGGCGCCCGCCGGGGTTTTTCCCCGCAATATATGTTCATAAGAATTCGTTATTGGATTCCAGACCGGCCACGATGCGAACATCTCTGGTATGACAGCCTGGAAACTCTAGATTTGGCAGCCGTGGGTCGGGAGCGAGTGCTCTCCGTGAGGCACTGGAATGAGAGCGTGTTCAGTTTCGCGACCACGCGCGATGCGAATTTGCGCTTTGAAAATGGCCACTTCGTCATGCTCGGCATGCAGGTCGACGACAAGCCTCTGATGCGGGCATATAGCATCGCCAGCGCCAATCACGAAGAGTTTCTGGAATTCCTGAGTATCAAGGTCAGCAACGGGCCCTTGACCTCGCGCCTGCAGCATATCAAGCCCGGCGACGAAGTACTGGTTAGCCACAAGCCGACGGGAACCCTGCTGTTGCGCGACTTGAGGCCGGGAAAGCGCCTGTATTTATTCGGCTCGGGTACCGGGCTCGCGCCGTTCATGAGCTTGATCAAGGATCCGGAGACCTACGAACGATTCGAGAAAATCGTTCTGGTGCATAGCGTTCGCTACCGCAGCGAGCTCGCGTACCGCGACTTCATCGAATGGGACCTGACGCATCACGAATATCTCGGCAAGCAGGTCAGAGAACAACTGATCTATCTGCCGACCGTGACGCGGGAGCGATTTCGGTCCGAGGGCCGAATCACCTCGTTGATTGAGTCCGGCAAACTCTTCGAGCAGACCCAGCAGCCGGCGCTCGATCCGCAGAACGACCGCGTGATGATTTGCGGCAGTCCGGCAATGCTGGCGGACCTGGCCGCGCTGCTCAACGCACGCGGTTTTGAGGCGTCGCCCGGCGTCGGCGAGCCGGGCGACTATGTAGTGGAGCGCGCGTTTGTCACTCGGTAGATTGCCGATAATATAAATAAATACAGATAGTTAAGAACAGTTTCTAATGTAAAACCCTGCTCAGCGCGCCCCGCCCCTAGGGTGGAGAGACTGTCAGAGACGGTCGAAACAGGCGACCGTTTCAATGTGCTCGGTGAACGGCAGTAAGTTGAATCCTCGCAGCGACGTGAGGCGCAAACTGCCGCCTGCCGTGAGCACGCGGGCATCCTCTAAAAACGATTCGATCCCGCAGCTGACATAGATAAAGCGCAGCGGCGGTTGCGCGGCGAAAAATGCACTGAGTTCAGGATCGAGCCCCTTGCGGGGTGGGTCGACGATGACCACTTGCGCCGGCTCGCCGACTCGCAGCGCGGCAGTGGCGGGCCCTGGGATGACCCGGATCTTGGATCGCTCCTCCGCAGAGAGCTGTGCGAGCCCCATCTGGAGCCCGGATAGCGAATGGGGATTGAGTTCGTTCATGAGCATGCCGCGGGTTCGTGCCAGGACCGATAAGCCAATGGCGCCCACGCCGGCATAGAACTCCGCGACTTGAGCGCCTTGCGGGATCAACTCGCGCAGGTAGTCGATGATGCGCTCAGCAATGCCGAGATTGCTTTGTCCGAATGCGCCCGGTGGGTAGTGCACGGCGGCTCCGCCGAATCTCTCAACGACGCTCTGCTGACCAGTCACGAGCTGGAACTCGGCGCCGAGTATCGTGTTGCTGCACTCGAGATTGCGATTGAACCAGAGGCTATGCAAATCCTCGCCCAGCCGTTCACGAATCAACTCGAAGCACGCCGCCAAGGGCTCGGGGGTCGCACAGTTGGCGACCACCACGACCTGGGCAGTTTGCGAGTCGCGTTCCACAACCACCTGCAGGTAGCGCGCAACCCCCAAGTGAGCACCGTCGGAGTAACTCGTGACACGCGCTTCGACCAGCGCGCGTCGCACGATGTTCGCGACGCGGTTGATTAGTGGATGCTGGACGCTGCAATTCGGTATATGCACCACGCGGTGCGTTGCGAGTTCGAACAGACCGATCTTGGGTGTGCCCAGCCGCCCGCGGATGGCGAGGCGCGCGCGCAGTCTGAATCCCGCCAGGTCTCCAGAGACAATCGAGACCGCCGGCAACCCGTGAGCACGCGCCAACTCGTCGAGCAAGTGCTGCAGCGGCGGGGC